>Ga0157372_10002246_pt1 | contig 20974 bp, 19 predicted proteins | sample C55metaG_FD_115307 | JGI IMG/M metagenome (GOLD analysis project Ga0157372, IMG submission 115307) | Corn rhizosphere microbial communities from Kellogg Biological Station, Michigan, USA - C5-5 metaG | ecosystem: Host-associated > Plants > Roots > Rhizosphere > Soil | place: USA: Michigan... | reverse complement strand
CGCCGCCGATCCCCTCGCCCAGCCGATTGGCGTCGACCGTCACGTCGTCGAGCTTCACGACGAGGCCGCCGCGCGACGTCGAGATCGCGTAGCAGACGACGCATGCGCCGACGATCGCGTCGGCCATGCGCGCGAGCCAGACGAAGCCGAGCTCGGGTCGCGCGAGAAACAGGTCGAGCGCACGCGCGAGTGCCTGCGCGCCACCGTCGCCGTACTGCGCGGCGGATGCGCGGTAGTGCGCGTCGTCGTCGAGAAAGCGGCCCAGAAGCCGCGCCGCCTCCGCGCGGGTCGCCGCAGTCATCGACTCGCACGTCACGTTCGCCGCACGCTCGGAACTGCCGGTCATGGCAAGTCTTCGGCTGCGCATAGCGGCGCGAGCGCTTCGCGGATCGCGTCCGGCACGCCAAGCGGCCGCCGGCTTGCGCGATCGACCCAGACGTGCACGAAGCGGCCCGTTGCGGCCGGCTCGTCGTCGCGCTGGCGAAACAGCCCGATCTCGTAGCGTACCGACGAGCGCCCGATGGCCGCGACGCGGAGCCCCGCGTCGATCACGTCAGGAAACGACAGCGGCTTGTGGAAGCGGCACGCCGTTTCGACGACGATGCCGATCGCGGGTCCATGCCGGATGTCGAGTCCGCCCGCGCGGATCAGGTGCTCGTTCACGACCGTGTCGAAATAGGCGTAGTACGTGACGTTGTTGACGTGGCCGTACGCGTCGTTGTCCAGCCAGCGCGTCGGGATCGCGAGAAACGCCGGATACGCAGCGCGCAGCGCCGGTGCGAGGGGCTCCATGATCACGCGGTGAGCGCGGCGCGCGCGGCGCGCGACACTCCCGAGCGGGTCTCGTTCGACATCGCCGCGTCGACGAGCTCGATCCAATGGCGGACCGGGATCGACGTCCCCGATTGCAGGTGCGTCATGCAACCGATGTTCGCCGTGGCGACGACGTCCGGCTTGCTCGCCCGAAGCGCGTGCAGCTTGTTCGCCTTGAGCCGTTCGGCGAGCTCCGGCTGCAGGATCGAATACGTGCCGGCGGAGCCGCAGCACAGGTGTGCGTCGGCGACCGGCAAAAGCGTGAAACCGGCATCGACGAGAAGGCGCTCGACCGCGCCGCGGATCTTCATTCCATGCTGCAGCGTGCACGGCGGATGGAAGGCGACGCGCGACGAGGTACGCGAACGATCGACGAGCGGCGACAAGCCGGACCATACGCTCGCGACGATCTCGACCGGATCGCGCGCGAGTGCGGCGACGCGTTTCGCGCGCGCAGCGTATGCCGGATCCTCGGCGAGAAGATGGTCGTATTCGCGGACCAGCACGCCGCACCCGCTCGCAGTGACGACGATCGCCTCGCAGCCGCGTTCGATGTGCGGCCACCACGCGTCGATGTTGCGGCGCGCGAGCGCGCGCGCCTCGTCGTGCTCGGACAGGTGATACGACAGGGCGCCGCAGCAGCCGGCGCCTTCGACCGGCAATGCCGAGATGCCGCTGCGGTCGAGCACGCGCGCGGTCGCGGCGTCGATGTTCGGAGCCAGCGCGGGCTGCACGCATCCGGCCGGGATGAGAACTCGCCGGCCATGGCGCGCCGCCGGCCAGGCGCCGGCGTCGCGCACGTCGGGGATCGACGATGCGACGCGCGCCGGCAGCCACGCCTTCGCAAACCGGCCCACCGTGAGCGCCGCACCGAACAGCGTGCGCGACAGCAAGCCGCGGCGCAGCGCGCTGCGCCGGGCGGCGTCGATCGCGCTGCGGCCGACGCGATCGTCGACGAACTTGCGCCCGATGTCGACGAGCCGCCCGTAGCGGACGCCCGACGGGCACGTCGTTTCGCATGCGCGGCACGTGAGGCAGCGATCGAGGTGGAGCTGCGTCTTCGCCGTGAACGGCGCGCCTTCGAGCGCCTGCTTGATCAGGTAGATGCGGCCGCGCGGACCGTCGAGCTCGTCGCCGAGCAGTTGATAGGTCGGGCATGTCGCCGTGCAGAAGCCGCAATGCACGCACGCGCGGAGGATCGCCTCCGCTTCCCGGCCCTCGGGTGTCGCGGCGAATGCCGGCAGCAGTCGCGTTTCCATTTCCGCGGCGAAATCGGCGTCAGAGCGCCGCGTACAGGCGGCCGGGGTTGAGGATGCCGTGCGGGTCGAACACCGCCTTGAGGCGCTCGTGCAGCGCAAGCAGCGGGGGCGGCAGCGGCGCAAATGCACCGGCCGACTTGTCGCGCGACCGGAACAGCGTCGCGTGTCCGCCGTGGTTGGCGGCGAACCCGCGCACCGCGTTCGCGTCGAGCGATTCGGACGCGAGCCAGCGCAACGACCCGCCCCACTCGATCAGCGTGTCGGCAGCGAATGGCGCCGGCGGCGCCGTCGAGCGAATCGAGACGCGCCACAGCGCCGCGTTGCCGTCGATCGCCGGGCGAAAGAAGTCGAGTGTCTGATCGCGAAGCGCGCACCAGAACACCGTGGCGTCGACCTCGTCGCCGCCGATCACCGGTGCGGCCGCAGCGATCGCCGGCCCGGCGCCCGACAACCGGACGTGCAGCACGCCGTCGTGAAAACAGGTCGCCGAAATCGGCAGCGCCTTGCCGCCCCATTCGTTCATCATGCGCAGCGCCTGCGTCGCATCGCAGCGGATGACGCGCGTCGTCTCGACCTTCGGTTTCGGCAGGCATTTAAGCGAGACCTCGGTGATCGCGCCGAGCGTGCCGAGCGCGCCCGTCATCATGCGCGAGACGTCGAAGCCGGCGACGTTCTTGATCACCCGCCCGCCGAACGCGATCGACGTTCCGGTGCCGTCGACGATGCGCGTGCCGAGCACGAAATCGCGCGCGGCGCCGGCGTGCGGACGCCGCGGTCCCGAGAAGCCGCTCGCGATCACGCCGCCGAGCGTCGCGCCTTCGCCGTGATGTGGCGGCTCGAACGCGAGCATCTGGCCGTGCGCGGCGAGTGCATCCTCGATCTCGGCGAGCGGCGTGCCGGCGCGCGCCGTCAGCACGAGCTCGTTCGGCGCATACGCGACGATCCCGCGAACTTCGCGCATGTCGAGCGGATCGCCGCGCCGCGCATCGCCGTAGAAGTCCTTGGTGCGGCCGCCGTGTATGCAGAGCGGCGTCCGGGCCGCCGCCGCGGCGCGGATGCGTTCCTCGATCCTCGCGACGGCGCGATCATCGTCCACGTCAGCGCTTCGCGAGCTTGTCCCGATAAATGTGCCGCGGCTCGTCGGCCTCGATGACCGCCGACTCGGCGAGCGCCGCACGCTCCCACTCGCGGACATCCGGATGTGCAAGCAACGCTTCGAGATAGGCGCCGGCGGCGCCGGTCGGCTGCACGCCGTAGGTGCGGAAGCGGAACGCGACCGGCGCGTAGAAGCAGTCGGCGATCGAATAGCGGCCACACAGGAACGCGCCGTTCGCGCCGAAGCGCCGGCGCGATTCGTCCCAAACTTGCGTGACGCGCGTGATGTTCGCGGCAAGGCCGCTCGACCACGGCCGCACGTCGACGCGCTCGCGAATGCACATCGTCATCTCGCTTCGCAGCGTCGCGAACCCCGAGTGCATCTCGGCGCTGATCGAGCGCGCCCACGCGCGGGCGCGCGCATCGTCGGGCCACATCTCGCGATGGCGCTCCGCGAGGTGCAGCGCGATCGCGAGCGAATCCCAGACGACGACGTCCCCGTCGTGCAGGCACGGCACCATCCCCGACGGCGAGAACGCGTAGTTCGCCGGGTTCGGCACGATGCCGCTGAGCGACACCAGGACCTCCTCGAATGGCTCGCCGGACAGCTTCGTGACGAGCCACCCGCGCAGCGACCACGACGAGTAGTTCTTGTTGCCGATGTAGAGCTTCATGGGCGATTCCGGAGTGGGGACACGTACGGCCCTTTGCGACTCGAAGCGACGTGATGCACGCTACTTCTTCTGGCTCGCAGCGTTCTCGGCCGGAGGCGGCGCGGCGTCGGAATTCCAAGTGTCGCGAACGTACAACCACTTGCCGCCTTTCTTCATCGAGACGGAAAGATACTTTCCGGTGTCGACGACACGACCCGACTGGTCCTTGACGGCGTAGGTCCCGGATGCCCAGCCCATCGCGCCCGAGACGCCGCCGCCCGGCGTCGACCCCAGGCTGAACGTGACGCCGTCCTTCGCCGACGCTGCCGTGTCCTTCGCAAAGAACGCGCGAATCGCCGCGCGGCCGCTCACGCCGGGCGCGCCCGGCGGAAGCAGCACGGCATGCTCGTCGTAGAGATTCGCCACGCCGTCCGCGTCGCCGGCGTTGTAGGCCGCCTTGACCCACGCCTGATCGACGGCATGAAGTGCCGCCAATTCCTTCGCCGAACCGGCCGCTGACGATTCGAGGCTGAAGAGCGCAAGCGTGCCGATGAAGAAGAGCTTTGCTGTTCCACGGATCACGATCATCGAATCCTCCCTCGGTTTGGTTGAATTAGCGTCTCCGCTGCGCCCGCTCGAACGGCACCGTCTTTCCCGGATTCAGGATGTCGTTCGGATCGAGCGCGCGCTTCACCGCCTGCATCAGCGCGATCGCGTCGCCGTGCTCGGCGACGAGCGCATCGAGCTTGTGGATGCCGATGCCGTGCTCGCCGGTGCAGGTCCCGCCCATCCGGATCGCGCGCGCGCTTGCTCTCGCCGCGAGTCCTTCGGCCTTCTCGCGTTCTCCGGGTTTCGCCGGATCGAACAGCACGACGAGATGGAAGTTGCCGTCGCCGACGTGGCCAACGATCGGTGCGACGAGGCCGGTCGCGGCAATGTCGCTCCTCGTCTCGAGCACGCATTCGGTCAGCCGCGAGATCGGCACGCAGGCGTCGGTCGCGAACGCCTGCTTGCCCGGCGCGAGCGCGAGCGCCGCGTAGTACGCGTTGTGACGCGCCTTCCACAGCTTCGAGCGCTCTTCCTGCGCGGTCGCCCACTGGAAGCGGCTGCCGCCGTGCTCGGCGGCGATCGATTCGATCGTCTCGGCCTGCTCGCGGACACCGGCCTCGGTGCCATGGAACTCGAAGAACAGCGTCGGCTTCGCCTCGAACTCGAGTTGCGAATAACGGACGCACGCGTCCATCTGCACGTCGTCTAGCAGCTCGATCCGTGCGACCGGAATCCCGAGCTGCATCGCGACGATGACGGTGTCGACGGCGTCTTTGAGATCGGCGAACTGGCAAACGGCCGCCGAGATCGCCTCCGGCAATCCGTAGAGGCGAAGCTGCACCTCGGTAATGATGCCGAGCGTTCCTTCGGCGCCGACGAAAAGCCGCGTCAGGTCGTAACCCGCTGCCGACTTGCGCGCGCGTCCGCCGGTATGGACGATCCGCCCGTCGGCGGTGACAACGGTGAGGCCCAGCACGTTCTCGCGCATCGTGCCGTAGCGCACGGCGTTGGTTCCCGACGCGCGCGTCGACGCCATGCCGCCGATCGTCGCGTTGGCGCCGGGATCGATCGGAAAGAAGAGCCCGGTGCCCTTGAGCTCGGCGTTCAGCGCCTCGCGCGTCACGCCGGCCTGCACGCGGCAGTCGAGGTCGGCGTCGTTCACTTCCAGCACGCGGTCCATCCGCGACAGATCGACACACACGCCGCCGTAGAGTGCGGCGACGTGGCCTTCGAGCGACGTGCCGACGCCGAAGGCAATCACCGGAATCCGTGCGGCGTTGCAGAGCCCCACGATCGACGCGACCTCGTCGTTCGTCTGCGGAAACACGACGATGTCGGGCATTCCCGCGTCGGCCAGCCCTTCGCCGTGCGAATGCTGCTCGCGCACCGCGCGGCTCGTCACCGCACGCTCGCCGTAGTCGCGCACGAGGCGCTCCGTCACTTCGGACAAGCCCTGGCGCAACGTGCTATCGGTCGTGTTCATCGTCGTCGAACATCGATGGTCAAAAGCGCGGCAGCTCCGGATGCGGCAGCTCACCGCGATGCACGTGCATGCGCCCGAACTCCGCGCACCGCGCGAGCGTCGGCACGCCCTTGCCCGGGTTCAGCAGGCCGTGCGCGTCGAACGCGCGCTTGATGCCGAGGAAGCGCTCGAGCGCCTCGGGCGCGAACTGCGTGCACATGCCGCTTAGCTTTTCGACGCCGACGCCGTGCTCGCCGGTGATCGTGCCGCCGACTTCTATGCAAAGCTCGAGGATGCGGTCGCCGAACTCGACGGTGCGCTCGCGGTCGCCTGGCTTGTTAGCGTCGAACAGGATCAGCGGATGCAGGTTGCCGTCACCCGCATGGAAGACGTTCGCGCACGGCAGGCCGTATTCGCGCGACCACGTCGCGATCTGCCGCAGCACGCCGGGCAGCGCCGCACGCGGAATAGTGCCGTCGATGCAGTAGTAGTCGGGTGAGATGCGGCCGACGGCCGGAAACGCGGCCTTGCGTCCCGACCAGTACAAGAGGCGCTGCGCTTCGTCGGCGGACACGCGAATCTCCGTTGCGCCGCTTCGCGTCAGTACGTCGCGGATCTCCGCCATTTCCGCGGCCACTTCCTCCGGCGTGCCGTCGGCTTCGACGAGCAGCACCGCCGCCGCGTCGAGCGGATAGCCCGCGTGCACGAACTGCTCGACGGCGCGCGTCGCTTCGCGGTCCATCATCTCGAGACCGCCGGGCACGATGCCGGCCGCAATGACGTTGCCGACGGCGGCGCCCGCCTTCTCGACGTCGTCGAACGCCGCGAGCGCGACCTGCGCGAGCGCCGGCTTCGGCAGCAGCTTGACCGTTATCTGTGTGATGACGCCGAGCAGTCCCTCGCTGCCGGTGATCAGCGCAAGCAGGTCGTAGCCCGGCGCATCGAGCGCGTCGGCCCCGAACTCGACGATGTCGCCGGTCACGAGGACCGCGCGCACCTTGCGCACGTTATGGACGGTGAGGCCGTACTTGAGGCAATGCACGCCGCCCGCGTTCTCGGCGACGTTGCCGCCGATCGAGCACGCGATCTGTGACGACGGATCGGGCGCGTAGAAGAGGCCGTAGGGCGCCGCCGCTTCCGAGATCGCGAGGTTGCGCACGCCGGGCTCGACGATCGCGGTCCGTGCGCTGGGATCGATCGCGACGATGCGACGGAACTTCGCGAGCGAAAGCACGATCCCTTCGGCGACCGGCAGCGATCCGCCCGAAAGGCTCGTGCCGGCGCCCCGCGCGACAATCGGCACGCGCGCGGCATGACAGAGCTTGAGAATGGCGACGACCTGCGTCTCGTCGTCGGGCAGCACGACGGCGGCCGGCTGCTCGCGATAGAGCGTGAGCCCGTCGCATTCGTACGGACGCGTGTCCTCCGGCGCGGTCAGAAGCGCCGGTGGCGGGACGATCGCGGCAAGCGCGGACGCGAATGTGGGATCGAGCATCGGTGAGCGGGACAGCGGCGCAAGCCCGTCCGTTGTCGATTATTTCACAGTGGGCCTTGCCGGCCTCGCGCGAGGAGCCGTCTCTTGCAACCCGCGCAGGCAGCGTCCACATGGCGGCTTTCGGGGACCGGTTCCCGAAGGCGAACGCCTTGCTAGAATCGGCCCCCGCACGAAAGCCGGCGTGCCGCCGGCCCGACGGTCTTTTCGGAGAAATTGCGATGCGTCCCATCCGACTGCTGCTCGCCGCGCTCGTCGCGCTCGTTCCGTTCGCCGCACTGCCCGCGCTGGCGCAGACGACGCTCAAGATGAACATCTCGCTTGCGCAGAATTCGCACTATGGCGTCGCGATCGACACGTTCGCGCGCGAGGTCGAGAAGCGAACGAACGGCCGCTACAAGATCCAGAACTTCTATTCGGGCGCGCTCGGCGCCGAGCGCGAGTCGATCGAGGCGCTGCAGCTCGGCACGCTCGACCTGACGATGACGTCGACGGGGCCGGTGCCGAACTTCGTGCCGGAGATCGCGATCCTCGACATCCCGTTTTTGTTTCGCGACTACGCGCACGCGCGCGCCGTGCTCGACGGGCCGATCGGACAGGACATGCTGAAGAAGTTCGAGCCCAAGGGCATCGAGGCGCTCGCATGGGGCGAGAACGGCTTTCGCAACATGACGAACAGCAAGCACCCGGTCAAGACGCCCGAGGACCTCAAGGGCCTCAAGATGCGCACGATGGAGAACCCGATCCACATCCAGGCGTACAAGGCATTCGGGATCATCCCGACGCCGATGGCATTCACCGAGGTGTACACGGCGCTTCAGCAGGGCACCGTCGACGGCCAGGAGAACCCGCTGTCGGTCATCGAGGCGGCGAAGCTCGACCAGGTGCAGAAGTATCTGACGCTTACACGGCACGTCTATTCGCCGGCGCTGATCCTGATGAGCAAGGCGAAGTGGGACCAGCTCTCGCCCGCTGACAAGGAAGCGTTCCAAGCGGCGGCCGTCGAGGCGGTGAAGGCGAATCGCGCGCGCATCGACGACGACGAGAAGAAGGCGGTCGCCGACCTGCGCTCAAAGGGGATGCAGATCGTCGAGCATCCGGACGAGGCGAAATTCCAGCAGGCGCTCGGACCGACGTTCGCCGAGTTCGGCAAGAAATTCGGCCAGGAGAATATCGACCGGATTCGCAATTACAAAGCGCCATAGTTTTGTGTTCCGAGGCCGCGGGCAGTGTGCGGCGCCGGCTGCGCGCGACGCGGCCCGTCCGCCGCCACACTCGATCGACCTCACCGATAACCAAGGAGGTTCGGCAGGCCGGCAGAGAGCACGGGAAAGAGCGATAGGAGCACGAGCACCGCGATCTGAGCCCACAGGAACGGCCACAGCTCGCCGACGAGGCGCGCGAGCGGCACGCGCGCGACGATCGAGGTCACGAACAGCAATCCGCCGACAGGTGGCGTGATCATCCCCATCGTCAGGTTGACGATGACGATGATGCCGAATTGCAGATCGTCGATGCCGAGCGCGTGCGCGATCGGCGCCAGGATCGGCACGAGCACGACGATGCCGGGCAGCGGTTCGATGAAGATGCCGAACGCGAGCAGGAGCACGTTGACCGCGAACAGAAATGCGAGTGGCGACAGATGCAGGCCGACGATCCAGTCAGTCAGGTTCTGCGGCACGCGCGACACCGTGAGCACCCACGCGAATGCGGCCGACATGCCGACGATCAGCAGCACCGACGCCGTCATCAGCGCCGAGCGCGCAAGGATCGTCGGCAGCATCCGCCACGAAAGCGTCCGGTAGACGACGCGGCCCGCGAACAACGCATAGAACACCGCGACGACCGACGCTTCGGTTGGCGTGAAGGCGCCCGACGCGATGCCGCCGAGGATAAGAAGCGGCAGCACGAGCGCCGGCAGCGCGCGCCAGGTATTGCGCAGGTACTCGCGCCACGTCGGCCGCTCCGCCGCGCCGCGATAATGGCGGCGCATCGAGATGACGTGATTGATCAGCGCCATCGCGATCGCGATCACGACGCCGGGGACGACGCCGGCGATCAGCAGGCCGACGAGATTCACATCGGGATACGCGAGCGCGTAGATGATCACGCTGATCGATGGCGGGATGATGGGTCCGAGGATCGACGTCGCCGACGTGAGCGCCGCCGCGTACGCCGCGTCGTAGCCGTCGTCGCGCATCATCCGGATCATCAGCGCGCCCGGCCCCGCCGCATCGGCGAGCGCCGATCCCGAGATGCCCGAGAAGAACGTGATCGTGAGGATGTTCGTGTGTCCGAGCCCGCCGCGGAAGCGGCCGACGAACTGCGACGCGAAGCGCAGGAGCACGGCCGACAGCTCACCGCCGGTCATCAACTCGGCGGTCAGGATGAAGAACGGCACCGCTTCGAGCGCAAAGAGATCGATGCCGGAAAAGAGGTACTTCGGCAGCGCGACCAGCGGCACGTGCTGCGACAGCATAGCCGCGAGCGTCGCGCCGCCGAGCGCGAACGCGACCGGCACGCCGAGCACGAGCAGCAGCACGCAGACGACGAAGAGGACCGTTACCATCCGGTCGCGTCAAAGCTTCGCGGCATCGGCGTCGAACTCGCCGTCCCCGAGAATCTCGCGGCGGGCGACGTAGCCGCGCGCCATCAAGGCAAGATGCATCAGCATCAGCGCCGAACCGATCGGCATCGCGAGGTAGACGGCGCCGATCGGCCACTCGAGCACCGGCGTCGTCTGCGCCCACGTGAGCGTCGCATAGCGGATGCCGACGACGATCATCACGCAGAGGAAGATCGCGAGCAGTGCGACGATCGTCGCGCGAATCGCCGGCGCCGCGCGCGGCGCGGCGTGCTCGAGCGTATCGATGCCGATGTGGCCGCCGTAGCGCAGCACCGGGCCGGCGCCGATGAACGTGAGCCACACCATCGCATAGCGCGATGCCTCCTCGACCCACAGGATCGAGTGGTCGGTCAGAAAGCGCAGCGCCACGTTCGCGAACACCATGACCGCCATCGCGGCGAGCAGCGCGATGACGAGCACGCGATTGGCGGCGCGCAGGCGCCGATCGAAGGAGTCGAGCATCGCGAGTGTCGTGGTTTCGGAGGCCGCCGATTCTCGCACGGCCTCACCGTCGGGCACGTCGACGAGCGGCGAACGTATAATCGTCGCTCGTAGCACGCCGCATCGGATCCTGCCGCAATGACTTCTCCATCGACGCCGGCCCGTCCGCTCGCCGGCATCCGCGTGCTCGAGATGGGAGCGCTGATCGCGGGTCCCTTCTGCGCCAAGATCCTCGGCGAGTTCGGCGCCGACGTCGTGAAGCTCGAGCCGCCCCGCACCGGCGATCCGCTGCGCAAATGGCGCTACGTCGAGAACGGCACGTCGCTGTGGTGGCACGTGCAGTCGCGCAACAAGCAATCGGTCGCGGTCGACCTGCGCACATCCGAAGGACAGGCGATCGCACGCGCGCTCGCGCTGCGTGCCGACATCCTCGTCGAGAACTTCCGCCCCGGCACGCTCGAAGGCTGGAACCTGTCGTACGAATCGCTCTCCGCGCAGAACCCCGGCCTCGTGATGGTGCGGATCTCCGGCTACGGGCAGACCGGTCCGTACCGTGAGCGGCCGGGCTTCGGCGTCATCGGAGAAGCGCTCGGCGGACTGCGCTTCGTGACCGGCACTCCCGACCGTCCGCCGTCACGCGTCGGCGTCTCGATCGGCGACACGCTGTCCGCACTCTACGGCGTCATCGGCGCGATGATGGCGCTGCAGGCACGCGGCCGCAGCGGCCGTGGCCAGGTCGTCGACGTCGCGCTGTACGAGTCGGTGTTCTCGGTGATGGAGTCGATGCTCCCCGAGTTCGACCGTTTCGGCGTCGTGCGCGAGCGCACCGGTTCCATCCTGCCCGGCATCGCGCCCACTTCCGCGTATCGCTGCTCGGACGGCAGTTTCGTGCTCATCGCCGCGAACGGCGATTCGATCTTCCAGCGCCTGTGCTGCGCGATGGGCCGCGAGGATCTCGCATCCGACGCGTCGCTCGCGCACAACGACGGCCGCGCCGCGCGCCAGCAATGGCTCGACGGCGAGATCGAGCAGTGGACATTGCAACGCGCGCCGGACGACGCCGTCGCCGCGTTGCAGGCGGCCGACGTCCCGGCGTCGAAGATCTACACGATCGGCGACATCGTCGCGGACGCGCAGTTCGCGGCGCGCGAGATGATTCGCAGGATCGAGCTCGGCGACGGCTCGCAGCTCGCGGTGCCGGCTGTCGTGCCGAAACTCTCGCTCACACCGGGCGGCTTCGACGGCGGCGGACCGCGTCTCGGCGAGCACACCGACGTCGTGTTGCGCGATCTGGGCTACGACGCGGCGATGGTCGCCGACCTGCGCGCGAAGCGGATCGTCGAGTAGACGCTGTCTCGTCAACCGCGCACACGCGCGGCAACGCGCAGGCTCGCGAACGCCAGCAGCGACGCGACCGCGATCGTCAGCGCCATCGGCCGCGTCGTGCCGTCGAGGGTCAGGCCCACGACGAGCGCTGCCGTGGACGCGACCACGAACTGGCAGAACCCGAGCAGCGACGACGCGCTTCCGGCGATCCGCGGGAACGGCGTCAGCGCACCGGCGACCGCCGGCGGCATCGTCAACTGGAACGTCAGCATGTAGGCGAACATCGGCGCGATCACCGCGAACGGATGGCGCACGTCGAGCAGTGCCAGTGTGCCGAGCGCGACGCCGGCGGCAAGCATCAAGGCGGTACCGAGCCGCACCTGGCGCGCGATTCCCAGGCGGCGGATGAGGCGGGTTCCGATCACCGCGCCCGTGACGTTGCCGAGCATCACGGTGCCGAACATCACGCCGAAACCGCGCTCGCCCTGCCCCATCACCGACACGAAGACGAACGCGCTTCCGGCCAGGAATGCAAAGAGCCCGCTGAACGCGAACGCGGCAACGAGCATGAATCCGACGTATTCCGGCGAGCGCAGCAGCCGGCCGAAGTTCGCGAGCATCGCGCGCGGCGCCGTCGCGCGCATGTCGGGTGACGCGAGCGTCTCCGGCAGCGTCGCATGAACGAAATACGCGAGCACGGCCGCATAGATCGCGACGAGCACGAAGTTCGATTGCCATCCGAAGAGCACGTGCAGGTTGCTGCCGATCAGCGGCGCGACGATCGGCGCGATGCCGAGCACGATGCTCATGACCGACAGGATGTGCGCGGCCTTGTCGCCGCTGTAGAGATCACGGACGACCGCGCGGGGCACGACGGCGATCGACGCCATCGACACCGCCTGCACCAGCCGTCCGCCGATCAGCATGAACACGTTGCGCGACAGCGCGCAGGCGATCGACGCGACGACGAAGACGCCGAGCGCCCACAGAAGCGCCGGCCGGCGGCCGAAGCGGTCCGACAAAGGGCCGGCGAAGAGCTGCGCGACGCCCCAGCCGTACATGTAGACCGACAGCGTGAGCTGGACCTCGGCCGTCGATGCCGACAGCGAGTGCGTCATCGATGGCAGCGACGCGAGATAGCTGTCCATCGCGAAAGGCGCCGCGGCCGTCAGCGCTCCGAGCAGCAGTGTCGAGGCGCCGGCGCCGGTCGTTTGCGCGGCGGCCGGAGCCTGCAGGATCAAATGCAGCGGCCCCCGTCGACCTCGAGACACGCGCCGGTGATGAACGCCGCCTCGTCCGACGCGAAGAAGACGGCGGCGGTCGCGACATCGGACGGTTGCGACAGGCGGCCGAGCGGAATCGTCGCGATGAACTGCGCGCGTTTCCCGGGCGTGTCCTCGCCCATGAAATCGGCGAGCAGCCCGGTTTCGCCCGCAACGGGATTGATCACGTTGACGCGGATGTTGTCGGCTGCAAGCTCGGCCGCCATCGAGCGCGACGTGACGATCGCCGCGCCCTTGCTGCCGTTGTACCAGGTGAGGCCGGGCCGCGGCCGCACGCCGGCCGTCGACGCGATCGTCACGAACGCTCCCGACTTGCGGCTGCGGAAATGCGGCACTGCGTGCTTCGCGGTCAGATAAAGGCTCTTCACGTTCACCTGGTAGATGCGGTCGAACGCTTCCTCGGGAACGTCGAGCATCGGCTGGTTGCGATGCGTGGTGCCGGCATTGTTGACGACGACGTCGAGCTTGCCGAACGCGTCGATCGCCGTCGCAACGAGCCGGGCGACGTCGGCGTCCTTCGACACATCGCCGATGCACGCGAGCGCGCGACCGCCCTGGCGCTCGATTGCCTCGACGGTGCGCTGCGCGCGGTCGCGTTGCAGATCGTTGACGACGACGTGCGCGCCTTCGCTTGCGAAGCGCGTCGCGATGCCGGCACCGAAGCCGGATCCGGCGCCGGTGACGATGGCGACCTTGTCCTCGAGTCTCATGCGGTTGATCCGTGTGAATGGGAACGGGCGCGATCGGCGCGGATCGGCCCGGCCGAGGAACGCGAGACGTGCGGCGTCAACGCGTCGGCGATGATCTTCCCGAGCCGGCGCTGCCCCGGCTCGGTGGGATGCAGCCCGTCGTCGGCGAAGAGATACGCATGCGGCGTCGCGCGCACCGGAATGTGCAGCGCGTTCGGCACGCGCGTCACCGTCTCGCGCGCGACCGCGTCGAAGCGGCGAACGCGACGCCCGACGATCCAGCGCAGCGGCCGCTTGAGCCTGGGAAACTGGTCGAGCGGCGGCAGCCCGACGTAACCGATCAGTGCGTTCGGCGAGTGCCGCCGCAGCTCGCGGATCAGCTTCAGCAATTGCCGGCGGAAGCGGCCGCTGCGCTCGAGCTTCAGCACGTCGTTGACCCCGACCGACAGCATGATCACGTCGAACGGCCGCGGCGGCAGTTGCGCGACGCCATCGCGCCTGACGCGCCGCGCGCTGGCGCCGATGATGCCCGCCGCATGCCAGTTGATCTCGCGTGCGAGCCGGCCCGACATCAGCCGCGCGACATGGACGACCGTCGAGCGCTCGACGCGCCGCGCGCCGACGCCGGCGATGATCGAATCGCCGATCGCGAGAAAGTGCAACGGCTCGCCGCGGCCGATCTTTCCTGCCGAGGGACCGGCGGCCGGGACGAGCGTCAACGCGTGACGCCGCAGTGCGAACGCCTGCGAAAACATCACCGGAAAGAGCGCGTAGACGACGATCCGGCCGGCGAGCTTCGACGCGAGCCCGGCGAGCGAGAACCGCCGCGTGGCAGCGGCGTCAGCCATGTCGCAACACGACCGTCTTCACCGTCGTGAACGCGTAGAGCGCCTCGAACCCTTTCTCGCGGCCATGGCCCGAATGCTTGACGCCGCCAAACGGCAGCTCGACGCCGCCGCCGGCGCCGTAGTTGTTCACGAACACCTGGCCGCTTTGCACGGCGCGCGCCATGCGAAGCTGCCGTCCGCCGTCGCGGGTCCACACGCCCGCCACGAGCCCGTAGTCGGTCGCATTCGCGAGCGCCACCGCGTGCGCTTCGTCGTCGAACGCCATCGCTGCGAGCACCGGACCGAACACTTCGTCGCACGCAAGGCGATGCTCGCGGGGCACATCGCGCAGCAGGGTCGGCGCGACGTAGTAGCCGTTCGCCGGCGCGTCGTCGGCGATGCGTCCGCTCGCGACGATGGCGAGGCCGCTGCGCTTCGCATCGTCGAGAAATCCGCGCACGCGTGCAAGTTGCGACGCGCGGATCAGCGGACCGCAATCGCGATCGGCCAACGCCGGCGCGGCCACGAGCCCATGGAAACGATCGGCGAGCCGCTCGAGCAGCGGCTCGTAAATCGCACACTCGACGAGCAGCCGCGAGCCCGCGCTGCACGTCTGTCCCGCGTTCTGCACGATCGCGTTGACGATTGCCGGCACGGCGGCGTCGAGATCGGCGTCGGCGAAGACGATCTGCGGCGACTTGCCGCCGAGTTCGAGCGTGACCGGACAATGGCGCCGCGCCGCCGCCGCCGCGACTTCCGCGCCGGTCGCAGGCGAGCCGGTGAACGAAACGTGTGCGATGGCGGGATGCGCGACAAGCGCAACGCCCGCCTCGGCGCCGAGGCCGGTGACGACGTTGAGCGCGCCTTCCGGCAATCCCGAAGCCGCGGCCAATTCGGCGACGCGCAGCAGCGACAGGCACGCATCCTCGGCGGGCTTGACGACACACGCGTTGCCGGCAGCGACCGCAGCGCCGACCGAGCGGCCGAAGATCTGCAACGGATAGTTCCACGGAATCGCGTGGCCCGTCACGCCATGCGCCTCGCGCCACGTCAGCACGGCATACCCTTCGGCGTACGGGATCGTCGTGCCGTGCAGCTTGTCAGGCGCGCCCGCATAGAACTCGAAGTAGCGTGCGCATGCCGTCACGTCGGCGCGCGCCTGCGCAAGCGGCTTGCCGCAATCGCGCGCCTCGATCAGCGCGAGCGCATCCGCGTGATCGCCGATCGCGCGCGACAGCGCGGCGAGCCGTCGTCCCCGCTCGGCCGGCGCGAGCCTGCCCCACGCGTCACCGCGCGCCTGGCGTGCCGCCTTGACCGCGACGTCCACATCGGCGGCGTTGCCGCGCGCGATCGCCGCGAACGGCGCGCCATCCGACGGATCGATCATCGGCAGCGTGCGGCCGTCGCTCGCCGGCACGAAGCGGTTGGCGATGAAGTGCCGCGGCGCGATCTCGGTCGCGGGCCAGCGAGGTTCGGGAGCGTTCATGGAATTGCTTCGAATGACCGTTCAACGGCGTTGCGCGGTGCGCGTAACAAATCGCTACGCCCGTTGATACCGTCAACGCACGGCCCAAGATCGACGTTGAACGCGCTGAAGGCCGCGGAAGAACCGCGACCGTGCGCGCAAAAGCGCATTTTGCCCGATTCAGGAGGTCTCATGATGCTGACTCGCACCACTCAACTGGCGGCGGCAGGCGCCCTCGCCGCCGCCGCGGCTTTCGCCGCTCCCGCGGCGCAAGCCCATGGGGGGTTCAGCCTGTCGATCGGATTGCCGGGCGTCGTGGTGGGCGCGCCCTACTATCCGGCGCCTGTCTACACGGCGCCCGCACCCGTCTACGTGGCGCCGCCGGTCGTCTACGCGCCGCCGCGGGTCGTCTATTACGGGCCGCGCGTCGTTTACCGGGCGCCGTACTATCACCGGCACGTCGTCGTCGGCCGTCCCGTCTACTACCGCCACTACTAAGCCTGGCGCAAGCTCGCGGTCAGCCGCGGTAACGCACCCGGTAGACCGCGCCGGCGGTGTCGTCGGCGATCAGCAGCGAGCCGTCGGGCGCGACGGCCACGTCAGCGGGCCGGCCGAAGGCCCGCTGACCTTCCAGCCATCCTTCCGCGAACGGCTCGTACGAGACGGGCTTCCCGTTGGCGTCGAGCCTCACGAGCGTCACGCGATAGCCGACCTTCGAGCTCCGGTTCCACGAACCATGCTCGGCGATGAAGATCTGGCCGCGGTACGCGGCCGGAAACTGCGTGCCGGTGTAGAAGCGCATTCCCAGCGAAGCGACGTGCGCGCCGAGAAGCTGAGCGGGCCTCGCGAAATCCGGGCACGGCCGCTTGCGGCCGAACTCGGGGTCGGGAATCGTTCCGGCGTGACAGTACGGATAGCCGAAATCGAGACCCGCCTTCGGCGCGACGTTCAGCGTATCGGGCGGCACGTCGTCGCCCATGTTGTCGCGCCCGTTGTTCGTGAACCAGAGCGCGCCGGTGCGCGGATCCCAGTCGAAGCCGACGCTGTTGCGGATGCCGCGCGCATAGACCTCGAGGCCGGAACCGTCGGCATTCATCCGCATGATGTTCGCGTAGCGATCGCGATCCGGCTCGCAGATGTTGCAGGGCGCGCCGACGGGAACGTAGAGCTTTCCGTCGGGGCCGAAGGCGATGAATTTCCAGCCGTGATGCCCTTCCGTCGGGAACCGGTCGGACACGACGACCGGCTGCGGCGGATCGTCGAGGTGCGACTCGATGTCCGGGAAGCGCAGGATGCGGCTCACCGCCGAGACGTAAAGTGCGCCGGCGCGAAACGCGACGCCGACGGGCTCGCGCAGACCGGATGCGATCGTGCGCACGGTGGCGCGACCTCCGTTCGCGTCGTAGGAGACGGCGTACACGCTGCCGGTATTCGAACCGACGAACAGCGTTCCGCGTGGGCCGAACGCCATTTCGCGAGCGCCCGGCACGCGCGCGAGCAGCTCGATCGTGAAACCGGGCGGCAGATGAATGCGCTCGAGCGGCGGCGACTGCGCAAGCGCGTCGGATGCGAAGAGCGCGGCAACGCTTGCGCAAAGCCAGATGCGGGCGGCGATTCGTCGAGGCTTCATTGCGTGCCCTTTCGGCATGTCGTCGGGCTTGGATGCGCGGCGCGGCGCGGGGGTTCAGTCGACGATGGCTGATCCGGCGTGGCTCGTCCGTGGGCGCGTCTGTTCCACGCGATGCGGTGCTATGCTGGCTCCTCGCGACAATGGCGAGTCGATGATGATGCGTGCGTTCGAACACGCCGGCCCGCGCGACGCGGAGTCGGTGCGGCTTGGGAATCTCGTGGGTTACGGGATGATCCCGCGGCCGCAGCTCGCGCGCTGCAACGCGTTCATGCGCACGCTCGCGCAGCACAGCTGCATCGAATGAACAGCGCCGGACCGTCGCAGCACGAAAGTCCCGCCCCGCCGGGTGGCAGCGCGGCGCGCAAGCCCGTGGGGCCCCGCCAGGCGGGAACAGGCGGGTGCGACGCGCGGGCGGCGGCGCCCGAGCCGAGCACATGCGGGCCACGCGCAGCCGCCGACGCGCCGGGCATCGACGTCGCGTTCCCCGACATCTCCCGCTGGGCGAGCGGCAACGTCGGCGTGCCGTACGTCTGGCGCTTCGAGGCCGCGGCGAGCGGTCCGAGCGTGACGGTGCAGGCGCTGACGCACGGCAACGAAGTGTGCGGCGCGATCGCCGTCGATTGGCTGTTGCGCGAAAGCGTGCGCCCGCGGCGCGGCACGCTCACGCTGATCTTCGCGAACGCCGAGGCCTACGAGTCGTTCGACGCGAGCGATCCGTATGCGGCGCGCTGCATCGACGAGGACTTCAACCGTATCTGGGACGAAGCGGTGCTCGACGGCGAGCGGCGCTCGCGCGAACTCGCGCGTGCGCGCGAGCTGCGTCCGTTCTACGATGCAACCGACCTTCTACTCGACCTGCATTCGATGACCGATGCCTGCCCGGCGCTTGCGCTCGCCGGGCGTCATCGGAAGGGGGTCGAGCTCGCGAAGGCGCTCGCGATACCCGAATACATCGTCGTCGACGTAGGCCATCGCGCGGGAAAGCGGTTGCGCGACTACGCGGGGTTCGACGATCCGCACGACGCGCGCAACGCGCTGCTCGTCGAATGCGGGCAGCATTGGGAGCGCCGCACGCCGCGCGTCGCAAGGCAATGCACGCTGCGCTTCCTTCGCCACGTCGACCTCGTCGATCCGGCGTTCGCGGCTCCGCAACTGGACGATGCGGCGATACCTCCGCAGCGCGTGATCGAGATCACCGACGTCGTGACGATCGCGAGCGACGCGTTCGACTTCGCGATGCCGGTCTCGGGGATGATGACGATCGGCGCGTGCGGGACGCTCCTCGCCCGCGACGGTGACCGCGAGATCCGCACGCCGTACGACGACTGCGTGCTGATCATGCCGGCGCGCCGGCCCAAGCAGGGCGAGACGGCGGTCCGTCTGGGCCGCTACGTCGACTGACTGACCGCGGTTCACTGCCCCGACCGCGATGGGGCCGGCCTCACGCCGGCGCCGCGTCGTACCAGTAGCGACGCGCGCGCTCGCGCTCGACCACGACGTCGATCGCAGCACCGGGAACGAGCATCACCGTGATCGCACCGGCCAGATCCGTCCGCGCGCGTGCGGCGCCGGCGTGCGCGTAGCGCGCGAGAATTTCCGCACGCGGATGGCCGAAACGATTGCGATAGCCGGCGGCGATCAGCGCGAAGTGCGGCGCGACCGCGGCGATGAAGGCCGGCGTCGACGACGTGCGGGATCCGTGGTGCGGCACGACGATCACGTCGGCTGCGAGCGCCGCGTCGCGGCCCAGCATCTCCGCCTCTGAACCGGCCTCGATGTCGCCGGTGAGCAGCACGTTGCCGCCGCCGGATGTGATCCGCAGCACGCACGACAGGTCGTTGCTGCGTCGTCCGCCATCGGCATACGCCGACGCCGCCGGATGCACGAACTCGAAGTCGACGCCGTCCCAGCTCCAGCGTGCGCCCGCGCTGCAGCGCGCGGACGGCGGCGCGCGCGCGTTCGCGACGACGATCGGATGGTCCAGGGGCAAGGACGAGAGGATTCGCTGCACCGGCAGCGCACGAATGATCGACAGCGCGCCGCCCGAGTGGTCGCTGTCGGCGTGGCTGACGATCAGCGCATCGAGATGCGAGACGCCCGCTGCGCGCAGAAACGGCACGACGATGCGGCCGCCGGCGTCGATCGCGTCGGTGAAGCGCGGACCGGTGTCGTAGACCAGCGCGTGCCGCGCCGTTGCGACGAAGACGGCGAGCCCCTGCCCCACGTCGAGCACCACCATCCGCAATCCGCCCTCCGGCACGCCGGGCGGCAGCAGCACCATCATCGGCAGCGTCCACAACGCGCCGAGAAGACGGCCCGGCATGCCGCGAGGCGCGACGAGCCAAAGGATGCCGAGCACGGCGACCGCGACGGTCCAGGCCCGAGGCGCGTGCGACGACCACGCCGCCAGCGGCAGCGCTGCAAGCCATTCGAGATAGCGCATCAGCACGGTGAGGATCGCGTGCGCGACGATCCACGGCAGATCGAGCGGCACGACGATGCCGAGAAGCGCGAGCGGCACCACACCGAGCGTGACGACCGGGATCGCGATCGCGTTCGCGAGCGCGGACACGACCGATACCTGCTGAAAGATCGCGAGCGTGCCCGGCACGAGGCCGATCGTCACGACGTATTGCGCGTGCGACGCGTCGCGCAGCCATTCGGCGGCCCGCTCGCGCAGCGACCTCTCAGGCGGCGCGCGCAGCCGGTTGCTGCCGGCGTAGAGCAGCAGGCCGACGGCGCCGAACGATAGCCAGAAGCCGGGTGCGAGGCTGGCCCACGGATCCCAGGCGAAAACCGCGACGAGCGACCAGAGCCACACGAGCGCCGCTGTCCCGGGACGCGCGAGCCACACTCCGGCTGCCGCAACCGTGAGCATCAGCAGCGTGCGCACGGCCGGCACCTCCGCACCGGCGAGCAGCACGTAGCCGAACGCGACGATCGCGCCAACGAGCGCCGCGACCTTGCGGGCCGGCACGCGCAACGTCAGCGCAGTGCTGCGACGCGCGAGCGCGAGCGCAACGGCACCGGCGAGCGCCGCGAACACCGTGACGTGCATCCCGGAGATCGAAACCAGATGCGTGATGCCGGTCTTGTTGAAGATCGCCCATTGCGTTTCGGGAATCGCGCGCTGGTCGCCGACCGCGAGCGCGACGAGCACGCCCGCGTAGCGCGCGCCGGGCAGCGCGTTGCCGATGCGCTCGCGAACCTGCTCACGGGCGCGCTGCACGTAATCGCCAGAGCGGCCGGCGAACGCGGCGATCCGCGCGTTCGCGGTGTCGTCGCGAACATAGCCGGTTGCGCGAAGGCCGTGCTCGAGCAGCCACGCTTCGAGGTCGAAGCCGTGCGGATTGACGTTGCCATG
>Ga0157372_10002244_pt1 | contig 20977 bp, 17 predicted proteins | sample C55metaG_FD_115307 | JGI IMG/M metagenome (GOLD analysis project Ga0157372, IMG submission 115307) | Corn rhizosphere microbial communities from Kellogg Biological Station, Michigan, USA - C5-5 metaG | ecosystem: Host-associated > Plants > Roots > Rhizosphere > Soil | place: USA: Michigan... | reverse complement strand
GCAAAATGGGCGGACTGAAAAAATACATCCCGATCACACAAATGACCTTCCTCATCGGAACGCTTGCGATCTCCGGTTTCCCGGGATTCTCGGGCTTCTTCTCGAAGGATGAGATCCTTGCGCATGCGTATGAGCATAACAAAGTATTATGGTTCGTGGGGATCTTAACCGCGGGAATGACCACCTTCTACATGTTCCGTTTGTACTTCCTTACTTTCAAAGGCACATTCCGCGGTACGCACGAGCAGGAACATCACCTGCACGAGTCACCGAAAGCGATGACCATTCCGTTGATCATCCTGGCGGTGCTTTCCCTGCTGGGCGGATTGATCGGCATCCCGGAAGTATTGGGCGGACATCATTTCCTGGAGGAATTCCTCCAGCCTGTTTTCGAAGATTCGTCCTTCAGGCTCGTTCATCACTTGTCACACAATACCGAATACATCCTGATGGGAGTTGCCGTGGCAGTGATGGCTGTGGCGATCTGGTATGCATACAAAACATACGTGACCGATAAAACAGTTCCGGCAGAAAGTGAAGAAGAACTGAAGCCGCTTCACAAGTTGGTGTACAGGAAATACATGATCGATGAGCTGTATGAATTCCTCATCACCAGGCCATTGAACTTTATCGGTGAAGGCCTGCACAAGGTGGTGGATAACCAGATCGTGGACGGCGTGGTGAATGGCTGCGGCTATGTGGTGAACGGCGTAAGCGGCGTGATCAGGAGAGCGCAGACCGGCAACATCGGCTTTTATGTATTTGTGATGGTGATCAGCATTGTGTTGATCCTGTTTACACAGTTGTTCTAAGTATAATTGAATTGCGCTCATGCGCATTGCGGAATAAAATATAAACGAATAAAAACTCTGCGGACTCAGCGTCTCAGCGAGAAACAAAAAACATATGATCACATTACTATTGATATTTTTTCCTTTGGTTGCAGCATTACTGCTGTTAATGGTAAAAGGCGAACAGGTTAAGAAGATCGCGTTGGGAGCTGCGGTTGTGGAGTTTATAATTTCCATTGCCGCCGTTGCGCAGTTCCGGCACAACGCCGACACACAGTTTGTGTTCGATATGCCCTGGATCAGGTCGCTCGGGATCAGCTTCCATGTGGGCATGGATGGTATTTCCCTGCTGCTCGTGCTGCTCACTACCTTCCTTGTTCCGGTGATCATTCTAACCTCTTTCAGGAAAGCGTATAAGAACCCTACCGCATTTTATTCACTGATCCTTGCCATGCAGTTCGCGCTCATCGGCGTGTTTGTTTCATTGGATGGATTCCTGTTCTATGTGTTTTGGGAATTGGCGCTCATCCCGATCTATTTTATCTGTTTGCTCTGGGGCGGCGACGACCGTGCACGCATTACCTTCAAATTCTTTGTATACACCTTAGCAGGGTCATTGCTGATGCTTGCCGGCCTGATCTACCTGTACCAGAATTCAGCGGCGCATACGTTTGATATTGCCAACTTATATGCAGCCGGGCAAAACATGGATGTGGTTCACCAGGGATATGTGTTCTGGGCGATGTTCATGGCCTTCGCGATCAAGATGCCGGTGTTCCCTTTCCATACCTGGCAGCCCGATACCTACACAACTGCACCAACACAGGGCACAATGCTGCTTTCGGGGATCATGCTGAAGATGGGTGTTTACGGGGTGATCCGCTGGCTGCTGCCTTTGGCTCCGCTCGGCGTTGAGCACTGGGCACACCTTGCCATCACGCTTGCAGTGATCGGGATCGTTTACACATCCTGCATCGCCATTGTTCAGAAAGACTTCAAGCGTTTGATCGCGTATTCGTCCATCGCGCACGTGGGACTTATCGCTGCGGGGATCCTCGCGGGAAATGCACAGGGTGTGCAGGGTGCGATGATCCAGATGATCAGCCACGGTGTGAACGTTGTGGGGTTATTCTTCATTGTTGATATGCTGCAGTCGCGCGTAGGTACAAGGGATCTTTCTTTAATGGGAGGCATCCGGAACCTGAACCCGCAATTCGCAGTGCTGTTTCTCATTGTATTATTAGGAAGCGTTGCGCTGCCGCTTACCAACGGGTTTGTAGGGGAGTTCCTGCTGATCAACGGTGTTTACCAGTACAATGCGTGGCTGGCTGCCTTTGCAGGATTAACAGTGATCCTTGGTGCGGTGTACATGCTGCGCAGCTACCAGTCGATCATGCTTGGAGAGACCAATGCGGTAACCGCGGTGTTCCCGCCTTTGGAAGGATATGAAAAAGCAGTGCTTGTGATCATCTGTGCAGCCATCATTGTGTTCGGGGTGTACCCGAAACCGCTGCTCGATATTGCAGAGCCTTCGGTTATAAAATTAGTGGACAGCTTCAGGGCGGCAACAGGGAAATAGTCCTGTGCTCATCCGTGGTGAATTAAAATATAAATGCAGGATCGTATCATCGGCCTGTGGTGAAAAATAAAAATTATGACAGCATTAATATTACTTTCTGCATTAGGTGTAATAGCATTACTGGCTGAGATCTTCAGCTTCAAAAAATTACTGTACCCGGTTGTGATCCTTGGCCTGATCACCACGTTCGTGCTGAACCTTGTTGACTGGAACACCGATAAGACATGGTATGGCATGATGCGCTACGATAATTTCGCAGTGGCATTCTCCTCTGTGCTGATCGGTATCACCACGCTCTGGTTCATTATGGCGGAAAGTTTTTTCAAGGAAGAATCGAGCCTTACCGATCACTTCGCGCTGATCCTGTTTGCGCTTGTCGGCGGTGTTGTAATGGTGTCGTACACCAACATGACCATGCTGTTCCTCGGCATCGAGATCTTATCCATACCAATGTATGTTTTGGCGGCCAGCAAGAAAGAGGATGTTTCTTCTAACGAAGCAGGTTTCAAATATCTTATCCTCGGCGCTTTCTCCACTGGTTTCCTTTTATTCGGTATCGCGTTGATCTATGGCTCTACCGCTTCTTTCGATCTTCCTGTGATCGCTGATTTTATTACTTCTCATAACGGTGCAGTACCGGGTATGTTCTACATCGGCATTCTGCTGATCCTTGTGGCGATGGTGTTCAAAGTATCGGCTGTTCCTTTTCATTTCTGGGCGCCGGATGTTTACCAGGGAGCGCCTACATCGGTTACGGCCTTTATGGCAACCATTGTGAAAACAGCTGCCTTCGCTGCATTCCTCCGCCTGTTCTCTTCAACGTTTGCAAGCGCAGGAAGTGTGTGGATCGATGTGCTGTGGGTGATCGCGGCGCTTACATTGCTTGTTGGAAATATCACAGCGGTGATACAAACCAGCACCAAGCGGATGCTGGCCTATTCGAGCATCGCGCATGCAGGCTATATGCTGCTTGCGCTGATCGCGCTCAACAGCTTTACACAAAGCTCCGTGCTGTTCTATTCGCTTGCATATTCCATCGGCTCTATTGCATCCTTCGGTGTGCTGGGTATTGTAACAACTGCGAGAGGGAACGATACAACAGATGCATTCAATGGCCTTGCAAAAACAAATCCATTACTGGCGGTAGCCATGACGGTGGCATTGCTTTCACTCGCAGGGATCCCGCCAACAGCAGGCTTCTTTGCGAAGTATTATATTTTCACCGCGGCGTTTGCAAGCGGCTACGGCTGGCTGGTGCTCATCGCGATCCTTGCATCGCTGATCGGGGTATATTACTATTTCCGGATCATCATTGCGATGTACTTTAAGGAAAGCACCGAAGCTGCGATCGAAGTAACAGCGAACCACAAGCTGCTGTTCATCCTTACAATTGTGTTGACGATTGCATTAGGAGTGTTCCCTGATTTTATCATCAGGTTGCTGTAAACATCAATCACCACCCCGGCCCTCCTACAAGGAGGGAGCAGGTCCTGCGAGCATTTAAAACGTAATTCTGATTAAGATTTTCTGCTCCAATTATTCCAAGGTGGCGGTGCTATCCACCTTCGGAAGCATCGACGCCACTTTGCTTTTATTTAAGGAAGGGATCAACGCCGGTGCAATTTTCCCCACCGGCTTGTATAATAAAGATTCTTCTTTTGTCTTGAAGGAGATCATCGGATAGCTCTCTTCCATCGCATCGATCATAAAGATCACCACGCTCATCACCATTGCAAATTTCAGCGCGCCGAAAATAGCGCCGCTTATTTTATTGAATGCCCCGAGCGCCATTCCTTCCACCATCCGCTGCACCAGCTTCGCAATAAAATAAATGAGGATCACGATCGCCAGAAAAGTGATGGCGAAGGAAACTACCGGTAAATAAGGCGAATCCCAGTGAAAGCTTTCTTTCAGCTTACCGGCGACCATGTCGGAAAAATTAATTCCTCCCCAAACGCCCAGTCCGAATGCCACAAATGTAGCCGCTTCCACAATGAGCCCTTTGGTGAAACCCTTGTAAAGCCCCCAAACAATGGGGATGCAGAGAATAATATCGATGTAGTTCATTTTTTACAGGATGGATGCAACCTAAAGAGGGACAATATCATCTCAACAAAGAACGCAATACTCCCGCTCACCTTTTGCGCTCCTGGTAAAACTTATTAAACCCTAATTGTTAAATTTTTATTGATATGAAAAAGATTTACTTCTTTGTGATCTGCTGCCTGTGCTGTTTGAGCGCGAATTCCCAGTCGTATGTGCAGGGCGATCTGAGTGTGATGCCGCAGCCGATGATGACGCACGATTCCACTACCTGCACCTCCAACTGCAACCTGATGTATATCATCACTATTTCAAACTCCTTTATGGGCGATTCGGTAAAGATCAAAGATCAGTCTTCCGGCAGCGTTATCATTAGTGATGTAAATACAACCGGAGCAAACCCCTGGAATGTGTACCTTCCTGTTCCTATCTATAACAGCATCCTTGGCGACAATGAGCTGATGGGTGGAAATGCCAATTTTTTCGGGCCAACCGTAAAGGTGATCTCCGGGCCCGACACCATTTATAACATCAACAATTTTTATATACTGCCTGTAAGCAATCCATGCAATTACGGAACTGTTTCGGGCCGCATATATGTTGATCACAATAACGATTGTTCCTTCAATACGGGCGATGTAGCATTATCGTCTATCCCGGTGGAGTGGTCGGCCAATTTGAACAGTCCTTCCATGACCTACTCATTTGGTAGCGGTTATTATTCCGATGGAAGCGGCATGTACACCGCGCAGGTGCTGGAAAGCTGGATGCTCGATTATTCTGTTAACATTCCATCTAATTACCAGTTCATATTTCCATCTACGGCCTGCTCGCCTGCAAGCTACCTGTTTACAACGCTTCCGCAGGTGAATGCCGATTTTTCACTTCAGTGCTCCAGCAATGTGGATGTGCAGTGCTATGCAGGATCATCGGGCATCATCCGTCCGAACGTGCCTTTCTCCATGTTTCCTTCCGTAAGCAACACAGGCTGTGATTCGGCATCCGGACAGCTAAGGCTGGTGCTCGACAACAGGGTTACCTATAATGCAGCGCTGAGCTCTTCGCCGGCTCCTTCGGTGAGCGGTGATACGCTTACCTGGAATTATTCGGGACTTACCAATTTATCATCCGGCGGATACTGGAACAGCTTCTTTGCAAATATCAACCTTACGCCTGATTCAACTGTTGTAAGCGGCGACATGCTTTGCTTCCATGTATTTACGAATGTTCCTGCAGCCGATGTGAACCCTGCGAACAATGATTATTCGTTCTGCCTTCCCGTAGTAAGCTCATACGATCCTAACTTCAAGGAAGTGTCTCCCGCGGGAACAACTGCTGCCGGCCTTATCGATCCGGTTGCCGATACTGTTTTAACCTACACCATCCACTTCCAGAACACAGGCACTGCGCCTGCAATGACCGTGAGCGTTACCGATTCGCTCGATTCGGACCTGATCCCATCGAGCCTGCAGATCCTCGGTTCCAGCCACAATGTTACGCCGGTATGGTCGGCGCCGGGTGTGGTAAGCTTTACGTTCTATGGCATTAACCTGCCCGACAGCACCAGCAACGAAGCGGCGAGCCATGGTTCGGTAACGTTCAGGATCAAGCGCCAGCCTTCTCTTGCAGCGGGAACACAGATCAGGAACAAGGCGGAGATCTATTTCGATTTCAATCCTGCCGTTGTTACCAACACCACTTTGAACACGATCCAGGGGCCTGCCGGCATCGCTGATATGACAATGAGCGGCTCTGTTTCCGTGTATCCGAATCCATTCTCCGACAACACCACCTTTATGATCAGCTCGGATAAGGCCGGTGAAGTGTACTCTTTTGAGCTGAGCGATGTGTTAGGCAAAAGCGTGAAGCGCTTCCACACAACCGATAAGCAATTCTCTGTTTCCCGTGACGGATTGCAGAACGGAATGTATTTCTACAGCATAACAACCGCTGAGGGCGTTGTTGGAAAAGGAAAAGTCATCATCAAATAGAACTGATAGAACAGAACCAGGCCATGAAAAAATTAACACTTGTTTTACTTGCTTTCGCTTTGCCTCTTTTAACAAGGGCAAGCGGGCACACCGTTTCAGTTTTGCATACGAATGTAACCTGCAACGGCCTCTGCAACGGAACGGCTACAGGCTCGGTGAGCGGCGGCGTTGGACCCTTCGGTTATAACTGGACGCCCGGAAACCCCGCTGGCGATGGTACACTGAACGTGTCCGGCCTTTGTGCAGGCAACTATACCTTAACGGTGACCGACAGCAGTGATATGTCCGTAGTAAGCGCTGTAGTGAGCATTACGCAGCCCACCATAGTGAGCGCGGGTATTGCTTCGCCATTGACGGTTTGTGCCGGTGGCGGGCCGGGACCAACTTGTACCGCTGCAAGTGTAAATGTAGTGGGCGGAACTCCTCCATACAATTATTACTGGTCGCCAACGACCGGGGTTAGTTCACCTACGGTGGCAAACCCTATGCTTTGCTTTTCGGGAATGGGCTCTGTGACCTATACGATTACTGTGATGGATGCGAACGGATGCGTGGCGAACACTGTCACAATGTTGAATACGGACTTGCCGTTTGTGAATATTTCATCTGCAGCACCGAGCGCCTGCGGTGCATGTGACGGAAGCCTTACAGCATCGGGCTTCGGTGGATACCCGCCATACAGCTACAACTGGGGCAGCGGGTTTAGTTCCGCTGCCACACACACCGGGCTTTGCGCCGGCGCCTACGCTAACGTGACTGTGATGGATGGATATGGATGCGGTTCGAGCGTTGGCGGAGCGGTTCCTGCCCCGCCGGATGTTCCTATTGTGCTTGATTCGATCATTGATATCAACTGTTCGGGCAGCATTTTCGGGACCATTGGTGTTCATGGTGGCAGCAGCTTTACGCCTTATACATATAACTGGTCCTATCCGGCCAGCACCAATCCTGTATTGACCGGCATCGCTGCAGGCTCGTACACGGTAACCGCTACCAATGCCCTGGGCTGTGCAGCCACCGCGGTTTATACCGTGAATAACAGTGCCAGCCTGTTTGCATCTGTAACAACAAATTATGCCAATTGCCTGAACCCCGGTTCTGCAACCATCTCTGCTACCGGCGCACATCCGCCGTATACGTATCTCTGGAGCGATCCCATGGCGCAAACCACTGCTACTGCCACGGGCCTTTCCGCAGGGACATACAACGTGGAGGTAACCGATTCCATGGGATGCTCGCTTTCAGGAAATGTTACGGTGGATGCCGAATGCAATAATTTTATCATGGGCCATGTGTACCTCGATTCCAATATGAATTGCACGCAGGATGCCGGTGAGCCGGGGCTTCCGGGAAGGATCATTACTGCAAGTCCCGGCCCGTATTATGCAATAACAGATTCCAACGGCGACTATGTGCTTGCAACTCCGAACCTGAACAATACGGCCACGCTTCAAAGCTACCCCGGCTATACAGCGAGCTGTGCGGGATCGCTCACCGCTAATCTCGCCGTAATGGCGGATACGATCATGGGAATTAATTTCGGATCGTTTCACCCTGTTATGAGCGATCTTGGGATTCATCCGGGCTGGACCGCGGGCAATCCCGGTTTTCCGAAAACGTACTGGTTCCTTTACAACAACAGCGGAAGCAATGCAGCGAATGCCACTGTGAATTTTGTATATGACTCTTCACTGGTATATACAGGCTGTACGGCAGGCGGCGTTCACAATGCAGCGCTTCATACCATCACCTGGAATTTTCCTTCGCTGGCACCGGGAAGCTATTGGGATTGGGCTACACGTCCGCAGGCATTCTTCAATGTACCTGCAACCATGAGCATTACCGACAACCTGCATACGTATTTTGAGATCCTTCCGGTGGCAGGGGATGTTAGTCCTTCGGACAATGTATTGAATATTACAGAACCCCTGAGCGGCTCCCACGATCCGAATTCGAAATCGGTGATCCCGAAAGGACAAGGTCCCGGAGGTGATATCTACCAAAGCGATTCGGTACTGTTCTATACCATTCACTTTCAGAATAACGGTAACGACACAGCGTACACGGTGGTGGTGAAAGATACGCTATCTCCTTTCCTCGATCCTGCATCGGTGGTTCCGGGAGCATCGGACCATGCGTATACGTTTGACCTTACGGGACAGGGAATCCTTACATTCCGCTTCGATCACATCATGCTGCCCGACAGCGCAGCCGATGAACCGGGAAGCAACGGTTATTTTAATTATACTGTAAAGGTAAAGGCAGGAACACCTGTTGGAAGCGTGATCAATAATACCGCAAGCATTTATTTCGATTTTAATTCCGCGATCGTTACCAATACAACAGTAAATACAATTGTTGACGTAGCTGCGGGAATAGAAACACAAAGCGCAAATGCAGCGGTGAAAGTGTATCCGAATCCGTTTACGGACAATACCACTTTTGTGATCCAGTCCGATAAGCTGAACGAAGCCTATTCCTTCGAAATGCGCGATGTGCTCGGGAAAACAGTGCGTAAGATAAGAACAAGCGAGAAGCAGTTCACTGTTTCACGGAACGGGCTGGAGAACGGAATGTATTTCTATTCTATTACTGATGCAAACGGGCTTGTGGGCGTTGGGAAAGTGATCATTAAATAAACAAACACATAACACATACAACATGAAAAAATTAATCGCTACTCTCGGTTTATTTTCGCTTGCCATAGGCGCCTTTGCAACAGGCGTGGTTGCTACGGCAACCGGAAACAATCCAACCTGCTACGGCGTTTGTAACGGCTCGGCATTTGCAATGGCAGGCGGCGGAGCAGGGCCTTATGGCTTTACATGGACCGGCCCGTCTTCGTACACCGCTTCGGGCGCTAATATCAGCGGATTGTGTGCAGGAACTTACGTGGTTACTGCAACCGACAGCAGCGACATGACCACGGCACAGTATACCATTGTGCTTACACAGCCCGGAATGCTCGCGGCTGCCATCACCGGTGGCGGTTCGGTTTGCTCGGGCAGCTGTGTTACTATGGCCGGCTATGCTACAGGAGGCAGCGGCGGCGGATATACCTATTCATGGACTCCGGTATCGGGACTAAGCAGCGGCACCATTTCAAATCCTACTGCCTGTCCGGTAACGACTACCGTGTATACGCTCACCGTAACCGATGCAAATGGCTGCACTGCCAACGCTGTGAATACCGTAGCGGTTAACCCTACGCCTGTTGTAACGGTTAATTCACCGACAATATGTTCAGGAATGACAGCCACGCTAACAGCAAGCGGCGCTTCGGTTTACAGCTGGACGCCTGGCGGCATGACAACACCCACTGTAACGGTTACTCCTGCGAGCACAACCAGCTATACCGTTACCGGATTTTCAGGGGGATGTTCGGGAACAGCGCTGGCCACGGTAACTGTTAATCCGTTACCCGTTGTATCCCTTACGCCTTCACCCACGGCCTGTACTTCATGTACCGGTTCTATCGCAACCACAGTTCCCGGAGGCAGTACCCTGAACTGGTCAGGGCCTGCCGGTTATAGCTCGGGAATATTGAATCCCACCAACCTGTGCGCGGGAACTTATACCGTTATGGTTAGCAGCAGTAGCGGCTGCATATCCACTGCAACAACTACGATCACCAGTTCCTCTTCTCTTGTTTCAACAGTAGGTTCGTATGTGCCTTCTTCATGTGGTGTCTGCAATGGCGGGGCCACTGTGTATGTAACAGGCGGAACAGCCCCATATACATACTCCTGGAACAGTACGCCGGTACAAACAACATCAACGGCTACAGGATTGTGTGCGGGAAATTATGTTGTCACAGTCACCGATGCAAATGGCTGCAATTCGGTATCACTGGCAACTATTGTCAACACGGTTTCCATCACAGCTTCAGTAAGCACAACTCCTGCATCCTGCGGTGCAAGTAACGGTAGTGCTACTGTAACTGCTTCCGGCGGAACTGCGCCTTACGTGTATAGCTGGTCTCCTTTCGGCTCCGGGGCATCTATGTCGGGCCTCAGTGCCGGCACCTATGCAGTAACGATAACAGATGCGAACGGATGTACCGTTAGCACCAGTGCTACGGTAAATTCGGGAGCTCCCTTAGTTGTTACCGCTTCATTAAGCCCTGCCAGCTGCGGCATGTGCGATGGTACGGTAAGCGTGTTCCAGAGCGGCGGTGTGCCGCCTTACCTGTATGACCTGAACAACGGCTCTACGACACAAACCACCGGTACATTTTCCGGCGTGTGCTCCGGCGCATACATTGCAACGGTTACCGATTCAAACGGTTGCTCGGGGATCTATACATTGTTCGTTCCATCCACCAACAGCTCTGCCTTTACTGTCAGCAATGTTATCCAGAATGAAAGCGCTTCGGGCTTGCACGATGGCTCTGTGAATATTACTGTGAGCGGGTCAACAGGGCCTTATACATTTTCCTGGAGCAATGGCGCAACTACGGAAGATGTATATTCGCTGGCGCCAGGCTCGTATAGCGTTGTGGTGACCGATAGTAACGGCGACTGCGGGACGTATTATTTTAGCGTATCCACAGTTTCTTCCTCGGGCTATGTTACGGGCTATGTGTATAATGATAATAATTCCAACTGCGTGTTCGATGCCGGCGATGTGGCCCTCACCGGGTACTATGTGCAGGTGACCAATGGCACGAATTACTACTATGGCTATACGAATACCATGGGCTATTACAGTGTGTATGCGCCTTCAGGAAGCTATACGGTAACACCGTACAGCACAACCAACCTCTCTGCATGTACAAATTCTTACGGTGTAAGCGTTACGGCCGGGGGAACCGTTTCCAACATTAATTTCTCATACGCTATCCCCGCGGTTTACGATGTGTGTGTGGGCGTATATTCGATGGGTATCGTGCCCGGCTTTAACGGCGGCTACACGGTAAACCTTCAGAGTTACGGCAGTATGCCTTCCAACGGCGTTGTGTACCTGGTGTTGCCGCCGATGCTGAATTACCTGTCGGCATCGCCGGCGCCTTCAAGCATTTCGGGCGATACAGTGTTCTGGAACTATACGGGGTTGGCAGCATATGCAAACTCTTATTATTACGTGCAGTTCTACACACCGGCAACAGTTCCGCTTGGATCAACGGCAACAGCGTATGCGCATGCAACGGTTACCAATGGTACAGATGTGAATCCGGCATGCAACTCTTACACCTACACACGTTATGTAAGCGGCTCGTTTGACCCGAACGAAAAAACCGTTTCTCCTTCGGGAACAGGCGTAACGGGTGATATTCCCTTAACGGAAGATGAGTTCAGCTACCTCATTGCATTTCAGAATACCGGAACAGGGCCCGCAGTGAACATCACGGTTACAGATACACTTTCCCCGCTGCTGGATAACATGAGCTTCGCGATGATCGATGCCAGCCATCCGTACGTGGTTGAATTTTTACCGGGCAACGTGCTTCGCTGGGAGTTCAGCAACATCATGCTGCCCGACAGCACAACGGATGAAGCGGCAAGCCACGGGCATGTGCAATTCAGGATCCATAAGCTGAATGCGCCGGTTGCCGGAGAAGTGATCCGGAATAAAGCGTATATCTACTTTGATTTCAATGCCCCTGTGATCACCAATACTGCGATCAATACATACAACCTCGCTGCGGCCGTTGAAGAGCAGCTCAGCGCGAACGGCACGGTGGCTGTTTATCCGAACCCGTTCACAGACAATACCACGTTCGTGATCCGCTCGGAAAAGCTGAACGAGACATACTCCTTTGAGCTGAAAGACGTGCTGGGTAAAACAGTGCGGAAGATAAAAACGAATGAGAAGCAATTCTCCGTTTCAAGAACCGGACTCGAGAATGGAATGTATTTCTACAGCATTACCGGTTCAGACGGCGTGACCGGTGTCGGCAAGGTGATCATTAAATAAAATAAGCATGTTCGTAAAAAAGCCCTTCGGGATTTTCCCGGAGGGCTTTTTTATTCATTGAAGTGGTTTCCTGATCTCTGATATGTCGTATCCAAGCCGCTTGCAATGCTCCACAAGTGTTGTGTAAAGCTGGTTGTCCATTTTTCCAGTGCGGTTCATGATGTAAAGAAATTTCTTTTTCGGGTGGCCCACGATCACATACGAATAGTCTTCGGCGATCTCTTCGATGAGGTAATCCGCTTTAAACGGCCAGAAGAACTGCACTTTCCATTTCACATTCTTTGTTTCGGACAGCGGAAATGCTTTTGCGCGCAGCTCTTTTTTTTCAGCCTGTCCCTTTTTTTTATAGGTGGTGTATACCTCGATGTTGCCATCGGCGCGGATGGTATAGGTTTCCGTGGTATAATCCCAGTCCTTGTCGAAACGCGTTGGAATAGTGCCGATCACGTACCATTTGCCGGAGTATTTCTGCAGGTCGATGGCGAAAGGCGCTATGGCGGGCATTGTCGTGCTCACAATGGAGCAGATAACAGATGCAATTTTAAAGGTGGTCATGCCCTCATTTGTAAAAAAGCGTGCCATTTAACAGGAAACAAGCATTTTCCATAAAAAATATGCGCCGCTGAAAGCATCGTAAACATTGAATAAGCGCATTTAATTTGAGGAGAAGGTGTAAATAAATTTGGAAGTTGAAATATTCCGCGACTATATTTGCAGCGCAATTACGAAACATGTACAACAGCGCAACACATACTTTTAGAACGATCGGCAGCACAATGATGTGCGGCATGATGTGTTTTTAATTGGTGGAAAGCCTGTTATATCAACACATATAAACAATTCAGAAAGGCTTTCCATTATGGGAAGCCTTTTTATTTTTATGCAGAAACACACAATGGATCAACCTGTGGAACACACACACAAGCCCGAAGAACAAGACACTGCCGCTGAGAGCGGGAGCTTGTCTTCCCTGCAGCCGCACCTGGTTACCGGTGAGGCGCGCGGGAAGAAGCGCACGTGGAAGTACTGGCTGAGCTACAGCGCCGCTGCATTGGCGCTGATGATCGTGGGACACATTATTTTTTCTTATTTGCCCCTGTCGCATCTCGGCGGCCTGGCAGGTGATCTTTTCTCGCAGGTAGACAGCACGCTGCTCATTTTTGTCGCCGGCGGATTTGTGGCGCAGATGGTAGACGGTGCCTTAGGCATGGCTTACGGTGTAACGGCAACCACGTTTCTCCTGTCGTTCGGGATCGGGCCTGCGGCAGCCAGCGCAAGTGTACATGCTTCCGAGATCTTTACCACGGGCGCGTCGGGGCTTAGCCATTTGCGGTTCAGGAATGTGAACTCAAAGCTCTTCAGGCATCTGCTGATCCCCGGCGTGATCGGCGCCATCATCGGCGCGTATGTGCTCTCCTCCTTTTCTGAATACGGCGCCTATATCAAGCCTGTTGTTTCGGTGTACACGCTCATCCTCGGCGTAGTGATCATTGTAAAGGCGATCCGCAGGCTGCGCAACAAGAAAAAGATCAGGCGGATCGGCATCCTCGCCTTTTTCGGCGCCTTCCTCGATTCGATCGGCGGCGGCGGCTGGGGTCCTATTGTTTCTTCCACGCTCATTGCGAGGGGCAGGAACATGCGCTATACGATAGGGTCGGTGAACCTTGCAGAGTTTTTCATTACGCTGGCAAGCTCCGCCACCTTTTTTACGCTCATCGGGATCCATCACTGGCAGGTGATTACCGGGCTCATCATCGGCGGAAGCATTGCCGCGCCTATTGCGGCGTACTTCACCTCGAAGATCCCCGTGCGCGCAGGACTGATCACCGTAGGCATAGTAATAGTTGTTGTAAGTTTAAGGAACCTTTTGAGCGCTGTGTTTTAATGGATATCAACGAACTGAATAATAAATATCTTCCCTTAAGTCCGCAGGAACGGATCAGGGCACTGTATGCCGATTTCGACAGGATCCTTTTCACATCCTCCTTCGGCACTACATCTGCGTTCTTATTGCATTTATTCAATACGGTGAACCCCGGCCAGGTGGTGCATTTCCTGGATACGACCTATCATTTCAATGAAACGCATGCGTACAGGCAATTGCTAACGGACCTGATGAAGCTGAAAGTGATCGAGGTGAAGCCGGAAGATTGGAAAAATGCCTTCACACAGCAGGATAAGACCTGGAATAGCGATCCGGACCTGTGCTGCTCCATCAACAAGGTGGAGCCGCTGGATAAGATCAAGCGGGGTTTCCAGGTGTGGGTCTCGGGATTGATGTCGTCACAGAACAAATACCGGGAGAACTTAAAGATCTTTGAAGAGAAAGATGGCATTCTGAAATTTTTTCCGATCGTCGACCTTTCCGAAAAAGACGCCTTCGATTACATCCTGGCAAACGGACTTCCGGAGCATCCGCTGCTGAAGGCCGGTTACAATTCCGTGGGATGCTTTCATTGCACGGTTGCCGGAAAGGGCCGCAGCGGAAGATGGGTGAACAAATCGAAAACCGAATGCGGCTTGCATTTGTAAATACGGATCATACAAACAGAAATATAAAAACTGATATGGAAAATAAAAACATTACAATAGGATTATTCGGGTTCGGCTGTGTTGGACAAGGATTGTACGACGTGCTGAACCATTCGCAGGGACTGAAGGCGAACATCGAAAAGATCTGCGTGAAGGACAGGAACAAGAAGCGGAAGATCGCGGATGAGTTCTTCACCTTTGATAAGGAAGAGATCCTGCAGCGTAACGGGCTCAACGTGATCGTGGAGCTGATCGATAATGCCGATGAGGCTTTTGCAATTGTGAAGCAGGCGATGAACAACGGTGTGAGCGTGGTAACTGCCAACAAAAAAATGCTTGCTGAAAATTTCAGCGAGCTGTATCACCTGCAGGTAAAGAACAACGTGGCGCTGATCTATGAAGGCTCCGCAGGCGGCAGCATCCCGATCATCCGTAACCTGGAGGAGTATTACGACAATGAGTTGCTGAGCAGCATAAGAGGCATTTTGAACGGCACCTGCAATTACATCCTCACACGCATGGAGCTGGAGAATAAAGACTACCTCGATGTGCTGAAGGACGCGCAGCTCAACGGTTTTGCGGAAAGCGACCCCTGGCTGGACGTAGCGGCCTTCGATACAAAGTTTAAGGCGCTGCTGCTCACGGTGCATGCTTTCGGGATTGTGCTGAACCCGGATGATATTTTTAACACCGGCATCCAGAACATCAGCTACGATGATATCCTGTATGCGAAACAGCGCGGCTTAAGGATCAAGATGCTTGCCGTATCGCACAAGGTGGGCGACAAGTTCCGCGTGTATGCCATTCCGCATTTTGTTGACCGCAACAGCGAGCTGTACAATGTGAGCTATGAATACAATGCAGTGGAAGTGGAAGGCGCTTATTCCTGCAAGCAAACATTCGTAGGGAAAGGCGCAGGAAGCCACCCGACGGGAAGCGCGGTATTGTCCGACATTTCAGCACTTACCTATGATTACAAATACGGCTATAAAAAGCTGAAAAAATTGATTAACGGATCGGGGAAGATAGAGCCGGGCAAGGCGCAGATCGAATATGATTTTCCAATTAAGCTGTATATCCGCTACCAGGACCGTGAACAGCTGAAAGACCTTGAGATAATCTCAGTGGAAGAGGAGTACAAATCGGCAGGCACGAATTACATCATCGCAAATGTGAATTTCAATTCGCTGTTCAATATTTACAACAAGAGGGAGAATAAATTATTCATTTGCGCGATCTGATGATTAGCGCTGTACATTTTTTGTGCGGTTATTGAGGAAGGGAACTATTCTTTATTAAGCCCCGATAATTTATCATAAAGATTTCCTAATTCTTTAGGGTTTGAAAGCGCAAAAGGATTTTTTTCGTCTAAAATACCTGATAGCTCTTGTGTTGAAAAAAATGGTCTTTTGTCAGGCAGATAAAAGAAGCGATGAGCATATTGGCCGTACTTCTCAAGCCTGTGCGAAATTGTCTTAACGAATGAATTTTGTTTTTTGTAAAACACTTTAGCATTCCCATTTTGGAGTTCGTCAGAAACCAGGTAGCCGAGGCCGCCTAAGTATTGGTCCAGAATAATTGTGTCGCTTTTCAAAGAAGCAGAATCGAGAAGGTGAATAATTATTGAATATTCTGTTTTGTTATAGTCACTGAACGATTTCGCAACATTTTGTCTAAGTGATTTTTCACTTAAATAAATTGTCGCTTTTTTACCTAATTCTATGCGAACCACTTTCTTATCTTGTATTTTGGCTAATAAATTAACAGGAATGAAGGTAGTATCTTTCCAATTGTATTTGTCCCGTTTGGGAGTGGGCTCTTTTTCGGAGAAGAGGTCTGTCCGAAAGCCAGCTTTGTCAGCAAGATAAAGCTAAATATGTAAAATGCTTTCCTCATGGTCTATGTCAAGATGCTTAGTGTTAACGTTTTTGTGACCTGGCGAAGGCGGCGTTTTTAGCACAAGTTCGAAAATACGCATCCTCATTTACCCGCAGTGAGTCTTTTTTGCTCCGCCTTCGAAAGCCCTTTCACCACCAGCTCATACGAATGGTCGATCCATTCCTGTAACTTTTTATCGGTAACGGAGCCATCGGCGATCACGGTGTTCCAGTGCTTCTTGTTCATGTGGTAGCCCGGAAGCACGCAGTCGTGCTGCTCGCGGAGCGCGATCGCCTTTTCCGGGTCACACTTTACGTTGAACTGCAGTGGCCTGCTGTCGATGCCCGTCAGCAGGAAAGCCTTTCCCATTACTTTAAATACAAGCGTTTCCGGTCCGAAGGGAAGTGTTTCCTCCACGCCTTTTTTTGAAATGCAATAATTGCGAAGCTCTTCGATGTTCATCAACAAGGACTTTAAGAGTTAATTGCTGACTAACAATTTGATGGACTTGATGGTATCGTCGTTCTTAAGTGTTACAAAATAGAGTCCATCGGGTAAGCCGGTGTTAAATTGTGTAGTGGCCCCAGGACTGACTACTTTTTCATTGTATACAAGCCGCCCTGTTATGTCCCTGATCTCAATACTGACATCATCCTTTGTTTGCAGTGTTATGTAAAATGATCCTTTGTTTGGATTTGGGTAAATTGTTATTTCATCATTAGAACGATAAGCGTCATTTACATTAACAAAGCAACCATTTGGATTACCGGGTGAGCAAACGGGAATCGATACCCACATTGCGTATGTCATACCTAAGGTGTGATTTGGTAAACAGGTAAAAGGGTTGCCGGATAAGGTAATGGAAAGGATAGAGTCGGAAAAAAGATCGAAGCACAAAATAGAATTATTACTGCAATCCAAGTATCGGAGTGAGGTTGGCAACGTTGGCAATACGTTCAGATAATTCGTGCTGCAATATAAGTCTCTGAGATACCCCGGCAGTGCAGGAAGATTTGAGATCTGATTGTGCGAACAGTATAATTTTGTTAATGTATTGGGCAGCAAAGGAAGAGATGTTAATTGATTATAAGTGCATTCAAGGTAGCTGATTGAAGTTGGTAACACAGGCAGGCTCGTTAAGTAATTACCATAACAATCCAGTAATTGCATAGAATTCGGCAATGCTGGCAGACTTGATAATAAATTGTCGCGACAGAGCAATGCTTTCAGGCTGTTTGGTAATACAGGCAGATTAGCCAGGTTGCAAGAAACACATGAAAGGTAGGTAAGTGAAGGTAATACTGCAGGAAGAGCGCCTAATGAATTGTAGTTACATTCTAACGTGTCGAGTGAGCCCGGCAATGCCGGCAGTGTACTTAAATGTGCGTAGTCACATTTTAACGTTCTAAGATAATTTGGTAACACAGGAAAGGTAAATGAGCCTGCATAATTGGTCCCGCAATCAAGATAGTTGAGGGTATCAGGAAGTGGTGGCAATGTTGTAAGCGGGTTGCTGTTGCAATTTAAATAGCGAAGGGATGTAAAGTATTCAACCCCGCTTAAGTCGTTTATAAGACGACCCTGAACATTTATAGAGGTCAGGCTTTTTACGGCAGGATCATTAATGTCCATTTTGTTCCCGTACATCGCTGATGGTATACGTGCCCGGAGGTAGGACGTAAAAATGGAATTGGGTATTGTGACTAATGAAAGATTCATCGTTGTAGTATCACAGCCATTTGCATTCCCCGGAAGACACAATGGAGTTGCAACGGTTAAAGGTTGCATAGCATTAATATAATTGGGCAGGCAGGTATACGGGTTTCCCGAGATGTCAATTATTGAAATGGAATTGGAAAAAGCTTTAAAACAAGCAATGTTATTATATGCACAATGTAATATTGTTAATGAGGAAGGTAAGACCGGAAGGTTTGTTAAGTTATTCTGAGTACAATCCAGAATCTCAAGATTGTTTGGTAACGAAGGTAGGCTAGTCAGATTATTAAGAGTACAATCCAGAAAAGTAAGAGAATTTGGAAGCGCAGGAAGACTTGCCATGGATGGATTATTCCCACAATTCAATGTTAGGAGATTGCTTGGTAAGGCAGGCAAACCGGTTAAAGAGCATTGGTAGCATGTTAGGTAAATAAGGGAGTTCGGAAGCGGGGGTAAAGTTCCTATTGGGTTAAGAACGCAGTAAAGAGTTGTCAGGGAATTGGGCAGGGCAGGCAGGCTGCTGATCGAAAGGTTTGCAGTATTTAAATAAGAAAGTGAAGCGGGTAGGGTCGGGATGCTTGTAATTGTATTTGGAGATGGATTGAACCCATTGTCATTTCCGCAAAACAAATAAATAAGTGAAGCCGGTAAAGCGGGTAAGCTTGCTAAGGAATTATTATGGCAGTCAAGTGTATCAAGGGAAGCAGGCAGTGCTGCCGGCAGGCTTGATAGAGGGTTAAAATAACAAAGTAATGTTTGGAGTGAATTCGGTAAAGCCGGAAGGGCATTTATATAATTTCCACTGCATTTCAAAACAGTAAGAGAATTCGGTAATGCCGGCAAGCTGGTAATTTGATTACTGTACAATCCAGGGTATCCGTCATCACCGCAATTTAGATAAACTAATGAATTTGGTAACGTTGGTAAACTTGTAAGGTTGCAATCGCCACAGTCAAGCCATTTGAGATTGTTGGGTAAAGCAGGTAAAGTGGTAAAATATTCATTGCCCCGGCAATCCAGGACCTCAAGAGAATTGGGTAAAGGAGGCAAGGTCGTTAAATAGATATAGGTACAGTTTAAGTAGGTAATTGAAGAAAAATACTGAATACCACTTAAGTTGGAAATATTTCTGTTATGAACATCTATAGATGTTAAAGCCGTAACGGCAGAACTGCTCGTGTCCATTTGATTGCCGGACATCGCTGAAGGGATAACTGTTTGAAGGTAGGCAGCAAATTGTGCATCAGGAATGGTCACGAATTGAGCCTTAATGGTCCAAACGGTAAAAAATAGAATAAACGAAAGGATATTTTTTTTCATGTCGGAATTAAAGATACTGATTTCCCTTCGAAGGGAACCGAATATTCTCAATACTCCACCGGCAGCACCTTTGAATCTTTCGGTTTCGACAGCACCACCATCGTCTGCATTTGCCCGATCTCCTCCATTTTGCTCAGCTTCTGCGAAATGAGCGCTTCAAAATCGCGGATGTCCTTCATCATCACGATGAGCACATAATCGGCATTGCCCGTTACCTGGTAGCATTCCATGATCTCGGGAATTTTATTGATCTCCTTTTTAAAGTTGCTGATGGCGTTCTCCACCTGTCGCGTAAGCGTGATCTGGATAATGGCGCTGATGCCGATCCCGAGCGCTTCCTGGTCGAGCTGCGCATAATAGCCCCTGATGAGCTTTGCATTCTCCAGCTTCTTCACACGCTCCAGCGTTGGTGCCGGTGAAAGCCCAATCTCTGCCGACAATTGCAGGTTCGTGATCTTTGCGTTCTCCTGCAATATCCGGAGGATCTTCAGGTCGGTTTTATCGGGGCTGTAGTTCATAAAAAGGCTTATTTATCCAAAGTTAAAAAAATAAAAAAGAACCTGTAATTTTTGCTACTTTTGGATCAATAACACAAAACTGATTCAAACCGGAATATGGAAAATAAGATCAAGGAATTAGGCAAAAAGATAGAGGAAGCGCACCTGGGCGGAGGCGTGAAGCGCATTGAATCGCAGCATAAAAAAGGCAAGCTCACAGCACGTGAGCGCCTGCACTTCCTGATGGATGAAGGCAGCTTTGAGGAGATCGGGATGCTGGTAACACACCGTTCGGCGGAGTTCGGGCTGGAGCGTGAAAAGTATCTCGGCGATGGCGTGATCACCGGTTACGGAACCATTAACGGTCGTTTGGTATATGTGTTCTCACAGGATTTTACAGTGTTCGGCGGCTCGCTGAGCGAAACGCATGCAGAGAAGATCTGCAGGATCATGGACCTTGCCATTAAGAACGGCGCTCCGGTGATCGGCCTGAACGACAGCGGCGGCGCTCGTATCCAGGAAGGTGTTGTTTCTCTCGGAGGCTATGCCGATATTTTTTAACGCAATACACTGGCATCCGGTGTTGTTCCGCAATTGTCGGCGATCATGGGGCCATGCGCAGGCGGTGCCGTATATTCACCTGCTATCACGGACTTTATCATGATGGTGGAAAATACCTCGTACATGTTCGTAACCGGGCCAAACGTGGTGAAG
>Ga0157372_10002242_pt1 | contig 20986 bp, 19 predicted proteins | sample C55metaG_FD_115307 | JGI IMG/M metagenome (GOLD analysis project Ga0157372, IMG submission 115307) | Corn rhizosphere microbial communities from Kellogg Biological Station, Michigan, USA - C5-5 metaG | ecosystem: Host-associated > Plants > Roots > Rhizosphere > Soil | place: USA: Michigan... | reverse complement strand
TGCTCCGAGCGCAGCCGCCGCGCCCATTGGGGAGCGCTGTCGGGAGCAATGTCGCGCGCGGCGGACGAGCCGGCGGCGCCTGCAAGCAAAGCCGCGCGCTCGCCCCGTTCGGCGGCGGCGGCGAGCCCGCCAAGCGAGGCAAGGCGCCCCCGGGCCGCTCCGCCGGCCGCCCGGGCGATCCCGCCGAGGCCGGAAGCGGGGCCGGACGAGCCCGACGTCTCCTGGCCGAGGCGGTAGGCGGTCGCCGCCGCCGAGCCCATTGCGGTCCCCGAGCGAAGCGCTCCGAGCCCGGCGCCTCCGATTCCCCGGGCCGCCGCCGCGGCTCCGCCTCCTGCGACCGCGAGCGTCCCCGCGGCCGCGGCCGCGGTCCCGAGCGCAGCCCCCGCCCCAAGCTGCGGGGCTCCGGCGACAAGGCCCGAGGCGATGCCCGGCCCGAAGATTCCGAGGCCGAACAAGGAAAGGCTGGCAAGAACCAGGCTCATCGCCTCGCCGAGATCGGGCTCGCGGCCGGCAAGCGAGCCCGCGAAATCGCCGAAGAAGCCCGAGCCGATCCCGACGATCACGGCGAGCACCATGACCTTGATCCCCGACGAGACCACATTTCCGAGCACCCGCTCGGCGAGGAAAGCGGTCCGCCCCCACAAAGCGAAGGGGACGAGAACGAAGCCGGCGAGCGCGGTCAGCTTGAACTCGATGATGGTGATGAAGAGCTGCACGGCGAGCAGGAAGAAAGCGAGGATCACGACCAGCCAGGCGATGAGAAGGATCGCGATAGTGAGGAAATTGTCGAAGAAGCTTGTGAATCCGAGGAGCGCGCCTGCCTGGCTTAAAAGTGGCCACGCGGCCTCGAAGCCGGTTTCGGCGATCCGGCCGGGATGGAGCAGGCTGTCGGCGCCGAGCGTCCCTCCGCCGGCGGTCAGGCCGAGCCCCGCGAAGGATTTGAAAATGATATCGGCGAGCCTAGAAAAATTGCCGAGGATCAGCGCGAAGGCGCCGACATAGAGAATCTTCTTGAGGAAGCGGCCGATCACGTCCTGCTCGCCGCCCATCGCCCAGAACAGGCCGGCAAGCGTGATGTCGATGCCGATCAGGCTGGTCGTCAGGAAGGCGACGTCCGGCCCCAGCAGGCCGAAGCCGCTGTCGATATATTGGATGAAGGCCGCAAGGAAGCGGTCGATGATTCCAAGGTCGTTCATCGCATTTCCGGGCTGGCGATGGAGTGTCGCGGAGCTAAAATGAGTCGCCGCGGGACGAAGGGGCGCGCCCCGCGGCGGGCGCGGCGGCCGGGCGTGCTCCGGCCGCCGGCGCCTACTCGTCAGTTGGGCGAATAAGCCTTGCCGCTTCCAAGGAAGCGCGCCGAGGCGGCGCCGGCCTCCGCCTCGGACTGGGCCCGGCGTGCGCGGTCGAGCGACTGGCTCCTGAACTCGGCCGCGAGCATTTCTTCGAGCTCGGATTGCTGCTTCGCTCCGAGCGCAAGCAATTGGTTGGTCGCCTGCTGCGCCTGGAGGCTTCCGGCGGCGCTTTGGCTTCGCTCCGCGAGCTTCGAGAGAAGGTCGCCGTCCTCCCCGACGGCGGCGACGACCCTCGCCTGGACGCTCATGCTGTGCCGGAACGAATCCATCGCGCTGTCGAGCCGCGCGCGGGCCGCAATGGCGCGCTTGTCATTGCCGAGGCTCTCCAGGCGGGCGTCCGGGAACATCGAGCTGAACTCGGTTTCGATCCGGCCGACCTCGAAATTCACGCTTTTGGCCTTCGCCATCAGTCCGTCGATCTGCTTCAAGGTCGAGGTCATTTCGGACAATTGGGGGAAGTCGATCCGCTCGAGGTTCCGAGCCATGTCCTGGAGCATCGCCGCTTCATTCTGAAGCGACTGGAGCTGGTGGTTGATCTGCTCGAGCGATCGGGCCGCCTGCAGCAGGTTCTGCGAATAATTGGCGGTGTCGAACACGGGCATCTGTGCGGCGGCCGGAGCCGGGGCAAGAGTAAGGACGGCCGCGCAGGCGATGAGCATCGGACGGATTTTCATATTCACTCTCCTTCTGAAGGCTGGAGCTTCGGAAAATCGCCGAGCAGCGCCGCCGCCCAGGCGAGACCGCGCCGTTCGAGGAAGCGCTCGGCGAACCGGTCGCGCCCTCCGTCGGCGAGGATAGAATCGATGAGGCGCTGGGCCGCCGGGTCCGAGGCTCCGCAGAGGGCCAAAGCGACCGGGCCGAGCTTCAGGTCGAACAAGCGGTTGCCGCGCCGCGACTGAAGATAATAATCGCGCTTCGGGGTCGCCCGCGCGATCAGCTCGATTTGCCGGGCGTTGAGCCCGAAGGCTTCATAAGCTTCCCTCGATTGCGGCTCGAGCGCGCGGTCGTTGGGAAGGAAGATCCGCTGCGGGCAGCTCTCGGCGATCGCCGGGGCGATGCTGCTCCGGGCGACGTCGGCAAGAGACTGGGTTGCGAACAGGACCGAGACATTCTTCTTGCGGAGGACCTTCAGCCATTCGCGGATCCGCTCCGCGAACAGGGGATTGTCGAGGAAAACCCAGGCTTCGTCGAGGACGAGCAGGGTCGGCCGCCCGTCGAACCGCTCCTCGAGCCGGTGGAAGAGATAAGTAAGCACCGGGTGGATTGCCGCCGGGCGGGCCATCAGGGCCTCGGTCTCGAACGCATGGACGTCGGCGAGCGCCAGCCTGTCCTCGGCCGCGTCGAGAAGGACGCCCATCGGGCCTTCGAGCGTATAGGGAAGAAGCGCCGACTTCAGCGCGTTCGACTGGAGCAGCAGCGACAGGCCGGTGAGCGTGCGCTCCTCGACCGGCGCCGAGGCGAGGTTGAGAAGCGCCGACCAGAGAATCTCCTTGACCTCGGGAGTGACGGACACCTTCTCATGCTCGAACAGCCCGCAAATCCAGTCGGCGGCCCAGCTCCGCTGCGGTTCCTCGTCGACCCGACGAAGCGGCTGGAAGGCGAGCATCTCCTCCTCGCCGCCCGAGCCCAAAGCATGATGGTCGCCGCCCATGGCGAGAACCGCCGCACGCGCCGACCAGCCTTTGTCGAACAGATAGATCTGGGCGCCCGGATAACGGCGGAACTGGAGCGCGAGAAGCGCCAGCAAGGCGGACTTCCCGGCGCCGGTCGGCCCGACGACCAGCATATGGCCGACATCGCCGACATGGGTCGACAGCCGGAACGGGGTCGAGCCCGCGGTCTCGGCAAAGAGCAAGGGCGGACCGCCGAGATGCTCGTTCCGAGCAGGGCCCGCCCAAAGCGCCGAAAGCGGCATCAGATGGGCAAGGTTGAGGCTGTGAACCAAGGGCTGGCGGACATTGGCGTAGGCATGGCCGGGAAGGCTCGAAAGCCAGGCCTCGACCGCGTTCAGCCGCTCGCGGATAAGGGTGAAACCGAGCCCGTTCACCACCCTTTCGACGCTCCGGACCTTCTCGTCCGCCTCGGCCGGGCTCGATCCCGTGACGGTGATCGTTACGGTCAGATAGCCGAAGGAGACATAATCCTGGCCAAGCGCCTGGAGGGCGAGGTCGGCGTCGGCCACTTTATTGTCGGCATCGCTGTCGAGCAGCTGGACCGGCTGGTTGGTGACCACCTCGCGAAGAAGCGCGGTCAGCGACTTTCTCTTGTTGAACCAGTGCCGGCGAAGCTTCGTCAGCGCGCGATTGGCGTCGTTGCGGTCGAGCGGGATGAAGCGGGTCGCCCAGCGATAGCCGAATTGCTGCTCGTTGAGCGCGTCGAACATTGCCGGGCGGCTCGAGCCCGGAAGCCCGAGCAGGGTCACGGTCCTCAAATGAAGGTCGCCGAGCATCGGCTCGAGCCCGCCGGTCAGCGGCGTGTCGGCAAGGACCGAATCCAGATAGAACGGGGTTTGCGGGACCGCGACCCTGTGCGGCCGGTTGGAAATGCAGCCGTGGAGATAGGTCAGGCTCTCCTCATCGTCGAGCGGCCGGATCAGGGGCACGAAGCCTGCGAAAAGATCGAGCAGGCGATCGGTCTCGGCGGCGAACCCGGCAAGCGCCTCGCGCCAGTCGCGCTCCTTTCGGTCGTCCGGCCGGTCGACCAGCAATTGCTCGGCCCGCGCCTGCGGATCGGCCGGCGGAAGCCATTGAAGGGTGAGCGTGTGGCGGCTTTCGAAATGATCCCGCTCGCTGTCGAACGCCGCGTGCCGTTCCTCGTCGACCAGCCAGGAGACCGCGTCGGGGAAGCTTGATTGCGGATAGCCGGGCGCCTCGCGCCGCTCCGCCTCGAAATAAAGCGCCCAGCCCGAGCCGAACCGGCGAAGGACATTATTGACCCTCGCCGACAATGCCATGAGCTCCGTCTCGGTCGCGCTTTCGAGATCCGGCCCGCGGAAGCGGAAGCTTCGCTGGAAGCTCCCGTCCTTGTTGAGCAGGATTCCCGGAGCGACCAGCGCGGCCCAGGGGAGATGGTCGGCGAGCCGGTCGGAGCGGTCCCGATATTCGCCGATCTTCAGCATGTGAAATAGCCTCGGAGCCTGAGGTGCCGGACCAGCACCATCAGGAAATCCGGATCGCGCCGGGCGGCGAAGACCCCGAGCGAATGGCCGATCGCCCAGAGCGCGAGCCCGGCGATCCAGAGCCTGAGGCCGAGCCCGAGCGCCGCGGCGGCGGTCCCGTTGACGATCGCGAACGCCCGCGGCGCTCCGCCCATGAGGATCGGCTCGGCGAGCGAGCGGTGGACCGGCGCTTCGAAGCCCTCGGGATGCAAGTCGCCGCTCACGAGATCAGGGCTCCCCCGCCGAAGCTGAAAAAGGAGAGAAAGAAAGAGGAAGCGGCAAAGGCGATCGACAGGCCGAAGACGATCTGGATGAGCCGCCGGAAGCCGCCGGCGGTCTCGCCGAACGCGAGGGTCAGGCCGGTGGTGATGATGATGATCACCGCGACGATCTTGGCGACCGGCCCCTGGACCGAATCCAGGACCTGCTGGAGCGGCTGCTCCCATGGCATTCCCGACCCCGCGGCGCGGGCGGGCGCCGCAGCAAGGGCCGCCAGCAAGAATGCGGGCGCCATTCGGCGCCGCCAAATCTCAGGGATCATTCCTCAATCTCCTCGCTTGCCAATGGGTCGAGCCTGACCGGCCGAAGCGCATAGCCGCCGGCCGGATCGACGCCGTCGACCGCGACGATCTCGGCCAGGCGCCGGGCGACGCCGCGTCCCTCGATGAACAGGACGAGGTCGAGCGCATCCGCGATCAGGCGCCTCGGAACGGTGACCACCGCCTCCTGGACGAGCTGCTCGAGCCGGTGGAGGGCGGAGGAAGCGCTGTTGGCGTGGACGGTCGCGATTCCGCCCGGATGGCCGGTGTTCCAGGCTTTCAGCATGTCGAGCGCCTCGGGCCCGCGCACTTCGCCGATGACGATCCGGTCGGGGCGAAGGCGAAGGGTCGAGCGGACGAGGTCGGCCATGGTGATCGCCCCTGCCCTTGTCCGGAGTGCGACCGTGTCCGGAGCGGCGCATTGAAGCTCGCGGGTGTCCTCGATCAGGATTACCCGCTCGTCGCGCGGCGCGAGCTCGGCGAGCAGCGCATTGGCGAGCGTCGTTTTTCCGGAGCTGGTCCCGCCGGCAACCAGGATGTTGCGCCGGTCGATCACCGCGAGGGACAGGAAGCGCGCTGCGCCCGCGCTCATCGTCCCGGAATTCACATAATCGGCCAGCGAATAGACCCGCGAAGCGGGTTTTCGGATCGCGAAGCAGGGCGCGGCCGAGACCGGCGGAAGAAGCCCCTCGAACCTTTCCCCGGCCGAGGTGCCGTGCGGCGGAAGCTCGGCGCTGACGATCGGCGAGCCGCCATGGGCCTCGGTTCGGGCATGGCTTGCAACGAGCCTGACGATTCGCTCGACCTGGAGCGGGTCGAGGGTCTCGCCCGTATCGACCCGTCCCGATCCCAGCCGGTCGAGGCGGAGCGCACCGTCGGGATTGACCATGATCTCGATCACGGACGGGTCGGCAAGGGCAGCGACGATCGAGCGGCCCATGGCCGTCCGGAGCATCGCAAGCTTGCGCGCCGCGCTGTCGCCGCCGCTCATTCGGAATCTTCAGTGCAAAGCGAGGGCGGAAAGCACGCCGCGCGCAGAAGCGGCCTTCGGTGAGGAGCAGGGTAGGTTCGCATCCGCATCCTCAGAAGCTCGGGACCAGCTCGCCGCGCTTCGGCGAGCCTTCATTGGCGGCGTGGGCGGCGACGATCGCCTCGAACGGGAGCGGATCGGCGAAGCCCGTGTCGAGCTCGTCGCCGGGCCGGAGGAGGTCGAGCTGCTCCGGCGCCTCGCGCCGGGCCCGCCTCGCGCGCCCTGGACGCAGGTCCTTCGCGCGTTCCAAGCCGGCGGCCTCCTCCTCCGGGTCGAAGGCCGGAACAGCCGTGGGCAGCGCTGGAAGGGAGCGCCCGCTCCAGTCGTCGGGGCGGGACGCGGGCCGGTCGGTGTAGACGGACTCGGCGAGCGCCGGCGGCTCGAGCAGCCGGCTCGTGAAATTGCGGTCCTCATAATGGCGAAGCTTGCGCGCGCGGACCGGAGGAAGCCCCGAGAGCAGCACCAGCTCCTCGTCCGGCGGGAGCTGCATCACTTCGCCCGGAGTAAGCAGGGGCCGCGACGTCTCCTGGCGGCTGACCATGACATGCGCCAGCCAGGGCGCGAGCCGGTGGCCCGCATAATTGCGCATTGCGCGCTGCTCGGTCGCGGTCCCGAGCGAATCCGAGATCCTCCTCGCGGTGCGCTCGTCGTTCGACGCGAAGGCGACCCGGACGTGGCAATTGTCGAGGATCGAGCCGTGCTCGCCATAGGCCTTGTCGACCTGGTTCAGCGACTGGGCGATGAGGAAGGCGCGGACCCCGTAGCCGGCGAGGAAGGCGAGTGCCGTCTCGAAGAAATCGAGCCTTCCGAGTGCCGGGAATTCGTCGAGCATCAGCAGGAGCTGGCGCCGGCCCGACGGGCGATCGCCGCTCTCGGTCAGCCTCCGTCCAATCTGGTTGAGGATCAGCCGGACGAGCGGCCTCGTCCTGGACATGTCCGAAGGGGGGACGACCAGATAGAGCGAGGCCGGCCGCTCGCCTTCGACCAGGTCGGCGATGCGCCAGTCGCAGGCCGAGGTCACATGAGCGATCGTCGGGTCGCGATAGAGGGAAAGGAAGGAAAGAGCGGTTGAAAGCACGCCCGAGCGCTCATTCTCCGACTTGTTCAGCAATTCGCGCGCCGCGGACGCGACCACCGGATGAACGAGAGGCCCGCCCGCGATTCCAAGATGGTTGGCGGTCATCATCGCCCGAAGAGTGGCTGCGAACGGCCGTCCGGGATCGGCGAGGAGGGCCGCGACCCGCGCCAGGCTTTTCTCCTCCTCGGCGTAAAGGACGTGGAGGATCGCGCCGACCAGCAGCGAATGGGCGGTCTTCTCCCAATGATTGCGCCGCTCGAGCGAACCTTCAGGATCGACGAGGATATCGGCGATATTCTGGACGTCGCGGACCTCATGATCCCCGCGGCGAACCTCAAGCAGGGGGTTGTAGCGCGCGGAGCGCGGGTCGGTCGGGTCGAACAGAAGGCAGTGCGAGAAAAGCGAGCGCCAGCCTGACGTCAGCCGCCAATTCTCGCCCTTGATGTCGTGGACGACCGCCGAATGGGGCCAGCTGAGCAGGGTCGGGACTACGAGGCCGACGCCCTTTCCGCTTCGGGTCGGAGCAAAGGCCAGGACATGCTCCGGCCCGTCATGGCGAAGATAATGATTGCCGAACCGCCCGAGAAAGACTCCGGCCGAACCGGTCAGCCCGGCACGGGCGACCTCCTTCGCGGTCGCCCAGCGCGCCGAGCCGTAAGTGGTGACGAAACGGGACTGCCTGGCCCGCCGGAGCGATCCGAGCACCGAGGCGGCGCAGCCGAGGAAGCCGCTGCTCGCGGCGAGCGCCCCCGCCCGGTTGAAGACCGCGGGCGCATAAGCTTCATAATGATACCACCACAGGAACAGTGACCAGGGCCGGTAGAGCGGAAGCCGGCCGGCCATGAACCAGGCGGAGCCGAGCCGCTGCTGGTAGCCGAGCATCGCCGCCGCCCATTGGGTCGAAGCCCAGACTCCGAGGATGACGATCGCGACGCTGGTTAGCATCTGGCCGATGAGGAGCCTGGTCGGAGTCACTGGCGAAATTTCCCGACCGTCCGGAATGGCGGTCGTTTCGAAGGCTGGATCGCGCCAATCGCGGCCAATCGTCAGTGAGCGCCCGGAGAAGGATCCTGTCTCTCCGGCGAATCCCGCCGCTGAAGCCAGGCCGACGGACCCTCCGGAAGCCCCGCTCGGGCCGGGCTCGAGCCATTGTTGCGGTTGAACAATTCACTCGGATCGGACCAATTCGCGGCTTCCAGCCGCGGGAACGGCTGTTATCATCGCCACCTGATAGGATTCGAGGCTCGGCGGACCTTTTCGAGTGAAATATTCAGCGATCGAATATGCCGCGGCGGAACCGCTTGCGCTCCGTCACAGCTGGCCGCTGTTCGACCAGTCGCGCCATCTCGATCTCGGCCAGATCCTCAATTGCGCCGCGATTGACGCGGTCCAGCCATCGATCGTCGGAGAGCTTGGATTCCAGCATTCGGGCTGCTGGGAGTGCGACCTCTCCGACCAGTCGCTGACGTGGTCGGGCGGGGTCTATGACATTTTCGGACTTCCCAGGGGCAGCCGGGTGACGCGGGACCAGGCGGTCGCCTTTTACTCGGAGGATTCGCGGCAGAGGATGGAGCGGCTCCGTTCCTATGCGATCAGGCACAAGCGCGGGTTCACGATCGACGTCGAGATCCGGCCGGCTTCGGGCGGAGCCGAGCGCCGGGTGCGCCTCATCGGTGTCCCGGTCTTCGAAGGCTGCCGCGCCGTCCGCCTTCACGGCCTCAAGCTGATCGTCTGAGGAACGGTCGCCGCTCAGCCGCGCCGACGCTCAACTGTCCCGGCGTCCCCGATCGATCCGTTCCAGAAGGCTCGTGATCCGGTCGTCGGCCCGCCCCTCCAGCTCGTTGATCCATTTCTGCATCCCGGCGGCCGCTTTCGCCGAAAGGTCGAGCACCGCGCCCTGCTCCCCGGAAGGTTCGGGATCGGGAAGGATCCAGCCGTCCTGGACCAGCTTGTCGATCCATCTCAGCACTATGCTCTCGCGCACGCTCGACAGCCGGACGAGATCGCCCGTCGTGACGCCGCGGCCCTCGAGCCGCGCAAGCGACAGCTCGAGCAAAATGTCCCAGGCCGGATCGATGAACAGCTCGCCGCTGAACAATGACGAGCGCCGGTTTCGAGCCCGAATGACCCTTTTCAGGGTGTCCGTGGCGCCGGCGCTGAGAAGTAAAGATTGATCATGCTCGGCCACGGGTCCGCCAATCTGAGCGCAATGGCTCTCGCCAGGGTGAAACGAATGAACAGGAATGGCGCTCCGCCCGGTTTCTGTCCACTCGCTTCCGCCGTTTCCGGCGGACCCTCCCAAAATGGGGGCAATGGCCCGGATTTCGGCCCTCGATCGCAACACCCATCGCGCCAGCGTGGGCCGGAACCGTCGAGGAGGCGGAAGCGCGCATCGGCGGCTCCTCCCTAGGCGGCTCGCAGGGCGGCCGCGGCGACTCGGCGGTCCAATGGTCTGCCTTTGAAGCATCGCGGTCAATCGCCAACGAGGGGCGCTCGGCGCGGCTCGCCTGGGATTTCATGGCCCACGCTCGATTGCCGGCGAAAGTCGTTCCGGCGCGGACGTCTTTCGTCGCGGCCGCGCCCATTCCGATTGTCGCGCGCCGGCGGGTCCGGACCGGCTTTCCCGGAGCGCCGCTGCGGACCACCGCGCCCGCCCCGATGAAGACGTCACCCTCGAACGGGACCGTCACAAGGCGCGTGGTTCCGGACGGAAAATTGTGCCTGGGTAATTTGATGGACCGAAATGATTGTCGAGCGTCAATTATAACGAGGGGACTCGCGCCGGCGTGACGCCAATGCCGTTAAGGCTTATAACCAGCGATCACGAAGACGTCAGATGACAGCCAGGATCGATCCCTCCTTGCCGGAGCGGGAGCAACCGGCAGACGCTGAAACGAGAGCCCCTGTTCCTCCGGGTCCCTCGCCGGGCTTCGATCCGGCGGCTGCCGCCAATTCCCGAAAAGCCGACGGCGCCAAGGGACAGGATTTCTGCGACAGGCTCGTCTCCGGGCTGAAGAATGGCGATCCAGCAGCAGCAACGATCGCCTGCACTGTTCGCAATTTGCTCCATCCGGGAAACGGTCGCTCGGTACTTGTCGACGATTATTACAGGCTCGCCAGTACGCTCGACTTGTCCCCTTGGGACATGGAGCGGCTTTATCAGCTGGTGGCTCCTGCCGCCGAGAGTGCCGATGCCCCCATCGCATCCGATTTCGGTTCCATGGAAGAAATGGAACGTTTCAAGGTGGCGCTCGAGGCCGAGACCCCGATCGGCCAGATCGTTGCAATGAGCGCTTATTTGAGAAGCGACACCGCCTAGCTCGTCCGCAGCAAAGCCGACGGTCCGGACCAGCGCGAAGCTTGGCTTTGCGTCGAACGCGATGAAATTTAGAAAGAAGCCGCCCGGTCAGCTTCGGCGATCACCGTTGTCGATCGGTTGCAGGGCGATCTTTTCCGAGGGTAGTGCTCCTTCCAGCTGGATCTGCCTCAGGACCGCCGGCGCAACCGGCTCCTCGAAGCGGACGCCGCATTGGTCCCCCTTGACCCAGACGACCCGGCAAAGGACCTCCAGAGCGCCGGCCCGCAACAAGCCGGTGCAACCCTTGGGCGGTAGAGGCGAGCCCCTGAGCTTTGCTCCCGACTGCGAGATGTCGGCCAGCTCGGCGAACTGATAGGCATTCATGGTCACGATCGAGGCTTCCATGGAAACCGGCGCTCGCTGGGCGCGCAAGCGTCTGAAGGTCCGTGCCGGTCCTAATGCATTCATCGTCACAATTCCCTGCCGCCTGGCCACATCCGGCCCGCCGTGATGGCACCTGATCTTTATAGCGCTTTGCGTAGCCAGAGGGTTAAGCGCCCGCCTTATTTCCATGCATGGCGCAAAGACCAATGCTCCGCAGCGCAACTCCAGCTCAACGTCCTCCGAAGCTTGACTCCCGTACGGCTGCGGCCTTTCCTGAGCTCGCTCGGCCAGTTGGGGGATTTGCCATGCGTTTTCCGGGCATCTTTGCGCTCGCGCATCTTGCGCTGGCCGCGCCGTTTCCGTCATTTTCGGGCAATCCGGCTGCCGCAAGGCCAAGGCCGGCCGGCATTTGCGGACCGGACTCCTACATCAACTCGAGCGGTCACTGCGTTCATCGGCCCGTCCGCGCACCAAAAGCGCCGCCCGGCGCAAGCGCCCGCTGCCGCGATGGAACGTACAGCTTCAGCGAGCATCGCCGCGGCACCTGCAGTCATCACGGCGGCGTCGCCCAGTGGCTGGGCTAGCCCGTCCGAACGACCGGCTCGCCGAAAAGAAAATAACCGCGGGGAACAGCTCGTCGCCGCCGGGCGAAGGACCGCGCGGCGGGCAGGACCAGGGAGCTTGAATTACCTTCGACGCGGCCGGCGAAAGATCCGCCCGCGACAAGGTGGTGCTAGGCGCTGCCGGCAACGGCTTTCGCTCGCACGGAATCAAATTGCGCTTTTAGCTCCGGTTGCAGCTTCGCCGCCGCGGCGTCCGCGCTTCTGATTGCCTCCGCAGTGCCGAGGGCGTCTCCGAGAGCGGCCAATGAGGCCGCTCGCGCGAGATGAAGCTGTGCTGCGTCCAATGGTCTCTCTCCATTCGCCGCAATGATCGCCAGTGCGGCGTCAGCATGGTCCAAGCCCGATCGAGAATCGCCGATCGCATTGGCGACGATCGCGTTCAAATAATGTGCCCCTTCGGCGTTGATCCAATTGCCGCACTTGAGCCAGTATCCGAGGCTCGTTTCGGCCGAAAGCCGCATCAAATCATTCTCGTCCGCCGTTCGGGAAGACAGCTCGTGGAGCTCCCAGGCCATGTTGTTGCTGGTAGCGGCAATGATGCGGTCGAGGCGTGCGCTATCACCGAGCACGCCGGCAAGATGCAAGGCCCGGCGATAAAGCCGTCCGCCCTCGCGAAGACGGTTTGAGGCGACCAATGCGTCGACCAGCATGAAGCGCACGTCCAGGGCAGCGCCGAAGCCCTGGCCTGCGGCTTCGACATATGACAATTCGAAGTCCGCGGCGTCGACCGGCTCGCCGGCGAGGATCGCGGCGACGTAAAGCCGGGCCCAGACCCTTGCCGTTTCCAGGTCAGGCACATGCCGGGCGCTGACCCGCCTCCCAAGGACCAGCGCGCGTTTCCAATCGCCCAGATGCTCCCCGATCGTATGAACGGCGATGTCGAGAAAAGGCGCGAGCAACTCCGGCGCCACGCCCTCGTCGGCCGCCTGCTCGAGTTCAACCGCCAACCGCTCGCTTTCCCGGTCATGATACGCCCAGCCCTGCTCGATCAATCGTTCCAGGGAGCTAGATCCATCACGATCGCCCATTCGACTTTCTCCCAAGGGGCCGACGAAGGAAGGTCGGCTATTTGCAAGTTTAGCGAAGTCAGTCAGGTTCTTTCGGGTTCGATCCGACACGAGTCGAGCTAGGGGGTCCTATGCTAAGAATGTTGCTCGTTGTCGCCATGGCGATCGCAGCCCAAGGCGTCGCGGCCCAGTCCAGCGTGAAGTGGACGCCGCTCAACGCTTCGAGCCGACAACAGTCCGAGCAGCGCGCACCCGGACCGGCGCCTGTTACTCCAACGGTCACGACCAAAGCCGTTCCGTCTACAGAGGATTCTGCAGCAGCGGCCATCCCGGAGAATCTGGCGCTGCTTCGAGGCAAAAAGGTGATGGTCGGCCGGATCGCCCTTTGCGTGCCGAATAGCTTTCAGCCGAACCTCGCTTACGCCGGAAAAATCGCCACCGTCGTCGGGTTCAAGGCCAACCAGACACTCAACAGCGTAAACCTCGCAATGCTCCCGCCAGGGACTCGTGCGATGATGCAGAACATCAAGATGGGAGGCGTTCTCCTTCTGCAATTCGAGGACGGGACCAAGCTCGATACGTGCACGCCGCAGGGATCCAACCAACTTTCGCCCAATCTCGAGCTGGCGCCGGGCGAGACGATCCCTGCGGATTCCGTCGCCTCGAATTCCATGCCACCCACGATGACCGGAGACGCGCCGGCTAGCGCTCCAGCGACCATAACCGCGTCGGCCCCACAGTCCTGTCCTCTCGCGCTCGTCAAGGTATCGGCTGGCGACAGTTTCGGGCGCATGCTTGTCGACACGCTCACGACAAGCGAGCTCCAGCGGCAAATCGACGAGGTCAATCACGGCGGCGTCGGCAAGCATTATCTCGACGTGCAGGTTCGCAACGACTCCGGAAAGCCCGTAAGAGCGTTCGAATTCTCCGCCGTCTATGCGAACAGCATGGGCGACGAAGGCGCTTCGGCAACCTTCGACTCACAGAACGACAAGTCGATCAAAGCCGGCTCCGTCTACAAGATCTCGGCCATGGACCGCGACCTCCTGATCCAGAATGGCCGCGGCGAAGTTATGGTCTATGTCTCACGCGTCAGGTTCGACGATGACAGCCTGTGGTTGGACAACGGCAGCCGCTCCTGCCGTTTGAAAGCGTCATTCAGGTAAGCGGAGCGGGAGGTCTTATCACCTTCCCCGTAGCGAATTGAATTCGCTATGGAATATTCCGCTACCCGGCCGCTTCCCCACATTCTTTCCCACGCGCTGGGCTGGAAGTCACCGGACAACAATGGATTATGATGGAGCATGCTGCTTGTCCAGTTGCGGCAATGTGTGCCTTCAGCAGCAGTCTGGAATGTCCGCCTTAGAGGGCGGGCACGCGTCGAAAGGCCGATCCGTCACACCTGTGCGGATGCTGTTTCGCGGACTGACCCTGCCCGTCCAGCCTGAGATCCCCTCAGCGTTGCGACATCGCCTGATCGAGCAGCAGCTGGAAATCCACGTAATCCTGAAGACTCATCCGGAACTTAAATTTCTCAGCCGCCTGGCGCGCGCCGCGTGTGAAACTTGAGGTCGTCAGGACGATGCCCGACGTCGCGTTGCCTCGTTCAATTACGCCGCGGAGTTGGTCGATAATGGAAACGCCAACGGGCCGGTCCTTCGCGTACAGCTTGCACTCCGCAAACACCATGATCTTCCCAAGGGCCGAGTTGCTGACGATGATTAGATCCTTGCCGCCGTCCTTCGACGCCGGCGTCAGCGTCACGTCGTAACCGAGGCGCTGGAAAAGCTCGGCGCTAATCTCCTCAAACTTGCGCGGATGGAGTTGGTAAACGAGCTCTGGGTTGCGGTGGATCATGTCCACCAGCTGATCGTCGACGTGGCGGACGCTCTGGATGAGCTGTCGGCCGCCCTTCGAGCGCGCATCGAGCGGCGATCCATCGGGATGAACGAGGCCGGGGAGCGCGAATGGCCGAAGGAATCTAGCGGCTCGCTCAAAGTCGCCATGCTCGCGCGCAAGCTTGCCGATCAACGACGCCAACATCACATTGTTGTCGGCAAGCTGCACCAATTGATCGGGCATCCAGCCGACAAATCCGGCCGCTTCGGCAATCAGTTCAGCGACATCGGTGCCCGTCGGCAACGGCAGCTGGAAACTGTCAAAGTGATGGCGGTAGACGGACCGCGCAGTCGCAAGCACGCGGATCTTGGGATCGTCCTGGACCGCGTCGGTAATGCGCTCGAGACCATATTCCTGACTGGGCCAGCATTCGTCGATGCCGTCAAAGATGAGGAGCTTGCTGCCGCTACCGGTGGGTTGCTTGAGAACCTCATCGGGTCGTCCGGTGCCGCTTTCCACCCTGATTCCACCCGGGAATCTCTTTCGAAATCGTTGGGCAAACTGAAGCGCGAACGATGTTTTGCCTGATCCGGGCGGTCCTTCGATCACAACGGTCCGAAGGCCGCTCGACATGAGGTGAGCGTAAGCAACCTCGAGCGAGCGCAGGCGCTGTTCCCGGAACGGCAAGTGCTCTTCGATCTCAGCGGCCATGCTTGGTTGGCGAGTGATGTTCGAACATAAGGTCAGTCTACAATGATGACCGCTGATTGACATCGGCGTCGGTCAAAGTCCGCGTCTCGACACTGAGGTGCGTTTCAGAGATGGCAGCGTGGGCCGCACTCCGTCGCGACGGTTCCCGTCCGCGAACGGGCTTCTGATGAAACCTTCGACCCCGTTTGCGGACGCTAGAAGGCGATGCGAAGGTGGCCCGCATGGATCTGGCGCAAGAGTTGCGAAGCGAATCTAACCGAATATGATGACGTGCGGCACCAACTAACGGGCAACGCGGGCATGTATCATGTGGCGCGAGAGCTATCGCGCCGGGGGTGGCATGTGATGCCCACAGTTCGAAATGCGCGGGGAGCAGACCTATACGCGGCCAGCGAAGATGAGGCTCGCGTAATTCCGATTCAGTCGAAGGCGCTTTCAAAACGGGACCCCGTACCTCTCGGAGGCTCCCTCGATAAGCTATGCTCTCCATGGTGGATTATCACCATCAATGCGAATTCTGATCTGCCGACCTGCTACATTCTTACCCTGGAAGAAGTGAAGTCGGCCGCACACCGCGGCGTAAATCAAGACGGGAAGGTCTCGTTCTGGTTGCAGCCAAAGTCATACGCACTGCCGGATTATCAGGAGGCGTGGCATCGATTGGGCGAACCGTAGGAGTGTCTCTCGCTCTCTTCGCAGATGGATAACCGCTGACGCGACGGACCGGCCCATCAAACGCTTCGGTCCGTTAGAAATTCCTGGAGGCCAGCGAAAGGTATGAGCGTGATCGAACCAACCTTGATGATCGGGAGTTCCCCAGCGGCGATCAGCTCATAGAGCTTCGAACGGCCGATGCCGGTGAGCCGGCAGGCTTCAGGCACGCGCACGGCAAGCGGCATCGATGCAGCATTTCGGATGATGTCCTCAGCCATTCGTGTCTTCGCTGGCTTTCATGACAATTGCGGTCGGCGACTGGTCGGGCCGGGCCAACCTCCGCGCGACCGTTTCTATGAAAGTGCGGTATCGCTGGAGACCAAGCTGGCCGGTTTCGCGCTCGAAAGGTGGTTGATGCGCGACCAAGGTCAGCTGATGCTGCACGAATGTCCCGAGCGCTTCCACCACGAAGTCCAGCTTCTGCTCAATCCGCTCGTCGGCTCTGCTCGCGCGATCGAGCCTGGCGCTGAACGTGTCCTCGAGCTCGTTTCTCCCGCGACGGTCGAGCCACGCGCGCAACGCTGCGGTGAGGATCGCGGATTTCGATGACCCCGGCTCGGCAGCCAGCGCTTCAAGCCGTTCGGACAGATCGTCCGGCAGGAACAGCTGATAACGGGTCCTGGAAGCTTTCATGCGCGCAAGGCTAAGGCGGCCACGGTGGCGGTACAGGTGCGCTCGGACGCAGCTCGACGCCGTCAAGCGAACCGCGCTTCAGATCTCGGGTCCGGAGCGCTGCCTGCCGAACCTCCATGAGATCTCCGCGCCGCGCATTATCCCTGCGACCTCCTTGCCGAGCTGGCGCTCGAGGACCGGTCGCCACGGCACGAGCGTGAACTCGTGCGAATTCTCGATCAGCGCCATGCGCGATGTTCCGACCTGCACTGACCGCCGGTAGACGCCTTCGATGGGAATACCGGCCTCCGATTCCGCGAAGCCCATCCCCAGCTCACGCGACAACTGTCCCGCAACTCGGACCAGCTCGCGCCGTCGGAGAACGTCGATCATGTTTGGCTTGTTGGCGAGCCCCTGCTCCGCCAGCCACTGCTGGCGCCGCCGCACCGCATCGGCGACCTTCGCTCCAAAACTTCCGGGCGCGCCTCCGACCCTCGCCACGCTCTGCTCCTCATCCAGCCAGGTAATTCCGTCATGGTCCGGCATCTGCTCCAGCGCCATGGCGGTAAGCGGCTCGATGCGGACCGGCTCGCGTTCCGCACGCCGGCGCTCGTACTGGAGCGCCCGTTCAAGGTGATCCGGCGCGATCTTCCAGGTTCCGTCGGCCTCGCGTTCCACAGCGCCTGTCGCTCGCCGGATCGCTTCCAGCCTTCGGACATGTGCTTCCACGAACTGCTCGCTGGCGGTCGGCTCCTGGAGGTAGTGCAGGTCCTCACTGTAGCGCCCCCCATATTGCGCCGCGATGTCGGCAACGGTCCGATCAGCCTCGCGAACAGCGATCGGTGTCGGGCTGATGTGTACGATCCAGCCTTCGCGAGCATAGTCTGTGCCGCTTGAGCCGATGTCGACGTACTGGGCCGATCCGTCGATTGTTTCGACGATCAGATGCTCGCGGTCCGTCTGGTCATCCGACAGACCCCGCGCAGCAATGCGCCCGACGATCGGCCGTGCGTCCGGCTGGCCAGGATCATAGATGGCGTAGTCGCTCGGCGAGAGACCAAGTTCGCTAGCTTTCATCGCATGGTGGATGGTGGCGATGATATCGCCGCGCCTGCCCATCGCGCGAAGGGCCTGCTCGAGATCATCGGAGAGCCGCCACCTTCCGTTCCCCGCCTCGAGCGCGAGGCCCATGCGGCCTAGCGTTGCAAGGCGCCCGGCCCGAAGGCTTTGCTCGACACCGTCACGGTGATGGGCCGACACAAGGCCCTCGCCGTCGATGCCCCGCAAAAGCCGCCGGTCGATCCCCGTGAATCGCTCCTGCGCAATCTCGCGAAGATTGGCGCGCATGATCTCGAGGTCGGTCCGAGGACCGAGGTCGAGATTGACGATGTCGGTCGCGCGAGCCCGCAGTCCCTTGGCGATATACTCGCGGGCAATGACCAGGTTCTGGCCCCGATCGTCCTTTCCGCGGATGAGGATGTGGGTGTGCGGGTGACCAGTGTTGAAATGATCGACCGCCACCCAGTCGAGCTTTGTTCCGAGGTCCTTCTCCGCCTGCGCCATGAGCCGGCGGATCATCGGCTTCAGATCGGGATACTCGGCGCCATCCTCCGCTGCGACGATGAACCTGAACTGATGGCGATCGCCCGTCCCTCGCTCGAGGAACGCCTTGCCATCGGCGTTATCGAGATCGGCGGAATAGAGCGTCCCGCGGTCACCCTCTCGCGTGGTGCCGTCTCGTTGCAGGTATCGCAGGTGCGCGGCCGCGGCATCGGTGCGCTTGCCGCCCAGGCGAACGAAGCGCGCCTTGACCACGACCCGCCGGCTCCGCGGCCCTGCGTGACGGTTCGACGTGCCCAGGATGCGACCCGTTGCGGAGCCACGTCCGATGCGGCTGCCGTCGAACCTTCGCGCCCGCGTTTGAGAGCTCCGGATTGCTCCGCCACTTTGATTGAGTGCCTTGCGAAGCTGGTGGCGGAATGGCCGGTCCCTGCCGATCCTGCCGAGCCAGAGTTGGAATTGATCGTCGGCCATCGTCGCGCCTTGCTGCCATGGCGGTTAGAAAGCGTCAGTCCCAAGCTCACAAGGGCACAGTCATACTTCTCTCGCGAACGTCGTACCCGACGGAGGTGTCGGATCGCCGGAATGGAAGGTGGGCACCGCTTGAGGGATCCCAGACTTTCGCCTGAGGCTTGTGACACTTACGTTTTCATGAGGCCGGCATGCACTGACCCCACATTTAGCCCCACCGATTGCGTCGGATTAAATGAGACGCAATGGATCTTCCTTGGGTTTGAACGGCCCATCGCGCGGTGGCGAACCGTCGGCGTGTGTCTGCTTTCACTGCAGAAATTTGCCGGACAACTCCCGTTTGCCTTTAAGTATCTTGGCGAAGAGAGCCAGCAGTTCGCCGTACCTTTTGCCTTCTTCGTATGAGACCGGATAAGTCAGCGCGAACCCCAACTCGCCATCCCTTTCAGGGTACTCCCGAACATCCAATTCCCCGCGCAACGTGGCGATCAGCTTCTTGGCCGTGGCACCTGCGCTCGCGGGAACGGTGAGGTATGTAGTTTGGCGAGGCTCTAGCGGCAGATATGCCTCGCCCGATGGTGAACGCGAAGTCTCCAGGACGGCGGTTTCAAGCGCCTCATCCTCGGCCGTGACAACCTCGGCAAGCTTCTTCAGAGCAACCGTTAGCCGCGGGGTCAGCTCGATCTTCCGCTTTGGCTTTACCCGGGCCTCGAACTCCGCTTTCAGCCAGTCATTTAAAATAGAGGGCTCACCCTTGGGCCACCCATAGTCACTGTCGCGCGAGACGATGAGGACGTTGGCGTTCTCGGTCATCTGAGCACATTGAATGAGCCATTCCCAATTGAGGGCGTCACCGAGAGACGTGTCCTTGGGTTTCCTCGGTGGATAACCGAGTTTGAAGCGCTTATCAGCTCTGTCGCGAACTTCGAAACGCTCTTCGTTCGGCCGCTTTAGGTTGAGAGGCCCATTGTGCGAGAAGATGCGGTTCAAACCTCGATAGACTGGGTCGTAACGGGCCGGTTCAGCTAATATTTGTTCTGCTCTTTGCTTCGCCTCTTTGTGACGCTTCACCGCCTCGTTCGTTGCCTTCGCTAACGCTTTTCCTGCGCGCGAGCCTGAAAGTATCATTGGCAATGAGACGGTCTTAGGAGCGACCATCTGTTCCAACATCTCGGCGATGGCGTTTTGCCGATTGTTCAAGAATTCCATCCTGACTTGTTCAGTCACGATGATGGAATCGAGATGTTTCCGTAGGCTCGCAATCTGCCGCTCTGCGTTCTCGCCCGGCTTCCGATAGAAATCGAGCATGATGTTCGTATCGACGAAGATCAGCCACCTATCGGCCACGAGGCGCGCTCCCCTGACGAGGCTATTCGGCGCCGAAATGAATAACGCCACCTAACATCGAGTCCAGTTAGTCGGCATTGGTCAACTCCTCGCGCCCATGACGTCCAATGGCAAGAAGAGCGGAAAGCAGACCTCACGAAGCCGGCGAGTTCGAGTGCCGTTGGGGTCACCATAGTCAAGCGCTGTGTGATTTATGCGACGCAATTCTTCTCGCGCCGGACCGAATCGTTACCACATTCCGTCCCACACTTTTTCTGCGCTCTAATGAGGCCCAGCGCGGCTTCTTGTGGCGCTATGATACTCGAACCAAGGCGCGCTGTAGCGAAGCTAGGGGTTTTGGGCATCACACATCGGACCTCCAAGCACTGCGCAAGCACCTCGAATATTCGTCGTAAGAGGCTTGGTAACTCGCATCAGCCTCGCGGGCGCTGACCTGTATATGGGTGTGGGGTGAGCTTGCTCAGATCGGGTAACTTGCTCCACCGCGACTTGGCAAACCTGATGATCGTATTTGGTACGACCCTATCCGGCAGTGGCTCATAACTACCGGACGCCTTTAGATCTTCTACTTCGGCCGCGTCTGACTCGTAGTGGCAAGCACCATACGGCTTCCCGCTGTCGCAGTGACACCATTCGCGCTTGTCGAATTCGCGCTGGCGATAAGTAGCGTCGAGCCCGTCCTGTCTGCCAGGCCACCGCTTTTCAATCCGAAGGAAGAGCTGGCATACGAGCCACTCAGCATAAAGGTTCAACAAGACCTTCGGGCTATCTCCTGGCCTCCAGGCATCATCCTCGTCTGTGAACGCACAGATCGAGCCATCAGGAAAGTTGGTGTGTCTCGGACCAACAGGTCGGGGCAACGGAGATAGCCGGTGAAAGGCAAAGGCCTTTGGGCTGAGCGCGGCGTCGTCCGGCAAGAATAGACAAATCCAATAGCAAGGCCCTTCCGGCCCCAGTGGACTGATCCTGGCCGTAATCCAAAGTCCGCAATCGACTTCGCGGAACCGAGCCGATGGATAATATCGAAGTATCTCGGGCCGAAACCCGAGATACTTCTCCGTCAGCGCTTCGCTCCGCTTCGCACCCCCGGGTTCGGGGTCGGCGGCGGTTCCGGATGCGGAGGATGAGGCGGATGGGGCGGATGCGGCGGCCCCTTGCCGTTGTCGTGGTCCATCTTGGTACTCCTTAGCGTCTTCGTGCTTCGAGACCTTGCCGTTCAGTCCAACGGCAAAGAGACGACCCTCGTCACGCCACGCACCCAGCT
>Ga0157372_10002241_pt1 | contig 20988 bp, 23 predicted proteins | sample C55metaG_FD_115307 | JGI IMG/M metagenome (GOLD analysis project Ga0157372, IMG submission 115307) | Corn rhizosphere microbial communities from Kellogg Biological Station, Michigan, USA - C5-5 metaG | ecosystem: Host-associated > Plants > Roots > Rhizosphere > Soil | place: USA: Michigan... | reverse complement strand
GACTGGCAGCTCAGGGTGCGGCTACCCAGCTCGGTGTGAACCGCAACCAGCGCAAGGGCTACCTGAAGAGGGAAGACTGATGCCGAACATCCACGCGGAGATGGTGCATCTCCCCGGCTTCAAACCGCCCAAGCCACCGCCGTTCAAGCGCCCCAACCGGATGGGTGCGAAGGCGAAGAACCTCTTCGGCAACGCCACCTCGACTCGCGCGCGGAACCCGCACACCGGGGACAAGATCGGCAGCAACAAGTACCGCGCCCCAGAAGGCCTGGGGTTCGCTGAGCAGGAAGCCAGGACCAGCATCCTCACCAATGCTGCTATCACTGGTGGCTCCGCTGGTCTGCTTGGTGGTGCTGGTGCTGGAGCGGCGGCGGCTCACCGGAGGTCGAAGAAGAAGTACCCCGACGCTCAGAAGTTCGGGAAGGCGAAGGTCTACAAGATCACCGAGCTGGGCTCTGCGGCATCCAAGCTGAAGCAGCCGCGCTGGCCTGGGCTCAAGCCGGTCAAGTACGCCACCGTTGGTGCTGCCGCAGTAGGGGCCCCGCTCGGCTACCGGGCCAAGATGCAAGACGCCAAGGACAGGCAGGACCTCTACCGGAAGAAGCAGAAGATGGCTGGACTGAGCAAGCGGCTGAACGCCACGCCCCAGGAGCGCCACAAGGCTCTGGTCTGGAACTCCGACTTCACCAACAAGGGTCCCTACAACAAGCAGGAGCGTCGGGTCGCTGCCAAGATCCAGTCCAAGGAGCAACTGAAGGGCCAAGGCAAGGGTGCTCTTGCTGGTGGTGCGCTTGGGACTGCGGCTGGTATTGGCGCTGCTGCCGCTTCTCGTGGTCGGATCACCCCGAAGCAGGGCGCGATTGGCGGTGGGTTCCTCGGTGCCTTCGCTGGTCAACAGCGCGGTGACTACGTCGGTCGGGTCAAGGGTCAGCGCAAGTACAAGACTGCGCTGGGTAAGAGCGCGAGCGTCTCTGCGTTCGGGATCGAGCACTGAGCGATGCCTGAGCGCACCCGGAAGCAGAAGGTAGGGCTCGCAGAGGCTGGCGTCGGTACGGCGATGGCCACTGGAGTCCCTGCTGGCTTTCGCGCTGAGCACGCCGTCCGAGGCCGGGTCAGCACCGCGTTCACCAACCGGGCCAAGAGCCAAGAGGCCAAGATCGGTGATCTGAAGGCGAACCGGCCCAAGCCGCGCGTGGTGTCCAACGGCAAGCTGTCCCACTTCGCTTCAGCAGAGAGTGCGGCGGACAAGGCCAAGCGGGCTACCAAGATCCGCACCCTTCAAGGCAAGGCGGACAAGTCCTACCGAATCGCCCGGAACGCTAAGAAGATGAAGGTCTTCAACAACCAGACCAACGCCTGGGCAGTCGGCGCTGGTGTGGGGGTCCCGATGGCCTGGCACGGAATCCGCAACCAGTTCGAGAAGCGTGCCCCAACCCGGCGTCGGGATGCTGATGCCGCAGTCGGTGGTGCGGTCGCGGGCGGGTTCGGCTACCAGGGTCTTTCTCTCGCAGCCAAGCCGTTCGAGAAGCCAGCCGAGCGCAAGATCAAGAACGACCCGAATCTGAAGGCGAAGTGGAAGACGCACCGAGACGCCTACCTGCCGAAGAACGCTCAGGCAGGTCACCCTGGCTGGCGGCAGTACAACATCAACTACCCCAAGGACCTACCTGGCTGGAAGCTGAAGCGAGGCATGGCGCACGCCGCAACCGGGCGTTCTGGTACTGCCCTTACCGTGGGGATGGCGGCGGCTGGTGGAGCTGCCGGTTACGCGGCCAGCCGCAGGAACGTGAAGAAGAACGCTAGCGCCTTCGGAATCGAGCACTGATGCCGTACAAGAGCGATGCCCAGCGGCGGTACATGCACGCCAAGCACCCAGAGATCGCGGCGAAGTGGGATGCCGAGATCCGGCGCAAGAAGGTCGCCAAGGCCGAGAAGCCGCTGATGAGCGACGCTGAGCTGCGTCGGCGCAAGAAGCTCCAGGGCCACATCAGCCGAACCACCTCGACCCTGGGTCTGACTGGTGTCGGGCTGCTCGGTACCTCGCTGGCGCTGAAGAAGAAGCCGGGGCTGCTCAAGGCAGTCCCTGGGCTGAAGAAGGCCAACCCCGACAAGCTCCGCGAGGGCGCACAGAACATCGGTCTGGTCTCCGGTGGCATCGGCGGCGTGGGTGGCTACAACTTCGCGGCGTACACCAACGCGGAGTCCCGGAAGCGACAGAAGGTGGCCAAGAGCATGGACGAGATGGCTCCTACCTACGGTGTCGTAGGTTTCGCGAAGCAGTGGGAACCGGTCGCACGCAAGTACGACCCGGAGGCCAACCGGCGCAAGCGCGCTGAGACCTACCCCAAGCTCGCCACCGGCGTGTCGGCTGCTGCGGGAGCTGGCGCGGCTGCGTCGGCTGGAGCTGGTGCAGACAAGCTGCTGCGCTCTCGGGTGGTGCGCCCCAAGGGTCTGGTCGGGCCGATGACTCGTGGGCAGGCTTCCTGGGCTAAGGGGCAGGGAACCGTGCTGCGGACGGCGGGGCGCAAGAATCTGAAGACCGCTGCCGCGTTGGGGCTATCTTCGGCGGCTGCGGCGGCAGGGTCGAAGCACCTGAAGCACAAGCGCGACTCCGCGAGCTGGGCTTCTTACTCCAAGAGCGCTACATCAGCTTTCGGCGTTTTACACGACTGACTAGACGTACCTACGAGACTGAGAACTAGAGGTGATGGAGATGCCGAAGAGGCCGATCCGAAGCCTGTCGGACATGGAGATCGATGAGATTTCTCTGGTCGACAAGGGTGCCAACCAGCACGCGATGATCACCATCGCAAAGAGGGCTACCGAGGAGGATGTAATGCCCGATCTGTACAACGAAGACGGAAGTCTCGTTGACGAGAATGCCCTGAACGATGGTGACATCGTGTACGACGAGGAGGGCAACGCCTACCAGTTCGAGCTTGGCGCAGAGGACGAGGGCGATGAGAAGCCCGAGGCCGAGGCCAAGGAGAAGGAACTGGCTGTCGCGAAGTCTGCTTTCGGCAAGTCCCAGAGCCGCAGCACCAACTTCGCCGACCAGATCCGCGAGGAGCTGTCGAAGGCGTTCTCGGACGACGAGCGCGATGCAGTTCTCGCCAAGGCTTTCAGCCGGGTGGACGAGATCGAGAAGCGGTACCAGCAGGCCGAGCAGATCGCGAAGTCGGAGCGGGACCTGCGCCTGACCCGCGAGTACATCTCCAAGGCTGCCGAGTACAACCTTCCGGTGGACCCGCAGGAGCTTGGCCCGGTGCTCTACCGGATGGCCGAGACGATGTCCTACGAGGACTGCGCGGTGATCGCCAAGTGCCTGGAGTCCACCGGGGAGATCCTCTTCACCGAGCTTGGCTACCAGGGTGGCGGCGACAACGGCGACATCATGAGCATGGTGGAGCAGCAGGCTGTCGAGATCGGCAAGGCCGCAACCCCCGAGAACGTGAGCGCGGTGTTCGACCAGAACCCTGCTGCCTACGACGAGTACCTCTCCGCGCAGCGGGGATTCTGAGACAGGGAAGGTAGGAAACCGCTGTGGCGTACGAAGAGAGCCTTCGGTCCATCACGCTGAACGCTGATGACAGCCTGGCTGTGTACACCGGTGTCCCGAACCAGCCTGGTTCGCCCAGCCCTCACGGTGGCAAGCAGTACCACTTCGTGAAGGTGACTGGTGCACACCAGTGCGGTCTGGCCGGGTCCGGAGACAAGGTCATCGGTGTTCTCCAGAACAAGCCCCAGCACGAGGGCAACGCGGCTACGGTCGCGATCCGAGGCGTCAGCAAGGTGGTCTGCGATGCAGCCCTCGATGCTGGCGACGAAGTTGCAGCTTCCGCTGACGGACAGGCCGCTGCCGCTGGCACCGGTGATGCTGTCGGTGTGGCGCTGTCCACTACGGCGAACGCAGGCGAACTCGTCTCCGTTCTTCTCTACTGAGCGCTCTGAAGGAGGAGTGAGTAATGCCTAACCCGACTCAGAGCGATCTGCACGTCAATGTGCCGCTCACCAACGTCTCTGTGGCGTACATGCAGGACAAGTCTTCGTTCATCGCGGACAAGATCTTTCCTCGCGTGCCCGTCCAGAAGCAGTCGGATCTGTACTGGAAGTACAGCAAGTCCGATTGGCGGCGTACCGACGCGCAGAAGCGCGCGCCGGGTACCGAGACCGCAGGTACTGGTTGGAAGGTCGACACCGATCAGTACTTCGCCCAGGTCTGGGGTGTCCACAAGGACATCGACGACCAGATCCGTGCGAACGCGGACTCGAACTGGAGCCTGGACAAGGACGCGACCACGTTCGTGACCAACCAGCTTCTCCTTCGCCGCGACCTCGACTGGAACGACTCCTACTTCAAGGAGGGCGTCTGGGCCAAGGACCTCACCGGTGTGGCTTCGTCCCCGAACTCCACCCAGTTCCTTCGGTGGAGCGACTCGGCTTCGGACCCCATCGTGCAGTTCGCGAACCTCCAGACCGAGTTCGTGCTCCAGGCGGGCCGCAAGGCCAACACGCTGGTGCTCGGGGCTGAAGCGATCACCTCGCTGAAGAACCACCCGGACATCATCGACCGCATCAAGTACACCCAGCGTGGTGTCGTGACCGAGGACCTTCTGGCCTCGCTCTTCGATGTGGAGAAGGTCCTGGTGTCATACGCCTCGTTCACCGACGTTGCCGAGCGCAACGACACGGTCGAGCAGGACGACGCTGCGACCTACGAGTTCATGACCAACAGCAAGTCGGCGCTGCTCTGCTACACGCCGAACACGCCGTCGCTCATGACGCCTGCTGCGGGCTACACCTTCACCTGGAACGGCTACCTCGGAGGCAACTCCTACGGCATCCGGATGAAGAACTTCCGCATGGAGCACATCGCTGCGGACCGCATCGAGGGTGAGATGACCTACGACATGAAGGTCGTTGCTCCCGACATGGGGATCTTCCTGAAGGACGCCGTCGCCTGATCGACCGGCTGATGCCGAGGGGGCTGGGGTTTCGGCCCTGGCCCCCTTAGTCATAGGAGAACAAATGCCCAGTCAGCTCATCACCAACGACAACGTCGAGTTCATCTGCGGACGGAACTTCACGTTCAACGGCAAGGACTACAAGCTCGGCGAAGACTTCCCTCAGGATGAGGCGCTGGGTCGAATCGAGACGCTGGTGCGTACTCGGCACGTCATCCCGGTGGTGGAGTCCTACGACGTGAAGCCGCGTCACTGGCACCGCGAGGTGCGGATCAAGTCTGAAGTCCTCGACAAGCTCGGGGTGAAGCAGAAGTCGGAGTCTCCGAAGAAGGAGAAGCCGAAGATGGGGCCGGGAGATGACCCCAGCAACTTCGGCGTCAACGAGGTGCTGGAGTACCTGCTGTCCGACCACATCGACCAGGATGAGTACGACCGAGTGATCAACGCCGAGGTCAACGGCAAGGGTCGGAAGGGAATCCTCGATGACTGAGTCTGCGTTCGGCGTCGACCACGGCGATGTCTCCAAGGCGTTCGCGATGCCCAAGATCCCTGGCTCGGTCTCCAACGCTGGCAAGACCATCGGGGGCGGGTTCAGGGCGCTGGGCAACAAGGCTGGTGACGCGACTACCAAGGCTGGGTTCAAGCTCGGCGCGAGTGGGCTGAATCGCGGTGCCTTCGGTGGGACTGTCGGGTCCAAGATCGGGACCGGCCAGATGAAGCTCGGCCTCGGCATGATGAACGCCGGAAACAAGATGAAGGCCAATCCCGGTCTGACTGGCGGGGCCCTTGCTGGCGGTGCCGCAGCCGGGGGTGTCGGCGCGTTCGGAATGAACCGGAAGAGGCAGTGAGGCCATGAACAGCGCATTCGGTGTCTCCCACGAGATCAACAAGGCACGTCGCGGGCCGCGCTTCCGCAGGGTGAGCGCTGATGCCACCGCGCGCGAACAGGCGCGTCAGGCGCGTCCTGGGGTGGGCGAGAAGATCGGCAACGCTGGGCGTAAGGCTGCTGGGTTCACCACCAAGGTGACCAACACCAAGGTGAGCATGGCCGACATCGGTCACGGCGTGGGCACTGGCACCGCCAAGGTCGGCACTGGGATCGGGCGCGTGCTGAACTACAAGCCGGGGCTGACCGGTGCTGCGGTGATCGGAGGCGGTGGCTACGCGCTGTACCGACACGGGAACAACAAGAAGAAGACCGTCAACGGTGTGGTCACCAAGAGCGCCTTCGGGATCAACCACGACGTGTCCAAGGCGATCCGGTTCCCTGGGGTCAAGCCGTTCGGTCCGGGCGCTGCCAAGGCGACCAAGTACATGGGTGACGCTGAGAAGCACCTGGTCGGGATGAAGAAGGCCCCGGTCACCAAGAAGCCGAAGATCGGCGGGGGACAGCTCCAGACGAAGGCGAAGTAGTGACGTTCTCCTACGACCCCTCCGAGCTGGGCACCGATCCTGTGGACACGGTGCGCTTCCTGCTGGCCGACACCAAGGACACTGGGCACTACCTCGAAGACGAGGAGATCCAGTTCGCCTACGACCGGTGGTTCCCCAAGTACGGGACCTACGAGTTCGTGGCATCGGCGCTGGCTGACACCATCGCCGCGCGATACGCCCCTGAAGCTTCGTACAGCGCTGACGGGGTCAGCGTGTCGCTGGGACCGGTGGGAGACCAGTTCCGTGTACTTGCTGCCAGCCTCCGCGAGCAGCACAAGAGTCTCCTCGTAGGGGGTCTTCCAGACGTGGGCGGCGTCTCCCCCTACGAGGAGCGCTCGCCTGAGATCAGGAACTTCAGCTTCGGCACCGGGATGCACGACGATCTGGCTGCTGGTCAGCAGGACTACGGCGACCGAGGCGCGATCTACTTCCCTGCCGAGGAATACCCAGGTGCGTGATGGTCTACCCGATCAGTCGGCAGGCCATCGACTTCGTCCGCAAGCGGGCGACCGAGGTCATGCAGTACCAGTGCCGGATCGAACGGGTCACCGCTGGCGAGCATGACGAGGACAGCCTGGTCTACACCCCAGGGTCACGGACGGTGATCTACGAAGGTGTCTGCCGGGTCTGGGAGGTCTCTGGCGGTTCCCCGGTGGTGATCAACGAGTCCGACATCGTGATGCAGTCCACCAACCTCTCCATCCCTTGGGACGTGCCGGTGGTCCCGCAGCGCAACGACGAGGTACTGATCACCAGCGCTCCTACTGATCCGGCTCTGTTGAACAAGCGCTTCCAGATCCAGGACAGCGCCAAGGCTGGCGAGATGCGGCCTACCCGTAGGTTCACCGTGATCAGCATGGAGAAGACCTCATGATCAGTGCCTTCGGGGTGACCCACAGCATCGAGAAGAGCTTGAAGCCGAACCACATCGCTGCGTTGAAGAATGCCGCATCGGACTACAGCCTGGGGAACTGGCGCAAGCAGTCGTACGCGCACTCCCGACTTGAACTGAATCGGATCTCTGAAGCAGGGCCGCTCGCTCAGCGCATGACTATCTCTCGGGGGATGTACAAGAAGCCGTTGGGACGACTCACCCGAACCAAGCGCAAGGTGCGTGACCAGAACCGTAAGCCGATCTTCGGGAATCCTGAGGTCGCCAAGTCCTACGTCCCTGGAGTGGGCTACAAGGCCGCTGCCAAGCTGGATCACGTCGAGCGGCACATCGTTCGCAACGCCACCCTCGGCAACGCGGCTGCGCGCAAGAAGGGGATCGTGCGACCCCAGAGCGGGCGCACCGAGATCAACCCTGGGATCAAGACCCCCAGAGGGAAGCTGAAGCAGGTCTTCCCGCAGTACTCCAAGGCTGAGACTGGCTCGCCCAACAACATGGAGGGCTTCAGCCTGATCAACGGACGCGGTGGTGGAATGGCCTTCGTCCACCGTGACGCCCACGATCCTGCGGCTACCTACCGCCACGAGATGGCTCACATCGGCCCACGTCGTAACCCGGTGCACTTCCAGGAGCGGGTCAAGGACGAGACCCGCAAGGGCCGCGAGGAGGGCCGCGCCGACTTCATCGCGCACGGGAAGCCCACCACTGGGCAATACCCCGGTGGCGAGCAGTTCCAGCGCGGGTACAACGAGGTTCAGGGCAAGATGGCTGCGGCCAAGTGGCGCAAGCAGAATAGGAAGTCCTGATGGCTCAGTCGGTAGCTTCGGCAAACATCTCCAGGCTGGCGGACGCGCTGCGTACCTCCGGTCAGCAGGCCGACGCCACTACCTACAACGTCCTGATCGAGTCCTCGAACTACATCCTGATCGAGATGCAGCACCGGGTGCCGGTCAAGAGCAGGCGGCTGTACAACTCCTTGCAGATCCGTGCTGAGGGACAGCGGGTGATCATCGGGCCGAACCTGCTGATCGCGCCGTACGCACCCTACGTCGATCAGGGCACCAAGCCCCACGAGATCAAGCCAAAGCGGGTCGGCGGGGTGCTGGTGTTCACCGTGAACGGACAGAAGGTCTTCGCGCGCAAGGTCCACCACCCTGGGACCAAGGCACAGCCGTTCGTGCTGCCTGCCTTCCAGGCGTGGGTGGACAGCCTTGGTCCGATGGCTGCACAGGCCAACATCGAGGTGATCAAGCGCAATGCCTAGTAGCCCTTCGCGTGGACCAGTGACCACTCGGCTTCTTGCGGAGCTGGCTACTGAAGGCTTCCCGGTGGGCGACAACGCCCAGCCTACGGAGCCCTACGGCTGGCAAGGAGAGCCGAACGGGGACGGATCGACCTTCACCCCCTGGATGACCCTGGCACCGGGTACAGCGCTGCCTCAGACCGTCCCTGGGGCTATGGGGGACACCGGCACCGAGTGGCGGATGACCTACACCGTCTACTACGCCGGTGTGTCGCGTAAGCAGTGTGAAGCGCTGGCGGACAAGATGCGGGAATCGTTGACCAACATCGCTCGTGAGGCCGTGTCCACGCCGACCGGGAACTGGAAGATCATGAAGATCTCCTGCACCAACATCGGGAACAACAACCGGGTGGGGAGCACTCTCCCCGACTACTCGTCCCAGGCAGACTCGTTTGATGTCTGGGTCACCAAGGAGAGGTGAGAACGAATGGCCAAGCTTGCGACCGTCAAGATCGAAAAGGACGGGATCGAGGGCGAAGTGACCCGCGAGGCTCTCAAGGCCTGGGAGCGTAACGGCTGGACTGCCGTAGATGATGGAAGTAGTGACGAGCCTGCTGAAGCGCCTGCCATCGTGCCTGCGCAACAGGTTCGGAACGCACCGAAGACCGACAGCGCCAAGGCTGACGAGACCAAGAAGGAGAACGGGTAATGGCTCGCCTGATTCCCAATGAGAACACCTGGATCGGCTTCGCGGCTGCCGGATCTATCACCGACATCGAGGCCCCTACCGCTGCGCAGGTAGCTGCTGCCATTGACCTCACTGGTTTCTGCATCAGCCTGAACGCCTCTTCGCGCGGCAACACCGTCCCGACTCCGAGCTTCGACTCGCTGTTCGAGACCTCCACCGCTGGTACGTCGGCAGCGACGTTCGACGCTGACTTCTACCGCGATGACGACGAAGACACCGCCTGGGAGACCCTCCCGCGTGGTACCCGTGGCTTCTTCATCATCAGCCGGTTTGGTGGCTCTGGAACCGCCAACCTGCCGGTCTCTGGTGACGAGGTCGAGGTCTGGCCGGTGATGGTCACCTCGCGCACGATGGCCAACATGAGCAGCAACACCGTGCTCACCTTCACCGCGTCCTGCTCGGTGAACGTGGAGCCTGCTGAGGCCGCGACCGTCGCAGCCTGATCCTGAAGTACAACTCCATAGCGTCCCTTTCCTACCGCCCAGGAAGGCAACATGACCGACACCGCCACTAAGACCGTGACGGCGCGGCGCAAGCAGAGTGAGGCGTCCAAGCGCGCCACGCTCGACATGCTGAAGAACAAGCCGCGTGCGACCACGGAGTTCTCCCTCTTCCTCACTGACGAGGATGGAGAACAGACTGAGGTGACTCTGAAGTACCAGGCAATCGGGCAGAGGGAGTACGACAAGCTCGTCTCCAAGCATCCGCCCACACCAGAGCAGCGGGTCGAAGGTGCCAGCTTCAACATTGACACCTTCGCCCCTGCTCTGATCTCAGCCTGTTGCGTCGAGCCAGAGATGAGCGTCAGCGACGCGAAGGAGATCTGGGACAGCCCGGATTGGTCTCGCGGTGACGTGATGGTGCTCTTCCGTAACGCCGTCGAGCTGAACAACCGGGGTCTCGACATCCCTTTCAGCGCGAACGGCTGAGGAAGGACGCTAACTTCAGCCTAGAGATGTCCTACTGCTCGGAGAAGGGCATCCCGCACTCGGTGTTCTTGGAGTGGGACCCCGAGGACCGTGCCAAGGTCTTGGCCTACATCATGGAGACCAACGCACGGTGCACCATGTGCGGGACCGCTCCGTGGGAGTGGGAAGAGAACAAGTTCGCCTACACCGCAATCGACGAGTTCTGTCGAGGTTGTTACCAGAAGGCGATGTTCTCTGACACCGAATCCACCTCGTTGCCGGGGACCAATGTCAAACTGGTTCCAACGACTCCATTGCTCAAAGCCGAGATGGCAGTGAAGGCTAAGAGGCGTCGGAGAATGAGAGAGGTGTAGCGGTGGCGGATCAGGACGTTCAGTCCAACGTCGTACTGACAGCGGATACCTCTCAGTACAACCAGGCGATGGCTGGCTCGGCCCAGCAGACTGACGCCCTTTCCGCCTCCGTTGATTCCCTCGGAGCCAAGCTAGACAAGCTCGCCAAGAGCGCTGGTCGCAAGCTCCTGGGTGTGTCCGCTGCCGACACCGCCGTGATCGTCGGTGCCACTGCCGCGTACGCCGCGTGGGAGAAGCAGATGACTTCTCTCAACGTCCAGGCTGCGGTGCTCTCCCGCACTCTGGGTGATGGCCGTCGCCAGTTCGATGAGTACGGACGCCAGGTCAACAGCCTGCGCCGGGACTTCGCGCAGTCGACCTCTGAGGCTGCCCAACTGGTCCAGACCATCTCGAAGATGAGCGACCAGACCGCTCCGGTGACCCAACTGGAGCGCTCCTTCGGCAAGCTCGGTGCCGCGATGGGGGAGTCTTCGTCCTCGCTGGCTGCCTCGATGCTTCAGCTCCAGCGCACGATGGGCACCTCCCAGCGCGACACCAACATGTTCAACAACCAGTTGACGGTGCTCCAGGCGCGCTCCAACGCAGCGGCGTCCTCGATCCTGAGCTTCGCCAACTCCATCGCCCCGGTCGCGCGCGTGGCGAACATCAGCCAGACCGACATCATGGGGATGTCGAACGCCTTCATCAAGGCTGGCCAGGACGGTTACCAGGCCGCCAACGTGGTCACCCGGATGCTCACCGACATCACCCAGGCGACGGTCTCGGGCTCTCCGGAACTGGCCAAGTACGCCAACCTCGTCGGGATGACCACCCAGCAGTTCAAGGAGCTGGGCGGTACTGGGCAGATCACTCAGATCTTCGACGCGATCAACCGTCAGGGTCCCCAAGCGATCACCACCCTGAACCGGATGGGTCTGGACGGTCTGCGCACAGTCCGAACGATCACCGCGATGGCCCAGCAGGGTGGCCTTGCTGGAGAGATCGCGGCTGCGCGTAGTGCTGACCCGAACGCGATGAACCGGGGCTCTCAGGCCGCACTGAGCGGGATCACCGACTCGATGCGCAAGCTCCGCATCGAGATGACCCAGACTGCTGAGGACTTCGGCTCGGCCTTCGCCAAGCCAGCGAAGTACTTCTTCGATTCGATGACCATGATCGCCAAGGCTGTTCACGCTGTCGTGGATTCGCCGTTCGGCAAGATGGCTGCGCTGGTCGTCGGAGTCACCGCCCCGTTCGCCGCTCTGGCCGGGACGATCCTGATGGCTGCCAAGGCTCTGACTGCCTTCGCGGCAATCAACCAGGTGGTACGGGGCGGTCTGATCTCGGGTGTTCGCGAGGGCCGAGGCATCCCGTTCGCTGAGCAGCAAGCGCTGATGGCTTCAGGGACGGCGCTGGGTCCGCAGGGTCGCAACGTGATGGAGCGCGGCTCCTGGACCAACCGGGCGTTCTACAACACCGGTCGTCAGCTCGGCTCCTTCCTACCTGCGCGTGGTGAAGGCCCAGGGCTGATGAGTCGGGGCGCTGGCGCGATCATGGCAGGCACCGGTGGCCTGGCCCGAATGACCGGCAACATGCTCTACGGCGCGGGCGCGATGCGGATGCCGTTCACCCCGAACTCGGGTGGCTACAACGACATCACCAGGCGCTGGAACATGTTCACCGCGCCTACTTTCGGTGAGTCAATGAAGCCGATCACCGGGTTCATGGGTTCGATCCGGGCTGGATTCACCGGTTCGGTGTTGAGCCGAATGCCTACTGGGCCAGATGAAGAGGACATCCAGCGCCGGATGCAGCGGATGGCTGGCTCCCGGCTGGCTGGGTTGTCTTCTGACGCTGAGCGCAGGGCTGCTGCTGAGCGGGAAGCCACGCTCCACGCTCGCACTGCTACCGCGATGGGCAACCTGGAGCGAGCCACCAGGGGTGCCTCACAAGGTGCAATGACCTTGGGTCGCGGCCTGGGCAACCTGTCGATGATGATGGCCGGTACTGCCGGTGGCGCGATGCGTGACGCGGGCAAGCTGGCTGGCCGTGGTCTGGGCGCTATCGGACTGAACCCCTGGATGCTCGGGATCATGGGTGGGGTCGCTGGCCTGTCGATGCTAGGCCGGATGAACCAGAGTTCGGCCAACACCCAGATGGTCAACACCTCTAACTTCGGTGGGGCCTACTTCCAGGCTGGTGGGATCAGTGCACCGCCGACCGCGAACATTTCCTACGCGCGTCAACGGCCTGCGGTCACCAGCATCGGTGCTGCGCTGAGTGTCACCCCGGCTGACATCGCCTACGCCAAGTCGGACTCTCACAAGCTCACCAACTCGGCGCTGAAGGGGCTGAGCAAGGACCAGGCGCTGGCTCGGCTGGGAATCCAGTGGCAGACACTGCGCCAGAGTCCTGAGGCGATCAACGCGGTCAAGCTGGACCTGATCGACAAGTTCGGTGAGACCCAGGCCAACCAGATGCTCAAGCAGCTCGACTCTGGCAAGCTTCCTGGACTCACCGACCTGGCTCATCAGGCTTCGGTGGGCACGGCGCACTTCGGCGCGCTGAGTTCTGGGAAGGCCTCGTCCAAGGCACTGGACCAGTACTACGGCGCGCTCAACGACCTGACTGACGTGACTTACCAGACTTCTGGTGCCCAAGCTGCTGCTCAGACGCGAGGTCGAGGGATTGCTGAGGGGTACGCCGCCTTCGCCGGTGGTGATGTCTCCACCCCGGAGCGGCGCTCCTTCGAGCACCAGTTCATGAAGAACGTCCTGGGGTTGAAGAACGTCAACTACCAGGGTGAGAACGGTGCGTTCGGCGGGATCTTCGATACCGGTGGAACCATCGAGCAGGCTGGCTACAGCAAGAACCTCAAGGGCTACATCACTGACCTGGCCACACGCGGGGCGCTGAGCAACGACAACAACCGCAAGGATGTCGCTGAGCGCTACGGCATCGACTACAAGGGGATGAGCGACAAGCAGTTCGCCACCGCCCTGTACAACACCATCAAGAACGGCCCGGATTACAAGAAGTGGGAGTCCACTCAGGAGACCACTCAGGACCTGCTGAAGGACGCCTCGGCGAACCTGTTCGGAGTCTCTGGCATCTTGGGCAACCGGGCGGTGCAGACCGCGCTGACCAACACCGGTGACGTGAACGCGCAGTACGCCGCCATCAACGAGATCCAGCGGAAGACCAGCGGTCAAGGGATTCGCGCTCAGTTCGCGGCTCTGACCGGGATGCAGCAGGTCGCTGGCGGGGACGATTCGATGGGCGCTGGACTGATCGGTGGCGGTCTCACCATCGCTCAGCGGAACCTCGGCTACCAGATGCCGTACATGACTCGGCCTCAGCAGTTCGGTGCGGTGACTGCGCAGACTCAGGGTGTTCTGGACACGGTTCGGGCGAAGGGCTTCAGCGGTGGGTTCACCCAGGAGAACCTGGACACCCAGATGGCCTCGCTCCAGCAGTCGACTCAGGAGCAGTACAACTACTTCAAGCAGATGCTCTACCAGCAGCGCGAGTTCAACGTCTCGCGCCAGCGGGCTGAGGACGACTTCAACACTCAGCGGCAATACGCGCTCACTGACTTCGATCTCCAGCGGTCCCGCTCCGAGCACGACTTCCAGCTCCAGCGGAAGCGCGCCGAGGCGGACTACGCGCTGTCGGTAAGCCGGAACCGGTATCAGTTCAACCTCCAGCGCGACCGTGAAGAGAAGGATCACCAGCACCAGGTGATGCTGATGGTCGAGCAGCAGGCCAAGGCCATGTACTCGATGTACGAGCGGGTCAACGTCCAGCGGACCAACTCAGCGCGATGGATCTTGGTCAATGCCAACGACCAGCTCCAGCGGATGCAGAAGCAGGAGGCTCAGCTCGGACAGCTCCGGAAGATGGGGTTGAGCGACGACGCCATCCAGCAGCTCAACCTGACCGACTCCTCCAACCAGCAGCAGCTCTCCCGGTTCGTCACTGAGGTCGCGGCGGACCCGAACCTGGTGAAGTCGTTCAACGACGCGGTCAAGACTCGACTGGCCGCTGCCCGTGATCTGGTCACTGACGAGTCTTCTACCGACTGGCAGGAGTTCCAGCGCTCCTACAACCTGTCCCGGAGCAGGGCGGCAGATGACTTCGAGCTGTCGATGAAGCAGTCTCGTGAGGACTTCAAGAAGTCGCTGAGTCGCCAGGACACCGACTTCCAGACCTCGCTGCACCGCCAGCAGCACGACTTCAACACCTCGATGGATCGCCAGCGCGACCAGTACAACCTGTCGATGCAGCGCGCTGCTGATGACCTGGCGCGCTCGGCGAAGACCATCGACGGTAACTTCGAGGAGATCCTGACCAAGGCGGTCAACAAGCTCGGAGGCCACGCCAAGAAACAGGCCCAGACGGTGCTGGACCAGTTCAACGCGCTGAAGGACTCCACCACCGGAGCCTCCACCGACATCATGACCGCGCTGGCGGCGATCTTCGGGATCGAGTGGACCCCGCCCAAGGCCAAGGCGATCAGCAACCAGGCTGCCAAGAACCGCGCCGAGATCATGGACGTGCACCAGGCCGCTGGTGGTGTGCTTCCGGGCTACACCCCAGGCCAGGACGTGCACCACTTCTACAGCCCCACCGCAGGCAACCTGCACCTGTCTGGCGGCGAGGCGATCATGGTCCCTGAGTGGACCCGAATGGTCGGTGGCGAGAAGGCCGTCGCGGAGATGAACAAGGCTGCCCGCACCGGGATGCGGATGGCCTTCCGTGACGGTGGGGTGATCCCGCAGCCCCGACTGGACGAGGCCAAGCGGTTCGCCAAGGCTCAGGTGGGTGACCCCTACGTCTGGGGTGGGGTTGGCCCTAACGGCTACGACTGCTCGGGCTTCATGAGCGCGCTGACCAACGTGCTGCTGGGCAACAACCCCTACCACCGCTTCGGCTCGACTGCGTCCTTCCCGTGGCCTGGATTCGCTCCGGGTGTCGGTCAGTTCACCATCGGCTCGACCAAGCACTACCCCGGCTCTTCGGTAGGCCACATGGCCGGAACCCTGGACGGGATGAACGTGGAGTCCCGAGGCGGACACGGCGTGATCGTCGGTCCTGGGGCCCGTGGCTACCGCGACCCCGGCTTCACCACGGTCTACCACCTGGGTGGTGCTGGCGACTTCGGCTACTCCGCTGGGGGTGCCGATGTGGGCACCGTTAGGTCGCTGCGCTCGATCCTTCACGACAGCTACCCCAAGGTCGAGGCTGCTGCTGCCGGGATCGTGCCGCACATCCTGGGGGTCGGGGATGCCTCGGCGATCATCAACAAGATGGCACGCAGGCGCTACCGCCAGCTCAAGAAGTCCGGGTTCGGAGACAGCCCGGACTCCACCGCTGGAGCCAGCCCGATCCCGGCTGGGCCATCGGACGCGACCAGCCCTGAGGCTGATGTTCGGATCGCTGCCTCGCACTACGGCTGGATGCCTAGCCAGTGGCGGGCGCTGTCCAAAATCGTGAGCCACGAGTCCGGCTTCAACCCGAACGCCCAGAACCCGACCTCCACCGCGTACGGCATGTTCCAGTTCCTGGACTCCACCTGGGCGAGCGTCGGCGGACACAAGACCGCTGACCCCTACCTCCAGGCGGTGTACGGCACCAAGTACATCAAGGAGCGCTACGGGAACCCGAACAAGGCCTGGGACTTCTGGCAGGCCCACCACTGGTACGGCGACGGCGCGGTGTTCTCCGGGGCTCAGACCATCGGTGTTGGTGAGCGCGGCCCGGAAGCGGTGATCCCGCTGAACGACCGGGGCGCGGACTTCATGACCAACCTGATGAGCAAGTACGGCTCTGGCAACGCGGGCCGTGCGCTGAACGTTCGGGGCAGCCAGCCGATCTACATCAGCAACCAGAACACCTACCACATCGACCGGTCGACCACCTTCTCCGGGGCGATCACCGTTCAGGCTGACAACCCTGGCCAGTTGATCGCGGCGCTCCAGCAGCGACAGAGGATGATGGCTATGGCGAACCCGGCCCTTGGAGGTGTGAAGGTATGACCAACCCGGTGCCCTACGGTCTGGCCGAATCCTCTGGTCGTCTGGACTACATGGCGGTGGAGGTCTCCTGGGGCTCCCGCTGGGAGAACATCAACGATCACGTTCGGTTCCGGATCGGCGCTGAGGGCACCCGCGACAACGTCCAGAAGACCTACAAGAAGATCACCACCGAGTCCCCGATCCTGGGCGGCAACTACCTGGTGCACGCGGTCCCGGACATGGTCAACGAGACCCTGGCGGTGTGGATCTACGGTGATGACCAGACCGAGCTGGCTGAGAACTACGCCTTGCTGGAGACCCTGTTCGAGCAGTGGGACTTCCGGATCAGGTGGACGCTGAACGAGTCTCGGGAGACCTGGCGCTGTCAGCTCCCAGACGCCAACGGATCTCGTAACCAGGTCTGGACCCACAACCTGATGGCGCGGATGAGCTTCACGATCCCGCGCTACCCCGAGATCACCAGGGAGACGATCAACTGATGTCCGGTCAGCTCACTCTGTGGGGCGCGGGGGAGTTCATCAACGCGGTGTTCACCAAGACCGCGCTGATCCCCAATACCTTCTACCTGGCTCTGATCAAGGACATCGCGCCCACTCCGTACGTCAGCGGTGCGGAGCTAGACGAGCCGCTCGGGGGCGCTTACGCACGCGCCGCTGTGCCCAACGATGTTGCGACATGGTCGAACGCAGGAGCGCTGAACATCACCGCCCTACAGGTCACCATCAACTTCATCGCAGCCACTGCCGACTGGGGAACAATCCGGTATTGGGCACTGTGTAACGCGACCTCGGGCGGCTCGCCGTACTTCGTGGGACAACTGGACTCACCACAAACTGTACTGACCGGGGACATCGCCAGGGTGAGTCCGGGTGACCTGAGCTGCGAGCTAGGACCGTTCTTCGCCTCCTGGGAGGTCTGATGGCAGTCAAGGCCGTCAAGCCGGGGCGCACATCGCTTAGCGTCACGATGCGGGCTCGGTTCGACACCGACCTGCCGTTAGTCTTCGAGGCTCCTGGTGGGCTGGTCCCGTTGCGGATCGCGATCTTCGAGATCGACCAATACCGGATGCGCAACGGCTGGCCTGCACCGATCCCGCCGATGGACATCCAGGCCAAGACCCTGTGCTCTGGGGACGGCGAGCATCTGGCAGACCGGCCTGACCCCTACCAGGTGGTCACCAACGCGCTGATGCGCTGGATCGTCGACCCCGACTACGTGGACTACACCGACCTGGCTTGGCGGGCGATCCAGCGAGGCACCGACCTGGAGTGGCGCTCCTCAGTGGAGTACATGCCGTCTTACATCGCCGACTACACCTACCGGTTCAACTCCGAGGTGTTCACGCTGCCAGCGCTGAACTTCGACTCGGATACCCGTAACCACATGTGGATGGATATGCACAACATCATGAACCCCACCGGCTACACGGTGATCATGGTGATGAGCCCGAACAGCGCCTATGGGCGTGACGTGGACGTGCCCTACAACGGGATCTGGTGCTACGGCGAAGCCACCCCGCCTGGGGACACCTTCTCCGAGCCCTCCAGTTCCTTCATGAACGTCACCACGATGGGCAACTTCGTCTACCTGGAGACCGACCAGACCGAGGTGTCTCGGGGCCCTGGCATCCATGACCAGCTCAACTCCAACTCCCCGATGTACCTGGTGATGAGCTTCAACCGACCCAACGCCGCGCTCTACGCAGGCTCAGGTCCGTCCTCGATGCACAAGGTGATCGTCCCGACCGGGACGACGGTCAACCCGCTGTCGCCCTCAGTGGTCCTGGGCCGGTCTACCGGGGATGTGCTGCACACTGCTGACATGGCTGTGTTCGAGATCGACATGTACGCCGACGTGCTCACCGACCAGCAGGTGATCACCGAGATCTCCAAGCTCTCCCGCGCCTACGGCGGTGACACATGAGCAGCCTGACTGCCCAGCGCTCTGAGTTCAGCCAGGTCGGCTACTTCCGGATCTACGCCCGCCCGCCTGGTGGTACTCGCCGGGAGATCACCATCTTTCGGGGCACCCCGGTGGTGGTTGGCTCAGCCACGACCACTGACCCGTTCAGTGAGCAGACCGCCTCTCTGGAGCTGCCTCAGGTGACGATGTGGGACAACCTGGGCGATGGTGACTTGGACTGGTGTGTCCCGGACGCGGACATCGACATCGTCTTCCAGCCGATGGGCCCGTACACCTTCAACTGGCGTTGGGAAGGCTTCATCGTCAACTTCGACATGTCGGTGGGCGGCAGCGAGTCCTCGTTCAGCGTCTCGCTGAAGGGCGCGCTCTACGGCCTGGACGACTACCTGGCCAAGCCTGCCTACCCCAAGCAGCCGATCCCCTACGAGCACCTGATCCGGCGTGCCTTCGACCAGAGCCGCAATCCGTGTCGGCTGGGTCCGCTGATGATGACCTTCCCCGATGGTTGGGACCTGCGGGTCCCGGACAACAACGACCCGGAGTACCTGAACTTCCTCAAGCCCTGGGGCGTGAGCACCGGGCAGCTCTGGACTGGGTTCACCTCGCGCTCGACTGGGTCCTGGGAGCCGGTGCTGACTGGGCACGTCCAGTCCCTGCTGACGGTGATGTTCGCAGATGGTGGCGCGCAGTGGACGATCCGGAACAACGGATACCGTCGTCCGGAGCTGTACCTGCGCCAGAAGCCGCACTCAAGCGATCCAGACATCCTCGAAGTCGATCTCGGCGCACCGGGAGTAGCGCTTCAAGTGTCCAAGGACTACACCCAGCGCGCGAACGTGATCTACGGCAACGGCCAGGACGACGCTGGGGTGGCGTTCAACGGGATGCAGGTGACCCCGAACGGGGACGCCACCTACTTCAAGCCGTTCGCCTACTCTCCGGTCTCCTACCCGCGCCAGGGCAACCCGTCGTTCATCAGCGACGTGAAGCCCAAGGAGGTCATGGTCCAGTTCCAGCAGGGCGTCTCTGAGGACACCGCGCTGAAGATCGCCCAGGCTCAGCTCTACCGCTTCAACGAGCCGGGAATCACTGGCACACTGACTCTTACCACGGACGTGCGGCTAGCTTCTGGACAGCCATTCCCCCGGTTGCTGATTCAGGCTGGCCGCACGATCCGGCTCAAGGGGATGCTGGGGATTCGCGAAGGGCTGCTGGTGCACGTCACCGCCGCCACGGTGGACTTCAAGGCGCTGTCGGTGACCCTGACCATCGACTCCAAGTACCGCGACGAGCTGACCGTCGAAGAGGTCAAGGCACGCACCAAGGACGCGCTCACCCCGCTGCGCTCGCTCCAGGTCGGGAAGTACTCCAACACGGTCCAGGACCTGTTCATGCCCTGGTCCTACAAGGAGGGTTCGGGTTGCATCCCGTTGGGCTCCAAGGAGTTCTTCATGGAGAAGCTGCCCAACGACGCGACCTTCCCCTACACCGACTTCACCACCACGTTCCCGCCGTCGAACCCGAACTACGCGCACTACTACATCAAGATCAACCCGACCAACACCACTGACTCCAACAAGAACTGGGCTGCTGAGGCTCGGGACGGCACGGCGGTGATGAGCATCCCGATCCGGATGAGCCAGGCCGGATCGATCAAGCTCTCTCAGATCGCGGCGTACTGGGGCGATGGCACGGTGGCACCGGTGCGCTTCCACGTCTCGGTGTACGCCAGCGACGGGGTGGCAGCCGATGCGATGCCGAAGTTCCCGATTGACCCGGACGATCCGCCTGGGGCGGTGAAGTTCCTCAAGCCGGACTCGGTTTCGGTGAACTACGGGGTAGGCCAGGCGAACCCGTTCTTCGAGGGAGCCTGGGAGCGGATCAAGCCTGACGGCACCGAGTACGACAACGACTCGATGCTGCCCGCCAACGGCTCTGAGCTGGTGATCGGCTGGGGCAACTACTACGAGCCTGCTGGCTACTACCCTGGCCGGTTCTCCAAGGGAGCCAGTCGCACCGGACAACTCTCGGACACCACTGCGTGGACCTGGGACCTGACCTCCCGGCTGGCCCTGACCAACCCGCGCCTGACCGCCAACGAGGAGTACTCCGGGATGCTGTTCGTCCAGATCTTCTGTGACGACCAAGGCACCCAGCCGGTGTACTTCCTGGGGCGCTTCTTCCGACAGGAGCCTGGAACGTCATGAGCGGGTCACTTCTTGTGGCGATTCCGGTCGCAGGTACGGCAGTGTCGCCAGCCCTGCTTGGTGATGTACGTGTTGAACTCGGTGAACTCGTGACCGTGCTTGCAGTGGGTCTTGTCCTTCTGCCCATTGCTGTTGCGGTTCCGAGCGATCATGTCCTGGGTGTTGTCCTTCTTGGTTCCTGGCTCAAGGTGGTCCAGGTTGTAGCAAGGCGGGTTGTCGCACTTGTGTCTGATCACCACTCCATCAGGGATCGGTCCGTTGGCCTCGGCCCAGACGAG
>Ga0157372_10002238_pt1 | contig 21004 bp, 13 predicted proteins | sample C55metaG_FD_115307 | JGI IMG/M metagenome (GOLD analysis project Ga0157372, IMG submission 115307) | Corn rhizosphere microbial communities from Kellogg Biological Station, Michigan, USA - C5-5 metaG | ecosystem: Host-associated > Plants > Roots > Rhizosphere > Soil | place: USA: Michigan... | reverse complement strand
TCGCCGTGCAGGTAAGCGATAGCGCCAAACTGAAAGCCGCATTGGAGTCGCTGCCGGTGCGGGCTAGGGAAGTGATCGTGCTGCGAGAACTGGAAGGATGCTCGTACAAGGAAATCAGCGAAGTCGCGGGAATTCCCATCGGCACGGTAATGTCCACGCTCTCCCGGGCAAGAGAGAAGTTGGCCCAAATCCTGGGCGGGCACGCCGCGAAGGAGGCGTCCAATGAATTGTGAGTTGAGCGCCACCACGCTGCACGGCTATTTCGACGGCGAACTTGACGCGGTCCGTGCGGCCGAATTTGAGAAGCACATGGCGAGCTGCGCGAACTGTCAGGCATCGCTGAAGGGACTGAGGTCGCTGCGGGTTGGATTGCAAAAGGCCGATCTGTACCAGGGCGCCTCCATCCGGCTCCGCTCCAAGATTGCAGAGGAATTGGGAAGCCAAGGCCGCGGGTCTTCACGCAAGTGGAAGTCATTCCTCGTCCCTGCGCTGTCGATGGTAATACTCCTGATCGCAGTCTGGGCTGCCGTCATTACGCAACACAGGGCATACTCTGTCCGACTTCAGGCGGAATTGATCGATGCGCATGTCCGTTCTCTGCAACCAGGGCATCTAACCGACGTGCAATCCACCGATCAGCACACCGTGAAGCCCTGGTTCGACGGCAAACTGGATTTCATTCCTCCAGTCGGCGACTTCTCGGCGCAGGGGTTTCCCCTGCTAGGCGGACGTCTTGATGTGATTGAAGGCCGCAATGTGGCTGCCCTGGTGTACGGGCGCCGCAAACACCTGATCAACCTATTTGTATGGCCTGAGGGCAAAGATCCGGCGGTTTCCGGCGAAGGTTCGCGCCAGGGCTACAACTGGCTGAGTTGGCGCGCCGGCGACATGCGGTTTTGCCTGGTCTCGGACGTTTCGACTGGCGATTTGCGCGAACTGCAGCAGTTGGTCCAGCACTAGCCTCGGTATGAGAAGCTAGTGTCTCAATGCTCCAGGCTTCCTCTCCTGAACTAGAGCGCAGCGCAGGTGTTCGCGGCTGGTGGTCGCGCGCGCGAACATCTTTCTTCTGGATGTTTGCGGTGGCATTCGCACTGCGGTTCGGCTACATCCTGATCGCCCACACCTACAAGATCAAAGGACTTGAAGACAACTTTGCCTTCGGATGGGAGATGGGCCGCATCGGTCGAGCGATCGCAACCAGCCGAGGTTTTGCGGACCCGTTTGGAGCACCAACGGGACCCACGGCTTGGGAACCGCCGTTGTATCCATACTTAATTGCAGGCGTGTTCCGTGTAGCCGGCGTGTACAGCAACGCCTCTGCTCTAATTCTGTTGACCATCAACAGCATCTTTGCTGCGCTGACCTGCATTCCCATATTGCTGATCGGGAAGAAATGTTTTAGCGAAACCGTGGGCGTCTGGTCCGCCTGGATCTGGGCCGTCCTGCCGTTTGTGATGTTCTACTCCACGCGCTGGATTTGGGAGACGAGTCTCGCAGCATTGATGTTGACCGCCCTATTCTGGCTCGCGCTGCGCTTGGAGGACGCTCGAGGTCTAACGTCGTGGATTGCCTTTGGATTGTTGTGGGGCGTCGCGGCCCTCACGAACACCTCTTTGATCGCCTTCCTGCCTGCTTCTGGATTATGGGCTTGGTACCGGCGGGCGAAGCTTCATAAGAAATCCATCGCCGGCGTGTTGCTGGCCTGCGTTTTTTTCGTTGCGACCATTGCGCCCTGGCTGGTCCGCAACTACGAAACGTTTGGCAGGTTTGTTTTCATCCGGTCCAACTTCGGCGCAGAGCTTCGCCTTGGTAATGGCCCTTGGGCCGAAGGCTTATGGATGCAGTGGCTGCATCCGACCCAGGATGTCTTGGAGATGCGGCGCTATGAGCAACTAGGGGAGCTCGGGTATGTGGCTGCGCGCAAACGCGAGGCGCTCGCATGGGTTCGCGCCGACTACCCGCGATTTCTGTGGGTGAGCGTGAAGCGATTTGTCTACTACTGGGGCGGATTGCCGCGTCCGGGAGTGGGCCCCTGGGTTCCCTTCAGGAATTCTGTGTTCCTCGCCTCTTCGATCCTTGCATTCTGGGGACTTGGACGCGCTATTCGTAAAAAGATCCACGCGGCTTGGCTATTCTTCTGGCTGATTCTGTCGTACTCCTTGGTCTATTACGTCGTCTTTCCCCACCCGCGCTATCGCCACCCGATGGAGCCGGAATTGCTGGTTCTGATTGTGTACGTGATCTCCGAAGCCGAGGTTCGTCGGCAACCAGCAGTTGCTCGCGAGATCGAAGCGTGACGTATCAGGATCACCTTGGCGTCGGAAAGAATCTGCTACCGCGGGACACTATCCACTCCAACCAACGCCCTCATCTCCTGACGGGCATGCCCGTGGCGCCGCGGACTCTTACGGATGCGCAAACTTCGCATCATCAATGGGGGCGTTTTGTGAAACATGAACCAAATGGATTTCCAGCGTTCGATTCGGACGAGTAATGACCAAATGTAGAGGAACTTGCACGCCGTCGAATGTTTTGTAATCACCGTAGTCGATCTGGGTAGGATTAAGTCCGAGGGGCGACGAGCCAAAACGCAGCTGCCGGAGCAACAATCCCGTCTGCCGGTCGAAATACAATTCCACGGGTGGGCCAGATGGGTTCGTAGCAAATAACAGAACCGAATCCTGCGCACTAATCTTTTCTGCTCGGATAACTTTCAATTCTTGGAATACCTTCTTCAGATTGATCGCGAATTGCAAATCCGCGTCCAGCTTGGCGCCTTCGATCTCCGCGCCAGGCATATCACGCACCGGCCCCACCGGGGACTTGAGCCATCCGTTGAGGCCATCAAATACCGTGGCGCTATCTCCTGCTGGCAGATGGACAATCACTGCCTGTCGTGACGGCAGTTTGGAGAGGATTTCAACAGGAAAAGCAGGTCCGCCGAAAGTAATCGTCCCGCTTTCCACCCGACTTGACACATTCTTGACCGCAGCAGCGCCTCCAACTGCTTGCACGTACTTCTCGATTACATCGTCCGCCGATGGCAAATTGGTCCGGCCACCAGGCGTTTGCTCCCCTGCCGATCGAGCCTCGGAAACGTATGGGGCTGTGCTGTCGACCATCGGTATACTCACAGGCTTTTCAGAACCGCGGTGGCACGTGTAGCAAGTGACAGCTCGTTGACCCTGAAATTGGTCCTTATCGAGCGCGAGCACCATCCGGATCATGCGACGGGCAGTTTGCTTCGCCTGTTTGTCGTCTTTGTCGAAAGCGTCGCGAACATGACAAAAATCACACTCGACGCCCAAAGATGCCGAGATGAACTGCATGGCTGGAACTAGCTGGTCCGGGGGAACATCCTTCAAGACCTGAAGGTTCTTGAACTTTGGCTGCGTGGCTTTGTCTTGCGCGTTCAGCGACGTACTTAGCAGCTCAAATGCGCACACCAAGAGTAAACACGCGACGACCAGGTTGAGGCCCACACTCGCCGTCCGGAGAATGCTTCTGTTGCGACTACTCATCGGTGAACTGTTCTCCGTGAATTGCGATCTTGTGGTCGGTGAATTCGGTATGCATCGAACGGATCATATGTTTCGGCATGTGGCAACTCACACAATCATGGTTTGAAACCTTGCATCTGCCAATCACCTTAGCTTGGTCTTTCGCTGCGTCGCTCCCTGTCGAATGACAGCTCAGGCACACCTTGTCGTAGAAGGCAGCACCGTGCACTCGGGATTTGTGCGGGTCGTGGCACGCCGTACAGGTGAGGCGCGCATCGCCGTTTCCCCAGCATCGGCTTTGCTGCAGGCGGTAAGCAGGGAACCGCAACACGAAGATCCCACTCACGGGATTCAGGTTGACATCGGCAGAAGTCCGGTGACAGGCACCACAGAAATCCATTGAGTCAGCTGGGTTGAGTCGCGCCGGATTGAAGATAACTGGCGAAGTCATCGCATCATGTTCAAGGCTCATTTGTGCGACATGCTGTGCTCCCGGACCGTGGCACGCTTCACAGGTGACACCCGGAATTAAGCGTTCGGGGTGAAACACGCCGTTCGAACTCGAGGCGGTGGAATGGCACCCAAAGCATAATGGCGGCTCGTCCGGGGGCATGCGCCGGCCGAGCGCGGTCTCGATGCGAGTAGGCTGAAACCGCGTCCTTCCGGTAGTTAGGTCCAAGTTGTTGAGGGTCCTGTAGTAGCTCACCCGGCTCTCAAAATAAATACCGTTCTGCTCATAGAGAAAGGTATCGCCGAACTGTCGATCCCCGAATACCCAACTCAGCGGAGCTGAGGCGGACTGCTGGCCGTTGCTGACCGAATACTGTGCGCCCGTCGGCGTTTGCGAGAGCGAATAATCGTAGGTCCCGCTGTGAAAGTGCATCGCCTCAGGCATACTCATAAACGCGGCTGTTGTCGCGGGTTTCACAGCACGGGCCATTGGGGTATTTTCTTGGCTCTCGAATTTATCGTGATGGCAGCGCCCACAAGTGTCAGCGCCTACATACTGATCGCGCGCAAAAGTTCCCTTGGTCGGCCACCAACCAGGATCGATTACCCGAATTTCAGTTGCAGTACTGACTCTGTCGCTTTGACCCGACGCGGACTGTGCAGATATCGAAACGGGGCGAGGTGCAACTAGAATGACTACGAGGAAGACACTAGGAACCGAGACAAACCTCAACATATTCGGAATCGTTCATTCTAGTTCGGATACTGATCGGGATCTAGCAAAACAAGCTTTCGCACTTATTTAGCCTTCAGCTTCGCCAACGCCTCTTTCACCCGTGGTGCTAATGGAGAGTCGGGTGCTTCCCTCAAATACGCTTCATATTCTTTAGCGATTTCGTCGTCCTGCCCTTTGCCGGTGAGCGCCTGCGCCACGATCAAGTGTGAAATCGCAAACTGCTGGTGCTTTTCCAGCGATGGCACTTTGCGGGCATTGGTGAGAGCGAGCTCGGTTTCGCCGTTTTGCAACTCCGTGTTGGCGAGCACGGTGAGGATCTGCGCGCTTTGCGGTTGGGTAGCAGCCGATCGCAGCAGATATGGTTCCGCGTCTTTGTATTGTCTGTTCTCGTAATAGAACTGCCCCAAATAAAGATTGGCTTGGGGCAGAGTCGGATCGATCTGGGTGGCGCTGCGGAACGCCTCCACCGCGCCCTGGCCGTCCTTCAGTTGGATTTCCACCTGTCCAAGATAGTTGAATGCTTCTGCGTATCTAGGAAACGCAACAATTGCCTTCTGAAAATGATCTCGTGCCTGTTCCCAGTGCTTCTTGTCTGCTTCTTTCGAACCCAAGTTGAATTCCTTCTGGGCAGCCTCGGGGATGGGAAGCGCGAGGGCTGGGCCGGACGCATTAGCGCCAGCCGTCTTCGTCAAACGCACCTCGATTCTTTCGGTGATATACGGTCCCCCATTGCTGCCGCCCGTTTCGATAATCTCGCTTGTTGTGGTCTCCACGTCCGGCCCGCTGACGCGCACCTGATAACGCCCACTGCCCACGCCGTCGAAGGTGGCGCCGCCATTTCCGTCGGTTGTCCGCATGCCCGCCATGCCCCCCATCGGGGAAACGAGCTCTACCCGCAATGCGGGCGCGGGCCGATGATTCTGCTGGTAAGTCACGCGAACGGTTATGGTTGTAACTCCGGCAGCAGTACCCGCAGCGGTTGTCATTGATTGCTGTGCGGCACTTACGGTGGGCACAAAAGCGACCACCAGAGTCCAGAACCAAAGATGATTCGATCTCATGACATCCTCCATTGTTTGCTGAAACAAAACCTTCTCGCCGTGTTGAAACATCCTCACCCCGGCAGAGCTCGTAGTAGCTCAGAAATGCATAGCACCCTGAACGAGCAGCGATGATTCTCTTCCCTACGGTATGGCGCTACTGTTTGCTTTCCCGCCTGGCTGGAACCTCCAAAGCGAGGTCGGCTGTTCCAAATAGTCCTGTCTGGTTATCGCGAACCCCCAGGCGCAAGTTGTATTTCCCCGGCGGCAGCCGAATCGGCACGCTCATAGGCAGCTCCTGTCTGCTCACGCGTTCGAATGTCGGCTCCGGAAGTGATGCCTCCGCCGTCTGAACTTCCGTCTTCACCCGCTTGCCTTCGGCGGTGAAAGCCTGTACCTCAAACTGCAGCGTGCAGTGGTGAAAGTTCCCCGCTTCGGTCTGAAACGAGAGTGTGGAGGGATCAATCGCAAATTCAATTACGGTATCGGAATCCGGCTGCGGAGGCAGCGCCCGAGCCATGAATGTCACTTCTGTCGAGGGCAACGAATTGGCTGTTAACGCGGCGGTCAGCGTACGCTCGCCGTTGCCCTTTCGCCAATCCGCAGGATTCACCGCGAAATAACCTCGGCGGTACCGCAACTGCGTGCCCGCCCGGTTCACCTGCAATTTGATATTACGAAACTTCCCGTCCCACTTTTTATTGCCAGGGTAGTAGCCGAGCATGTAATAGGAGCTCGACTCCTTTAGCGCCAATTGAATCGCGTGATCCAGATCGTTTGCATTACCGAAGTAGCGTCCGCCGGTGTCCCGAGCGATCGTTTCCAGAGCGTCGTGCGTGGAGAATCGTTGGAAGGACTCGCTGCTTAATGCGCGGTTCGCGTCGATACCAAGATGAACCTTGCCATTCGAATCCCGGCCGCTGCGACTCGGATCTCCTAGACTGCTCGGCACCAGGCCGCCGGCATCAATAGTGTATGTGGCGACATGCGCGTCGTTCAGGAGATTGATCGTTCGCCGGATTTGATCGCCATAATCTCTTTCCGCCTCCATGGCGCTAGGCGAATCTCCTACTACCGAAAACGGAAACCCAGTTGAAAACCACAGCAGCACCTTGCGTCCACTTTGTCCGGACATAAAGCGGGCAATCTGCTCTAAAGCCGAAAGCGTGGCTGAAATGCGCGTATCACGCGAGAAATTTTCCGATTCTCGCTCAAAGCGGTCCATCATGTAAGCAATATCTTCGAAAATGCTGGCGCTGCTTCCGCCAGCCGCAAGTGTGGCGGGAAGCCCGGGGTCGGGGCCGCTGCCGGTCGGCCCGCCCGTTGCCTGGGCCGGCAAATTGACGATGGATGCGGCAACAGTAGCTGACGGCGTTTCCATCTGGCCGCCGCTGCGAGCCATCGCCGGAGTCTGCGCAAGGTAGTGGTCCAGCGCTGATCGCAACAAAAGCGGGTTCTGAGTGAAATTCTGCAACACCGTAAGTTGGTTGGTGAGTGCAATTACCGCGAGTCTCGTGTTCGCATCATATTGGCGAGCCAAGAACTTCAGCATTTGCTGCTTCACGTAAATCTGGTCTTGCACAGGAGTGTTAATGCCATCGAGCAGCAGCACGGCTACGGTGCCATCTTCCGCATTCGCCTGGGTCACCGCTGGACGGTTGGTCGTCACATGCGCGGGAAGAATCGGTGGCGGCGCCGGGTTCGTATTCTTAGAATTGCGCTCGGAGAAGGATGCGATGCGCTGACGGACTCCATCTTCGATCACGAGGAAGTCCTCTGCTCTAAGACCCGTGACGGGATGTCCTTCCTTGTCGACGACAACCGCATCCACCAACACCATTCGGGTGGTAACGTGCAGCACCAGTCCCGAATCTTTTGAAGGGGGAGAAGGCTGCTGCGCGGCTACGAGCGCATTGGCCCAAACCACGAGCAGCGTAATCTCCAAGACGAATCGGGTCATACGGAGGTTTCAACCCTTGCCGTTACTCCTGCGATACATGCGGCTTTGGCCTAAGTTTCTGGTACATCAACATAGCTTGCTCTGCGTCGTTGGCACGCCCTGCGCGCCTGTATGCGACACTGAGCTGGTAATAAGCGTAATCGGTGGGGTGCAGGTGAATTGAGGTTTCCAGATCCTGAATGGCGTCTTTCACCTTCCCTTGTTCCAGCAACGCCTTTCCCAGCTCATAATGGGCATCGGAATGGTTCGGCTGGCGACTCACAACGTCCTGTAATAACGGGATAGCCGCATCCGCTTGATGCATCTCCAGTCGTACGTATCCCAACTGGTATTCTGCTGGGATATAGTTGGGATTGACTAACAACTCCTGCTGAAACTCGGCCGCGGATGTGTCCAGCTTCCCCTGCTTGAGAGCCACCATTCCCGACCCATAGTGCGCCTCAGCGGTGTGCGGATCGAGTTGCAGCGCCCGCGCAAACTCTGAGAGCGCCTCTGGATAGTTCTGCTCTTGCGCATAAGCCTGACCCAGCATGAGGTGTACAGCGGGTACGTGCTGATCCTTCTCCAGCATCCGAGAAAAGACTCGTGCACCATTCTTCGCGTCACCGCTGCGCACCAGTGATACGCCGGCCGCGTAGAGCAGGCCTGCGTTATCCGACAGTTGATCGAGCACCGGGCGTAACGTCGCCGCACTCTCGGCGAATTTATCGGCCATGTAGTAGCAGACACCCAGCATCTCTCGGAGAGAACGATCATTCGGCGCGCGGCGCAGCTCACGCTCCAGCGGCCCAGCGGCTTCCTCGTATTTCTCTGCGCGGAACGCGACGACACCCCAGTTGCGATCCAGGTTGGGGACCGCAGGGTCCCATTTTGCTGCTTGTGAAAACTCATCGGCGGCCTGGGTAAAACGCGATGCGCGCGCATCAATGACCCCAAGATTGTGATACGCCTGTCCCAGCAGAAGCGATACTGATTTGGTGTACGCCGCCTCCGCTCGCGGGTCGCTGGGTTCGGAGTTCTCTGGCCGCAGCATCATGGAGTGAAGCTCCTGCTGATTCGCGTCACTGTTCACCTTGCCGATACCGCTTTCGGATGCACTTGCCGCGTCCTTCGCGGTTGTAGCGCGAATCCGCTGCGCCTTGGCGGACTCAGCGGCTGCCTCTTCGGTGTTACCCAATTTGCGCACAGCTTCCGCAAGTCCTTCATACGCGCCTGCCATCGCAGTGTCCGTCTGTTGCGAGGCTGGCGTCAACTTAATAACCGCGCGATAGGCCTCCGCCGCCTTTGCCCATTGCTGCGCGGACGCATAGCACTCGCCGAGGTAATAAAAGGCCCGTGCGTCCTGGGGTTGAAGCCTGACGGCTTCTTGCAGAGAGGTTGTCGCCTTGGACAATTCCAACCGACTCTCGTCAGCTGGAACATCGGGCGCCTGCGCACTAAACAGAGAGGCAACCCCCAAGTAAAAATGAGCTTGCGGATACTTTGGGTCCAGCGCGGTCGCTTGCTCGAATTCTCTAATCGCCAGCTGCGAATAGCTGGTCGCCAGAAATGCCCTCCCGATTAGAACATGCAACTTCGCGCTCTCGGGCAGGGAGTTCTTCATCTCGTCGAAGAGCACAGTCGCAAGTGAGATCTTTTTCAGTTCCAGATCAGCCAGCGCGAGGTTGTACGCTACGTCGAAGTCAGTGTTCAGGCCGAGCGCAGCCTGCAGCTCGTTTGCCGCGGTCTCATAGTTCCCCTGCAAAAAATGAATCTTGCCGAGCAGAACAAGCGCGCGAACATGGTCAGGATTTTTCTGCAGCACTCCCTTTGCGCCCATTTCCGCTTTCGGCATGTCCCCGGAATAGAACTCGGTGATGGCGAGATCCAGGGCAGGATCCGGATCATTTGGGTCCGCTGCAATTGCCTCTTTCAACAATTGCTCGGCGCTTGAGTAATCCTGCCGAGCGGCGCGAAGATTACCAAGATGGTCGAGGCCAATAGCAATGGCCCGCAGATACTCCTTAGCCGCGTTTTCGAAATCACCGGCTATCTGATAAGTCTCAGCAGAATCAAAATGCCGTTGCGCGGCGTCGGTCTTAGGCGCGCTCCTGGGAACCGGTGCAGTACTCTTGGAGGACTCCGGTGCCTTGCTAGGCTTCTGGGCAGCAAAGGCGGGGGTGGCGAACACCAAGGCGGCCGCAAGGAACATTCCGCCGCTAATTTGGGGTCGCATCATTGTGGAGCAGACTTCCTGTCTGTGGATTGCGGCAATATCTCGCGCTTCAGTTTGTCATTCAAAGCCTGGTGCAATTCCTGGTAGATCTGTGTTTGCTTTTTTGCCTCGTCGGTCATTCCCAGGCGGGCATAAACCAGCCCCAACTGATAGTGGGTTTGCGGAATGTCGGGCCGAAGTTTCAGCGCGATTTCGAGGGCCGTGCGCGCGCCGGCAGTATCTCCCTGACGCAGACGAATCACCCCCAATTCCTGCTGCGCGCCGGCGTGGTTAGGATCTGTCTTCACCACCTCTTCCAAACCCTTGCGGGCCTCGTCAAAATTCCCCTGACGTTCATCGATCATCGCCAAGTAGTAGCGAGTGTCATTGTTCTTGGGATCTAACTGCAAGCTGCGAGTGAACTCCTGCCGCGCTTCGGATTCGTTGCCTGTATCGTAGTCGACCATTCCCAACAGAAACAGCGCGTGCGGATCGTTGGGACGCTGCGCTACCATCTTGCGCGCTAGGGGATCCAGGATTTCCTGAAACCGTTGCGTCTCCTCCAATATCCTGCCGTATATGTACTGCGCGTCAGGATTTTCGGGTTCGAGGTCATACAAGCGCTTGGCTGCCAACCGGGCGCGCTCAAGTTCCCCGATTTGCGTGTATTCAACCGCCAACTTCATTAGCACCGCGGGGTCATCCGGTTTGACCATGTTCGCTCGCTGCAGCAGCGCTACCGACTCTTTCCAGCGGTTCTCCTCGGCAGCAAAGCGTCCGGAATCAAAGAGAATATCGAACGATTTCGGCTGCATGCGCAACGCTTCAGCCAGCAACTGCCGCGCTTCCTGTTTGTGCCCCTCAGCTTCGCGAACCCGCGCCAGCACGTGGACGTAACCTGCGCTGGGTTTGAGGGGGCGGATCTTTTCCATCAACGTCGAGGCGTCGTGGACATAGCCGTTCTGCAGCAGCACTGCCACGAAATCGAGCACCGTCTCCTGTTTCGCCGGAGGCAAGCGCAGCACCTGCAAAATGAGGGGCGGCACCTTATCGGGCTGCGCGAGTTCGAAGTAATCATCAGCCAGCAGCGGGAGAACTTCGGCTGGCCGCGATATCTCTGGAATGTTCTGCACCGCCATCACCGACTCCTGATGCTTCCCCGTCCGCTGGTAAAGCGTGGCAAGCGCCAGGTTGGCATCGCGATCATGCGGCGTTATCTTCAGTATTGCCTCCTGCGCCGCGACCGCTTCCGCCACTCTTCCCTCTGATTGGTACAACGCTCCCAAGCTGCGTTGCGCCTCCAATCTGGAAGGATTTATTGCGAGCACGCGATGGAACAGCGCTTCCGCCTCTGGATTTCGCTTCTGGCGGACGCGCAGGTTGCCCATCAGCTCAAGTGCCCAGACTTCGTCGGGATGCGCCGTCAGCACGTCCCACAGCTGCTGCTCGGCGACGGCGAATTGATCGTGGCGGATGAGCTCAGATATTCGCTTTCTCGCGGGAACTTCAGCGACGACAACGGAGGCGACTACAAACAGAACCACAACGAGCGCGGTTGGCCACCAGATCTTGCACTCACCGTTTACTGCGTGGCTGACCACCGACCCAGGCCTCATTTCCGTATGAGGAATAGACGTGTATTGAATTAAAAGAGGTGGGCAGGACCAAAGTCAAGCCCACCTCTTGCTAGTCCGATGCAGAACGCCTTAGAAGATCACCTTCAGGGCGTACTGAATCTCGCGGTTGCCCAGGTTGCTCGAGAGCGGTGTATTGCCGAAACCATTACTCAGCGGAGTACTTCCGGTCACGACGCCGTTCACGATCTGCCCGCCTGTTCCGACGAAGTGGAGGTTCTGGTTGCTATCGGCGCTGGAACTGCCGTAGCGGAACATCGGATGGTTAAAGAGGTTAAAGAATTCCAAACGGAATTGCAGTTTGGCTTTCTCGCCCAATTTCGGGATGCCCCAGTTCTTGTCGAGCGAGAAGTCCACATCCCGCATGTTCGGGCCATGGCACTGACCGATCTGACCGGCAGGCGCTTGCCCGATGACGTAACCGTTCATGGTAAAAGCGTTGGAGTTGATGTAGTGCAGCTCGTTTCCGCTGGAGCAGGACTGGCCAGTGTTCAGCGGACGAGTGCTGAAATTAGTGAACGCGCCATTGCCATTCGCCCCCCAGGGATCACCGCCAAAGCTCGCGTTGGGGCAGGGTGCTCCATTGGCCAAACTGACGCATGTGGTGTTGTTCAGTCCTCCAGTGATGGTAAGAGCATTGCCGGTGGCGATGCTCACTACCGTGCTTGTTTCCCATCCTCCGGCAATGCCTTTCACTAATCCATTCCGCCCTTCGAGGCTAGGGAGGTTGTAAACCAGACTGGACGAGAACACGTGCGGTCGGTCGAAGTCCGACAGCCCCCGGCTGGCGCGGGTATTGTACAAGTCGGCGATACCGTCCTGGTTATTGGGGTAATCGGTTTCGGTGTTGGCAATGTTCTTGGACCAAGTGTAACTAGTCTGGAAGATGGAGTTATGCGCCAGTTTGTACGTAAACTGCGTCTGGAGAGAGTGGTAAACGGAATCGCCGAAATGGGCCCATTGGTAGATAGCCCCGGGTGCGCCACCGTACTTGGCGCCGAAGGGGAACAGGTTATTGGCATTGTTCCCACTAGGACGGGTAAGCCAAGCCAAACGGTTCCCCGGCGGTAGTTGGTCAACATCAACGTAGGTCGCGAGGTGAATGCCGCGCAGGCCAACGTAGCCGACTTCCAGCTTGGCATTGCGGAACGGCTCGACTTCAGTGGTGAGGTTCCACTGCCAGCTATTGGCCAAGTTCGGGCTCAGCGACACACTCTGGGTTGCCGTACCGCCCGGAGCCCCTAAGTCTTGTATGTTCCCACCGGTAAAGGGTCCGTCCAGCGTACGTTCAGGGCCGATGCCAACCGTGAATGGCGGGTTCGCACCTACGAGCCGGGTGCTAGTGCCGCTGATCGGATCGCGAGTGAAGAACTGCCCAACGCCCGAACGCAACACCCATTTCCCATGGCCGAACACGTCCCATGCGAAACCGAGACGCGGCGCAATCAAGTGCTTGTTGGAGGGAATGATGCTGCGGTATTTGGAGTAGACACCACCAGGGAATCCCTGTGCGGAACAGCCATTAGGCGCACCGGCTGCTAGCACAATGCCGTTGCAGGGAGAAGTAGGATCCGGGAGGTTGGTAGCGGGATCTATGAGGTTGGGATTGAAGGCGAAAGGCTCAAAGCTGGCCAGCTTGTTGTCGGCGAGCCATGCATCAGGCATCAACGAATAGCGGAAGCCATAATCCAGCGTCAATGTCCTGGTAGCCTTCCAGGTATCGCCAAAGTAGAACTCGACATCGCGCCAGCGAGGATCGCTGATGACGTTGCGCGAGTTTTCATTCGTCCCCCAGAGCACACCCTGGAGGATGGTATCCGACCACTGGTTGCCGGTCGGACTGCTCCATGCAAAGCCCGGACCTGAAAGGCTGCCATTGTAACCCGCCGCGCCCCACATGCCACCAGCCTCGTCGCCCTGTTCCTCGTCCTTGGCGTTCTGGTCGTAGAGAACACCTACCTTGAAAGTATGTTTGGCCATGCTGAGGGAGAAATCATCTTTCCAGGTGTACAGATCCTGGCGGTTGCTCCACGGGCCGAGGGAGCCCAGATACGTAGAGCACCAGCAAATCTGCTGCGGAAGCTGGCTGGAGTGCAGTTTGCCGCTGGTAGGGAACACCAGGGGCATGGCGGAAACGATCTGCTGCTGCAGTTTCGGAGTATCGCCGGACTGAGTTATGTTGATGCGGTTCGCGCCCCAGGAGAAGGCAAAGTCGTTGACTTTGTTCGCGCCGATGGTCTTGGTCAATTTCGCTACCAGCATTTTGCTGGGCTGCGACCATGAATCGCTTATGGCTGGCCAGTTCGAGTCGCCCCACAGTCCGCCTTCCGAATATCCATGCAGCGGATTCACCCAGGATTCATTGGTGAAGTTAATCATCAAAGTCGTGGTCTTAGTGAGGTTGTAGTCACCGCGAACGTTTTCCTCGCGCCAGTTCAGCGGAATTCCTACTTGTGACACCCAGTCATGGAGGTTGCAGAGATTGGTCAGGTTTGGTGCCGGAAGCTGGGAAAGGTATGCCTCGCCAGCAGGGCTGAGCTGGCTCGAGGGAATGGTGTTGTTTGTAAATGGGAGTCCTGTGGTTGGATCCCGCGGAACCGGGGGCGCGCCGGAATTAGCGGGGCAACCAGCGATGTCGTTGAAATTACCACCAAGCTCAGCTGCTGTCGGCACCCACGCCTGACGTACCTGGCCGCGGCGCTCTCTATTCCACTCTTCGGACCAGAAGAAGAAGAGCTTGTCCCTCTTGATCGGGCCGCCTACGGTATACCCGTAGTCGTTGCGGCGCAGAAAGTTCTTCTTTCCGCAAACCGGATCGCCGACGACACAGTTGGCTTTCTGCTGACCGAGGAAAAAGTTTTCGGCATTGAGCTTATCGTTGCGGCCAAAATAATAGACATCGCCGTGAAACTGATTCCCGCCCGCCTTGGTTACGAGGTTAATCTGCGCGCCGCCGGCGCCGCCATACTCGGGGCCGTAGCTGTTGCGCAGAATCTTAAACTCCTGGATGGCGTCCACCGAGGGATAGATAAGAATGGTGCGCTGCGAACCTTGGTCATTGTTGTTGCTCCCGTTCACCTGCCACTGGTTGGCGTTCGCTGGTGCCCCGCTGAAGGAAATGTCAACCCCCGCCAGCAGTCCCTTGTTTTTATTGTCGAAACCCCCTCCGACCGCAGTGCCCGGCATCAGCGTGGTCAGTTCGATGAAGTTGCGGCCGTTGAGCGGCAATTGGCTCACCTGGTCAGCTAATATGGTGTTACCTACTTCGCCGTTCTCGGTGTTCAAATTGAGCGCCGCCGCCTCCACGGTCACCATCTCTGTGATAGCGCCTACCTCCAATCGCACGGCAGTGGTTGTCACCGAAGCAACGTGCACCGCGACATCTTTCTGTGTAAGCGTCTTAAACCCTTCCTTCGTTCCGGTAATCGTGTAAGTTCCCACTGGAACTTGGAGAAAGCTGAAATTGCCGTGCGAGTCCGAAGTGGTTTTACGCACAGCTCCTGTAGCCTGGTCAGTCAGCGTCAATACGCTGCCCGGAATAGCGGCACCGCTCTGGTCAGTGACCGCTCCGGAAATGTCACCGCTGGTTTTCTGGGCAAATGAAAGTGGCAGAAAGGTGACTGAGGAGACCGCTAGAACGGCGATGAGCTTCAACAACTTGGAACGCATACTTCCTCCTGGAAGAACGGTTTCACGGCAAGCTCTACATGCCCCACTGCTATAGAGCAGACTAGGATTTCTTAGCTTGTAGTGCTTTTGCATTAGGCTTGTCAAGAAGAAACTTTCGATTGTCTTCTTATAGGCCTGTAAAATACCGGTATTCTTGGAACAGGTAAACGAATAGCCGAGCGGGAATCGAAACGCGCCGCCCACGAATTTGGAAAATTAGCACGAAAAACCTCAATGCGCACTCAGACAATTGTTGCCGTCTGGCACGAAACCGGAGGCGAGGAGCTCCTCATTCAAGCCAAAATTCCGTTGTGCCTCATTTATGGGCCTGGCGAACAGAATGAAAAGGTCTTTACGGTAAACTTCGGGGTAAAGTATGTGTTGCATGCATGACAACTGGCTTACTATGTTAAATATAGCTCACCTTACCCATGCCTGGCTCCGTCGTCTCTTTTACCATCCAGTCTGGGCATTAGGGCAAATTCAACCAGAAGCTTTAGATTTCGATGCTCTCGCGCCCTTTCAGATGGATCAGTTGAAGCCATTCAGCTCCGTGTACTGCTATATAGCAATTCCCCCCGCGGCGCTTATCCTCGTGTTCGGCTTACCAACGACGTCGCCGGGTGCCCGGGATGGTTTTGCAATTTTCCCCACGAACTTTACTGACGTATGCCGAACCAGCCACGGAAGTAGTGCGAAGCTTTCGCGAATGAGAGTGTAAGGGGAGGGACGTAAACTGGGTATAGCGCTTCCACATTGCACAGATTCCAGGAGTCTGCGACAAAATTTCGTAAGAACTCATTACCTGTAAAGACTTGGTAAAGAGTTTTGATCTTCTTAAAAGGATATCTCGTGACAAGCTCAGTTGCCTTGGAGTAGTGTCAGTTCGACTAGGAGTCCGACCATGTTGCTGGATCAGCTAAGGCCGTGGACGCCGTTAACGAAAGCTGACAAAGAAGCCGTTTTACGCCAACTCGAGCGCCTTCTCGACAATCATCACTTTCATAAAAGCAAGAGATTCCCGGCCTTTTTGCGTTTTGTTGTGACAGAAGCATTGGATGGCCGGGCAGAAGGTCTCAAAGAACGAACTTTAGGGATCCAGGTATTTGGCAAAGATCCAAACTACGATACGACAGAAGACCCAATTGTCCGCGTGACTGCGGGCGAAATTCGCAAGCGGATTGCGCAGTATTACCAAGAACCCGGGCATGAAAAAGAAATTCGGGTTCTGCTGGCGCCCGGATCCTACATACCTCAGTTTTATCCGGCCGAAGAACCCGTTCCGGAAGTCCCCGGGATTGCGGAACTCCCCGAGGTCCCTAAGATCCCAGTCCCCCGGTCCCTAGTTTCAAAGCGTCTTCTAAAACACAGTGCAGGGCTGCTGCTTGTCCTTTTGTTAGTAGGAACGTTAGCCGGGGTTGTGGCCTGGAGGCTCTCTCGCCCAGTTCCCATCGATGTATTCTGGGCTCCCTTCTTTAAATCTCCCGGCCCTGTTCTTGTTTGCGTCGCTGACCAGAACCAATACTCAACTATTGTGCTCCGCGACGCCGCCGATCCTAAGCACGAGACAACGCTCAACGACCGCTCGGTAGCGGTAATCATTGACGACGTTAGTCCTCTCGTAAATATTGCTGGATTGCTGCATTCCCATGGCCAAAACCTCCGTGTGCAAGGGGAATCGGTGACCTCCTTCAGTGACTTACGACAGGTGCCGTCAATCATGATCGGAGCTTTCGACAACGGTTGGACCCTTCGATTCACCTCCTCGCTTAGATACCATTTCGGAAACAATGCCGAGATGTCACAGTTTTGGGTAGAGGACAGGGAACGGCCTAAGAGCAGGGAATGGTTCTTGGATCGCTCACAGCAAGCGACGGGGACATACAAAGATTTCGCCATTGTGGCGCGTGCACTCGACCCAAATACCGGGCGCTACGTAGTGGTAGCTGCTGGCATCGCGCGTGGCGGAACCGTTGCCTCCGGGGAATTCCTAGTCGATCCGGCCCACATGCAAGAGTTAGAACGCGTTGCTCCTAAGGGTTGGGAGCACAAGAACATAGAAATCGTAATTGAGACGCAAGTGATAGACGGACGTTCCGGTCCGCCACGAATCGCCGCGCTCTACGTATGGTAGTTGACGAGATTCATGGTGCACACTTCTCGTGACAATGCCGGTCTCCTTGCGAACAGCCCCAAATAGAATGAGCCAGCTACATCGGATACATGGGAGCAGTATTCATCGACCTGCAAGAAGTTCTAATGGAAACCGGTATTCTACAATGTATTCTCGAGGAGCAGTCCGGTAAGATATCTTACTGAATTCGCCACCAGTCCCTTATTTTGGATGTTCGGAAAGCTTTAGCTCATGTCGTGCACTAGGGCCGCTGGTCAGGATTCGGCCTTTGCTCGCATGATGCTTGCTGCGATTGATTTTGGAAGGTAACGAGCGCATTCAATGACAGCTATTCCAAAGAAGAATGCGGGTAAAAGAAACCGACCCGTTACATTGGAAATGGTCGCTGAACGCGTGGGACTCACAAAGGGGACATGTTCCGCCGTGCTGAACCAATCCGCTGCGGCCCACTCGGTTCCGGCGCACACCCAACAAAGAATCCTCGCCGCCGCTCGTGAGCTCGAGTATCGCCCCAGTTTTCACGCCCGCAATCTTGGATCAAAACGTACCTATATGGTCGGAGTAGTCACTCAAGAGATCGGCGACTTCTATAGCTCTCCCATCATCAGGGGTATCGAGCGGTATCTTCGCGAGAGAGATTACTTCTTCTTGACAGTCGCTCACCGTCATGACCCAAAGCTCCTAGACTATTATTCGCATCTTCTTTGGGACCGTGGGGTCGAAGGTTTCATCACGATTGACACGATTATGGATCAGCCTTTCCCGCTGCCCACCGTTGCTATCCCTGGCCACCGTCGCTTGAAAGACGTGACCAATATCGTGCTCGATCATGGCAAGGGAGCACGACTGGCCCTTCGTCATCTCGTGGAACTCGGCCACACGGACATAGCGTTCATGAAGGGTGCCAACTTCAGCACCGATTCAGAGGATCGCTGGAATTCCATTTGCAGGGTTGCATCCTCGCTAGGCGTGCGAATGCCGGCCAGCCTTGTGGTTCCGCTTGAGAGCGATGATCCCACCCCACAGTTGGGCTATCCCTTTGCCAAGAAGCTAATCGACCGCAACCGACCGTTTACGGCTCTGCTTGCTTATAACGACATCTCTGCGATCGGCGCCATCAGGGCTTTCCAAGAGGCTGGGCTACAAATTCCGAAAGATGTTTCTGTGGTGGGATTCGACGACATCAGCGTTGCTGTTCACAATAACCCACCTCTCACCACCGTGCGTCAGCCGCTCGAAAGCATGGGGGAATCAGCTGCTCGCTATTTGTTGGAACGCATTGAGAACCATAGACCTTGGGTACCCAAGATCGTAATAGAACCAGAATTGGTGGTTCGCGGTTCGACCGGACCAGCATCAGCGCAACGTAGGATCAAGCGAGATAGTACTTTGGCGGCGGAGTATGCCTAGTTTGCGACGAAATCATCGATATATATCTTCGCGTTTTCTTGTTTTCGTGTCCTGCGGTCTACAACTGTTAACCTGCGCACTGGGGGCCCAGAATAACTCATCTGTTCAACCCACCCCTCAGTTTGTTGACGTGGCGCCACAGGTGGGGCTGACACTTACACACCTGGCGTCCAAAGAACAGCATTACATTGTTGAATCCATGAGCGGCGGAGTGGGTTTCCTAGACTGCGACAATGATGGCCGACTCGACGTCGTCGTGACCAACGGATCAAGTGTTGACCGCTACCGCGAAGGCGGTGACCTCATGGTCACGCTTTATCGTCAGGGCACCGATGGCAAATTCACGAACATCACGGAGCAGGCAGGACTTTCGGTCAAGGGCTGGGGCATGGGCGTTGCTGTCGCCGATTTCGACAATGATGGCAATCTGGACCTGATGGTCACTGGCTATGGACATAGCGTTCTATATCGTGGGCTCGGCAACTGCAAGTTTGAAGATGTGACACAGAAGGCAGGTCTTGGCGGAATAACCGGCTTCGCTACCGGTGCTGCCTGGGGCGATTACGACCGCGATGGCCACGTGGACCTGTTCGTTTCCCGTTATGTTCACGTGGATATGAACCATCTGCCGGCGTTCGGCAGCGACGAAAAATTCTGCCGCTTCAAGGGAGTGCTGGTGCAGTGCGGCCCCTGGGGCATGCAGGGCGAAGGTGACTACCTGTTTCACAATCGTGGGGATGGCACGTTCGAGGACGTCTCGAAAAAAACAGGCATGGACGATCCGCAAAAACGCTATGGCCTCGGAGCAATATGGGGGGATTATGACAACGACGGCTGGCCTGATCTGTTCCTGGCGAACGATGCCGGCCCGAACTTCCTTTACCACAATCGGCACGACGGAACTTTCGATGAGGTTGGCATGTTGTCGGGCGTAGCCCTCGGCGATGATGGCCAGGAACTCGGCTCAATGGGAGTGGATTTCGGCGACTACAATCATGACGGAAATCTCGACCTGTTTGTTACCAACTACACCGATCAGGTGAATAATCTCTACCGTAATCTCGGCTCAGGTGCGTTCTCCGATATGTCGTGGGCGGCGAAACTCGGACAGCCCAGTTATCGCTACATTAAATGGGGAACCGGTTTCGCTGATTTCGATAACGATGGCTGGGCCGACATTTTTGTCGCCAATGGCCACGTCTATCCGCAAGTGGATGCGATCCCAAACAGCCCAGGCTACAAGGAACCCACGCAGATGTTTCGTAACAATCGCGACGGAACCTTTGAAGACATTTCCAAGGCCTCTGGCGTATTTGACATACCACCTGAATCGCGTCGCGGAGCGGCTTTTGGAGATGTGTTTAACGATGGCAACACTGGCATTCTGGTGCTCAACATCGGCCAGCCACCATCTCTGTTGATCAACAAAACCCGCAACAGCAATCATCGTGCTGACTTTCACTTGATTGGAACTAAGAGCAATCGTGCCGCCATCGGAGCGCGGGTCACGATTCACGCCGCCGGAGTAATGCAGTTCAATGAAGTCCGGTCTGGTGGCAGCTATCTCTCGCAGAACGATCTGCGACTGCACTTCGGACTCGGCGCTGCCGACAAGATAGATACGGTGGAGATTAGGTGGCCGAGTGGTCAAACCGAATTGTTGCGGGATGTCTCCGCCGACGTGATCTACACCCTTACAGAGGGCCATGGGATCACGGCTCGAGTGCCGATGCCGCCTGTTAATCAATCCACCTCGACAGCGACTGCTGGCCGCTGACCGGACTAGCTTCTCTCCCACGTTACCGGCGCAGTGTGCGGAGCGTGACGCGTCATACCTGCAACTTGCGCAAGTACGGGACGCTCGCCTCATCTTCTCAAGGTCCATCTCGACGAAGTAGTTTTTCACGCCGCCAACTTTCGCCGCGGTGAAGATACTCTTCCAGTCCAGAGTAGCTTTTCCCACAGCGAGAATCTTTTTCGTTTTCAGCGCGACTGGCCGCCGAAGCTTGCACTCACCGTCTACTGCGCGGCTGAACACCTACTAGGCCCTGTTTCGTCTACGAAGAACTTGCACTGAAAAAGAAACGGTGGGCTGGACCAAAGTCAAGCCCACCTTCTGTTTAGTCCCATCCGTAAGCGCCTCTAGAAGATCACCTTTAGCGCGTACTGAATCTCGCGATTACCGAGGTTGCTGGAGAACGGCGTGTCGCCGAAAGTCGATCCCGGCAGCGGAACAGTCCCCTGTACGACGTTATTCACGATCTGTCCCCCGTGGCC
>Ga0157372_10002237_pt1 | contig 21006 bp, 17 predicted proteins | sample C55metaG_FD_115307 | JGI IMG/M metagenome (GOLD analysis project Ga0157372, IMG submission 115307) | Corn rhizosphere microbial communities from Kellogg Biological Station, Michigan, USA - C5-5 metaG | ecosystem: Host-associated > Plants > Roots > Rhizosphere > Soil | place: USA: Michigan... | reverse complement strand
GCAAAGCTCATTCTGCTCGGGGTCTTCGGCACTGTTTCCACATACGCGACTTCCTGGGTGGAGCACCTCGTGCGCGAAGCGAGCAAGGAGTCCGCGGAGCGCCAACGCGTGGTCACTCGTCTCGTGCAGTCGGAGCTGGATACGCTCAAGCTGCAGCTGAATCCACATTTCCTGTTCAACGCGCTCAACAGCGCGATGGCACTGATCGCGACCGATCCCCCCGCCGCGGAGCGAATGGTATCGGAGCTGAGCGACTTTCTGCGGCTGGTGCTGTCCACCTCGAGTGAGCAGGAAGTCCCGCTCGAGCGCGAGCTGGGACTTCTCGACCGCTACGTTGCGATCCAGCGAGTGCGCTTCCAGGACCGTCTCACCGTGAGCTGCAACATCGAGGATGGAGTTCGCGCAGCGCTCGTTCCGAGTCTGCTCCTGCAGCCGCTAGTGGAGAATGCCATCCGGCACGGCGTTAGTCCGAGAGCGGGCGCTGGCTACGTCCAGGTCACAGCGAGACGACTTGGAGACAAGCTTTCGATCTCGATTCTCGACGATGGCGTCGGCGTGCGAGCCCGCAGATCTCGCGAGCGTTCGCGCGGAACCGGACTCGGCCTCACGAACACGATCACCCGGTTGATCCATCTCTACGGCGACAACCACGAATTCGAAAGCGGCCCCCAGGACCAGGGTGGCTACGCGGTTCGCATCACGATACCGTTCAAGCTGGGGCGCGTTACGCCGGCCCGAAACGGGTCTCATACGGATGGCAATCTCGCAACAGTGGCTGAGGTATGATCGGACGATCGCTGCGTGTTCTCGTAATAGATGACGAAACTCTTGCGCGCCAGCGGTTGATCTCGCTGTTGGCCCGCACCCCCGACATCGAGGTCGTGGGCGAGTGTCAGAATGGGCTCGAGGCCGTCGCCGCAATTCGGGCGCAACAACCTGATCTCGTATTTCTCGATGTACAGATGCCGGAGCTCGATGGCTTCGACGTGATCACGGAGGTTGGCACAGACAAAATGCCACCGGTGATCTTCGTCACGGCGTTCGATGACTACGCGGTTTCCGCCTTCGAGTTCGGCGCGTTCGATTATCTGCTCAAGCCGGTGGACCACGTTCGGTTTCACCAGACGCTCGACCGCGCGAAGAAGAGACTGAAAGATTCGCCCGATCCCAGTATCTCGACGCAGCTTGGCGCTTTGCTTAAGTACGTGGACCAGCTGGATGCACCGAAGAACAGAATCGGCGTCAAGGTGAACGGAAAGATTCTGTTCCTCGATCCCGACGAGATTTTCTGGATTCAGGCGCGCGATGACCTGGCGAGAATCCATCTGGCCGAGGTCGCGTATGACGTGCGAGAGCCGCTGAGCAGGCTCGAAGCGCGACTTCCCCACAACCGCTTTCTGCGCGTGCACCGCTCGACGATCGTGAACACGGCGCAGGTCAGAGAGGCGCAGCCATTCGATCAGGGCGACCAGCTGCTGATTCTGCGAAATGGCAAGCGGATTACGACTGGTCGCAGCTATCGCAAGGCGGTGCAGGAATTCCTGAGGCGCGCGACGTGAGACTCATTCTCGCGAGCGAGCAGGGCGGAATTCCCCTAGTGCTTTCCAGCCCGGAGGGCGCGGATAGTGGCTCCAAGCTGGTCGATCTCGCGTCCGTAGTCCGCCCAATTACCCGCTCGCTGCGCGGCGATAGCGCGGTCGTAATGCGTTTGCGCTTCGCGGAGCAGGTCAGCGACCGCGCCTGAGGGCGCGGCACCTGTAGTCGGAACTGCGCCGCCTCCCACCACTGATTGCTCGACGCCGAGCGTGCTGAGTGAATCCTGCGTGCTCGCTCTTGCCTGGGCCGCCGCACCCGATCCGAACAGCGCATTGAGACCTTCGTCGAGCGTCTCGCCCATTACAACCCGATTCTCGTGCGCGACGACAATGCGCTTCAACTCCGGAATACTACCGCCCTCGGCCCGAAGGTAAATCGGCTGCACGTAGATCAGTGATTCCTCGATGGGGATGACCAGAAGCTCGCCCCTGATTACCTCCGAGCCCTTTTGATCCCAGAGTGTGAGCTGCCTCGAGATGTCGGTGTCCTGATTGATCCGATTCCCGATCTGCTTCGGCCCGTAGACGAGACTCTGCTTGGGGAACCGGTACACCGACAGCTTTCCGTAATTCTCGCCGTCCATTCGCGCCACCATCCACGCGGCCAGATTGTCCTTCCCTCGCGGCGTGAATGGCGTCATGAAGATGAACTCGGGATCCTTTTCTCCGGGCAGCCGCATGATGATGTGGCGCATGAACGGGTTTTCGTTCGTCACTTTGTTGATCGTCCCGGGAATCTGCCACTGATCTTCTCGGTGATAGAACGCGTCAGGCTCCGTCATGTGATACGTCGCGTGCAGCGCCGTCTGAATCCGGAACAGGTCGCCGGGATAACGAACGTGTCGCCGGATGTCGGCCGGCATCGCGCTTATCGGCTTGAAGATCCCGCCAAAGATCTTCGCGTAGGTCTGAACTACCGGGTCGTTGGGCTGGGCGATGTACGCATCAACTGTCCCATCATAGGCATCGATTACGACCTTGACACTGTTTCGCATGTAGGTCGTCCCGTCCGGCGTGCGCTGGGCATAGGGATACGCGTCGCTCGTGGTGTAGGCGTCGAGAATCCATTTCAGCTCGCCCGCATCCGTGATCATCAGGTACGGATCATTGTCGAAGTCGAGAAAGGGCAACGCCGTCGTCGCTCGTTCCATGATGTTCCGGCGGTACAGAACCCGCGCGCTCCCCTTGATGTCGTCGGAGAGAAGGATCTTGAGCGAGCCGAACTGAAACGCGTATAGGACCTTTCTGAGGAAAGAACCAATCGGGACACCGCCTTTGCCCGTGTACTTGGTATAGATGTTCTGGTCGCCCGCTGGATAATCGAACTCCGGTTGTCCCGTTCCGACGAATACGTACTCGTTCGTGAGCTCGCCATAATAGATCTGCGGGCGGGTCAGCTTAACGGAAACGGTCGACACCGGCGGCACATCCTTGATGAAGAGCACCGGAAGGCCTTCGCTCGTCACCTGATTCACGGGTGCCATTGTCACGCCCATGCCGTGCGTGAATGTCAGTCGCGAATTGATGAACGTGCGGGTGGGAAGCGACTCGGAATTCAGCTCTCGCGCGGCAATATGGATCTGCCGATACCTGCCATCGATCGTGTAACGGTCATCGTCGACCGACACGAAGTCGTAGTAGGTCCGAATCTCCTGAAGTTGTTTGAACGTCTGCATCAGCAGGTCTCGCTCCCACAGCCGAACGTTGTCGACGGTGGCGGCGTTAGCCTTGATGTTCGCCATGGTCAGCTGCACTTCACCCGAGAGGTCTCTGCCTTCGACCTTGTCCAGGCCCCACGCGTTGCGCGTGGCGTCGATGTGTCTCCTGAGATAGGGAGTCTCGCGTGTCAGCTCATTAGGAGAGACAATGAGTTTCTGAAACGCCGCTGGGACGATTCCACGGGCCAACACGCTCACTACGACATACACGACGGTCGCGGAAACGGCAGACCAAACCAGCTTGTCCCGGACGATTCCGAACGCGACCCAAACCGCGGCGAGGATGCCGACGACAGCGCAGACGTAAAGTCCCGGCAGCGCGATATGGACGTCCGTGTAGCTCGCGCCAACGAGTGGGCCGGTCGTGGAGAAGAGCAGACCCGATGTATCCACGATCCAGGTGCGAATCGCAAACAGCACGAATAGCAGCACCAGAAGTCCGCCGAGATGTCGCGCGGCCCTTGGCTTGGCGGAAGCACGGCGCGGAGGCAGAGTGATCTCATTGCGCAGCCAATACATCGCGGCTGTGGCGACGAATGAAAGCAACGTGAGCGTTATCAGCGTGCTGAGAACGCCCGAGATGAGCGGCAACCGAAACAGATAGAAAGAGATGTCGCGGTTGAAGAGCGGGTCCCGCGCGCCAAGTGCTACGCCATTCATCCCCTTCAACAGCGTCAACCACCAGGCGGACAGTGAAATAGCCGTGAGGAGCGACAGAACAATCGCAGCGGGGAAAAAGAGCTTGGTGAAGAGCCGCGAAACATCGACGTTCACGCCGTCACCGCGATTTATGAAGAGCACGGGAAAGCCGCTACCGGCCCCGCGAGCAATCCTGACGTTGCCGTAGAAGAAGGCGAACGCGAACGCGCCGCCTACGAAGAACAGCCCGATCCGCCACACGAGCGACGTGGCGAATACCGTCCGAAAACCCACTTCCTTGAACCAAAGCCAGTCCGTGAAGAAACTGGCCAGCCATGGAACGACGATAAGCGCGACGAAGACGAGGGCAATGATCCCGAGCGCGATCCGGCGGAGGGACGGCGGCATTGGTGGCAGACGCGCGGGGGCTGGGCGCTCAAATGGTGAACTCATCCAGACAAGAACATGCCACAGACCGCAGAGCCGTGCCACCAATCCGGGAAATTATCAGTGCGGCGGTACACCATCTGCAATTATTGAAATGCATTCACCAGGAGGAAAAATGCCACGCGGTGACAAAAAGAAATACACAGAAAAAGAGAAAAGGCAGGCCGAGCACATAGAGGAAGGCTACGAGAAACGGGGCACTCCCGAGGATGAGGCCAAGCGGCGCGCCTGGGCTACGGTCAATGCGGTACACGGGGGTGGGGAAAAACCCGGGGGCGGCGGCTATGGCAAGCCCGAGAATCATGAGCCGATGCGCACGGGCGGACGAACATCGCACAAGGGCGGAGCGCACTAGGTCGAACGACCGAAGCGCACGTCTCCTGAAACACAAAAGGGCATCCAAATGGATGCCCTTTTTGTCGTGCTTATGACCAGCCGATCAGATCATGAACGGCGAGTAGCGGCTGCCTTCGTCGTGATGACGACGACCCCGTAAGAAGCGTCGGGTCCGTATTGCTCGAGCGCCGCGTGCCCTTTGAGGACGCGGACCGCTGCGACCTGCTCGGCTGTGAGAGATGGGACCTGATCACGCTGCAGTCTCACTCCATCGACAACGAAAAGAAGCGGAACCTGGCCCGCGTTCGGCGCGATGGTGGTCGCAAAGGTACGGCTCGCCGGTTGCGGCGAGAGGGCGCGCTCAGCCGTGCATGCTGTGGCTGCGGCGGCTAGGGCGAGTGTAAGAGACAGACGAGCGATTTTCATAAATTCCCCGGAAGGCGGTGTCCACCTCAGCAGTAGCAGGCTGCATGCCAGCGCCTTAACCCCTTAAAACATATGGTCAAGCTCAGCCGTTGGCTAGGCTCCCCCTTTCCAAGTCCCTTTCGCCACCGCCGAAACGAAGGATTCGAGACCTGCCGGCGGGAATTCGAGCGTCCGCCCGCTCTCCGCGCTCATGTAGGCGGCCATCAGGATCTTCACCACCTCGAGACCGTCATCGAACGTGAGCATTGGTTTCTCACCGGAGAGAAATGCACGGGCCATATGCCGGTTCTCGGCGCTATACCCGTAAACCGAGGCTTCTTCGGCCACGACTGGCATCAGTCCCATTTCGGCGTTCTGCTTTTCAACCAGATCCTCGCCTGATTTGCCTCTCACTTCCCTGCTGAAGAACATTTTGAGGCTCGAATCGAGCGTGTTCCAGGACATCGAGTATTCGGGCCCCAGCAGCTCGGCAGAAAGTCGGAGGCCGGCCCCGACAAATGCCCACGAGGTCGTGACCTCGCCGACCAACGGCTCACCCTCCTCGGACTCGTACTCGATCGTGGCGCGGGCGAAGTCCTCCGATGGACGCTTGGTATAGTCGACTTCTTTGCCCATCGTCTCCGAGAGCTGCTTCGCGTATTTGGCGCGCGACCACTTGAGTGAAGCGATGTGGGCGCTGATCCGGACCGGCTTGATCGACGAGCGCGGTGAGCCCGGCTTGGTGAGGAGGTGGCGCACCACTTCGACGGAGTGACACATCATATCGTTTAGAACTCCGCCGCCCTGCAGGTTCCCCTGCCAGAACCACGGCATGTGCGGCCCGCTGTGCTCTTCCGCCGCGCGCGCCAGATATGGACGACCGGTAAGTGAGGCGCCCCGCGCCCATATCAGCTCGCGTCCACGCGTGATGTCGGGTGAGAACAACTGGTTCTCCAGGTAGCCCGTGCTCAGCCCGACACTCTTGGCCAGGTCGGCAACTTTCTTTGCCTCGGCCACGTTCCGGGCGAGCGGTTTTTCACACGCAATTCCCCTGAGCGTGCCAGCCCCACTCTTGATCGCGGCCACGATCTCTTCGATGTTCGCGATACGCGCCTGGTTGGGCCCGCAAACCCAGAGCGCGTTGATCGCCGGATCGGCGACCATATCCCGGATGGATTTGTATGGCCGCGCCTCACCGACGTCGAGCTCACGGGCCAGCGCCGCGGAAGAAGCCGCGTTTTTCTCGTTGGGACTCCAGACTCCGCGGACATCGATCTCGCGGACCGATGTCAGCGACTGGATGTGGAAGCGCGCGTTGAAGCCGCTTCCGACGAAACCGATGCCTAGGCGTTCTGAGCTCATTTGGTCGGTGAAGGTTCGCGGTCAGTTGGTCAATCGGGAGTAAGGCGCAGCTTTGTCCTGTCGAACTTTGCGTACGTCACACCGAGTTTCTGGAGGGCGGCCGGAGGACACCCATTCCAGTTGGGCGCAAAGGTGTTTCCTATGTACTTGAGATCCTTCACGCCGAGCTGGCTCGACCAGAATCCGGACGCCGTCAAATCGCGGAAGCGGTTGAAGAAGCTGACTCCATCGGCCATTGCTGGGGTCGCACGCGCTGGCCACGCGATGTCGTTGAGGATCGCCTCGCGTTGAGATTCCGTGACGTCGGCGAATGGCTTGCCGAATCTGGTGCTCGATTGGGCATCGATCCAGGCGAGTCCGGCTCGCATCCATTTCTGGGAGTTCGGCCGATCGACCATCGTGAAATCCATGAACTCGAGGACGCCGGCGTCGCTGGCGCTGCCCGATCGCTCGTCACGTGGGATAATCATGTCGGCGAGGATGCGCGCGGTCCTGAACTCGGCCGCCGTGAAAAACTTCGGTGCGAATGGAGTCCCTTCGGCAGCCGCGCGCATGGCGTTGTCTACGAATCGCCGAACCTTCTCCTGATCTGCTGTTGGCCAGCTCAGAAACGCGGCGACTGGAAACGCCGCGAGAAGTTGAACCGCGTCGCGGCGACTCATCTCCTTTCCCGGCAGTCCCGATTCAGGCTGTGTGGTTTCCGACATCGGATTCTCGTTCTCGTCAGCCTGCGACGCGTTGTCCGCTGGATTGTTGTTCTCATGTGACATCAGAGTGCCCCCCGCTTTCGCTCTTGTGCGATGAACTCGCTGGTCCGCATTGAGAGCGCGAGTATGGTCCAAGTCGGATTCTTGTCCGCCTGCGAGACGAACGGGCCGCCATCAGTGACGAAAAGGTTTTTGACGTCATGCGCACGGCAATTCGGGTCGAGCACGGACTTCGATGGATCGGCGCCCATGCGGACTGTTCCCAGCTCGTGGATGATCTCGCCGCCACGCGCGATCCCGTACCCTCTCAGCTGCTCCGGCATCTTGTCGAACACCTGGCCGCCCATCTCGTCGACCAGGGCACGGAAGGTCTGTTGCATGTGCCTAACCTGGTTGTACTCGTAATCGGTCCACTGCCAATGGAAGCGCAGGACAGGAATGCCGTACTTGTCCTTCACCACCGGATCGATCTCGCAGTAGCTCTTGTCGTTCGGGATCATCTCTCCACGCCCCGCGAAATACACCTGAGCGCCATAGTAGCGGCGGTAATCCTCCTTGAGGGCTTTCCCATATCCGCCGCCTCCCGGATATCGCTGGATTCCACCCATGAAACCGTAACTGGGTGGATTCAAACCGCCGCCGACCTCGATGTGGTAGCCGCGGGGAAAGTCGAGCTTCTTGTTGTCAATCCACCACGGCATGTAGATGTGGTTGCCGCCAACCCCGTCCTCGTTGTGCGGAACGTGGTCCACCATTTTGGGAATGAAGCCACCGACGTCGGTCCCCGTGGTGTCCGTGAGATACTTGCCGACGACACCACTGGAGTTTGCGAGGCCATTCGGAAACTTTGGAGACTTCGAGTTGAGCATCAGCCGAGCGGTTTCGCACGCGCTCGCGGCAAGCACGACAACGCTCGCGGCTACGTGTCTCTCGGCGCCGCTCTTTGTATCGATGTAGGTCACTCCGCTGGCCAGCCCACGATTGTTCAGTGTGACTTCTCGGGCCATAGCGTTGGTGACGAGCGTCAGTCGCCCTGTTTGAAGCGCAGGCGCTATCAAGACATTTGTGGACGAAAAGTTCGAGTTCGTCCGGCAACCGCGTCCGCACTGTCCGCAATAGTGACACGCCATGCGGCCGTTGTGTGGCTTGGTGATCACAGAGAGGCGGGCGGCGGTGCACCAGATATTGAGCTTGTCGGCCGCATCCTTCACCATTAGCTCGTAGCAGCGCGGTGGAGGAGGCGGGAGAAAATACCCTCCAGGATGGTTCGGCAGGTTGTCGTTGTTACCGAAAACGCCGATCAGCTTGTCGATACGGTCGTAGTACGGAGCGAGATCGGTGTATCCGATCGGCCAGTCGTCGCCCAAGCCATCGCGGCTCTTTGCCCGAAAATCCTCAGGGCCAAAACGAAGCGAGATGCGCCCCCAGTGGTTCGTGCGACCACCAACCATTCGTGCGCGCCACCATCTGAAGTCGGTCCCTTCGGCGTTGGTGAAAGGCTCGCCTGGGAGATCCCATCCGCCGATGCAACCGTCGAATTCACCGAACGGATGATCCGGCGTCGACGCTCCGCGACGGGGAGACTCGTACGGCCATTTGAGCATTGCCGAGTCTTTCAGATTATCCCAGGGACCGCCGGCCTCCAGCAGGAGCACATTCGCGCCGGCGCGCGTCAACATGTAAGCAGCCATTCCGCCACCCGCGCCCGACCCGACGATGCAGACGTCGTACGTCTTCCGCTGTGGCAGTGGGAGCGAGGAGAAACCCAAGGTCATCGCAAATCCGCAGTTGAGGACACGGGAAAGTACGACCCGCCATGGCCTTGCACTAGGCCTCGGCAATATCAGATTTGTGATGCAGGAATGGGTGGTTTTATGGGCGATGTCAAGGGCTTCACCGACGTCAGAAACGTGACGGAACGGTGCGGGCGACAGTCTTTCTACGAGCGAAGTACTCACGCCCAACCCAGTTCGCGCGTGCCCCAGCCATACATAACTGACAGCGCGAATCTCTACCGGATCGAGACCACTCGAAAGGCAGTCATTCTCACTATGCGGGACGGTGAGGAACTCCGGGGAAACGTGTTCATCCATTTCTCCTCGTACCGGCCCTTCGAGCTGGAAGACGTGTCGGAGTTATTGAATGCCGACTCGCCGTTCTTCCCCTTGGAACTCGCCAACACCGAAGTGATTCTGGTCTCCAAGGAACGCGTCGCCGAAGCCGCTGCTGATCGCGGCGAAGACGCTGCCGACCAGCCTCCTCGCGAAACGCCAACACCCACCGCTCTCCTCCAGGTCATTCTCGTCGGCGGCGAAATACGCCTTGGCTCAATTCAACTCGAGGCGCCTCCGGGACGTGCCCGGGTGCTCGACTATCTCAACGCGCTGACATCGCGGTTTCTCACGCTTTATACCTCAAACGAAGCGCGTCTGATCAATCGTTCGTTGATCGACCGCGTTCGTCCATTGGACTGAAATGGCCCAGCTCGATCGCTTTCTCAACCTTCTTGTAACCAACAACGGCACCGGACTCGTGCTCGCTGAGGGTGACGTTGCCAAGGTCACTATCAAGGATTCCGCTCGCCCAGTGATGAAGCAGCCGCTCACGAGCGCGCAGATTCTCACATTGGTGCGCGAGATCGCACCGGTTGGCCAACCGCACGCCCTCGACGCAAAGGGCGCGGTGAGCTTCGACTACTCGTCAGCGGACGGAGCGTTCGAGGTATCGCTCACCCAGAACGGAAAGATCGTCGCCCAGATCAAGCCGAAGGGACAATCGAAGAACGGCGTCAAACCGGCTGCAGCTCCATCGCAGGCGGCTGCGCCCGAGGTCGTTTCTCCACCACCCGCACCGCAGAGCGCACCCCCCGCGCCGCGCGTCGAAGCCGCACGTCCCGAACCAACCCCAATGCCAACGACACGCGTCACCGCGACGGGCAACCGCGCACTCGACAAGATCGAAGGGCTCCTGAGAACGCTTGTTGCAAACAAGGCGTCTGATCTGCATCTGCGCGCCGGCGCTCCGCCAATGCTGCGGCTGAATGGAGAGATCGCACCGATTCCAAATGAGGCGGCGCTGAGCTCGAGCGACATCGACGAGATGTTGAGTGCGGTCATGCTCGAGCAGAACCGCGACGAGTTCAAGGAAATCAACGACACGGATTTCGCGCACGAGATCCCGGGCGTCGCCCGCTTTCGCGGCAACGCGCTTCGCGACCGTAAAGGAACCGGGGCCGTCTTTCGCGCGGTGCCGGCAGCGGTCGTCACAGTCGAGCAGATGGGCATCTCGCAGGAAGTGCAGCGCCTTTGCCATCTCACCAAGGGACTCGTTCTCGTCACGGGACCCACGGGCTCCGGAAAATCGACAACCCTGTGCGCACTGATCGACCTGATCAACCGGTCGCGCTCGGATCACGTCATCACGATCGAGGATCCGATCGAGTTCGTTCACGAAAGCAAGAAGTGTCTGATCACGCAGCGCCACGTCGGTGTGCACACGTCTTCATTCCGTCACGCGCTGCGTGCGGCCCTGCGCGAGGATCCTGACATCGTGCTGGTCGGCGAGCTTCGCGATCTCGAGACCGTGTCGATGGCGATCGAAACCGCCGAGACGGGTCACCTTGTCTTCGGCACCGTTCATACGTCGACCGCGGTCAGCACCGTCGATCGCGTCATCGATCAATTCCCGCCCGACCGTCAGGCGCAGATCCGTGTGATGCTCTCCGAGTCACTGAAGGGCGTGATTTCGCAGGTGCTTTGCAAAAAGATCGGCGGCGGACGCGTCGCGGCACGCGAGATCATGTTGTCGACGCCTTCAGTCTCCAACCTCATTCGCGAAGGCAAGACGTTCCAGCTGCCGTCGGTATTGCAGACGTCGCGGCGATTGGGCATGGTGACGATGAACGATGCTCTGATCGACCTCGTGGAGTCGAAACAGGTCGAGCCGCAGGAAGCATATCTCAAGGCTACCGACAAGGTCGGCATCCTTCACATGCTCAAGCAGCGCGGGAAGGACATCAGCTTCGCCGATACCGATGATGCCAGAGCGGCCGCAGCAGCCAATGAGCCGGCGCCTAAAGCCGCGGGACGCGCGGGCGCTTCGAAGTAGTTCATTCGGTCCAATAGCGAAAACGCCTTCCGGATTCGGAGGGCGTTTTTGTTTTCGCGAATTGCTCGACGCCTTGGTGCGGGCTGGTTGCTATTCCATGACGTGGTGGGCGCCGGCGGCGCCTTTTGTGTGGCGGATCAGGACCAGCAGCGGAATGAGTGCCAGGATCAGGGCAGCGCTCAGGATGTAGATGCGGCTATAGGCGATCACGCTCGCCTGGCCCATCAGTTGGCGGTCAAGCAGCTCCAGCGCGCGCTGGCGCGCAGTCCATTGATCCGCACCTCTGGCGACCAGCGCGCGGGTCATCATGTCCACCCTGTTCATCGTCACCGGATCGCCGACTGCAATGTGCTCGGCCAGAATGGCTCGGAATTGGGCGGTGTAGTGGGAGAGAAGCGTCGCTATCGCCGCGATGCCGAGAGAGCCGCCCAGTTGCCGGAAAAAGTTGTAAAGTCCGGCGCCCTGACCGAGCTCGCGGGGATCCAACTCGGCTAGCGTCACGGTCGTGAGGGGAACGAACATCATTCCCAACCCAAATCCACGCATGATGAGCGCCCAGAAGAAGTCGGTGCTGCCGCTTTCGCCGGTAATTCGCGACAGCCTGATCATCGCTGTAGCAAAGAGGAGAGCGCCGATCGTGATCAACGCGCGGGGATCGAATTTGTTCGTGAGTCGGCCGACGACCGCCATCGACACAGCCGTGGCCAACGCGCCGGGAAGCAGGACGATTCCCGTCTGCTGGGCTGTCATCCTGAGATTTCCCTGGAGAAAAACCGGAAGTGTGAAGACAGATGCGTAGAGACCGACTCCCATTACGACGCCGAGCAGAGTCCCGACCCACATCTGGCGGTGTCGCAGGACGCGAAAGTCGATCACTGGCTCGTCGATCGTCAGCTCACGCCAGACGAGCCACGCGCCAGTCACGATTCCGATGACGGCAAGCATTATCATGAGCCTGGAATCGAACCAGTCTTCGCGCTGACCTTGCTCGAGCAGGTACTGCAGCGAGCCCACGCTCACAGCCAGCAGAGCAATTCCCATATAGTCGATGGTCGGCGGGCGCCGCTGATATTCCGGATCGTGCACGTAACCGGTAATCATCGCCGCGGCGAGCACGCCTACTGGAAGATTGACGTAGAAAATCCACGGCCATCCGTAGTTATCGGTGAGCCATCCGCCCAGAGTAGGGCCGATAGTCGGCCCCACCATCACGCCCAACCCGAACAGCGCCATCGCGGTTCCCGCTTCCTTTCGCGGGAAGGACTCGAACAGCACTGCCTGCGAGACGGTCATGAGCGCACCACCCCCCAGGCCTTGTATGACTCGCCAGAAGACGAGCGCCCCGAGAGAGTGCGACGCGCCGCAGAGAAAGCTCGCGATCGTGAAGATGATGATCGAGCCGACGAAGTAACGCTTGCGGCCGAAGAACTCGCCAAGCCAGCCCGTGAGCGGGATGATGATGACGCTGGCGAGGATGTATCCGGTGGAGACCCACGCGATCTCGTCGAGACTCGCGCCGAGATTCCCCATCATGTCCGGGAGGGCGACGTTCACGATCGAGCTGTCGATGACCTGCATCAACGCCGCAAGGACGACGGCAAACGCGATGAGGTACTTGTGTGGCGCGCCTTCGGTCGTCGCGGCGAGCGGCTCTACGAGAGGCTCGTCGTCGGGCTCGGATTCCTGTTCGACTTCGCGGACGACTGACATCGGGTGTCAGTCAATGTAATCCCTATGCCACGCCGCCCGGCTCAGGGATTCTGCTGACCCGTGTCCGACATGCGGCCCTGCCTGGCGGCCACGGAGTCGGCAACGCTCATGCTCTTCTTCACCGCCTTGGCCCCCGGAATGGTGGAGTTCGCAAAAATGCTGTCTCGCTCGCGCTGGGTGAGCGCCGGATTCTTGTTCGGCGAGTCATCCTTGCTGTCGCAGGCGGCGAGAGCAAGGATGAGGACGGCGGCAAGGAGGGCCATTCCGCGCTTCGACATTGGGGCCTCGATCAAGTGGGCGTGTTGGTGGAAAGTTGTCGTTGTACCGGTTTGGGGGCTGGACGTGCTTGCTCGCTCAGTAGTTTCGTCGTGAACCGCTGGCCTTCTGAGATGCGCTCGACTTCGAGCGCAATCGCCTCGACCGCTTGTTCGATGCGAGCGAGCCTGGCCTCCGAAACAGCCGGACTTGAGTCCCTCGCCCTCGATTCTTCCCTACGGTGTGCGACCGCCGCCTGCGCGATTGCTTTTATCGAGTAGGCGACGGAAGTAAAGAAAACCACCGCGACAATTACTTTTGCCGGATCATCCATATCTGCCCCTGCGAAGTTCGTGATTCAACTGCCGTGTAGAACTGCACTGAAGACTACCTGCCAGGTGCTGACAGCGGAGCAGCGTTTGGCTGCGAGCGAACCACGAGAATGTCGTCCAATCTTCATGAGGCTTACGGTTCAAATCAGAAATTGTTACGCTGGTGCTCCCGCGGGCACGCCGTTTCCGCCCGATGTAGCGTTCGTGCCCTTGGGTCTGAAGAGCAGCAGGAACAGAATGAAGACCACGAGTGCGCCAGCGGATGGAACCAGCCAGATCGAATGCCAGTCGTGTGTGACCTTGAGGCATTCGTGGGCGGCCGCAGCGACATCGGTGCAAGCCGGGTTCGGCGTCGCATAACGATTCACCACCGCGCCAGATACGAACGCGCCGATGAAGTATCCGAGGCCGTTGGTGACGAAGTTGATGAGTCCCTGCGCCGCAGCTCGAACCTTCTCGCCCGCGCGCTGATCCGTATAGATCTGTCCGGCGACGAAGAAGAAGTCGTAGCAGACGCCGTGCAGCAGAATGCCGATGTAGATGAGTGACATCACCGGACCGACCGCAGCCATCCCGAATGCCAGGTAGCGGAGCGTCCACGCGGCCATGCCCACGAGCATGATGACCTTGATGCCGAATTTCCGCAGCGCGAACGGCAGCAGCAGCATGAAGCCTATCTCTGACATCTGCCCGAACGTTTGAATGAACGCTGGATCCGGCGCCTTGACTTCGTTCAGGAACGGATTGGCGAAGGTGTAGTAGAACTGGAGCGGGATGCAAAGGAGGAAAGATCCCGCGACGAAGATGAAGAAGTCGCGGTTCTTTAGCAGCGCGAGCGCATCGAGTCCAAGCGCGTCGTGAACACTGAAGCTCGAGCCCGCTGCTTTCGGCGGCGTGTGGGGCAGCGCGAGCGAGTAGACCGCCATCACTATGGAAGCGCCTGCAGCCAGACGCATCGGCAGCACCAGCGCGTCGGCATGAAACACTTTACCGACGAGGATTCCGGCAACGATCCACCCGATCGTTCCGAGCACGCGAATGAACGGAAAATCGCGGCCGGGATCGCGCACGTGATGGAACGAGATCGAATTGGTCAGCGACAGCGTCGGCATGTAGCACAGCGCATACAGAATGAGCAGCGGATAGAATGTCGCAAACGTCGTCTGCAGCGACACGAGGTACATCAGGATTCCGCCGAGTAGATGCAAAAGGGCGAGAAGCTTCTCGCTCGAGAAGTACCGGTCTGCGACGACCCCCATGAAAAAGGGAGAAACGAGAGCCGCGATTGCCGTCGCGCCGTAGGCGAGCCCGATCTCGCGATCGGTGAAATGGAGCGTCTGACCGAGATAGGTACCCATCGTAACGAACCAAACCCCCCAGATGAAATACTGGAGGAACATCATCGTCGAGAGCCGCGCCCTCGCGCTCATGGGAGCTCCCGGATGCGGACGTTGCGAATCCAGAGCGCGCCGTCGTGATCACCCTGAATCCCGATGTAGCCGCGCGTGGCCTTCCCGTAATTCGGGTATGCCAGGAACTTGCTGGCCTTGACCTTCGCAGTCCAATCCGGACTGCCCAGCTCGTACTCGAGCAGCTTTTGCCCGTTCATCCAATGCTGCACCCTGTTGCCGTTGACGACGATCAGGGTCGAGTTCCATTGATTTGCTGGTTTGACGATTCCAGCTGGCGAGGGGTAGAGCGCGTAATCGGCGCCGGCTGATGTCAGACGACTCTGTCCATCGGGATGTCCGGCATCATCCAGCAGCTGATATTCAGGCGCGCTCCAGTAGATGTGATCGTACTCCTCCGTGCCGCGATAAAACACCCCCGCGTTTCCGCCCGGCGAGAGCTTCCAGTCCAGCGCCAGCTCGAAGTTTCCGAACTGGTCTTTCGTGATCAGGTCACCGACCGATGTCGATTTGGTGAGAACGCCGTCGACGATACTCCATCCCGCCGGAAGCGTCGCGGACTTGTATCCGCGCCAGGCAGATGTACTCGTGCCATCGAAGAGCGGACGCCAGCCGCCTGCGCGCTGATCAGCGGTCAGGGACCCTGTTCCCGAAGCAGTGCTGCTGGCCGCCGGCGAGTTGTTTCCCATCGGCGTACAGGCAAGGACGAGCAGCGCAAACTGTGAAACGATCGCCGCACGCGCGGCAGCTCCATGCGTCATTGATTCCTCTCGATGAATTTTTCAGACTGCCCAGCCGGCGCGATACTCTCGCGTCAGGTACTGATTGGCATCGTCGATGTTAGTGACCCGCATGTTGGCACCATCGTACAGAATCTTCCTTCCCTGCCCAGTGCGCAGCGCCACGATTCCGAGCAGCATCGTCTCGGTCAGCTGCGCCGCGTACTCGAGTGGCGAGCTCGCCTTTGTCTCCCCCTTGATCGCCTTCACCCAGTTCATCTCGTGGCTCCAGGGGATGCGCGCGTAGGTTTGGGGCACGAGCGCCGCATCCTCGATCAATGACTCCGGGAAGAGGCGCGGATTGGAGCCGTACGTATCGTTCATCAGGATTCCCTTCTCGCCGATGAAGATGACCCCGCCTTCGCTCTTCAGCGTGACGTCGTCGGGCAGCAAATCCGGCCGCGGTGGATAGAGGCCGCCATCGTACCAGTTCAGTTTCACCGGCGGCTGCGCGCCACGCGCAGGGAATTGATAGTGAACCGCTGTCGCCACCGGATACGAAACTGGCTTGTTGTATCCTCGCGCTTCGCGCGATCCAGCCGCGGCCTTGGGATCGGGCGGAATCGGCATCGTTCCCCACTGCGTCGACGTCGCTTCTATACTCGTCGGATACGTTAGACCGAGCGCCCAGAAGGGGTGATCGATCAGATGCGCGCCCATGTCGCCGAGCGCGCCCACTCCGAAGTTGATCCATCCGCGCCAGTTGAACGGGTGATAGATCGGGTGATATGGGACATCTTCCGCGACTGGCCCGACATAGAGATCCCAGTGCAGTCCCGGCGGTACCGGATACGACCCGAGCGCCGACGCGAGGAGCTGGTTCACGTAGCGGAAGCTGTATGGATTGCCGAACGGACTCGGCGGCGCTGGCGGGGGCGGACCCGCGGCCGGCCGCGGAACGCCCTGTGGCCAGTACACGACGGGACGATTTGTCCAGACGTGAACCTCGCGCACTGGTCCGATGATGCCGGCCTGGATCCACTCGTTGATCAGCCTGGCGCCTTCGCTCGAATGGCCCTGGTTTCCCATCTGCGTGACGATCTTCGGATTCGCCAGCGCCATGTCGCGCAACACGCGCGCTTCGTGGACGGAATAGGTGAGCGGCTTCTGAACGTAGACGTGCTTCCCGCGCTGCATCGCGGCCTTGGCGGCTACCGCGTGAAGATGGTCCGGAGTCGCGATCACTACTCCATCGATGTCCTTCTGCTTGTCCAGCATTTCGCGGAAGTCCGAGTAGCGCGTGGCCTTGTCGAACTTCTGCTTGAGCGTGATGCCCTCCAGCCTGTCTTTCTTCTCGTTGTCCTTCAGCTTCTCCGCGACCTTGCTTTCGGAGTAGCCGAAGTCGACGTCGGCGAACGCGACCAGATTCTCGGTCTTCGCGAGCTCGAGCGCGTTCTCGGATCCCATGCCGCCAAAACCGATCACGGCGAAGTTCATCGTGTCGCTCGGCGCCTGAAACCCGACTCCGCCGAGGACGTGACGCGGCACGATCATGACGCCAAGCCCGATCTTGCCGGCGTCCGCGACGAACTCGCGCCGCGTGACCTTCTTGTCCTTCATGAAATGCGTTCTCCCGTTTTGTGTGTGTCGTCCACTGGTCGCGATCAATACCTCAGGGCGTGCAGGTACCGATAGCTATTGCGGATCGTGGCGATGGGATCGGCGGGCTGGTCGTGCTCGACGAAGTAGTGCTTGATCCCGGCCTTGTCGCTCTGGGCAAAGATTTTCGGAAAGTCGATCGTGCCCTTGCCGACATCGACCATCTTGTTGTCGGGCGGACCCGCCGAATCCTTCACGTGAACCATAGCGAAGCGCTTCGGATGGCGAGCGAAGAAGTCGAGCGGATCGCCGCCGCCGAAGACGACCCAGTACAGATCCATCTCGAAGTCGACCAGCGACGGGTCCGTCTTGTCGAGCATCATGTCGAGTGGACGCACACCATTCACCGGCCTGATCTCGAAATCATGATTGTGGTAAGCGAGCCGGAGTCCAGCTGCTTTAGCCTGGGGTCCAAGCTGATTGAGGAGGTCGATGATCTTGTTCCAGTCGTCCGGCGTTTTGCGCCGCTCCTCGGGGATGTACGGCATTGTCACCCAGGAGTGGCCGATCGCCTTAGCGTCGGCGAACGCCCTGACGGAATCCTTTTCCAGGATGTCCAGGCCAATATGGGATGACGGCGACGTGAGTCCGTTCTGTTTGAGCAGCGCTTTGATCTGCGCCGGCGATCGTCCGTAGTATCCAGCGAATTCGACTTCCTTGTATCCGATCTGCGCGACTTTGCGAAGCGTTCCGGGCAGATCCGCTTTCATCAGGTCACGAACGGTGTAAAGCTGGAGCCCGACTTTCTTCAGCTTTCGCTTCGGTGCGAGGAGAACTCCATCGGCTAGAGCATCTCGGCTCGCGATTCCGAGGGCGGCGACGCCGAGCGTCGCGAGGAATGTGCGGCGGGTGTGTAGAGTCACAGTGGCGGGGTGAGAGTGCAGCTAGTATGGAGAACCGACTCGCACTCCGCAATAAACCCGAACAATTCAGGTAGCTGGGAAATCCCCCGATGACTCGACTGTCTCGACGGCGAACCTAGAACAGCCCGCTCTTCTCGCGATGGCGACTGGACTCGAGCCACGGGAAAATCGTGAGGCTGAAACGGGGAATGCGCCTTATGCCAGAGGTTCCGGTCACAGGGAAACCGTAATCGAGGCGAACGGTTCCTCTCCCTGGCCGACGAGGCGAGAGCGAGAGGCCGACTCCCGCAACGCCGACGGTAAAGTCTTCCGCGCTGGTGGAAGATGGGGAAGGATCCCATCGCTTGGACAACGCGCCAAACAGGGATCCGTCGAGCTCGAGCGAGGTTCCGACCGAGCGGATGTGCCTCGTTCTCTCGATCGAAACCGAGAGCGCGGATTCCGCGAGGCGAATTCGGCTCGGGACAAATGCGAGCGCGCGATCGTAAATCTCCAAGGCCCGGACGTCCGGGTCAGGATCGTTCAGCTGCTCCTGGGCGATCGTCAGGCGCCACAGGCCATTAGGCGCCGCATGCTCAGCGGCAAGCGCGGCGCGAAGGCGACTCGATTGCCATTCTCCAGCGCGGCTATATCCCGAGGCCCAGAGATCCGTCACGACCCTGCTGCTTCGCGTCGGTAACCACTCGCGGCCAACCCAGCCGTCGTAGTGCGTCATGAAATTCGCCGCACTATCGGTGACGGCAGAGCCATTGAAGTCGCTGACCGTCACCGCACCGCTACCAACACCGAGAACCATCTCACCCTCGAAGGTGCGCGGTACATCGACGACCGCGCCTCCCGACAGGAGCCAGGTGAGAGTGTCGTAGCGAGCCGACAAGATCGAGAGTCCTATCTGCGGACCGGTGAAGCGACGATCGACTCTCACCGGCCCAACGATGTCAGCGTTTGGCGCGGCGACGAGCGAACTGTATTCCGATTCGAGCCCCGCAAGCAGGTAGATCGCGTGGGATTCGCCGGTCGGAGTGATGCGCACTCCACCGATCGCTTCACCGCCGGTGCGCTCGAAGTTGTCGGCGAGCGGACTCCGAGGCTCATCTCTTTGATCGTAGAGATCGAATTCTCCGGTCCAGCGATCGGAGACACTAGCCCGTCGCCGCGCTAGCGATAAACCCAGAATTCTCCCGTCTGAATAACGCTGGTACTCCGCGCGTGTCATGACGCCGGTTCCGAAGCCGAACGGGTCGAACGCCGTGATACCCGCGCCCAACTTTCGATTTCGAGAGACGAGCTCGAGCGACGCCGTACGCCCTGAGCCGAACAGACTCCGCTCGGTGAGTCCGATCCGTGGAGATCTTCTGCTCGCTTTGATGTCCGGACGAGCGGTCCATGCGTCACGCGTCACGACGTCGAGAACGAGCGTTTCACCTGATTGACTCGCACACTCACTTGCCTCCACACGCGCGAACTCGAGGAAGGGAAGCTTGCGCAGTCGCCGCAGGGATTCCGCGACTTGTAACGTATCGACCGTGTCGCCGGGAGCAAACAGGAGCTCGCGCCGGATGACGTCGGGACGTGTACGCACATGCATCTTCCCGACGATACGTGCGAGCCGTCCGAGTCGGGGACTAGCGGTTTCGACCAGGACCGAGTCAATGCGGTGGCCCGAGAGCGGGCCGATCGTTACCTCGGATTTGAGAGCCGAGCAAGACTGATCCTGCGCTCGCGCGACTGCGGGAATGAGTGCGGCGACGAAGATCAGGGCATGACGCATCCCGGGATTATACGGAGCTAACCTTGCAGGGGCATTACCAACCGGCGCTGGGGACATTTGAACAAGCTCTTCGGCTGGTATTCGGCGTGGCCAATCACCCGCTACGATCGTCTTCGGGTTGAATCCTTCACAGACATTGGGGACACATGCGCAGCAAAACCATACTTTCGATCTCTTTACTGTCAGTCGCTGCCTTGAGCAGCGCGTGCTCGCGACACAAGGTCGCGGTGGCACCATCAACTGCCTCGACACCGTCGGCAGCCGCAAGTGAAGCAGCCGATCGGGAAAACGCAAAGCTTCACGCAGATGCCGAGCGTACCGCGAGCGACCGCGAGGAAGCCGCGAAGGCGCTGGCATCCGACAAGGGCGCGATCACCACGCCCGTCTACTTCCAGTTCGATCAGGCGACGATCTCCGATGAGGGAATCCGCCTGCTGGATCAGAAGGTCGATGCGCTACAGAGGAATCCATCGGTGCGGATTCGCATCGAAGGCAACGCCGATGACAGCGGGTCGGACGAGTACAACATGGCGCTGAGTCAGCGGCGCGCAGCCGTCGTCAACCGCTATCTGGCGGACCGCGGTATCGACGCGTCGAGAGTTCAGATCGTGAGCTTCGGCGAAGAGAAGCCCGCTTGCACGACGTCACGCGACGACGAGTGCCGAGCGAAGAACAGGCGCGACGAGTTCGTGATTCTATCGGGTTTATAAATCTCCTGAAGCGGAAACGCCCCGTCCGGTTCGCCGGCGGGGCGTTTTTGTTTTCCCCTGCGAGCGCTTTATTCAGTATGTGCTCAATTGGATAATCCATCTCGTCAACTCATTGGACTATTGGGGAGTCGGAATTCTCATGGCGGTCGAGAACGTCGTTCTCCCCCTTCCCTCCGAGCTGATCATGCCGCTCGCCGGATTCGAGACAGTGGGCGGCCGTCTGTCTCTCATGGGCGTTATCACTGCCGGCACCATCGGCTCG
>Ga0157372_10002235_pt1 | contig 21011 bp, 9 predicted proteins | sample C55metaG_FD_115307 | JGI IMG/M metagenome (GOLD analysis project Ga0157372, IMG submission 115307) | Corn rhizosphere microbial communities from Kellogg Biological Station, Michigan, USA - C5-5 metaG | ecosystem: Host-associated > Plants > Roots > Rhizosphere > Soil | place: USA: Michigan... | reverse complement strand
GATTTTTATCTCTGCACTTATGGCAAAACTTTAGGCACGCACTCACGCAACCTGCTTTTCATCAATCAACACAATAATACATTTAAAGAAGAAGCTGTTGAATATGGATTAGCCGATACAAGTTATTCAACTCAGGCGGTTTTTTTCGATTATGATAAAGATGGCGACCTCGATATGTATTTATCTAATTACATGTTAAATGCATCTTACTCAGCCAATCATTTGTTTCAAAAAAACCTTACCGGCAAGTCGCCTGCCAATGATAAATTATATAGAAATGATGGCATAAAAAACGGGCATCCTGTTTTTACAGATGTTTCAATTGAAGCCGGTATAAAAGAAGATGGATATGGCTTGGGTGTTTCCGTTTCTGATTTTAATACAGATGGTTATCCTGACATTTTTGTAAGCAACGATTTTGTTTCGAATGATGATTTTTGGCTGAATAATAAAAACGGAACATTTACCAATATGCTGGATGCTTCAACTAAACATCAAAGCTATAGCAGTATGGGGTGTGATGCTGCTGATATTAATAATGATGATAAAATTGATTTTGCTTCTGTTGATATGATGCCTGAAGATAATGAGCGCAAAAAGCAAACTTTCTTTTTTATAAATTACGACAGGTATATTGAAGAAAGAAGCCTTGGTTATTCACACGAATTCTCACGCAATATGTTGCAATTAAATAATGGCAATTACATGCGTGGCGATACATCTGTTCCTTTTTTTAGCGAAATAGGGCAAATGGCCGGCATCAGCGAAACAGATTGGAGCTGGAGCATTTTGTTTGCTGATTTTAATAATGATGGTTATAAAGATTTGCACATAACAAATGGTATTGGAAGAGATTTTATAAATGCAGATTTTATTCAGTTCAGCCAAACGGCTGCAAGCAGTGAACAGTTTAAAAAAGAATTGCGTGATAAGTTAGTTGCACTTAATCATGTTGAGTTACCGAACTATTTATATCTCAACAACGGCGATTATACTTTTTCAAACATTACAGATGCATCGGGCATTAAACAAAACTCCATGTCGAATGGAGCGGCGTATGTTGATTTGGATAATGATGGCGACCTTGATTTGGTGGTGAACAATATTAATAAGGAAGCATTTGTTTTAATCAATAATGAAAATCAGCCAAACAAAACAAAAACCAATCACAGCATAGGTTTTATATTAAAAGGTGATAGCCTGAACACAAAAGGGTTTGGTGCAAAAGTTTTTGTTTACAACGGTGGCAAATCGCAGGTGCAGGAAGAATATCCTGTGCGTGGTTATTTATCTTCTGTTGATACAAAACTTTTATTTGGAACTGGGAAAGTTACAAAAGCAGATTCTGTTGTTGTTGTGTGGGCTGATAACAAAAAACAAGTATTGGAAAACCTTAGTACAGATTCAACTTATATATTGAGTCAAAAAAATGCAACGGAATTTTGGCAGCGATTATCAAACAATAATCAAGAAATTTTTACTGATGTTACAACATCAATTAATGCAATTTATAAACATGCTGATGTTGTTTACAATGATTATGCAGAACAGCCTTTGCTGCCGCAAAAATATTCTCAGTTAGGTCCGTTTATTTCACCAGGCGATATTAATAAAGATGGCAACACAGATTTTTATATAGGAGCGGGCTTTAATTCAAACGGAAAAATTTTTACCCAAACAAATAATGGAATCTTTAATGGAAAAGATTTTACCATCGGTTCAAAGTTTGAAGAAGATGAGGGCAGCGTTTTATTTGATGCGGATGATGACGGCGATTTGGATTTATTAATTACTTATGGTGATATGCAATACTGCGATACATCAATGTATTATCAGCCGCGTTTGTATTTAAATGATGGTAAAGGGAATTTTACATTAAGTGCAAATGCGATTCCGGTTAATGTAAAAACAATTGCAGGTTGCGTTAGCGTTGCAGATTATGATGGCGATGGAGATATGGATGTGTTTATTGGCGGTCGTGTTTCAAAAGAATATCCAACATCGCCCAATAGTTATTTGCTGCAGAATAACAAAGGTGTGTTTACTGATGTTACCAGTAAAGTTTGCGGTGCTTTATCAAAAGCAGGAATGGTAACTGCTGCGCAGTGGGCAAATGTTGATAATGATAAATATCCTGATTTAATAATTGCAGGTGAATATATGCCGGTAAGATTTTTTAAGAATGATGGAAAGAAGCTGAATGAAATTACATCATCAACCGGTTTGCAAAATATGGATGGTTTATGGCGCAGTCTGATTGCAACGGATGTGGATGGTGATGGTGATATAGATTTTATTGCAGGCAATTTAGGTTTGAATAATAATTATCATGTAACCGCACGATATCCAATAAAATTATATGCTGAAGATGTTGACGCTAACGGCAGCATAGACCCGGTAAAATTTTATTATATTAAAGATGAGAGTGATGAAAGAAAATTATATCCTTCCATAAATAGAGATCAGTTGGTGGCGCAGGTATCATTAATGAAAAAGAAATTCCTGTTGAATAAAGATTATGCAAATGCAACAGCAGGTGATATTTTTCCCGATAACAAAAATCTGCAGGTTTTAATCTGCAATGAAACACGAAGCTGTTGGCTGGAAAATATCGGCGCTGGAAAATTTATTAAACATATTTTGCCAAAAGAAGCACAGTTTGCACCGGTGAATGCAATTATCTGCGATGACATAGATGGTGATGGCATTAAAGATATTTTGCTGGCAGGAAATGAATATCAAACAGAGGTAATGACAGGAAGATATGATGCTTCGTATGGTTGCTTTTTAAAAGGCATGAAGAATAAAACATTCAGATCAATATCACCCACTGTTAGCGGATTTAAAATTGACGGCGATGTAAAAGATATGAAGATGATAACAACATCAAACAATGAAAAATATATTGTTATAGCCGTGAATAATGATTATATGAAGGTGTTTAAGTGCAGATAGAACAATTATTTTTTCCCTTTCTTCAGTGAAGATTCTCTTACAATCAATTCAGATTTTATTACCACGGTATTGGTAAGATTCATATCCCATAAACCTTTAAGATGGTTTATTAAACTGCGGGCGGCAACCTGCCCCATTTCAAAACCGGGATAATTTATAGTAGTTAGTTTTGGGTTCACAACTTTTCCGATAATATCATTATTAAAACCTACAATAGCAATGTCTTGCGGTACGCGAATACCGGCATCTTTTAATAACTGCATTACAACTGCTGCACAAAAATCATTTGTAATAAAAATACCATCAGGCAAATTTTTCATGGCCAAAATACGTTTTGCAGAACGTGTAGCATCTTCTTCTTTAAAACCATCAATGATAACGAGCTTTTCATCAAACTTTAATTTATTATCCTGCAAGGCTTGTTTGTAACCTCTCATTCGTTCAGAATACACATTTCTTTTCAGGCTTGATGTGATATGCGCAATTCGTTTGCAACCTTGCTGTATAAGATGCGCAGTTGCATCGTAACCCGCCTGGAAATTATTAATGATAACTTTAGTGCCATCACTATTTTCAAAAACACGGTCAAAAAAAACAACCGGTATATTTTTGTTTTGAAATTGTTTGAAATGATGAAGGTCTTCCGTGTCGAAAGACAGGGAAGCGATAACGCCATCAACACGTTTATGAAAAAGATTGCGTGTATTTGCCGCTTCGAGATTTGGGTTTTCTGCAGAGTGCACAATAATAAGATTATACTTTGCTTCAGTAACAACTTTTTCAATACCCGCTAATACAGAAGTAATAAAATAGCTGTTCAGTTCATGAAGAATTACTCCTATGGTATGTGTTTTTTGCAAACGCAAACTGCTGGCAAATGGATTATGCCGGTAGCCTAACTTTTCGGCTAAGGCATTTATTTTTTTCCTGGTAACTATACTTATTGAAGAACTATCATTAAGCGCCCTGCTTACAGTAGCCGGAGATACTCCAATCTGCTCGGCTATATCGTAAATGGTAATTTCCTTTTCGGTTTTGGTTCCTTTCATAAATCTGATAAAGATAGAATAAGTTTAAAAAAAAGTTTGTGCAACCGATTGCTTTTTAAAATTATGTACTATTTTAGCAGCAAATAACCTTATTGCTTGTATTTTTATTTTTTATTGTGCAGCATAATGGTTGTTTTGGGTGTCTTTTTCCGTAATCGGTTGCAAAATAACTATCAGTAATTAAAACCTTGCTTGAAATGATATGTTATGCCAACGATACATGAGACAATTAGCTTACCACGAATTGCTTTAATCTTCTATCAAGACATCAGCTTTACTTTTTATCATTAAAAATTATTGGTCTCTATTAATAAAACAACTGTTATGATTATAATTATTCACAACCGGTTTATTCAACAATTGTTTTCCTTACCCGGAAAACGTGCCTTTGCCATTTTACTTTTTTGTACAGCCTTTACGCTAATAACCCATGCTCAAACAACCGTGCAGGGAAAAGTTGTGGACGAAACGGGAAAACCAGTACCGTCTGCATCTGTAACAATAAAAGGAACTACACGCGGAACCACTTCTGATGAGAATGGCAACTTTAATCTCTCTGTTTCGCCAAGCGATCAATTAGTAATAAGTTCCGTAGGCTTTATTACTAAAGAAGTTAAAGTTGGGGGTGGAGGCAACATAACTGTTTCATTATCTTCCACTAGTTCAGAGCTTTCCGATGTTATTGTTGTTGGTTATGGTACGCAACGGCGCACTGCAGTTACAGGTGCTATCTCAACCGTTAGCGGCAAAACAATAACCGAACTTCCTGTAGCAAGTGTGCAACAGGCATTGCAGGGACGCGTGCCGGGTCTGCAGGTAACTAATAATGGAAGTCCGGGAACGGAGCCTCTTGTTCGTATAAGAGGTATTAGTTCTATAACCTATGCTTCTAATCCATTGTATGTAATTGATGGATTTCCCACAGGGGATTTGTCAACATTTGATACAAGAGATATAGAGTCTGTTGATGTTTTAAAAGATGCATCAGCAGCAGCCATCTATGGTTCAAGAGCTACCAGTGGTGTTATTATGATTACCACTAAAAAAGGAAGAAGGGATGGAAAATTAAATGTTAGTTTGAGTTCTAATTACGGAATTCAAAATGTTAGCCAAAGACTCAGCTTGCTTAATCCTGAACAATTTGATGAATATGCAACTGCCTACAGAGGCAGTAAGGTGCCAAGACGTGAATCCCCCTGGTTAAATACACCAATATACCAGGGTGCTGCAACAACGTATGGGAATAATATTACTGATTGGCAGGATGCCTATTTCAGGCAAGGCAATATGACCCAAACTAATATTGGGTTAAGTGGTGGTAATGATGTTTCCCGTTTCTATGCTTCTGCCGGGTATTTTGATCAGGACGGTACTGCACCTTCGGTTGGATATAAACGTTATAATTTTCGTATTAATTCAGATCACAGAATAAGCAAGGTATTCACTTTTGGAGAAAACTTGTATATGGCTTATGCCAATCAAGCCTATGACAATAATGAAACACAAACCAGGACAAATTTAGTAAACGTTATTAAAATGATGCCCTATATGCCTGTTTATGATCCTACCACAACCGATGGATTTAGAGGAGTAAATTCTGTTTTGGACGGGGGCGACCCAACAAACCCTATCGAAGATGCAACAGTAAAAAATCCTGGCAGCAGGAAAAACGCGAAGATATTTGGGGTGGCTTATGCTGAGATAAATTTCACTAGTTGGTTAAAATTCCGCACAACTTACGGAGTTGATTATGCTAATGGTTTAGATTATCGTTTCTCTCCTATATTTAATGACAGTGGAGCAGTTGCCGGTTCCAGTGCCATATTAGCCACCATTACAAATAACAGGGCTATTTCCACTGTTCAATTAGCTACACAACAACTTACATTCGATAAATACTTTGGCGTCCATCATGTTGGTGCAACTGCTGTTTATGAATATCAGGGCCAAAAAATACGCAATGAAAATGCTAATGGTAATCAGCCATCAAATAATCTTCAAACATTGAATAATGCCAGTAATACATTTGTTCAAACACTGATTGGTAAAAACGCTCTGGTATCATATCTCGGTCGTTTGAATTACGACTTTAAAGGAAAATATCTTTTAAGCGCAGCTATTCGTCGTGATGGTCTCTCTGTTTGGGCACCCGGGAAGAAATGGGCAACTTTCCCTTCCGGCTCAATAGGATGGAGAATTGACCAGGAAGAATTTATGAAAAACCAAACAAAAATTTCTGAATTAAAACTGCGTGGTGGATATGGAATTACCGGTTTGAATGGAACTGTGTTAGGTAATACTCCCTGGTTGGTTGGTGTAAATGCAAATAGTGCTTATTATCCTTTTGGTAACTCATTAACCAGCGGGCCGTCATCTTCAATACAGGCATTAGGCAATTCTGATTTGAATTGGGAAAAAACAAAACAGTTGAACATTGGTTTGGATTTAGGATTACTTAATAATGCATTTACTTTATCTGCCGAATATTACCAGCGCAAAACAGATAACCTTATTTTAGCTGTTCCTATTCCGCCCTCACTGGGATATTTAACTACTACCGTAAATCAAAACGTTGCTTCTATGAGAAACAATGGTTTTGAATTGCAATTAGGTTATAATGAAAATAAAGGTGATTTTACATGGAATGCAACAGGTAATATAAGCATTATAACAAATAAGGTACTTTCATTAGCAGACGGAGTTCCCAATATTGAAGCTGGTTCTGATGTAGATCTTACCGAGGGATATAATGTTACCAATACGGCTCCGGGGCATGCCGTTCAATCTTTTTATGGATGGGTGATTGATGGTATTTTTCAAAGCGATGATGAAGTAAATAAATCTCCCTTTCAAACTGCCGGAACCGGCGCCGGCGATTTTAAGTTTAAAGACTTAGATGGCAATGATACTATTGATATCAGAGACCGTACATTTTTAGGCAGCTTTATTCCCAAGTTTACTTATTCATTCAATTTAGGAGCGAACTATAAAGGCTTTGGCTTGACGGTCTTTTTCCAGGGCGTGCAAGGCAATAAAATATATAATGCTTTAAGAACAACTACAGAAGGCATGGTTCGATTCTTTAATGCCGGGACAGCTGTCTTAAATGCGTGGACGCCACAAAACACAAACACGAGTGTACCGCGGGCTATTTCTTCCGACCCAAATCAAAATGCCCGCCCATCCACCCGGTTTCTTGAAGACGGTTCGTATTTGCGCCTTAAAAATATCGTGTTAAGCTATACTGTACCTCAGGCATCGTTACAGTCAATTACAAAAGGAGCTATTAAGAGTTTCAATATTTATATTTCAGCGCAAAATATACTCACATTCACAAAATACAGTGGTTATGATCCTGAAGTTGGAAACAGAACTCCTGGCATCAGTGGTACAGGGCAGCTAACTAATGGTGTTGATTATGCTGTGTATCCTCAGCCAAAGGCTTACCAGGTAGGTATCAATGTTAACTTTTAAAAGAAAAAAAATAAAATTTATGAAAAGAAATATCATAAAGCGGAATATATATTTACTGACTGCTGCGATTATTTTATGTGCTGCCACAATAGTTGCCTGCAACAAAAAGCTTAATGTGCTTGATGAAAATAATCCAACCACTGAAAGCTATTTTAAAAACTCAACAGAACTGCAAAACGGAGTTAATGCTATATATTCTACTTTGCGTTCGGGTAATCTTGTTGGTCGTGAGTGGTTTTTTACACATGATATGCGAGGCAGTGAAACATCATCCGGCGGGGCACAATTAGAAGCGCCGAGAGCCGAGTTATTAAAACAGCCTTCACCTTCGCCATCAAACGCGGTAATGACAAGTGTATGGACAGGCTGTTACCAGATGATTAACAGGGCTAATCTTGTTATTTCCAAAGCTCCTGATGTAAATGATAATCCTCAACTAAGGGATGAGCTTGTTGGAGAAGCCGAGTTTTTAAGAGCATGGGCATATTTTGAACTGGTATCTCAATGGGGCGATGTGCCTCTTTATACTGAGCCTGTTACTTCTCCTACTGATTATAAAGCTAAATCGCCTGCTGCCGATATTTATGCATTAGTAATTAGTGATTTGAATGATGCTGCTTCAAAATTGCCGGATGTCGGTCTACAACCAGGCAGGGCTACAAAGGGAGCAGCTAATGCTTTATTGGGAAGAGTAGAAATGCAAAATGGTGATTATGCGGCGGCCAAAGAAGCTCTTTTAAAAGTGTATGGCAAATATAAATTGGTAGATAACTTTTCAGATAATTTCGATGGCGATATAAAGTATGGAGATAACCTTTCTCAAACTCATCCTGCTGACAATGAATTTAACTCGGAATCTATTTTTGAAGTTGTTTTTGTTGATAAAGGAGACAATAATTTTAATTGGGGATATACCGGTGAAGGCGCAACAGCAGACGCAAGCATTATGCGCAGCCAGGAGTATGGAATAGTTTGGGGGAATGTAGTTCCATCAGATAAAATTCTTGATGAATTTGAACCCAACGATCCACGATATAAATATACTTTTTATGAATCAGGAGATAAGATTGTAACCCTCGGTGGTACTGTTCCCGGTGTAGCGCTTACAGAAAATGATCCTCCTTATAACATGAATGTTGCACAAAGCAATCACAATGGTGATGTGAGAAAAAGAGTATATCGTAAATATTCAGTGCTGGATTATATTAAAGATGATTTTCATCCGGATGGTATAAACCAGCGGTTAATTCGCTATGCTGATGTTTTGCTTATGCTGGCAGAATGTGAAGCTGAAACAGGAACTCCTGCCAACGCTGCAAAATATATTAATGAAGTGCGTGCACGCAAAAGCGTAAATATGCCACCGGTTACAACACCTTCAAAAAACCAGGCAATAGCAGCAGTAATGCATGAGAGAGCTGTAGAGTTGGCTGGTGAGGAAATTAATAATATTGATATTTTAAGATGGAGAAAAAAAGGTTATTATCCTTCAATCAGACCTGATCCTAAACCTGGGCAGGTAGATATGCTCCCAATTCCGGCGAGTGAAATTGCAGCGAACCCTTTGATAAAATAGACATAGTTTTAAAAAAATAGAGGCTAACATTAGCCTCTATTTTTTAGTACTGCTTAGAATATAAAATAATTTTTTGAAGCATAGCACGGAAGCACGTATTCTCAGGCATTCATACAGATGATAAAAATTAAAAACATTATAATCGTCAAGTTCATCCAATTGCAGTTGTTTAAGAATGACAATAAAAAATATCATTTTTTTAAAGAGCGCAGCATTATTTTTTTATTGCTGTTAATGCTAACTTTTTGTTTTATTTCCTGCAAACAAAAAGCACTACCAAACCAAGATATGATTGATCTTTTAAAGGCATCAGAAAAATATTATAACAACCCAAATAATGTTTTTAGCCCTGAAGCAATTGTGAAATTTTGTGATTCCGTATTAAAGAATTCATCTAATCAAAATGAGTTAACAGAAGCGCTTAGCAAAAAAGCAAATGCGCTATTAAAGTTGGGTGAAGAACAAAAAGCGATAAATATTTTTCAAGACTTAATAAATAAAACACACGGCAATCTTGATGAAAGGCAATCTTCATTGAAAGATATGGCAATTGCTTATTTAAGGTTGGGCGAAAGAATGAATTGCGTTAATAATCACAATGCAGAGTCATGCATATTTCCTATTTCAATGGGAGGCATGCATCACAATAAAACAGGCTCAGAAAAAGCAATAGAAATATATAAACAAATACTTGCAGATAATCCTGGCGATTTAGAATCAAGATGGCTGATGAATATTGCCTATATGACCATAGGTGCGTATCCGCAGCAAGTGCCGCCGCAGTTTCTTATAAAAATAACGAATGATGATTCCATGCATACCGTAAAACCTTTTACAGATGTTGCAGCAAACATCGGATTAAATTATAAATGCCAGGCAGGCGGAAACATTGTTGATGATTTTAATAATGATAATTACCCTGATATTGTATTAAGCAGTTGGTCGCCTTCAGAACCAATGCGCTATTATAGAAATAATGGCAATGGAACTTTTACAGATGTGTCTGATTCATCATGGTTAGGATATTTAACCGGCGGATTAAACATGATGCAAACTGATTATAATAACGATGGACTTAAAGATATTTTTGTACTGAGAGGAGGCTGGAAAGCTGAGTTCGGAAAAATGCCTAATTCTTTATTGAGAAATAATGGAGACGGCACATTTACGGATGTAACAAAACAAAGCGGGCTGCTTTCTTTTCATCCTACTCAAACAGCTACATGGGCTGACTTTAATAACGATGGATGGCTCGATGTTTTTATAGGAAATGAAACAACACCTGGCGAAGAATCGCATCCATGTGAATTATACATTAATAACAAGAATGGAACTTTTACAGAAGTGGCATCAAAAGCCGGTTGTGCAATAACTGAGTTTGTAAAAGGTGTTACTTCCGGCGATTATAATAACGATGGACTTACCGACATTTTCATTTCAACTTTAAATGGCAATAAAATATTATTAAAAAACGAAACCGTTAAAAATGGTTCAGTAAAATTTACCGATGTAACTAAGCAAGCTGGCTTAAGTAATAATGTTACCCGCAGTTTTACAACATGGTTTTGGGATTATGATAATGATGGCTGGCTCGATATTCTTGTTTGCGGATATGAATTTTACCAACCGCTGGCTTATTATGCCGGAGCCGAAGCCATTCATGCGCCTTTAAACAATGCAGGTAAAATTTTTTTATTCCAAAACAAACATGACGGAACATTTGAAGATGTATCAGCAAAAGTTGGATTAAATAAAATCGCATTTGCGATGGGTGCAAATTTTGGTGATATTGATAATGACGGTTACCTCGATTTTTATCTTGGTACGGGAAACCCAAACCTTAAATCAGCAATACCAAACAAACTTTTTAAAAATATAAATGGCATAAGTTTTTTAGATGTTACTACTTCTGCACGTGTTGGCAATTTGCAAAAAGGTCACGGTGTTTCTTTTGTTGATTTAAACAATGATGGTAACGAAGATATTTATATCAAGATGGGCGGTGCATACACAGGAGATGCTTATGAAAATTCTCTTTATTTAAACCCCGGTCAAAATCACAATCATTGGATTAATCTTTCATTGGAAGGAACGGTTAGTAATAAAGTAGCAATAGGTGCAAGAATAAAAGTAACATTCAAAGAAAATAAAATCGAACGCTCTGTTTACAGAGATGTAAATTCCGGTGGAAGTTTTGGTTCCAATCCTTTGCAGCAGCATATTGGTTTGGGCAATGCAACATCTGTTGAGAAGATTGAAATAACATGGCCTGTTACAGGTAAATTACAGGTGTTTCAAAATCCACCAATTGATACAAATATTAAAATCAAAGAAGGCGATAGTAAACTTATTACTTATCAATTGAAGTGGTTTGATTTTATTTCTGAAAAGCATGGGTTAATTGCATGTTCACCAAAATAGGCAAGTTTATTTTTCATTAGTTGAAAAGCTTAACCTCATGAATGTAAACAAGCAAAAAAGGAGGAAATACTAAATATATATTCTATTGATAAAAAAATTGCAACCAATTAAAAATTCAAATAAACAGTTATGATGCAAGTATTATTAGGAGAAAAAGAATATTTCAAAGGCATTAATCAAATTAAGTATGAAGGACCTGAAAGCGATAACCCATTTGCCTTTCGCTGGTACGATGAAAACAGAATTGTATCCGGTAAAACACTGAAAGAACATTTTCGTTTTGCCTGTGCTTATTGGCATTCATTTGTAAATGAGGGAGGCGACCCATTTGGTCCGGGTACGCATTTTTTTGAATGGAATAAAAAAGCTGATGCTGTTGAAAGAGCAAAGGATAAAATGGACGCAGCTTTCGAATTTATCACCAAAATGAATTTGCCCTTTTATTGTTTTCATGATGTGGATGTAGTGGATTATACAAACGATGTAAAAGATAATGATAAGCGTTTGCAAACAATGGTTGATTATGCAAAGCAAAAACAAAAAGATAGCGGCGTAAAATTATTATGGGGCACGGCTAATGTATTTTCTAACCCGAGATATATGAATGGCGCATCAACCAATCCCGATTTTCAGGTGCTTGCACATGCAGCAGCACAGGTTAAAGGCGCCATTGATGCAACCATACAATTAGGTGGTGATGGCTATGTTTTTTGGGGTGGAAGAGAAGGCTACATGACTTTGCTGAACACCAACATGAAACGCGAGAAAGAACATCTTGCACGTTTCTTACACACAGCAAAAGATTATGCAAGAAAGAATGGTTTCAAAGGAATTTTTCTTATTGAACCAAAACCAATGGAGCCAACAAAACATCAATACGATTACGATTGCGAAACTGTAATTGGTTTTTTACGTCAATGGGATTTACTGAATGATTTTAAAATTAATATCGAAGTGAACCATGCAACATTAGCAGGTCATACTTTTCAGCATGAATTACAGGTAGCTGCAGATGCAGGTGTGTTAGGTTCATTGGATGCGAATCGCGGTGATTACCAAAATGGATGGGATACAGATCAGTTTCCAAATAACATCAATGAACTTACAGAAGCTATGCTTGTTTTGTTAGAAGCAGGCGGCTTGCAGGGCGGCGGTATCAACTTCGATGCAAAAATTCGTCGCTCATCAACAGACGCTGCTGATTTATTTTACGCGCATATTGGTGGTATGGACACATTTGCAAGAGCATTAATTACGGCTGATAAAATTCTGAATAAATCAGACTATAAAAAATTCCGTAAAGAACGTTATGCATCTTATGATAGCGGTAAAGGAAAAGCATTTGAAGAAGGAAAACTTTCACTGGAGGATTTACATGCTTATGCAATTGAAGCTGGTGAACCCGAAGTAAGAAGTGGCAAACAGGAATATCTTGAAAATATTATTAACCGTTATATTTAGTTTTTTTTAGTATGGACTGTTGTGCTTTACGGCAGTTCATACTTTTTTATGTAATAAACCGCAGCTATTATAAAATGCAGCTTGAATTAATTATGTACTATTTTTTGTAAGACGAAAAGCTGTCTCATCCCTGCATTAAAATTTTTTCTATAAAGCCTGCATGGAATACTTCTAATATAACAACTGGTTTTAAAATTTACCGCGGTCGATTTTTTAATGAAGAAATGAACAACGAATTAAAAAAGGCGGGCATCAGTTTTATTAATAATTTTTAAAGAACAAAACACTATCATAGTTTCTTCCAACTGCAAATAAATAACCTTCAGCAGTTTTCAATTTTTTTATATCTCTTACTTCTCCACGTATAAGCCATCCGCTTTTTACAGGTGACAGCCATTCAAAACTATTTTTTTTATTGATGAGCATATCGCCCCAGTTTGCGTCATATCTTCCTTCAAAAGGCAATACACCATAAAAGTTTCCGCCAGAAATTATATCGTTTAAACCATCATGATTTACATCATCAACCAGGTATGTAAATATGGGCGCCGCCTGCATTTCATCAGGCAACTGTTCAAACGAAAAATTACCTTTTCCATCATTTATAAATATTGCATTGGCTAATGTTTGCACATTAAGTATTGTTGCATCATTTAACTGGTTGCCAAAAATTTCCTGCACGGTTTTACCTGCAAAATCGCTGTAGTTTAAAAATGTTCTTTTAATAAATGGCAACTGTTTTTCTAATTCATCTTTATCTAAAAAAATATATTCTTTTCCATTGGTTGTATAAGTTAGCAATTGGTCTAACATGCCATCACCATCAAAATCTTTCACGTATAATTTCAGCGGCGCAGTTTTAGTTGCATGCAGCTTTGAATTCAATCCATAATTTCCTGCAACAATATCAATATTGCCATCATTATTTACATCGCTCAATGTTACATTTTGCCACAAACCGGTTAAGCCATTTTTATTTTTTAATTTGAATATGCCATGCTCATTTATATAAACTAAAGCAGGCATCCACTCACCCGCGACAATTAAATCCGGCCAGCCATCTTTATTTACATCTGCAAAAGACGCAGACGTAACCATACCAATATTTTTAAATGGATTATTTGCTTTATCAGCAACAGAAAAATTTCCTTTGCCGTCATTCAGCAACAAATAAGATGTTTGCGAAATGCCATAATTTAAAGCATCAGCGCCAATGCCGATAAATAAATCCATATCGCCATCATGGTCAATATCTGCAACACATACAGCAGATTTATTTTTCAAAATTTCAGGCAAGCGTTTATTTTCTTTTATAAAATTTCCATAACCATCATTTATATACAGCCTGTCTGATAACAACGGGTTATTATCAGGAAATTCATTTCCGCCGCTGCATACATATAAATCTTTGTCACCGTCATTATCCGCATCAAAAAATATTGCATCCACATCTTCATAAGCGCTGTCGTTTTTAAAACATGTATTATTTGATTGAATGAAATGCCCGTCTTTCGTTTGCAGAAATAATTCACCGGGTTGGTTTCTTGCACCGCATACATACATATCATCCAACCCGTCTTTATTTACATCGCCAACAGCAATTTTCGGCCCGCGTGTTGAAAGCTTGTGCGGTATTAAATGCTGCAGATAGAAATCATTAAAATTATCTTCTTTATGTTTCCAGTTTAAATGAATACTATCAGTAATATTTTTAAATAATGGTTGCGAAGCAGGAAAATAACAACTGTAACAAAATATTTTCTTTGCATTGGATTGCTGAAAAGAAATAGTTGTATTTGTTTTTACATGGTAAATTGTTTGGCATGATTGATTTGGCCAAACCACAAGCAGGCTGTCAATTATTGTAGCAGTATCAACTCCAAAATGCAGTGCAGGTTCGCACGAAGATTGAAAGCCTCTTGTAAGCATTAGCTGCTGGTACTGTAATTTGCCTTTATTGAATAAATAAACTTTACATCCTACGCCAAACCTATTTGCGTCATTTCCTTTGAATGTAATCTTTAGATAATTTTTTTTTGTTGAACTGATATTGTGGTATATAGTCGCTTCTTCATTAATATTATTCGTTACAATATCAACTCTTCCATCATTATCTAAATCAGCGTATGCTGCACCATTTGAATAAGATGCTGCACCCATTCCGCCCTGTTCGCTTATGTTGCTGAAACGTACGCCGGCATTGCCTTTAAACAAGTAATTAATTGCTTTTCCGTCAGGCATTTTATTCAACGCGGCTTTGTCTGCAGTATGCGATGAATTAAGCTGCACTGCAACAGCAGGCTGCGAAATAAATTTTATATAGTCAAGGTCAACTGCACGTTTAACAACACCATTTGAAATAAACAAATCTTTAATGCCATCATTGTTATAATCACCAAATAACGGGCTCCAACTCCAGTCTGTTGCCGCAATGCCGGCTAATAAACCTTGCTCACTAAATGCTTCACCATTCCCAAGATTTTTTTGCAAACAATTTCTTGAATACTGGTTCTGAAATCCCTTACTAATAATGCCGGATTTGTATGTATCCATCCCGCCATTCGCAGCGTATGATTTCAAAAATTTTTCATCGGCAGGCAGCATATCAACTGTAACAATATCCGGCTGCGCATCATTGTTGTAATCGGCAATATCATCGCCCATACTAAAGCTTGAGTAATGGTTGAAATGTTTTGCGCCACTTTCTGTAAAAGTGCCATTGCCATTGTTTATATAACAATAATCATTTTCCTGAAAGTCATTGCTTATATAAATATCATTCCAACCATCATTATTTAAATCGGCAACGCCTATGCCTAAACCAAAGCCTATTGTGCTTGAATAAATGCCGCAGGATCCAGTAACATCTGTAAATTTTTTTGCAGGCGTATTTAAATCGTTTCTCAACAATTTACTGCCTGCTAAATAATTTGTATGTCTTCGCAACGATGTATCACCATAAGTATCTTTTGTGTGCGCTGATTGTGTAAGAATAAAACAATCCAAATCACCATCATTATCATAATCAAAAAAAACAGCTTGTGTTGCATAGCCTGAAAAATCGAGCCCATACTCAGATGCCCTATCTGTAAATGTGCCATCATGATTATTAATGAATAATTGATTGTGCCCATGCAAATCCAGTTTTTGATTTACAGAACACACATAAATATCCAGCCACCCATCACTATTCACATCAGCCATTGTAACACCGGAGCACCAATCTGAAATGCCCGCTACGCCTGCCTTTCCAGTAATATCTTCAAATTGCATATTGCCTTTGTTCAAATACAATTTATTATTGCCTTTACTGTTAGCAGTAAAATATAAATCAGGTAATCCGTCATTATTAATATCACCTGCAGCAACACCGCCGCCGTTATAGTAATAGAGATAATCAAGAATGTTTAATGAATCGTGGTCAACCAGCGTATTATTAAAATGTATGTTTGTTTTGCTGGATGGTAATATTTCAAACCAGGGTTGTTGCTGGTTATTGTTTGTACAGCTAAATAATATTATTATAAAAAAGATGAAAAGTGTAAGCTTGCTTTTAGTAAAATGGCGCATTGATTAAACATGAAATTTAGCCCTGCGAAAGATAGTAACAAAACAATAAGCAATGTATGGCACTTGTATTAAAAGTTAAGAATAGAATTTATCAAAACAATAAGATAATGATTTTTACATTTGTTGCAATAGTAAATTACGATATATGAACCAGTATGTAACAGATTTTGTAAGCTTGCTTGATAACAGCAGCAATATTATTTTTAATATGACGCATGAAGAAGCTGCTGCTGCTATTGTTTCAGGCGACCCCGCTGCCGTTCGTAAAATTGACGGTCAGTTTGCCATAGTTGAAAAAGCAGGACAAAAAGTTTTTATGGCACGTTCGCTTGGAAGACCCATGCGTTATTTTCTTGCCAAACAGGTTTCGGGACCGTTGCTGATTGTAGCAGAACGAATGGATGAAATTTATGAATACCTCAAACAAAAAAATTTGCATCACCAGTTTCATCCTTCTTACACAAGAATGGTTCCGGCGCATCACGTGGTAAAACTTGAAGTAATTGGCTGCCCCGATCCCAATCCTGTTTATACAAGATTTTTTGAACCGCAACGAAATGTGTTGCCAACAGACCTTGATGCTATCGGTAAAAAATACATTGAAGCATTGGCGAATGAATCCCAAAAATGGTTGTTGACAATTCCTGAGAAAGAGCCTGTTGGTGTTTTGTTTTCAGGCGGCATTGACAGCGGCTCTGTGTTTTTGGTGTTGTATCATTTAATGCTGAAGCTGGGTATGTCGCCACAAAGATTAAAAGCATTCACGCTTTCCGTAAATGGTGGTGCTGATGCAGAGCAATCACATCAATTTATGGATGAGCTTGGATTATCAATTTTTCTTGAAGTAATTGATGTGCCATTATCAGACATTAATTATAAAGATGCGATAAAACTTATTGAAGATTATAAATCGCTCGACCTTGAATCTGCAACCATGGCAATGGCGCTATGCAAAAAGATAAGGGAATTATATCCTGATTGGAAGTATTTGGCTGATGGCGATGGCGGCGATGAGAATTTAAAAGATTATCCTATTCAAGCTAATCCGGAACTTACTATTCGGAGCGTATTAAACAACATGATGCTGTACCAGGAAGGCTGGGGCGTTGATAAAATAAAACATTCGCTTACTTATTCTGGTGGACAAAGCCGCGGGCATGTACGCTCTTATGCGCCTGCTAAAAAATATGGTTTCATAGGTTTTAGCCCTTATGCATTGCCCAATGTAATTGAAGTGGCAGAAGGCATTCCGTTTATAGCGCTTACCAATTGGAAAGAAGAAGCGTTGTATGCATTAAAGGGTGAAGTGGTAAGCCGTGGCATAAAAGCTGTAACCGGTTTTGATATGCCTGTGTTTGAAAAAAGAAGATTCCAGGCTGGTGCGGTATCTGAAGATAGTTTTTCAAAAGTTTTTGGCAGCAGCGAAATAGAGTACAGAACTTATTTCCATTCTTTATATGCATGATGTGTACGATAACCGTGCAATCGTTCAGCTTCGTTCTAAAAAAAATAAAGTAAATCCATTTATTCCTTATCATTTCCTGCATGAGGAAGAACCGGGTTTATCAGGTAAAATCGAAACTGTAAACACCATCTTTCTAACGAGTAAAGAATGTGCTTTTAAATGTTTGATGTGTGATTTATGGAAGAACACTTTAGATGAAGCTGCACCATTAGGAGCAATTGTAAAGCAGATTGATTATGCATTGGAACAATTGCCGCAGGCTGATGCTATAAAACTTTATAACAACGGAAATTTTTTTGATACAAAAGCCATCTCGCCAAAAGAATATTCTGAAATAATCAGCAGGATTTCTACCTATAAAAGAGTAGTGGTAGAAAATCATCCAAAGCTTTGCAATAAATATTGTATTGAGTTTAATGAGATGCTTGATGCAAAACTTGAAGTAGCAATGGGCCTGGAAACGATTCATCCTGATGTATTACCAAGACTGAATAAACAACTTACAAAAGAAGATTTTAAGAACGCAACAAAATTTTTAAATCAGTATAATATTGATGTGCGTGCATTTATATTGTTGAACGCACCTTATATAACTGACGCAAAGGAAAGCGTTGCATGGACTTTAAAATCTATGCAGTTTGCTTTTGAATGTGGCGCAGTTCGTTGTTCTGTTATTCCGGTAAGACCGGGGAATGGTGTGATGGATGTTTTATGGAAAGAAAATTATTATACGCCACCAACATTGGCTATGCTGGAAGAAGTTTTTGAAAAAGCTTTATTATTAAAGCAGGGGCAAGTATTTATTGATACGTGGGATATTGGTTTTTTATCTAAATGCTCTGTTTGTTTTGAAGCGAGAAAAGAGCGGTTGGAAAAAATGAATCTTGAGCAAAAAATAATGCCGCGAATAGAATGCGTTTGTAATTCTGTTTATGCATCATCCATTTAATCATTATGATATTGTAATTGCAGGCGCCGGCTTTGCCGGCGCTCTCACTGCGCTTTGTTTAAATGAATGTGGTTTTAAAATTTGTTTGATTGAAAAAGGCAAACATCCGCGTTTTGCAATTGGCGAATCGTCTACTCCCATTGCTGATATGATTTTGCGTTCACTTTCATCAAAATATAATTTGCCGTGGCTGCATGATTTTTCAAGATATGGAAGCTGGCAAAAAGTGCATCCTGAAATTGTGTGCGGCATTAAACGCGGTTTCAGTTATTACAAACATTACCCGGGTAAATCATTTTCAACAGACGAAAATCATATCAATGAATTGCTTGTTGCTGCGAGTATAAGTGATGAACTATCTGATACGAATTGGCTGCGTTCGGATGTTGATGCTTTTCTTGTAACAAAAGTGAAAGAAGCCGGTATTGATTATTTTGATGAAACAGAAATTACATCGGCTATAAGACAAAATAAAGAATGGAGGTTGAATGTCATCCATAACAATAATAGTTCTATTACTCATGCTTCTTTTTTTATTGATGCAACCGGCAGCGGAATGTTGGCAGATAAACTGTTTGCTGTAAAATCTTCAGCAGAAAATTTTCTCACCAATTCATTTGCTGTGTTCTCTCATTTTGATAACCTGCCGCAATGGACAGAAATATTACATCAGAAAAATATTCACACAACTGATTATCCTTTCAATGCTGATAATTCTGCTTTGCATCATGTGCTGGATGAAGGATGGATTTGGCAACTTCGTTTTAATAATAACCGCACAAGCTTTGGCTTTGCATTAAACGGCAATAATGTTTCATTGCAAAAAATGCCGGCAACGGAAATATGGCATACAATGCTGGAAAGATATCCTGATATAAATTTCATATTAAAAGATGCAAAGCTTTCTTTTCAGCCCGGAAGTATCATTCGTTCGGGAAGATTACAAAGAAAACTGGCAACATGTTTTGGTGAAGGATGGGTGGCGATGCCGCATACAGTTGGTTTTATTGACCCGCTTTTCAGCACGGGCATTGCTTACTCATTGGCAGGCATTGAAAGAATTGTAGAGATGTTATCTGAAAACAGGAACTTTCAGCAACCACTATATGAACAGTTGAAAGAATATGAAAACATTGTTTTTGAAGAACTGAAATTAATTGACCTGCTTGTTGCAGGATGTTATAAAACAATGCAACATTTTCTGCTTTTCAATGTGTGGTCTATGCTTTATTTTACATTCACGATTATATATGAACAAAAGCGTTTAAAAAATCTTCCTGTAAAATATTTTCTTGAAGCGGATAATAAAGAAGTACAAAACATTTCAAATTCAACTTATAAAGAATTGCTTAAAATAATTGTACAAAAAACAATATCGGCAAAGGATATTGATGAATTCACAGATACAATAAGAGGAAGGATAAAGCCTTACAATATTGCAGGGTTGTTAGAACCATCTTCTAAAAATATGTATCACCATACTGTGGCAGAGTTATGACAGCATGAATTATTTGCCGACTGATAAACTTTTTTCTTTCGACGGTTTCAAAGCATTTATGAAACTATCGGTTGATACTTTACGTGTGTTATACTGCTGCATATATATTTTGTGCTGTTCAAATGGATAAACCGTTTCACTGGTGTAAGGATAAGAAGGCATATTATGAAAAGGTAATGGTGCAACTGTTTGTCCGTATGCTGTATTCAAGTCGCCATCTTTTACCCAACCTTCACTGTAAATAAGAAAATCTCTTTTCCAGCCTTTGGGTAATGCAGGTATATTCGATGCATCAAAATCAATACTTATTTCATCACCTGAATTGCAGATAATATATTCATCATCTGCTTTGGTTAATAAAGGCAGCACATTTCCATAACGTGTATAATAACCTGTTAGATCTCTCCATTTCTGACCATTGGATACATTGTAATAATCAAACCAATGCGGGCCAAAAGGACCACCTTTTCTATATGTAGCCGAATAACCTCTGTAGGCAAGACTTGCATTTGTCATGGTAAGATTATGCAATTCTACAGGCGCTTTTGATAAACCGTTGGAGAAAAATATTTCATCCCAATACACCTGCATAT
>Ga0157372_10002232_pt1 | contig 21022 bp, 15 predicted proteins | sample C55metaG_FD_115307 | JGI IMG/M metagenome (GOLD analysis project Ga0157372, IMG submission 115307) | Corn rhizosphere microbial communities from Kellogg Biological Station, Michigan, USA - C5-5 metaG | ecosystem: Host-associated > Plants > Roots > Rhizosphere > Soil | place: USA: Michigan... | reverse complement strand
GCGTTGAATGTGTGGGTCGCGTGCCGGGCTCCCGCCTTAACTCCTCGACGCGCCTGTTCGAGAGTGGAATCCGAATGCCCGATGCTGACGCAGATGCCGCGCCTGCTGGCTTCGGCAATCACTTCCTCGGCGCCATTGAGCTCCGGAGCGATCGTCAGCATCCGCACCTGACCGCGAGCCGCTTGCCATAGCTTGTCAAAAGCGGCGACACTCGGTTCGACCAAATCGACTGGTGGATGCACACCGCGCCGTGCATGACTAAGAAAAGGGCCTTCCAAGTGAATGCCCAATGGCCGTGCCCCCATGCTGTCTTTTTCCGCAGCTTCAATCCTGTCCGCCAACCGCTCTAGAGCACTTAGCGTGGCACCCTGCGCGGCGGTGACAGTTGTTGGAAGATAACTGGTGACCCCATGCTTCGCCAGGAACGTCTCGAATTGCGTCATTTCATCGGCGCTGCCGCGCATCACGTCGCAATTGACGCCGCCATGAATGTGAATGTCGAAAAACCCCGGCACGATGACGCAATCGCCAAAGTCAGTAGCAGCCTTATTTGGCCGGTCTTCCGTGTGATTGCGCGAAGCCACGCTGATGATCGCGCCGTTCTCAACCAATAGCAAAGCATCTTCGATTTTGCGAAGCGGTGTGTATAAAGTTTTGGATGTGAAGACGGTCATTCGGTGATCGCCTGTCGAAAGCTCCCCAAGTATAACAACAGACCCGCTGCAGTTCGCGCCGATGTCGGGCGCCAACCGATATAGAGCAGCAGGAACTCAAATGAGAATTTGGCCGATCGCCTGAGATGGGTTCTGTACCGCCTGCAGCTCGCGCGATTCCATAATGCGACCAATGCCGATGAAGCCCGCGCTGCGTTCCTCACCATAGAGCGCCGCAGACCAGCGATGTATAATTTAGAAGTTAGTTTCTCGCTGCGCGCCCATCCTGGGCAGCGCACTACGTCGGGGAGTGGCTCAGCCTGGTAGAGCACCTGGTTCGGGACCAGGGGGTCGGAGGTTCAAATCCTCTCTCCCCGACCAATTACCTCAATCCCGTCATTGAATTAGCGAGCTTCCTTTTCCCCAGTTTTCGGGAACTTGAGTCAACTTGGGTCGATTAAGCAATTCCTCGACTTTTTCGACCGCTTTCCGAGCGTCCGCCGGGATCGAATGCAAATAAACTTCGCGCGTGATCTCGGAAGAAGAATGCCCGAGAAGCGCCTGCACCGTTCCGAGTGGTGTACCGACTGCATCGAGCAGCGTCGCGTTCGCATGCCGCAACCAGTGCCAGCTCACGCCCTCCACTCCTAACTTCTTGCAAGTGGCTTTGAGCTGTCGCCTGCTAAGGTTGTGCCTGTCGAATGGTTGCCCTCACGAGCTGCGGAGACCAGAGCTTCCGGATTCGTAACAGCCGGTTTCCGGGCTGCCAGAATTCGAATCGCCATGGCGCATAATGGTAGCGACCGCCGACTGCGCTGAGTTTTTGGCACATCGAAGTGACCATCGTAGACCGACTCAGTCACCCGCAATGTGCCACGCTCCAGATCGATATTTCGCCAGCGTAGCGCCAGCAACTCACCGATCCGCAAGCCGGTCAGCACTAGTAGCCACGCCAGTGAATGCGAGGGTTCTGGCAAAGCATTCAGCAACTCCTGAATTTTGTCGGGAGCGATTTCAGCTTTTTGCTTTATCGGACCACGGCGCGGAAACCGAGTTTTCCGTACTGGATTGCTCGGAATTAGCTCCGCCGATTCAGCCGCGGCCATCAACGTGCCAAAAGTCGTCCTCAGGCTCTTGGTCGTTCGCCACGACAGCCCGCTTTGCAGCTTCGAAGAAAGAAAATTCTGCACTGCATTACGGTTAATCAGTCGCAACTGCGTATTGCCAAACGTCGGATACAAGTGAACTCTCAGAAAATACTGGTAGTGTTTCTTGGTTGAATGTTTCACAGTAGGCAGCACTTCAGGCAGCCAACAATTCTCGACAAACTCTCGCAAGGTTTGCGAAGAGCTGGGCCGATAATCGCGGCTGTTGAATTCCCGAAGCCGTTCGGCGAGAAGCTGCTCCGCTTCCCGGCGAGTCGGAATCTCTACGACCGAGCCCAATACTTCCGCGCGCCGTATACGACGCAATTCCCCCCTGGGCCCGATTACATCCTGACTGTAACGCGCCACCCATTTCTGTTTCTTCTTTCCACGTCGAAAAAGCGAACCGTGCTGAAATTTTCGAGTCATTTTCCTCCTAAATGACTCGCTCAGCTGAGGTTCTGCGTCGGCCACTAACGTAAACGTTGGGGCGGATCCACGCAAGCTAAATCCCCCTGTTTCTTTGGAGCCAATTCCAGACTTCAGCTTCAGAAAAGCGCAGATATTTACCAATCTTGTAATGCGGCAACCGGGCTACACCACGAAGTCGCGTTCGCTCGTAGACCCATGAAACGGGTACTCTTAAGCGCTCTGCAATTTCAGCGACTGTCAGCAGCTGATCACATAAACTGTGATCTAAAGAACGCTGCTCTTGCATATACGCGTTTTGATCGATAGCGCTCATCTTTATATATGTGTCGCGCGCACCGCTACGAGTGCGCTATTCTTTCGAGCTGCAGAAATAGTCGGTCAATGCGTGTTCGTAACAACTTGCGAGTGCGTTGCTTGTCTTTATCTTTGGAAAAGAGATCGAAGATGTCATCGAGTGACTTCAACTCTTCTTTAATACCCCTGATTTCACAAAGAATCGCCTGAATCTGAAAGAGCATTTGCGCATGCTTACGAAACGGCAGATCGCGGCCTCTAAGCGTTTTGATTAGGGAACTCAGATTTTCCATTCCTTGCTGGCGACGAATGAATAGCTGCATGCCACAAGGGTTGCAGATCAGATAATGTTTTCCATTTTTGTCGGTCCTTCTATCGAGCTGTTTGCCGCATAACAAGCACGGGACGCTTGGCATTTTTAGCTCCCGCTAGCGTTGTGCAACTTCGGGTCATCGTGCTGCAGCGCTGTATACGCATCGTTCAGCGCTGCTTGAAGCGCACTTGATGCGATCCCCAATTTGTCGCGCAGTTCGCGTATACAGCTGCGGCACAGCAAAACAACTGGGGAGCACTTCTGCCGACGAGGGCTGAATCCGACGCTCGAAAGAACGCAAGCGAGCGAGTACTGAGCAGTCTGCTTACAAAAGCAACAATATTTGTTGTTCACTCGCATTCGAAAATCTCCGAGAGCTGATTCTCCCCTCGCGCCGCACTCTGCAACTCGTTCGTATGTTTCGCGATCAAGTTTCGCGAGTCGTCGTATAAAGCTGCTTGAACACTTACTTGTAATAAGAGGCTCAACTGTTGGCGTATACGGTTGCAGCTGGTCCGTGAGCGCAGCGGAAGCTGTAACGTTGCGACGAAAACGTCGCTCAGTTTCGAATGTTGTATCTGTGTAATGGACTTCATGATCTGTATACTCGAACGAACGCACACTGCTCCTCCTTCACAGCTGTAAGTCAAAACAAATCGCATAGCCGATTCATGACGGCACCTCTTCGGGAATCATCTTTTTTTCTGAGCGAACGACTGCTAAATCGACGCGCCCTTCTTTTACCAAGTTCATGACGAGCTGCAGTGCTGAATTCTTTGGATATGCCAGGTGCCCGTCGCAGCGTGGGCAGAGGGGAGTTGCCGACGGTTCGTCTAGTTTCGTTTCCTTGGCGTTGTAAAAAACACCCATCGTGTGGACTCGCCGCACACCGTTAAAAGCGAGCTCAAGCTCAGCCAGACGTTCGGGTGAATATTTAGACACATGCTTAGACGTGTATTTCAATGCATGCCCTAAGGCACGAGCGAAGTCTGGTTTGCCTTCATGGAAGGGAACGGATTCAATGACCACCCGGTAATCGTTATTACCCCGAACCTTATTCCAAACTGATGAGACCAGCTTCAACGGTAGAAATGGTCCTAACCAAATTCCGTGGCAATGAAGATTGGTGTTGTAGTCTTGGGTCTTCGGATTCCAGCCGCCAAATTCGTCGCACCAGATCGCGCCAAACTGAGAAGCGCTGATTCCTAATTCGCGGCAGACCATGCGGATTGTTGTACGCACATCCTCATTAAATTGGCGGATTTCCTCAGCCGTCGGCATGCGACCCAGGTTTGCGGTCGTAAAAGTAAATGTCCCCAGCACAGCCTTAGAGCGAAATCCGTTTGGGCAAATGATTCGGTCAACTATGACTTGAAGACGAATGTATTTAGCGAAGAGCTGCATGAATACATGTTCGCCACAGTACCGACAATATCGATTCCCGCAGTAAAATCGAGCAAAGCCTTTGAGCCCACAATCGAGGCAGTCCATCGGTCGCGCCGTGACTGAGCAGTTAAGAAGCCGATTTGCCTTTTTCTCCAAAGCACGCGCTTTGCGGTCGAGCTTCCGTTCCAACCAAAGACCAAACTCTTCTTCCGCCTCAATGTCGCCCTTCAAAAATGCCGCAAGCTCAGACGCGCGATCAGGATCACGCTTCAATGCCTGCGCATATCGTTTCCGCTCCCTCGTTTCTTCGAGTAGGGGGCGCAACTCGTCCGGTGACTTCATTAAGTGAAGGGTTTGCTGTTCCTGCTCTGCTGAAGAGACCGATTTAACCGACGGATCGCCGTTCCGAGCGTGCGCTACAAGCTCCGGAAGAATGAAGTCACTCCACGACAACATCGGACGCAATGAGCGAGTAAGAGTCTTTCCGCCGTCATTCTTAACGCGAGGAGGCGTCGGTGATTGGATGGGTCCGAATAGACCTGGCTCGAAGTTCCCCGAAGGGGATTCGATCTCTACTGATGCCAACGTGTTTGATATCTCTGTATTCACTTATTCGAGTCTTTACAAGTAATAATCGGGGCTGCGCCCCGAAACCCCAGCGTCTGCTTCGCAGACGCGCAGGGGCTTTGCCCCTGCACCCCAGACAAACTCTTTGCACCCTTACCCGGCAGTTATGTCGTACTCATATGCGATTGGCGGGTGGGCTTCGCGTGCCGGTTCAAGGTGCGGGTTGCATGGTTTGTCATTCCTGCAGCGCCCGCTTTGTTTACAACGCGAAGCCGCACCCAAATCGGGGGCAGTGTGGGCGCCCCCCGCATTAGCCATTAAAAATTTGCAGCGTTAAAATGTCCGTAACCAATCACGAACAAAATGCCGTTACGCCTTTAAGTAATAGAGGGAGCGAAAGATGAACCACCCCAGAGCAAACAAGATTGAGTCCGTACCGTGGCCTAAAGAAGACGAACTACGGTGGGTCGAGTGGCGAATTCGAGAACGCGAAGGAATTGAGTCAGGGCGACGATCAGCCGACTGGGGTACCAAAGGGCAATGCAGCCTGCAGGATTACAAAACCTGGATACTTCACGTGCGCGATGGAATCTCATTTCAGAGGATCGGAGATGAGCTTTTCCCCGTAGACCCCGATCCAGATAACAGAAAAATGAAAGCTTACCGTGCCTATAAGAGTGTGGAATCAGAATTTCGTCGAGGCGATCGCAAAAAGACAGAGCCGCTAGGATTCTGGATCAGTGCGTTCGGCATCGTGACCAGAACTCCTGACTAGCCTATGACCGCGATTAGGCTGCAATCCGCACCCCACCACCACCGATTAACATTTCCGTTCCCCAAATCGGATGCATTGTATGGTTGCAACTTAAATCAATGACACTAGAAAGTCTGACCTCTATATTGTAGGTCTTGTTCCAAAACGGACAAGAAAGACCATCAGTTTTCAAAATGCCAGCAATTTGTCTGTAAGTTAGAGGCGGTGCCCTTCAGGACCACTACAGCAGGAATAAACAAGATAATGGAGCAGGCGACTCACAACAAGATCGTTTCTTTCATCTGGGGCATAGCCGACGACGTACTCCGCGACTTGTTCAAGCGCGGTAAGTATCCCGATGTGATCCTTCCGATGTGCGTCATCCGGCGCATGGATGCCGTTTTGGAACCTACTAAGCAGGCGGTGCTCGACACCAAAAAGATGCTCGACGAGGCGGGGATCACCGAGCAGAGGGCCGCGCTCTGCGCCGCAGCCGGTCAGTCGTTCTACAACACTTCCAGGTTCACGCTGCGGGACCTCAAGTCTCGAGGCAGCCAGCAGCAATTGCTCGCCGACTTTCAGGACTTTCTGGATAATTTTTCGCCGAACGTTCAAGACATAATCGACAACTTCAAGTTCCGCAACCAACTCCCCACACTGTCTAGGGCCGACGCCATCGGAACACTGATCAACAAGTTTCTTGATCCCGGCATCGACCTGTCCCCCGCTGGCATCGACAACCACACAATGGGCACTGTTTTCGAGGAGCTGGTCCGCAAGTTCAACGAAGACAACAACGAGGAAGCTGGCGAGCACTGGACGCCACGCGACGCGGTTCGACTGATGGCAAACTTGGTGTTCCTGCCCATCGAGACCGAGATCAAGTCTGGTACATACCTGCTTTATGACGGCGCGTGCGGTACGGGCGGCATGTTGACCGTCGCAGAAGAGACTCTCACTGCCATCGCCAAAAAGCGCGGCCAACAAGTTAAGTGCGTGCTGTACGGCCAGGAGATCAACCCAGAGACTTACGCCGTGTGCAAGGCGGACATGTTGCTGAAGGGTGAAGGGGAGAGCGCCGATCACATTGTCGGCGGCGCTGAATGGTCCACACTCTCGCATGATGCTTTCCCCGCGCAAGAGTTTGATTTCATGCTCGCCAATCCGCCCTATGGAAAGAGTTGGAAGAAGGACCTGGAAGCGCTCGGCGGTAAAGACAAGATGCGGGACCCGCGCTTCAAGGTGATGCACCAAGGCGAGGAACTGTCACTCGTGACTCGGTCGAGCGACGGCCAGTTACTCTTCCTTGCCAACATGGCATCGAAGATGAACCACAAGTCGGCACTTGGCAGCCGCATCGCCGAGGTGCACAACGGATCGTCGCTCTTCACCGGCGACGCCGGCCAGGGCGAAAGCAACATCCGGCGCTGGCTCATTGAGAACGATTGGGTCGAGGCCATCGTTGCGCTGCCGCTCAATCTCTTCTATAACACGGGCATCGCGACATACATTTGGGTGCTGTCGAATAGAAAAGCCGCCCACCGCAAGGGCCAGGTGCAACTCATCGACGCGAGCCAATGGTTCAGGCCCTTGCGCAAGAACTTAGGCAAGAAGAACTGTGAGCTCTCGCCGGGTGACACCGAGCGAATCAGCCGCACCTTTCTCGACTTTAAAGAGACGCCAGAGTCGAAGATCTTTCCTAACGCCGCCTTCGGCTACTGGAAGGTAACGCTCGAGCGCCCGCTGCGCCTGCACAGCCAGCTAACAGTTAAGGCCATCGAGACCCTGCGCTTCACCAGCGGTGATGAAGACCTGCGCTCGGCACTATATGAGGAGTTCGGCGACGACCTGTTCACCAACTTCGACAAGGTCTCGACCGCATTGGAGATGAGGTTGGTGGAATGGAGCAACAACGACCCCGAGACTGAAGACGAGGAGGGCGAGACTCCAAGAAAGGCCCTGCCAGAGAAGAAGAAAAAGAAGCTACTCGACTCCAAGACTTGGGCACGTGATGGTCGACTGGTCGAAGTTGCGACCAAGCTGCGCGAGGCTCTTGGCGACACGCTCTTTGAGGATCACAACGTCTTCTGCGAACGCGTGAATGCCGCCCTTGAGAAAGCAACCATTGAGATCGCAACCGCCGACCTCAAACATATCCTTACCGCCGTAAGCTGGCGAGTCGAAACCGCGCCGCCTGTTATCGCGAAAGTTCACAAACCCAGCAAAACCAAAGCCGACCCGCTGCACGGATTGTATGAGGCAACAGTGGATGGTAAACCCGTCGTTGTCCAGTACGAGCCTGACTCCGAGCTGCGCGATACGGAGCAGGTGCCGCTCCTAGAAGATGGCGGCATTGAGGCATTCATTCGTCGCGAGGTGTTGCCCTACACGCCGGATGCATGGATCAAGGAGGAAGCCAAGGTCGGCTACGAAGTGAGCTTCACTCGCCACTTCTACAAGCCGCAGCCGCTGCGCACACTAAATGAGATCAGCGCCGACATCCTTGCTGTCGAGCAAGAGGCCGAGGGCCTGCTGGATGGATTGCTGCAGGTGGGCGCGAAATGATTACTGATCTCAGACCGTATGAAGCATACAAGGAGTCGGGCCTGCCGTGGCTTGGGCAGGTGCCGAGCCATTGGGAGTTGATACCCAATCGTGGCCTTGTCCGTAGGAGGAAGGTTCTCGTCGGTCAACGTCACAGCGAATACCGACTTCTCTCTCTCACTAAACAAGGCGTAATCGTGCGCGACATCTCAACAGGAAAGGGCAAGTTCTCCTCCGACATGGGTACCTCGCAGGAGGTACGCAACGGAGACCTCATCTTTTGCTTTTTTGATGTGCCAGAGACACCGCGAACAGTAGGCCTGTCTCCCCATGAAGGAATGATTACAGGTGCTTACACCGTATTCGAGTTTCTGGGCAAAGGTAGTCGTGAGTTTTTTGAGCTGTTTTACCGGGCGATGGACGACCGAAAGCTCCTTAGCCCACTCTATTCCGGTTTGAGGAACACGATTCCGGCAGAGAGATTTCGGGCTGTTAAAACGCCTCAACCCCTTGCAACCGAGCAGGCGGCGATTGTGCGGTTTGCAAACTGGGCCAATGATCGCTTGGAGCGGGCGATCCGGGCGAAGCGGAAAGTGATCACACTGCTCAATGAACAAAAGCAGGTCATCATCCAACGCGCCGTCACCGGTGGCCTCTACCCCGGTGTAACCCTAAAACCGTCTGGTATTCCCTACCTGGGGAATGTCGCAGAGCACTGGGATGTGAGACGTGCGAAGTATCTATATCGCGAAGTGGATGAGCGTTCTAAAGATGGCAGCGAAGAATTGTTGTCTGTGTCGCACATCACTGGCGTTACGCCGCGCAGCCAAAAGAACATAACCATGTTCAAGGCTGCCTCATATGTCGGGCACAAGCTCTGCCAACCCGGCGACCTCGTCGTGAACACGATGTGGGCATGGATGGGCGCGCTTGGTGTATCTGCTTACGCTGGAATCGTCAGCCCTTCTTACGCGGTCTACCGGCCACGTGAACCTGAGTCCATCGTCGGTGAATACATCGACCACTTACTTCGCAGTCGGCCCTATATTGGCAATATAATTTGTCGCTCCGTAGGACTGCGGGGCTCTCGCTTGCGCTTGTATCCAGAAGAGTTTTTCCGGCTTCCGCTGATCTTGCCGCCTGTTGAAGAGCAAGGACAGATTGTCAATGAAGTTAGACAAAAAACTGCCCACATGGGTGCCAAAATCTCCCGCCTCGAGCGCGGGATCGAACTCCTCCGCGAGTACCGCACACGCCTGGTCGCAGATGTGGTTACCGGCAAGCTCGACGTGCGTGTGATCGCAGCAGGGCTGCCCGAGGAAGCTCCGCCTGATGTCCCCTCGGACGCCGCCGACCTGATCGAAGAGCCCGAAGCCGCCGAGCAGGAGATTGTGTGAGCAAGCGCCCCGCCATTCCCATTGAGGTTCGACGCGAAGTTCTGTTCGAAGCACGTCACCGTTGCGCAGTCTGCTGCGAGCCGATACCTCTCGAAAACGCGCACATTGACCCTTGGCGCGCAAGCCACGATCATAGCGTCGCCAATCTCATCGCCCTCTGCGCGAACTGCCACAGCCGCGCGGATAAGGAAAAGTGGGGCGAAAAGATTCTTAAGCTATATAAGCAGAAGCCATGCGCTCTCGCCGCTAACGCTGCTCCGGTCGTCACTGCGGAACAACAGGCAGTCATTGACATGGTGATTAGCAGCGATCCGGATTCTATGACTGAGATGCAGCGGATACGCTTTGTTTCCATGATCGCCGCTTACGCCGGTACTCGGATCGGAAACATCGAGTTTCTCTCCGTTACTCACGCGAACAGCTCACGCATTAGGCTAAAGATGCCAACGACAGCTGCCACGAAAGTTTTGACCGGCTTTGAGCAGCGAGATCCGTTGCTGCGGGCGTTTCTTGACGACTTCGAACTTCTGCGAGTTGAGCGTGTGACGCCCACTTCTCAACATAGGACCAGCACGACCGACACCAGCGAGAAGGGACTTGAAACGCTGATCATGCGGCACATGACTGGCGGTGACGGCCTGACCGTGGTGCCGGGCACTGCTGCGGACAACCCCGACCCGGCCGGCAGCGGTTACTTCGCCGGTTGCGCGAAGGACTACGACCGGGGCCAGGCACTTGATGTGCCGCAGCTCTTTGCCTTTCTCCGAACGACCGAGCCCGAAGCCTTCAAGAAGCTGGCGATGACCGATGATCCCAAGGACATCAATCGCCTCAAGTTCCTGGCGCGCATTTCTTCAGAGATTGGCAAACGCGGCGTAATTGATGTGTTGCGCAAAGGTGTGAGTCACGGGCCAGTCCACTTCGATCTCTTCTATGGCACGCCTTCACCAGGCAACGCAAAGGCCGAACTCCTGTACTCGCAGAACCGGTTTTCGATCACACGCCAGCTCGCCTATAGCTTGGATGAGACGCGCCGTGCGCTCGACCTGTGCCTGTTTATAAACGGTCTGCCTATCGCTACTTTCGAACTGAAGAACAGCCTCACGAAGCAGACCGTTGAGGACGCGGTGGAGCAATATCGCCGCGACCGCGACCCACGCGAGCGAATTTTCGAATTCGGGCGCTGTGTAGTGCATTTCGCAGTGGATGACAGCGAGGTGCAAATGTGCACCGAGCTCAAGGGCAAAGCCTCATGGTTTCTCCCCTTCAACAAGGGTTACAACGACGGCGCGGGTAACCCGCCCAACCCGCACGGCCTCAAGACTGACTATCTCTGGAAGGAGGTGCTCCCCCCGGCGGGCCTAACCAACATCCTGGAGAAGTACGCGCAGATCGTCGAGGAGAAGGATCCGCGCACTGGAAGAAAGAAGCGCACGCAGGTGTGGCCGCGCTACCACCAACTAGGAGTTGTCCGACAGACGCTGGCCGACGTCCGCGATCGCGGCTCGGGCCAGCGCTACCTCATCCAACACTCAGCTGGAAGCGGCAAGTCGAATTCCATCGCCTGGCTCGCTCACCAGCTCATTGGAGTGAAACGGGACGACAAAGAAGTCTTCGACTCCGCCTTCCTAGTGACAGACCGGCTTCTGCTCGATGACCAGATACAGACGACGATCAAGCAATTCATGCAAGTGAGCGCGACAGTAGGCCACGCCGAGAGCGCCGAGCAACTACGCGGACTCATCGAAGAGGGGAAAAAGATCATTATCTCGACGGTGCAAAAGTTCCCCTTCATCCTCGACGAGATCGCCACGAGAGCTGGGAAGAAGTTCGCCATCATCATCGACGAAGCCCACTCCAGTCAGGGTGGCAAGACCTCGGCGGCGATGAGCGAAGCGCTCAGTACGCCTGCGGAGGACGAAGACACAGGGCCCGACCCTGAGGACACCGTGAACGAAGCGCTCACCAAGCGGATCGAAGCGCGCAGACTGCTAACCAATGCCAGCTACTTCGCGTTCACCGCCACGCCGAAGAGCAAGACGCTGGAGTTGTTCGGCGACCCGCTGCCACCGGACGCCGAGGGCAAGATCAAACACCGACCGTTCCACAGCTACAGCATGAAGCAAGCGATCGAGGAACGCTTCATTCTCGATGTGCTCAAGAGCTACACGCCCGTGAACAGCTACTACAAACTGGTTAAGAAAACGGAGGACGATCCGGAGTTCGACACCAAAAAGGCGACGAAGAAGCTGCGCCGATATGTAGAGAGCCACGACCACGCAATCCGGCTCAAGGCCGAGATCATGGTGGATCACTTCCATGAGCAGGTGCTGGCGGCTGGGAAGATCGGCGGACAAGCCCGCGCGATGATTGTCACGAGTGGAATTGAGCGGGCCATCCAGTACTTCCACGCCGTCAAGACTTATCTGGCGGAGCGCAAGAGCCACTACCAGGCAATCGTCGCCTTCTCTGGCGAGCACGAATACGCCGGTGCGAAGGTCAGTGAAGTTTCACTGAACGGCTTTTCGAGCGGCGACATCGCCAGCAAAATCCAGAGCGACCCGTACCGGTTCCTGATTTGCGCCGACAAGTTCCAGACAGGCTACGACGAGCCTCTTCTGCATACGATGTATGTGGACAAGCCACTTTCTGGCATCAAGGCTGTGCAGACCTTGTCGCGTCTCAACCGTGCGTACCCGCAGAAGTACGACTGTTTCGTGCTCGACTTCCAGAACAACACCAACGCGATCACTTTCGCCTTCCAGGACTACTACCGTACAACGCTGCTCGCCGAAGAGACGGACCCGAACAAGCTGCACGACCTCAAGGCGGCGTTGGATACGGCACAGGTGTATTCGCCAGAGCAAGTCCGGCAAGTTGTGGAGTTGTTCCTCGCCGGCGCGGAGCGCGACATGCTCGACCCGATCCTAGATGGTTGCGTTGTGGTCTACCTAGAGAGGCTGGACGAGAACGGCCAAGTCGAATTCAAGGGCAAGGCTAAGGCGTTCTGCCGCACATACGATTTTCTCTCTTCAGTGATCCCGTACAGCAATGCCGAATGGGAGAAGCTCTCGATCATGCTGAATTTGCTGATTCCCAAGTTGCCCGCACCAAAGGAGGAAGATCTCTCCAAGGGAATCCTCGAAGCGATCGACATGGATAGTTACCGGGTCGAGAAGAAGGCGCTCATGAAGATCGCGCTCGAGGACAAAAACGCCGAGATCGAGCCCGCGCCAACGGACGCCAGCGGTCGAAAGAGTGAGCCCGAAATGGACCGCTTGAGCAATATCCTCAAGACATTCAATGAACACTTCGGCACGCTGTTCACCGATGCCGACCGGGTCGTCAAACGCATTCGCGATGACATCGCGCCACAGGTTGCCGCCGACGTGGCGTACAAGAATGCGAAGGAGAACACTCCGCACACGGCCCGCATGGCCCACGACGAGGCACTGGCGAAGGTGATGCAGCACCTATTGAAGGACGACACGCAGGTCTACAAGCAATTCGTGGAGAACGAATCGTTTAAGCGCTTCGTCGGCGACATGGTGTATGCGCTCACGAACCAGTGACTTTCTTTGCGACAGCGGTTGTTTGGTTAAACATCTATTACTCAAAAGACGGGAAGCATCATCTGCCCATTTTCCTCTGCCGTAACTTCAATGGAGACCGCGCATTTCCTCTTGGACCACGCTCTACGTTAGTTAAGGACCATAGCTCCTCTCTACTGGGCAAGCAGTAAGAAGAAAGATCAAACCGCGCGGTTCTGAGAGCAATTCGCGAGCTGAGGTATGATGTTGAATGGCTCTGGAGGTCTACTACTACCTTGACAGCTCTGTCGTTCGAAGACCTCATGACAAGGGGATATTTCCCTGACCGACTTATTCCGCCCATAAACACCCTTTCACTTTCGCCGTCCATTCCTGAGGTACTGGCGTACGTTACTCCTAAGGCGGCTGATATCATCGGCAAAGTTAAAGGATCTGGCCTTCCGCGATCCCTATGCGTCACTCATTCAGTCCCGAAGCGTAAACACCTACGTCGCTCAATGTCCATACCGAATCCACTCCATCAAGCGGTCCTCTGCAATGAGATCGCAGCTAACTGGAGCGAGTTAGAAAAATTCTGTTCACAATCCACTCTGTCTCTCGGCGTCCCGAAACCCAGCACGGATCGCGCACTTGAGGCAACCAACGATCTAGGAAAGCTGTCGTTGCATCGAGCAGAGCGCTCAGTTGGTGCGAGGTATCTTCTCAAGACCGATATCGCTCGGTATTATCCTTCCATCTACACGCACAGCATACCCTGGGCTCTCCACGGAAAGACTCAAGCAAGATCCGATAAAAAATACAAGCTGCTTGGCAATCGTCTTGACCTGTGGTTGAGGGAAACCCAGGATAAACAAACCGGCGGTATTCCAATTGGGCCGGACACTTCATTTCTCATCGGCGAAGTTATTGGTACTGCACTGGATATAGAACTACTTGCACGATTCCCTTCTTTATCAGGTGCTAGATACATCGATGACTATTATTTATATTTTTCGACCCTTGCGGAAGCTGAAAGAGGGCTAGCTACGCTCCATGAAGTCACCCATAGGTTTGAATTAGAGATCAATGATCCTAAAACTGAAATCGTCGATCTTCCTGATATTCTCGAACCCTTATGGAAGCGAGAGCTTCGTAGTCTAACAATCCGGGACAATGGACAACCGCAGGCCACGGACCTCTTGACCCTATGGGATCGTGCATTTGAGCACGCACATGCGTTTCCGGCCGATAGCGTCCTGACGTACGCTGCTAAACAGACCCTGAGTGCAGCCATCACCGAGGAGAATTGGAAATTTTGTGAGGCCTTACTGCTCAAAGCGGCCTTATCCGAACCGACGATGCTTTCTGTACTCGCCGACATCTATGAAAAATACTTGCCTTATCATACCGACGGTGGGGCACTGGCAAACGCTCTCGAAAGCATTTGCGCCTACCATGCTCCTCTGCAACAAGGAAACGAAGTGGCATGGGCGCTTTGGCTGGCGAAGCAAATGAGCGTCCCTATATCCAAAGAAATAGGAGACAAGATTGTCCGACTCGATGATGATGTGGTCGCGCTCATCGCACTGGATCTACACCATCTTGGATTGCTAAAGGCTGCAGGATTTACAAAGTGGCGCAACTTCCTCACGGCGGCCAACTTGTATGACAGCCATTGGTTGATTGCTTATGAGGCACTTGGGCAGGGATGGCTCCCGTCGCGAAACGGCAATGACTATGTCGAAGCGGACGATTTTTTTTCAATTCTCCGCAAGCATGGAGTGCGATTCTATGGCGCAGGAGTTGTTCCAGCAGCCAGCTTCTTCTGGTACTCAGATGAGGAGGTTGAAGCTTCAAAGGTTGAAATGGGAACGATGCCAGCACATCTCCCCGCGTTAACCGAACCAGAGGGAACCTAGAAAATCAGGTTTCAGAACATTGATTTTGTTTAAGTTCGGAACTCGAGTCAAACTTGAGTCAATTGTTCTCGCAACCAGGGGCTCTGGTCACCCGGTTGTGAGTGTAATCGCCTGATTTCTTCAATTCACCCAAACGTTTTTACTTCAGTTACGATGTGAGCGCATGGCGATTTCTTGGAAAAATATCGCATTGCTCTTTAGTTTGGCTGTGTCGCAAATGGCGTGGTGTCAAGGCAAGGCAGAACTACACGTAACGGACATCTCGAGCAACGAGAGAATATACATCCGTGGACGAATCGGAAAAATATCGTATTTCATGACCTGCACGCGGGAGAATCCAACGAACGTATCGGATGCTTGGGACGAGATCAATGAAGCCGCGTGTTCATCCCTGCATGCTGGGCACGATTATCCAGTCTACTCCCTACGTGGAAAGATTATGTGGGTTGGGCAGGGTTGCAGGGTTGGGACTCCCAACTGTCCAGATGCGAAACTTACGATTTTGAAAGAGCGGGAACTCCGATGATGTCGGTTACTCCCTACGCCGAGTAAATCATCCCGCCCGAGACCTGCACCTGCTCGGAGGAGAATTCAAAAATGGATCAGCCACCCCAGCGTCGGGGGTTTTTGAGTGTAATCGCCTCCATGAGAAGACCGGTCGGAGTCAAGTGGTTTTTTTTGTTTTTTTTCATTCGGCAAGGCTTTTCTCCGCCAAGTCTTCGACGCGGGGTTGGCCTCCCACCTCACTAATTAAAGCGCGCGCAACGGTCGGAATACCGACGGCCTCAATCATTTCTCTTTACCGACTAGGACGGGCTTACAATTCGCCAGCTTGTTCCGATTTCGAAACAAAAATACTTTCCGCACATTCGGAAAACGGAACGATTCTAGAATTACGCTTTCCCGAAGAGACATTTAGCAACACCAGAACCGGGTCTAATCGAGTAATCCAGGTCGCGTTTCGAGTCTCAAGGCCGGCGTTTGCGCTCTCTCGAAGACGACTGGCTAATCCGAAAGAGTGGAGACTCAAATGCGATTTACGGCAACGATTACTAGTCTCGCCCTCGCTATCACGCTCAACTGCTCGACTGCGGCATCACAGAGTAGTCAATCTCCTCCCGCCAATAGCCAAGCTCAGACCGGAGGTGGGCCCGCTGCTTCGGCCCCAGCAGGCGGCGCAACTCAAGGTGCAAGCGGTGCAGCTAACCCTGCGACTGCCCAGCCCGGAGGGGAAAGCGGAGGCACGAAGCCAACGACCGCTGACACCGGTTCGGTACCAACAGGCGGTGCAACTCAAGGTGCAAGCGGTGCTGCTAACCCTGCCAGTGCCCAGCCCACAGGGGCTAACGGAGGCACGAAGCCAACGACTGCGGACACCGTGGCTCAACAAGTAAAAGATGTGAAAGCTATTAAGGACGCTCTGAGCGCTGACAGTGACCTTGATTTCAGCTTGGTGCTGGGCGTCGCGTCTCTCATTGTTGTTTCTGGATCGACAGATTATTCGGATGCATCGAACGTGATCCACTCAAACAATCTCGGAAAAGCGACACCGCAGTTTCTTACGGGAGTGGCGTTTAGGTCGCACCTTCCAAACTTTTTCCCGCGCTACTATGGGTGCCCTTGGAACACCAACAATCCAGCTCCGAACGACACGACTGCACCCAAAGGCGGTACAAACCCAAAGAAAAAATCTGGAAGTGCCTGCAGCTATGCTGAACCATGGCAAAAACGCCCATGGAATGCATTTGTGAGCATAAAGTTCTCGCCCGGTGCTAACCAGACAGTCAATGGTTTCGTCTTTGGTGCCTCCTACGCATTGACAAAATACCTGAATGCATTAATTGGATATAGTTTGACTCCGATAAACGAGCCGGCCCCAGGTTTTAGGGTTACAGCTTCACAATTCGTGGCGGCTCAGCAAAAGACTGGGCAAGATCTGAGCTTTAGCCCAACAGCTATGCTGAATAATTCGCCGAATGCATTCGATGGATTCCCAGTCACCGATTCAACCGGAAAATTGATCTACTCGGGAAATCCGTTGACAGTTCATTACCACGGAGGTCTGGTGCTCGGCATCTCTATTCCGATCTACTTCTCATCGGTATTCAAATAGAACGGTCGAACTCACCTCAATAGGGATCCAGAGAGAGTTTGGAGTGGGCTAACAGCACAAAGCGACAATTTTTAAAACGCGGCCCTGAAGTCACCCAACAGGTCTTCCTCACAAGGAAGATGGAAGAGATTATGGCGGCGAAAAACTTGAGTCAAACTTGAGTCAATTAAGGCCCAAAAACCGGGTAAAAAGGGGGTCTATCACGCAGAACCAAGCTAAGCGAATCAATGAGATAGCATTTCCGTTGTTGTTTCGGGACCAGGGGGTCGGAGGTTCAAATCCTCTCTCCCCGACCAATTACTTCAATCCCGTCATTGAATTAGCGAGCTTCCTTTTCCCCAGTTTTCGGGAACTTGAGTCAATTTGGGTCGATTAAGCAATTCCTCGACTTTTTCGACCGCTTTCCGAGCGTCCGCCGGGATCGAATGCAAATAAACTTCGCGGGTGATCTCAGAAGAAGAATGCCCGAGAAGCGCTTGCACCGTTCCGAGTGGTGTACCGACCGCATCGAGTAGCGTCGCGTTCGCATGCCGCAGCCAGTGCCAGCTCACACCCTCCACTCCTAATTTCTTGCAAGTGGCTTTGAGCTGTCGCCGGCTGAGGTTGTGCCTGTCGAACGGCTTGCCCTCACGAGCTGCGAAGACCAGAGCTTCCGGATTCGCAACAGCCGGTTTATGGGCTGTCAGAATTCGAATCGCCATGGCGCACAATGGTAGCGACCGCTGACTTCGCCGAGTTTTTGGAACATCGAAGTGACCGTCGTAAACCGTCTCAGTCACCGCAATGTGCCACGCTCTAGATCGACGTTCCGCCAGCGCAGCGCCAGCAACTCCCCGATCCGCAAGCCCGTCAGCACTAGCAACCACGCTAGCGAATGCGAAGACTCTGGCAAAGCATCAAGCAGTTCCCGCGTACGCTCATAAACCATGAAACGGGCAGTCTTAAGCGCTCGGCAATTTCAGCGACGGTTAGCAGCTGATCACACGAAGCGTGATCTAAAGAACGCTGCTCTTGCGTATACACGTTTTGATCGATAGCCCTCATCTTCATATACGTGTCGCGCGACGCTACGCGATATATGTGTCGCGCGATGCTACGCGCGGGCAATTTTCTCAAGCTGAAGAAACAATCTGTCGATTTCTCTTTTATCTGAGCGAATTCAAAGGCAAAAAACCGGATTGCCGCATCTGGAACTGGTAGAACGGTCGGTAATGTGCGGACGGCCCTAAGCCGGTGAATTCATGCCTCGCGAAGGGCAATCATCGGGTTCACTTTGGTCGCGCGGCGTGCCGGGAGATAGCTAGCCAGCGCGGCCACCGCCAGCAAAAGCAGAGGCACGATCAGAAACACAGCCGGATCATGCGGGCGCACCCCATAGAGCAAACTTGCCATCATCGACGCAGTGGCTGCAGAAAAGACCAGTCCGGCAACGATGCCCACGCCAGCAAGTGCGACCCCCTTGCGTAAGAACATTCTCAGAATGTCGTCCCGCCGCGCGCCCAGGGCCATGCGGATTCCGATCTCACGCGATCGTTGGCCGACCATATAAGCCAACAAGCCGTAAATTCCCACGGAGGCCAGAAGCACTGCCAGTCCAGCAAATCCGCCCACCAGATCAGCAGAAAAACGGCGTGAAGCCAGTGACCGGTCAAGGACGTCGTTCATAGAAGAAACATTAAATACTGGCAAGCCGGAATCAATGCCCTGGATTTCATGCCGAATCTGTGGTTCGAGCTGGGTCGCGGGCAGAGACGTCCGCAACACCACGCTCATTTCCCTGCTGTTGTCTTGATAGGTCGAAACATAGATGTGAGGAACGCCATCGATGTCGAGACCGTCACTCTTGATATCCTTAACAATACCCACAACGGTCGTCCATGGCTTGGTAGCGTCTCGTGCGAACCGCACTCGGCGGCCCAGCGGATCTTGGTCTGGCCAATACTTATGAGAGGTGCTTTCATCAATGACGGCCACCAGCAGTTTGCCGTCTTCATCGCCCTCGGTGAATGACCGGCCGCGTATGAGCGTCGTCTGTAACACCTTAAAATAATCGGGGCTTATCCGAATTCTCTCGGCGGTCAGATGCTGCGAGGACTCGACGAGTCTATCTTCAATCGCGAAGCCTTCACTCGTTAAGCCACCGACTGCGTTGGGGTTGGCATTGGTGGTCGGTAGCGCTGAGGTGATTGCGGCGAGTTCCACTCCCGGAATCGCCTTCATGCGCCGCAGCAACTCACGATCAAAGGTGGCTCTGTGAGGAACATCGAGATACGTATCCCCCTCCGATTCGTTGGGATTCGGAAGCTGTAGGTTTGCCGCGACAACTTGAGTTGGATTAAAGCCCGGATTTTCCTGCAACAGATCCCGCAGTGTACGCAGCAGCAAGCCGGCTCCCACCATCAGTATGACGGCAAATGCCAGTTCAGAGACGATTAGAGCATCCCGCAATCGGCCGGTCTTCGTGCCGTAGCCGGACCCGCGACCGCCTTCACGTATGGCCGAGAAAACAGCGCCCTTCGCCGTATGAATCGCTGGCGCAAGTCCAAACATTAAGCCGGTGAGAATGGAAATCAGCAGAGCGAAGGCCAGCACCACCCAGTCGATTCGGACTTCGCTGAGCCGGGGAACGCTCGATGGCACCAAGCGCAGGATGAAGCCTAAAGTACCCACCGCGGTTGCGATTCCCGCAGCACCGCCAATGAGCGACAGCAGCATGGACTCGGTCAGCATCTGGCGCACCATGCGACCGCGGCTCGCCCCCAGCGCTAACCGCACCGCCATCTCTTGTTGCCGCCCCGAAGCGCGCGCCAGCAGGAGATTGGCAATGTTCAACGATACGATGAAAACGATCAGGATTACCGCACCCAGTAACACCAACAGCATGGGCCGAACTTTGCCCACCAAAGTTTCCTGCAAGGGTTGAATCTCAATTGTCCATTTGGCCTGCGGCGGGTAATCGGTGGGAAAGTCGTGGCGTAATTCGGCAGCCATGGCAGTGAGCCGCGCCTGAGCTTGCGCCAGTGTCAGGCCGGGCTTAAGTCGTCCGATTCCAGATACTAAAATCCGGGTACCACGCGTTGGCGTGGGAAAGGGATCTGCGCGGAATCCGAAAGCGCTAAACACTTCCGGTTCGCCGGAAGTCGTTGGTCCAGGATGGCGAAATCCGCGCGGCAGAACCCCGATAATGGTAAAGGGATCATTGTCGAGCCGGAGGGTACGGCCGATAACATTCGGATCGGCGCCATAGGCACGGCGCCACAGGCCATCGCTGATTACGGCCTCAGTAGAGGCGCCAGGCACGAAGTCCTGCGGACCAAACAACCGTCCAACTTGCGGGGTCACACCCAGCATGGAAAAGTAGCTGAAACTGCCGTTGACCCCCTCGATATGCTCGGGGTGTCCGGCACCGGTCAAATCCTCGCTACCCTCGTAGATCGGGCTCACATCTTCAAATACACCCGATCGCGTCAGCAGGTCATCCAGTTCGGGCTGGGAAAACCTAACGTCCCGCAACCCTACGCCCGGCTCGTTAAAGAAGATTCGCACCAAACGATTGGGATCAGGGTAGGGCAGAGAACGCAGCAACACGGCATTCACGATGCTGAAAATCGCCGTGTTTGCTCCCACGCCTAGAGCCAGGGTCAGGACAGCCACGATCGTGAATGTGGGCTTCTTGACCAGCATGCGCAAACCGTAGCGAAGATCCTGAAGTAAAGTGCCCATGAATGCGCTCCTCTCGGTCAATATCAGTCACTGTCAATAAATCGTCCAGGCAACGGACAAGATCTTCCACTGCCCATCAATTTTGCACACTTGCCAGACTTCGAGGCCTGAATGGTGAACCTTGTCGTTGATGACAAAATCGTAATTAAATGTCACCAGCCCTAGAGGGCCGTCCTGGCGAATCTCGATGTTGCGAAATCTCTCTTCGAGTTTGTCCTTCGACGTAGCGAGGAGTTTTGCAAATCCATCCAG
>Ga0157372_10002231_pt1 | contig 21022 bp, 16 predicted proteins | sample C55metaG_FD_115307 | JGI IMG/M metagenome (GOLD analysis project Ga0157372, IMG submission 115307) | Corn rhizosphere microbial communities from Kellogg Biological Station, Michigan, USA - C5-5 metaG | ecosystem: Host-associated > Plants > Roots > Rhizosphere > Soil | place: USA: Michigan... | reverse complement strand
TTGTCATTCCTTTCCTCGCGCGATTCAAAAACAGGTTCACAGATTTGGCTCATCGACCGCCGGGGTGGGGAAGGTGTAAAACTGACCAATATTAAAGGTGATTTGAGCGACTACGCCTGGAGCCCTGATGGCAAGCGTTTGGTGATGGTGATAGGCGACCCCGAAAATAAAGGCAAAGAAGAACCTAAAACCCCCAAGCCCATAGTTATTGACCGTTATCATTTTAAACAGGATATAGTAGGATATCTTCAGCACTTGCATAATCACCTGTATTTAATTGATGTAACCACAAAAAAGCTGGATACATTAACCAGGGGCGATAAAGATGAAAGCTCGCCTGTATGGTCGCCCGATAGTAAGACTATTGCATTTGTGAGTAACCGCAGTGCCGATCCCGATAAAAATCAAAATACCGATATTTTTACCATTGATGCCCGGCCAGGCGCCAGCATGTTGCAGCTAACCACCTGGAAGGGGAGGGACGGTAACCCGCAATGGAGCCCCGATGGCAGGTATATTTCCTACCTGCGCTCAACCAGCGATGCTGATTATATGATGTATGATCAAAATGTGGTTTGCATAATGGACGTTGTAGGGCAAAATAACAAACCGCTTACGCTGCAGCTTGATCGCCCCGCCGGGGCGCAAACCTGGGCCAAAGACAGTAAGAACATCGTATTTATAGTAACGGACGATCGTACCCGCTATTTGGCTAATATCAACATCAACACTGGCAAAATCACGCCGATTAACAAGGGTGATTATGTTTTCAACGATATAAACACCAACCTTTCGGGCAACTGGGTAGTACAAAAAACAGACCCGTATACCCCCGCCGAATTATTCGCTTTGGAAGATAGGAAGCTTCGCAGGTTAACTTTCCACCATCAGGCCTGGTTAAATACTGTACAACTGGCTTATGTCAAAGGTTTTGAATCAACCAGTGTTGATGGTACAAAAGTATCTGGTATCATTTTAACGCCCGACAGCGTTCCCAATAAAAAATATCCGTTGATCCTTTTTATTCATGGCGGCCCGGTAGGGCAGGATGAATTTGGTTTTGATGCTACAAGGCAAACGCTGGCTGCTGCCGGTTACGCTGTAGCGGCTGTGAACTACAGGGGTAGTAATGGCCGCGGGTTGGATTATTGTAAAGCCATTTATGCCGATTGGGGCAATAAGGAGGTAAAAGATTTGCTTGGGGCTGTCGATCAACTTGAGAAATTAGGCATCGCCGATCCTGATAAGCTGGGCATAGGCGGCTGGAGTTATGGCGGCATCCTTACCGACTATACGATAGCCTCTGATACCCGCTTTAAAGCAGCAGCCAGCGGAGCGGGTAGTGCGCTGCAGCTTTCGGTTTATGGCAGTGACCAATATGTGTTACAGTACGAAAACGAAATAGGCGTACCCTGGAAAAATGTTGATAAATGGATCCAGATCTCGTACCCGTTTTTTCATGCTAATAAAATAAAGACCCCGGTACTGTTTATGTCCGGCTTGAAAGACTTTAACGTGCCAACCATCGGCAGTGAGCAGATGTATGAAGCATTACGCACACAAGGTATCCCAACCGAATTGATATTATATCCCAATCAGTTTCACGGCCTTACCAAACCAAGCTACCAGGTTGACAGGTTGCAGCGCTATGTGGAATGGTATGATAGGTATTTAAAAAAATAATATTTTTATGCCCTCGAAACGGTTTTTTTATCGTATTTTATGAAATATGTCCTGTTGATTTTAGGCGGATTGGCTTCTTTACCGTTGATTGCTCAAACTGCGAAAAAGCCACTTAAACCTACCGATCTGTATAAACAGCCAACGCTGATGGCGCCGCAGCTTTCTCCGGATGGTAAATGGGTGGTTTACGAATTATCTGAGGTGGATACAGCTAAGGATAAGCGTGTATCGCACTTGTGGATGCAGAGTTTTGACGGCAAGCAATCTATTCAGCTTACTTATGGCGATGAGCCGGCATCCCCTCCTAAATGGACCCCTGATGGTAAGTTTATTTCTTATCTGTCCGAAAAGGATTCAAAGAACGGCGGGCAGGTTTGGCTGATGGACAGGCGCGGTGGCGAGGGGCACAAGCTGACCGATATTAAAGGTGAACTCGAAGAGTATGTTTGGTCGCCGGATAGCAAAAGGCTGGCATTGATCATTAAAGATCCCGAAAACAAAGGAAAGGAAACGCCCAAAACTACTCCTCCTATAAAAATAGACCGTTACCATTTTAAGCAGGATATTGAAGGGTATCTGCAACACCGGCATTCGCATTTGTACTTGTATGATGTGGCCGCAAAAAAGCTGGATACCCTGACCAGCGGTAATATGGACGATAGTTCCCCGCAGTGGAGCCCCGACGGAAAAACGATTGCCTACGTAAGTAATCATACGGCCGATCCGGATCGGAATGAAAACACAGACATCTTTACGATAGATGCTAAACCCGGTAACGAGCCGCAACAGCTTACCACTTTTACCGGCCATGATATCAATCCCCTTTGGAGCCCGGACGGCAAGCGTATTGCTTACCTCCGTTCAACAAGCGATGCAGATTATTTCATCTATCAGCACGATGTTTTATATCTGATGGATGCCGACGGGAAAAATAATCGTCCGTTAACGGATCAATTGGACAGGCCTGTTAGCAATATTGCATGGAGCCGGGACAGCAAAGACCTGGAATACCTGGTACACAGCGACAGAGTCCGTTATATCAACAGGTATAACCTGCTTACCCGTAAATCGGTATTGGTGTATAAAGGGAACCAATGCAGTTTTGCTGATATAATGAGCCATTCGTTAGGTGTATGGGTAGGGAAGATGACCACGCCATACATGCCGCATGAGCTGGTGGCGATTGAAAACGGAAAAATCCGCCGTTTAACTTTTCACCAGGAAAAGTGGCTGAACGAAGTTAAGCTGGCCTATGTGAAAGGTTTCCAGTCGTTCAGCAGCGATGGCACACTGGTTTCGGGGATACTTTATACGCCCGATAGCGTAGTTACTAAGAAAATGCCTTTCATTCTTTACATTCACGGTGGCCCTACCGATCAGGACGAGTTTGAGTTTGATGAGATCAGGCAAACATTGGCCTGCGCCGGTTATGCTGTAGCCGCTGTAAATTACCGCGGCAGTACCGGGCGCGGCATCGAATATACCAAAGCTATTTATGCCGATTGGGGCAATAAGGAAGTGAAAGACTTACTGGGTGCTGTAGATGAACTGGTTAAACTTGGTATAGCCGATAAAGACCGCCTGGGAATTGGCGGTTGGAGTTACGGAGGCATCCTTACCGATTATACCATAGCTACTGATCCCCGCTTTAAAGCAGCATCAAGCGGGGCGGGCAGTGCCTTACAGTTAGCCATTTATGGATCAGATCAATGGGTGATGCAATACGATAATGAATTGGGGGCACCCTGGAAAAATGCTGATAAGTACATTAAGCTGTCGTACCCATTTTTTCATGCTGATAAAATAAAAACGCCAACCCAGTTCATGTCGGGTTTAAAAGACTTTAACGTGCCCACCGGCGGGGGCGAACAAATGTATGAAGCGCTGAGATCGCAGGGTGTGCCAACGCAACTGGTACTTTATCCCGGCCAGTATCACGGTATTACCGTACCAAGCTACCAGGTTGACCGACTGAAGCGCTATATTGAATGGTTTGATAAATATTTGGCCCCCCAGTCCCCTAAAGCGGGAGCTTTTTGATAGGCAACTTAAAAAAGGCTCAGATAATTACCTCTGAGCCTTTTCTTTTATTCTGTAAAATTCAAGAATTCTGAAAATTCTGATTTCAGACAACCAGCTTTCCCTCCACCGAATCATCAATAGTTTTGCCGATAGCTGCACCGGCAAGGCGTTTTACAAAGGCGATGGCATTGCCATGTTTATTGTCCCAATAATAGCCTTCGGTTGGTTCAACTTTAATAACGCTGATGCGCGGATCGTCGATACCTTCGGTAAACCACACTTTGAGCGTCGGTTCCCATAGTTCTTTGATCTTTTCTTTATCTTCGGTAATGGTGGCTATCCCATAAAGGTTTAAAAAGTCAGAATATCCGGAACCCTGGAAAAGCAGATGAACAAAGGGGTCTTTAGCTAACTCCTCATTTTTATGGCTGTCATTAGCGCTCAGGAACCAAAAATTACCTTCGTCGTCAATTTTCTGTGCCGACATTGGCCTCACTGAAGCAGGTACGCCTGTTTTAAGACTGCTCACAAAGAAGCAGCTTTTTGCGCTTTCGGCAAGTTCTTTGATCTTGGCCAGGGCTTCAGGTCCATTCAAGTCCCTCATATTATCCTCAGGCTGTTGTTGATTGATACTATCCATTATTTCAAGTTTTGTTGGTAAATGTTATAAGAGTAACCAATCAAAAACTCAATTGTGTGGATTTATTTAACTTAATGGATAATTATTTAGTTAGAAATGGTTGTTGGGGTGGTGGTCTAACTTACGAAGTTTTAAAAACTTCGTAAGTTAATATTAATCATTACCCAAACACCACCATCCTGTCCGGATATTTTGAAGCATAAGTTGCTACAATATTTTTGATATAGTCATTCCCCGGGTAAGGTGTGAGATAGCCTTTGAGTTGCTGTATGTTATCTGCATCAAAATAATGGGAGATATAGCCCATGCCATAAAACTGTCCTTTTTCCACCAAAATACAGCTGTGCTCATCGCCGGTACGGCCCTCATCCCTGATTGCATAAGTTGGTAAGGCCTCTTTAAGCTGATCGATGGCGTTGTTGACCTTTTCGTTATAACTGTCGGGAGGTTCAACGCCTTCGCAGGCACAGGTACTTCCTGCTGCACTGATGCATGGCTCATTGTTTTTTTGTATAAAACAAAGCTTGGGGCACAGGTCAAATGCTTCTATCAGTTTGTTGAGCAGATTATAGCCATCAAGTAAGGAATTGCAGGTGTATATCGGGTCGCTGTATTTACGGTATTTATCAACCGCAAGGCGAATGTACCCGCGTTGATCTTCAAAAGCGTAAAGACAGAAAGCGTTTTCAAAACGTTTTAATGAGCGATTGTATTTAGGCCACAGGCGTTTGATCTCGATGGCTTCCAATACAAAAGCAATGAGTTCGGTACCGCAAACCTGATAGCTAACCTGGTGAATATTGCGCAAAAATTCCTGTCGCTGAAAACCCGGGTTGTTGCCAGTAAAATGACTGCTTACCCTTTTTTTTAGATTTTTAGCTTTACCTACGTATATTACTTTACCTTTTTGATCATGAAAATAATATACACCTGGTGTATAAGGTAGCTGATCTACATCCTTTTTAGGGAGATTAGGCGGTAATAGCTGATCTTTTGAACCTTGCTTAAGGGATTGTTTAATGTGATTATCGGTATCACTGTCCAGCAGCAGGGTAAACAGTTCGGCAGTAGCTTCGGCATCGCCCATGGCACGGTGGCGGCTTTGATTATCGATACCCAGATGTTTACACAATCTGCCAAGACTATATGAAGGCAAACCTGGCAATATCTTACGTCCAAGCCTTACAGTACAAAGCTTATTGGTTTGCAGATCATATCCCGCGGCAGCGAGATGATATCTGACAAAAGAAAAATCAAAATTTACATTGTGCGCTACAAAGATTTTTCCGTGAATGAGGTGGTAAATATCAGCTGCCACATCCTCAAAAGAGGGGGCATCCTTTACCATCTCGTTGGTAATACCTGTTAAGGCGCTAATGTAAATAGGGATTTCACGCTGTGGATTAACAAGCGTTTCAAACCGCTTTACTACTTTTTTTCCATCATGTATGCATATGGCTATTTCAGTGATACCATTAGCGCTGGCATGCCCCCCTGTAGTTTCTATATCGACAATTGCATACATGATATTTCAAATGTAATACAAATTTGCTAATTATTTTAGTGATGAAATGTAAAAAAACGTCATTGCGAGGAACGAAGCAATCCCCGACTTACAGAGCCGCCCTGACAATTCGCGATTGCTTCGTACCTCGCAATGACGATTGTAAAAAACAAAAGCCCCTGAGAAACTTTCCCAGGGGCTTAAATATCTTTCGGACTTTCCGACTGCGGACTTCCGACTAAAGACTTAAGACTTCTTATTCTTATTAGCCTGTATCTGTTGTTGCTGGCGCATCATCTCTTCCATTTTAGCACCAAAGCCTGATTTTTTCTTCTTGGTATCTTCAGGTTTCTTTTTGTTTTCCTGAATCTGGGCATGGATTTTTTTATCATCAACCATGAATTTGATCAGGTATTGCTGTAAAAAGGTGAACATGTTGGCCAAAAAGTAATAATAGTTCAAACCGGCAGGGTAGCTGTTAAGCGTGAACAGGAATACCAGCGGAGTGATGTAGCCTATGTATTTCATTTGCCCTGTAGCACCGGAGATCTGGTTGTTGAAATAAGTATAGATCAACGTTGAAATGGTCATTAGTAAACACATTAAGCTAATGTGGTTAACACCGCCAAGGAAAGCTATCGGAGCAAATTTAATAACTGAATCATAAGTTGAAAGGTCATGCATCCACAGGAAGCTTTCGCCCCTTAGCTCGAACAAACTCGGGAAAAAGCGGAAGAACGCGATAACTATCGGCATTTGGATGAGCAATGGTAAACAGCCACCCAATGGATTAACACCTGCTTTTTTGTAAAGCTTAAGATACTCCTGTTGTAGTAATGTAGGGTTATCCTCACCAACTTTAGCTTTGATCTCATCCATTTCGGGCTTCAGCACACGCATTTTGGCCATTGAAAGGTATGACTTGTAAGTGAGCGGCGATAACACCAGCTTAAGCAATACAGTCAATACCAGGATGATCAAACCATAGTTCCAGTTAAACTTGTTAAGGAAGTTAAATACCGGCAATACCGCGAAACGGTTGATGTATTTTAATGGTCCCCAGCCAAGGTTAACCAGTTTATCAAGGTCATGCCCCTGGTCTTTAAGCGTATTAAAACGGTTAGGTCCAAAGTAAAACTCCAAAGGTAAAGAACCATCAGCGCTGCGTGCAAGCGACAGGTCGGCTTTCATTTGTTTTACATCGGTGGTATCATTAAAATCAGTAGCAACAGCAATATCTGTTTTGGAAATGCCACCCTTAGCTATCAGCACATTTGAAAAGAAGTGCTGTTTAAAAGCAACCCAGGCCATTTTTTTATCGCTGATAGTTTTTTGATCGTCTTTGCCTTCGCTTAGGTAATCAGCATCTCCATCGGTATTGTAATAGTATACCGTTGAATACTGACGCTCCATTTTGATGTCTTTTTCCTGTTTGTGCAGGCTGGTGGCCCAGTTAAGGTTAATGGTGCTGCTGTTGGCAATAACGCCGTCAAGGCCGGTAGGCTTAATGGTTAAGCCAAGTTTAAAACCATCACCTTTTAAGCTGTATATATAATCAATATATTGGGTAGGGCTGTAGCTTAAACGCATAGTAACCGAACCGGAATCTTTTTCGGCTATATTAAGTTCCTTTGTACTTGAGGTAAAATAGTAATTGTTGGTGTTGATATTGGCAACACCGGCAGCAAACTTCAATCCAAATTGGTTATTGTCGCCGCTGAAAAGCACCAGGGGCTTCTTATCAAAAGTTTTGTAGTTTTTTAACTCAACGGAAGCTACCTTGCCTCCATGGGTGCTTAATTTAATAAGCAACTCTTTATTACCGATAGTAACAAACTCTTCTTTACCAACAGATGCGGCGCCAAAAGGCATTTTCAATAAGGCCGAATCAACTTTGACTGTTTTGGCGGTATCAAACTTAGCCGTGGCTTTAGCAGCAGCCACAGTTGCAGCTACACCAGCTTTTTTCAGCGAATCCTGGTGTTGTACTTCGCGCTCTTTTTTAAGGTCGGCTTCCGATGGCTTTAAAAAGTATATCGAGCCGGCAATGATCGCCATGATCAGGAATAATCCTGTAAACGTATTTTTATCCATTATCTAATTATCGTACAATTACTTATTTTTTGCGGGCATAAACCAGCGAAGCGGCGACAAAGTTAATAAAAAGTGGGTGCGGATTAGCAACTGTTGATTTTAATTCGGGGTGAAATTGCGAACCAACAAAAAATGGGTGGTTTTTTAGCTCAACAATCTCCACCAGGCCATTGTCTGGATTTATGCCCGATGGGGTAAGGCCGGCGGCCTCATATTGCTTAAGGTACTCGTTATTAAACTCATAACGGTGACGGTGCCTTTCCGAAATGTGGTTTTTGCCGTAGATAGCAGCTGCTTTAGTGCCTTTTTTAATATCGCAGGGATAAGCGCCTAAACGCATGGTACCGCCTTTAAGTGTGATGTTTTTCTGATCTTCCATCATCCCGATAACCGGATGCGGGGTTTCAGGGTTCATTTCGGTACTGTTAGCATCTTCAAGGCCCAATACGTGGCGGCCAAATTCAACCACCGCACATTGCATACCTAAACAGATACCAAAGAAAGGGATATTATTTTCGCGTACATGACGGATAGCCTGGATCTTACCTTCAAAGCCACGCTCGCCAAAGCCAGGGGCAACCAGCACGCCGTGCATACCTTTTAATTTTTCAACAGCATTTTCTGGTGTAAGCTGCTCCGAAGGGATATATTCAATCCGCACTTTACATTCCTGTTTAGCGCCTGCATGGATAAAGGCTTCGGTAATGGATTTATAAGCATCCGGTAACTCCACATATTTACCAACCAGCGCAATACGTACATCGGCGGTCGGGTTTTTGAGGCGGCCAAGAAATTCCTTCCAGTTTTCGAGGTTTGGCTCGTTTTTGTGCGGAAGTTTTAATTTGGTCAATACGGTTTTGTCAAGCTGTTCTTTCAGCATTAACAAAGGCACGTCATAAATACTTGGCGCGTCAATCGATTCAATCACCGCGTTGATATTTACGTTACAGAATAGTGCAATTTTTTTGCGGATATCATTGGTAAGGTGGTGTTCGGTACGGCAAACCAAAATATCGGGCTGGATACCATACTCTAATAACATTTTTACAGAGTGCTGCGTAGGTTTGGTTTTTAATTCGCCTGCCGCTGCAAGGAATGGTACCAGCGTAAGATGAATAACCAATGAGTTGCCCGAACCAATTTCCCAGCGGAATTGCCTTACGGCCTCAATATATGGTAATGATTCAATATCGCCTACAGTACCGCCAAGTTCAGTGATCACAATATCGTAATCGCCGCTTTCGCCCAATATGCGGAAGTTCCTTTTTATTTCATCGGTAATGTGGGGTACTACCTGTACAGTTTTCCCTAAAAAAGCCCCTTCACGTTCTTTATTAATTACATTTTGGTAAATGCGGCCGGTAGTGATGTTGTTGGCTTTTGAAGTAGGAGTGTTCAGGAAACGCTCATAATGGCCAAGATCAAGATCGGTTTCGGCACCATCTTCGGTAACATAGCATTCGCCGTGCTCATAAGGGTTAAGCGTTCCCGGATCAATATTGATATAAGGATCAAACTTTTGGATGGTTACACGGTAACCGCGCGATTGAAGGAGTTTGGCTAAAGAAGCAGAGATTATACCTTTTCCTAACGATGAGGTAACACCGCCCGTAACAAAAATATATTTAGTCATGATTTTTTTTGAAAATGGCCTGGCTTTATACCGCGACCAATTGTTTCTGTACGGGATACAAAAGTAAGAAAATTTTCACGCTTCGCCGTATCTGTTTTTAAAAAATGGAACTGTAAATATCTTTTGTTTGTAATTGGTTTTTACAGAGTGTATTATGTGCGTTTTTTGGAACAGGTGTGTCAAAACGAAAGCTATGTTACACGCTTGCCCTTTGCCTGGTATACAGTTCAATCTTGCGGTGCAATTCATTAGGGTTAAAGGGCTTGCTCACATAATCGTTCATGCCAACGGTAAAGGCCATATCCTGGATATCAAGCATGGCAGATGCAGTAAGGGCTATAATGGGCAATTTTTTGTACTTATCATCAGGCAGCTCACGGATAGCGCGGGTAGCCTGGTAACCATCCATTTCGGGCATTTGCAAATCCATCAAAATCATATCATAGTCGTGGGTTTGCACCAGCATTAAGGCAATTTCGCCGTTTTCGGCCACATCGCATTCAACATCCCATTGCTTCATGAATTGTTTGGCCAGTATTACGTTGATCTGGTTATCTTCGGCAATTAGCAGCCTTGTACCCTTAAGACTTTTTAAGCGATAAAACTCATCACTATCGGCTGTGCTGCTTAATTGTTTTTTGCTGTTTTTAAAGGTAAGGGTAAAATTAAATACCGAGCCTTTGCCATATTCGCTTTCAACGGTAATATCGCTGCCAAGCAGTTGGAGCAGGCGTTTGGTAATAGTTAAACCCAAGCCTGTGCCGCCGTATTTGCGGGTTGTATCTGAACTGGCCTGGTTAAAGCTTTCAAAAATATGATCAATTTTATCGGGCGTTATACCTATCCCGGTATCGGATATCTCAAAATCAATGGTTGATGAGTCAGTTGTGTTACTTGCTACCGATGCGGTTACCGTTACTTTTCCTTTATGGGTAAATTTAACAGCATTGCTCATCAGGTTGGTGAGGATCTGGCCCAGGCGCACCGGATCACCAATGATGGCATTGGGCAAATCCTGGTCCATCATCAGTTTTATCTGGATATTTTTTTCGTTTGCCTTTTGCAGCAGGGCAAGACGGATATTTTTGATCAGATCGGTAAGACTAAAGTCAACGCTTTCAAACTCAACACCGCCAGCCTCTATCTTGCTGAAATCCAATATGTCATTGATGAGCACCAGCAGGTTTTCAGCCGAAAACTTAAGGAAGTTCAGGAACTCCATTTGCTCGGGTTTGGGATCCTGGTGGATGAGCAGGTGAGTAAAACCAATAACGGCGTTCATTGGCGTGCGGATCTCGTGGCTCATAATGCTCAGGAACTGTGCCTTGGCCATGGCCGCTTTTTCGGCAAGTTCTTTTGAATGGATCAGGGCAACTTCCAGTTCTTTAGCTTTAGCTATGCGCTCGTGCAAAAAGCTGATGATATGGATCAGGTCATCGTCTGAGTCAGAGATGTTTAACTCCACATCGGGATTAAGTGCCCTGATGGCTTCTTTAAGCTGAGAGATAGAACGCTGTTTGATGTCATTTTGCAACCTCAGGTCATCAGTAACGGTTACGTATTCACGCTCACTTACATTAAAGGCATGGTCTGCAAGCTTTATCGATTTTTCAAAGTTTTTGAAGCTATTGTTTACTGCATCTAAAAACTGCAAAATGGCGCCATCTTCCAGGTATTGTTCGGGGAGCAATTTTTTTATCTGCTTATCCAATAAGTGATGGTACTCCATAAATCAGTGTTCGGTAAAGGTTGTGATGGTCATGGTTTGGTTATGCAATTCGCAGTTCGACCCTTTATTAAGAGGAGATAACTCTCCATACGAATAAAAGCCGGCCATAGCTGTTTTATTGCCGAAAATATGTTTGGCTGCCATTAATTCCTCGTCTGTGCGATCATTAAGTACCAGTTTTCGGCCCACGCAGCTAATCAATATGGCCAGATCAGCATGCTCTGGCCCGGTTACGGCGTCGGCAGCGGCCGATGAAGAAGCACCGATCAGTTTTTCAAAGTTGGCTTTCATCAGGCGTACTTTACTCCCTTCGGGCAAATTGCCGGCAAAGGTCATTGATTTTTTGTCTTCGTTAACGCTCAATATAGTTCGCACCAGTTTTTTGTCAGAGCCTTCAATGCTTAATGATAAAGGGAACAGCAGGGCCGAACCTGGCAGTTCTTTGGCATACTCACCTAAATATTCTTTGTAAAGATCGAGCGCACTTTTACCATCTATCTCAAAAAGTACATTTTTATCCGACCTGGTAATGCTTCGCTGCGGTCCAAACTCTTCCCAGCCCCCGCTTGAGCCATGGCTGATATGCAGGCTATCGCCATAGAAGCCTATGGCGATCACATTACCTTGCGCGGGGACAGCATTAAGGCTGGTAAATGTGCTGTTAAATCGCGCTGCATCGCCGGCCAGCCCTCCGGTTACGGGAACCTTACCGGGATTATCGCGGTTAAAGCCGTCAACCAGTTCACTTCCGTTTATAAAAGTGCCGTCGGATATAATGAATACACAATTTAAGCCTTTTTTATCCAATTGCGCCATCAGGAAGGCTCCTGTTTCGGCACTGTTGGCCTGTTTGTTTACATGGGTAGTTGTACATGCTATGGATGATTTTTCCAGTTCAACTGCGGTTACTACAATGCTATCATCATATACATCGCTGCCTATGATCTCACCGGCGGTGGAGGCAAAAATAACATTAGCATTAGGATAGCTCTTTTTAAGATAATCATAAATTTCAGGATCGGTAATTAACTTCGGTGCACCGAAAGCAAGTACTAACTGGCATTTTTCAGCACTAAATTCCGGGTCGGCAACGTAATTTACCCAGCCCTTGTTTACAAAATGATGCTGCCTTATCTTCATGATGATTTTAGGTTAATAATGTGGTGATGCTACAGATGAAGTTAATAAATTAAGAAACAAAAATTGCTTGAAATATGAAAGTATTAAACAGCTTATTGTTTACAGAAAATTCATTAATTATAAATATTGGAATTGTGTTTTAATAGTTTAAATTGGACTTTAATACAGTACGCTTGATCTTATACGTATTAAGAATAACAAGGTTATCAGTACGGGAAGTGTTAATCTATTGGGAGGGTTGAATCAGAAACTATATGTCAAACTTCAGTCTCTCCAGATCTTCAGGCACATCAACGGCATGGGTTTCCAGCTCGGTTTCGGCCACTTTGATACGGTAACCATTATCTATCCAGCGAAGCTGCTCCAGGCTTTCGGCTTTTTCAAGCGGGGATACCGGTAGTTTGGTAACTTCCTGCAATATGTCTGCACGATAACCGTAAATGCCAATGTGTTTAAAAAAGGTGTGAAATTCGAGCCAGTTCTCGGGCTCCTGGCCGCGGATATGGGGCAGGGTAGCGCGGGAGAAATAAATAGCTTCGGATAATTTATTGATCACCACCTTGGGCGAATTGGTATTATGCAGTTCCTGTTCGCTCAGGATCCTTTTTACCAGAGTGGCCAGTTGGGTACCAGGATCGTTAAAGCAGGCTGTTAATTTGGCGATCTGCTCAGGGGCAATAAAAGGCTCATCGCCCTGGATATTGATGATCACGTCATACCCGGGGTGCAGGCGGGCAACTTCGGCACAACGGTCGGTGCCGCTTTGGTGGTTGGTATCTGTCATTACCGCAACACCGCCAAAACCGTTTACGTGGTTAAAGATCCGGTCGTCATCGGTAGCCACGACAACTTCGCTCAGGCTCCGGCATTTTTTTGCCTGCTCATATACGCGTTGGATCATAGTTTTACCGCCGATATCAACCAATGGTTTACCGGGAAAACGTGACGATGCGTAACGAGCGGGAATAATGCCTAAGATTTTCATTTGATTTTTATTACAATGGTTTTAAACATTTGCAAAGCTAAGTCCTGATCCTGCTTTGATAAATTACTGCCTGATAGTTGGAAGTTTAAAGTTGATGATTTACTTTGATAATAAATACCAGTAATTCCTTTTGAAGGATTTTTTGGCCAAACTGTTTTTACAATAAAATCTCGTTTCGACTCTTTATTAAAGTTGTGATCTTTTATCTCTGCAGGGATTTCTATCGGAATATACACTGTACTATCTTTGGTAAGCATATCTGCAATATAGTCAGCTTTAGGAAATTTGCTTTTTTGCTTAGCGGTAGGTTTATGTATTGAAATTTTGACTTTTATATTGGGAGCGTCACTATATGTACGTTTTCTATCGCAAAAATCACATCCGCGTTGCCAATCGTTAGTTTTTATATACTCCTGTTCTGATAGTAATAAGTGATTAGCATATCCCATCGAACTAATTTCGAAAGAGAGAGTATCGGTTGGAGCAATAATTCTACCTACAAAAGAGTCTATGCCTTGTTCCTGTTGGAAATGCCAGTTAGGAGGCAACCATAGTTTGAAACCATTCAAACTGAGCAGATGCCATGTGCTGATATTTACTTGTTTTTCTGAACTATGTTCGCAGGAGAATAAAAGAATAGATAATAAAGCGAAGATCAAAAACTTCTTCATACCCTATTAAACTATTAAAACAGCCCGTTAATCTCCCTTTCAATCAAGTTCACAATGGTAGCCATATCCTCGGTATTGTTAGCAAAATCAAGATTGTCTTTATCAAGGATGAGGAGTTTGCCCAATTTATAGTTGTTGATCCATTTATCATACTTTTCGTTCAGTTTTGAAAGATAATCTAAACGGATGCCTATTTCGTACTCTCGGCCGCGGCGCTGAATATTGCTTACCAGGGTAGGCACAGATGCTTTAAGGTAAACCAACAGATCGGGCGGTTTAATAAACTCGGTGATATTTTGAAAAATTGATTCGTAGTTTTCGTAGTCGCGCGTGGTCATCAGGCCCATATCATGCAGGTTTTCGGCAAAAATATAGGCATCCTCATAAATGGTGCGGTCCTGTATAATATTATGCCCGCTTTTTTGGATATCGATGATCTGGCGGTAACGGCTATTCAGGAAATAGATCTGAAGGTTAAAGCTCCAGCGTTTCATATCGCTATAAAAATCCTCTAAATAAGGATTATTATCTACAGCTTCATACAAAGGGTCCCACCCGTAATTTTTAGTGAGCATTTCGGTAAGGGTGGTCTTTCCGGCGCCTATATTTCCTACAATAGCTAAGTGCATATATTTTAGTTCATGGGTTATAGTTCATGGTTCATAGCTGATGTCTTTTTGACGAAGAACACCCGCTGTTTTGAAATGAACTCCGACTAATATACACTATGAACTATGAACTATCAAAACCCGCTATTTAAAATTTCCGGAAGCCAATGATCTCTCTAACTTCTCTTATAGTTCTTGACGCGCTTTCGCGGGCCTTTTCGGCACCCATTTCGGCTACCTTACGCAGGTAATCAGCGTCGTTGGCAATGGCGTTGATCCTGTCACGGATAGGGGCTGTTGCCAGTACCATATCTTCGGCAAGCTGTTTCTTTAAATCGCCGTAACGGATAGCCATTTTATTATAAAGCCCGTCAAAGTGGGCAAGGGTATCAGGGGTTGAAACAACCTTCATTAAATCAAACAGGTTTTGGATCTCCTGTGGTTTTTGCTGATTTTCAACGGTAGGGCCGCTATCGGTTACCGCGCGCATTACTTTTTTGCGGATGGCTTCGGGTGTATCGCCCAAAAATATGGCATTGCCTTCGCCTTCTGATTTGCCCATTTTTCCCTTGCCATCCAATCCCGGAATTTTTACCAAACTTTCGCCAAAGCTAAAGGCAAAAGGCTCGGGGAAATAATCATGGTTATAAAGCCTGTTGAAACGGTTACCAAAAGTGCGGGCCATTTCAAGGTGCTGCTCCTGATCTTTACCTACAGGCACTTTAGTAGCTTTGTGGATAATAATATCCGCTGCCATTAAAACCGGGTAGGTAAGCAGGCCGGCGTTCACATTTTCGGGATTGGCGCGTACTTTATCTTTAAAAGAAGTTGCGCGTTCCAGTTCGCCCAAATAAGCGTTCATGTTCAGGTACAGGTATAATTCGGTAACCTCCGGAACGTCGGATTGCACGTATATGGTAGCCTTTTCAGGGTCGATGCCCGCGGCTAAATATTCTATCAGCACCTGTTTTACATTGCCATGTAAGTTGGCAGGCGTAGGGTGTGTAGTTAACGAGTGGAGGTCGGCAATAAAGAAAAAGCAGTTGTATTCATTCTGCATTTTTATAAAGTTTTGCAACGCCCCGTAATAATTTCCTAAGTGTAAGTTTCCGGTCGAACGGATGCCACTAACAACAGTCTCCATAGTGTGGCGAAAGTAAGGAATTTTTCTATTTTTGGTAATGATGAAAATGATATTGAGAAAAGTACACGTATATCTTTACATTGTGAGCGTGGCCCTGGGCTACGTTATATTATGGCCTTTTTTCTATTATTTTTCGCGTAAGCCCGAACGCTATCATACGCTCAATTCATTCAGAAGGGTTTGGGGATTAGTGAGTTCTGCTTTTGCAGGCATATTTTACCATTTTGAATATGAGCAACCGATTGACTGGAGCAGGCCTTATATCATTTGTCCTAATCACACCTCAAACCTTGATATTTCGGCTATGTGTATCCTGGTTAAAAGCAATTGCTGTTTTATGGGCAAACATGAGCTGGAAGATGGCCTCGTAACTGGTCTGTTTTTCCGTACAGTAGATATTCCTGTTAATCGCGATAGTAAAATGTCATCGTTTAGGGCGTTTAAAAAAGCATCCGAGAAATTACAGGAGGGCATTTCTCTTATCATTTTCCCCGAAGGCGGTATTTCAGATCATTATCCTCCGCAGCTTTGCCCGTTTAAAAATGGTCCTTTCAGGCTGGCTATTGAGCTGAAAATACCTGTCATCCCGGTATCGTCGGCAAATACCTGGCAAATACTTTGGGATACCGGCATTAAGCACGGCAGCAGGCCAGGGGTCTCTAAATTTAAGGTTCATAAGCCTATTGAAACCGCACATCTGAGTATTGACGATGCCGATGCTTTACGGGATGAGGTATTTGAAATTATGAACAATGATTTAAAGTTTGAAGGCGCTGTTTCTACCCTGGCTTAGGCAATAATATGACAGCAGACCGGGAATTTGTAATATATTTGTGCATAAACCCATTGAAGCGGCCCAGTTAAGCATAGATAATGCCGGCGCTTTGCGAGATGAGGATCACGCTATTATAAAATAAAAAACAACAGGCATGACCATTGATAAAGAAACCGTTGAAAAAGTAGCCCACCTGGCCCGCCTTGAACTTACCGAAGCGGAAGTACAGGATGCAATGAAGGATATGAGCAAGATCCTTGATTTTATGGCTAAATTGAACGAGGTGGATACCACAGGTGTTGAACCGCTGGTTTACATGACCACCGGTGCCAACGTGCTGCGAGAGGACGTAGTTAAACAACAAATTACCCACGAAGAAGCTTTGGAAAATGCCCCAAAACATGATGATGATTACTTTTTAGTAGCCAAGGTGATTGAGAAATAAGTTCCAGGTCTGAAGTTCTAAGTCCGAAGTCTTCAGTCGAAAGTTAGAATAAAAAACGACTTTCGACTAAAAACTTAAGACTTTCGACTTCCCGGCTGTAACATTCGGTACCCCAGTGCAGTCCAAACAAAAAATAATTCATGGAGCCAATAAATACTGCCAAGCCGTTAATAACCATAAAAGATATCGGGCGTAAATATGTAATAGGTGCCGAGGTGATCCACGCACTTAAATCAGTTTCGCTTTCTATTAACAAAGGCGAATTTGTGGCTTTAATGGGGCCTTCCGGCTCCGGCAAATCAACCCTCATGAATATTTTGGGCTGTTTGGATACCCCAACCAAAGGACAGTATATCCTTAACGGAATAGATGTAAGCCATATGACCGATAGCCAGCTTGCCGAAGTGCGTAACTCGGAAATTGGTTTCGTGTTCCAGACTTTTAACCTGCTGCCCCGTAATACTGCTTTGGATAATGTGGCGCTGCCACTGATCTATGCTGGCGTTAATAAAGAAAAACGTAAGGAACGTGCCGGCAATGCATTGAAAAATGTAGGTCTTGGTCACCGTATGGATCACAAACCAAACGAGCTTTCGGGCGGGCAAAGACAGCGTGTTGCTGTGGCAAGGGCGCTGATCAATGATCCATCCATTATACTGGCCGATGAGCCAACAGGTAACCTTGATACCAAAACATCCATCGAAATCATGGGCCTTATCGAAGATATCCACGCCAAAGGTAACACCATTATCCTGGTAACACACGAAGAAGATATTGCTTTACATGCCCACCGCATAGTGAGGATGCGCGATGGATTGATAGAAAATGACTACGTTAATACCAATGTTCAAACCGTTGACCGCAGGGTAGAGGAGGTGTAAGGCCCCCCGGCCCTAAAGGGGGAGTGATAGTGTTTATTATCTACAGTATAATGCAAATCTATCTCCGTGAAACAACTACAAACAGGCAGCTTCTACGGGCAAACCAATCAAACAACACATTTACAGGGTATCACCATAACTGATACCGAATATACCCTTGATAAGGTGGACTGGCACTACCATGAAAATGCCTACTTCACTTTTATATTGGCGGGGAATGTTATTGAGGGCAATAAAAAGGAGGTTTATCATTGCCCAGCAGGTACTCTGCTGTTTCATAACTGGCATGATCCGCACTATAATATCAAGCCCAAAGGCTTTACCCGCGGCTTTCATATTGAATTGCAAAAGCGCTGGTTCGATAATTTGGACTTGAAACAGAATAAACTGGAAGGCAGCTTTGCCATTCAGGACCCGGATGTAAAATTTCTTTTATACCGAATCTTTAAAGAATCAAAGATTTGTGACGAGCAGACCGCAATGACTGTAGAAATATTATTACTGCAAACGCTTAATAAAATGCAGGTAAACAACGCCGGCATGGCACGACAAATTCCTGCATGGGTTGGCAAGCTGAAAATGTTGCTGGCCGATGATCCTGCACGGAAGCATACGCTTGCCGAACTTTCCGGGCTATTACGGCTCCACCCGGTTCATTTATCCCGTGATTTTTCCAGGTATTTCAATTGTACTATGGTCGAATATATCCGCAAGCTCAGGATTGAAAAATCGTTCGCTTTATTGGCAGATGGCGGGTTATCCTTAACAGATATCGCCTTTACCTGCGGATTTGCCGATCAAAGCCATTTTTTACGTTGCTTCAAACAGTTTGGCGGCAGTAACCCGTCGGCATATCGTAAGTTTTTATTAAGGCCATGTTAATTCTGTTCTATTTTAAAAGTATTGATAGAAGCAGATTTGTAACATCTAAACAATTAAAATGAAACGTTATTTACTCATAATCTCCATTATACTTACTACCGCCTGTAAAACATTCGCGCAGGTGGGCAATATCATCGAACCTGAACCGATAACTTCCGCCCTTCAAAAAGGCAATATGGGTAAGGTTGTTTTTGGTGCGGATACTATCCCGCTTGAAAAACTGCAACAAACCGATTTGTTAACAAACTATGAGGCTAAACCTGCCAATAATTTGTACATGCGGCTTTTGCTGGCCAATTCATTAACCAATTACCAGCATAGCTTAGCGCCGTCGTTAAGTGTTGAGCAACTGAACCAGGGTAATTTTCAGTTTGTTTTTTATGTAGATGGCAGGCAGGTTTACCGGGAAAACCTGCATAAAGGAGCCAATTTGCCCATCGTAAAAAATACAAAGACCACCATTTTTGTTCCGTTCATCAGTAGCCGGGGAGAAGATTCATGGGGGCGTTTTTTATGGGGACGGTTTATGGCCCATGGCGGGGAAGATGCGCTTACAACAGGTACGCACAAGCTCAAAATTGAAGTAAGGCCCTATGTTGCTGTTCCTGATTTGAAAGTAGGCGAGCTGATAGCACAGGGTGAGATCAGGTTTACCGTACCGGAAATTGATCCAAAAGATGCCGAATTGCAGCCCATAAAGCCCGGCAGCGGCTGGCAGGTATCAAAAAATGATTTTGATAAAAGGAAGATCATGGAGATGAATGCCCTTATTGCCGGCAACAGGTTTAAACAGATCACCAGCGTGGTAGTGATCAGGAACGGCAAGTTGCTAATTGAGGAGTATTTTAACGGCAGCGCGCGCGATTCATTACACAATCCCCGTTCGGTTGGTAAAACATTTGCTTCGGCCGTGATGGGGATAGCAGTTCATGATGGCTATATCAAAAGCGTTGATCAAACCTTAAAGGAGTTTTATGACCTTAAAAAGTTCAGTAACTACTCGCCTCAAAAAGAAAATGTAACGCTAAAAAGCCTGCTTACCATGAGCTCCGTTTTTGATGCGGATGACAACCAAAGTGATTCGCCGGGGAACGAAGAAAATATGTACCCCACCGATGATTGGGTTAAATTTACCCTCAGCCTTAAAACAGACAGCAATAAAAGGGCAGGTAAACAATGGAATTATTTTACAGCCGGCGTGGTGGCATTGGGCGATATCCTGAATAAATCAGTGCCCGGCGGGCTTGATAAATATTCGGCCGAAAAGCTGTTCAAGCCATTGGGCATCAGTAATTATCGCTGGCAGTACACACCACAGAATGTACCCAATACCGCGGGCGGCCTGCAAATGCGCTCGCTTGATTATGCCAAATTCGGGCAATTGTATAAAAATGGCGGTGTATGGAATGGCAAACAGGTAATTTCGCAAAGCTGGGTTAAGGAATCATTTACCAAACAGCTTACGTTACCAAAAGAAGTTGTAGGTGAGGGCTTTTACGGTTACCTGTTCTGGAACAAAACCTATAAGGTAAACAACAAAGCTTACGAAACTTACTATTGTTCAGGTAATGGCGGCAACAAGATCTTTGTTTTTACCAATCAGCCGCTGGTGGTTATTATAACCGCCGAGGCTTACAACACGCCCTACGCGCATTCGCAGGTTGATAAAATGATGAAAGATTATATTTTACCGGCAGTGTTGAAATGATTTCTGTAGGGCGCATGATTTCGTCTCTGAATATATGGGTAGGATAGGTGACGGGAGACGCAATTATGCGTCTCTACAAACAACGGGAATTATTTATCTGCTGCTGTTATTACTATTCACATCTAAATTGTATGCTCAATCGCAGGTGGTACACAGCCTCGAAACAAACTCTGCCAGGTGCATAGCTTTTTCTGCAGATATGGCGTGGGTATTACCGATAATGAGGGTATGCTCAACAATCTCTATTACAAAATCATCCAGCCTGATATCCATTACCACATTGCGGAAATTACGGTCGGCACCTGTAATTGCTTTTTGGCGGTCGCTTACCAGCATATAAAAAGTATCACTAAAAGCCTTGTCTTCGGCAAAATCAAGCTCAACCGGGTGGATCAGTTCAATGATCTTGTCAACCAATGTTTCGCGCCTGATGAGTACCCGGCCAAAATCATGCTTTAAATAAGCCAGTGCCCAGGTT
>Ga0157372_10002229_pt1 | contig 21028 bp, 22 predicted proteins | sample C55metaG_FD_115307 | JGI IMG/M metagenome (GOLD analysis project Ga0157372, IMG submission 115307) | Corn rhizosphere microbial communities from Kellogg Biological Station, Michigan, USA - C5-5 metaG | ecosystem: Host-associated > Plants > Roots > Rhizosphere > Soil | place: USA: Michigan... | reverse complement strand
GCGGCCCTCTCAAGGCTGAAACCGGGGTTCGATTCCCCGTGGGAGCGCCAAGAGAAGGGATCGTTGTTCTCAGCCCTCCGCACCTCTTGCGATAATCGCCTCTTTGACGCTGAAGCTGTCGAGTTGCTCCTTCCAGAGACGCCGTCGTGGGACCGACGCTTGGCAGTAACCCTGAAGGTGCGGCGAGAGGTATTTCATCGTATCTAAAAGGGCGTGCAGGCGCCCTCGTGCTTCTCCTTGACGAACCTCACACCCCCGCTCAGCCGGTCGCCCATCAGCGTGAAGCCGGTGATCTGGTTGTTGAGACGGTCAAACAGGGCTTCTCCCTCCATGTCGAACGCGTCGAGCCAGGCGGCCTGAACCGCCTCGTCCTCGAACCGCTTGCGGCGCAGCACCAGGCCTTTGCCGGTCGCCTCCACGCACCACGCCGTCACCAGTTCGGGGCTGAAATACATTCCAGCATATTCGCGCAAATCCAACTGCGGCGGCGGCATCCGCGGATATCGCATGGGAGCGGCCTTAGACCCTGCGATCTGCCGTTCAACCGCCGTTGCAACACCGTTCTCCAGAACGAAACGCCAGGTCGCGCCCTTGGCGTCCTTGAACTCGAAGCGTCCGGCGCGGGTGTATTGAGTGCCATTCTCGTCGACGAGTTCGCCGTTCTCGACAGTGAAGATGTGAAACTCCCACCGATCGGCGGCGCGGTAGGGACCGGCTAGGCTCGCAAGGTCGGTTGCTGGCCACTTCTGCGTGGCCATGTCGCCAATGCTCGAACCTTCCGGCGGAAGCCCCAGGTAGAGATCGGCCACCTGATGCAACTTGCCGATTACCTTTGCGGGGTCGCGGCGATTGCAGAGCTCGATGAACGTTAGCCCGGCGCTGGGAAAGCGGATCTTGTCGGAGATGAAGCCGCCATCCCCACCATCGTGTTCGACCACGCGGAGTCCCCGGTAGCTGCGGATAAACAGGCCGGCGGCGTAATTGTTATCGGAGCCGTCGGCGAGAGGCTCGACGGTCTGCATCTCAGCCATCACTTTTGCACCGCCGACCTTTGGGTGGTCGAAGTTTCGCTCCCATCGAGCCAGGTCCTCCACCGTCGTGACGATCCCGCCGGGGCCCACCTCGTCCCCCCGATTTTCCATGAGGCGCGGTGGGCCGCCGAGCACCGCGTACGCCCGCGCCTCATGCGGCACGACCACGGTATGGTCGCCTGTGAGCACCGTGCGGCTCATCCCGAGAGGCCCGAAAATTGTAGACTGCAGGTAGGTCCCGAGCGGCTGGCCGCTCACCCGCTGAACGACGAGACCGAGCAACACATAGTTACTGTCGCTGTAGCTCTCCCGCGTTCCCGGCGCGAAATTCAGCCGCGGCATGCGAGTCAATGCCCAGAGCGCATCGTGCTCGCTGACGGCGTCTCCGTAGACCCAGCCCGCGAGCTTGAGCAACTCGTAGTCGTCCATGATGCCGGAGGTGTGGTGCAGCATCTGGCGAAGGCTGACTTTGACGCCATAGTTCGGCAGTTCGGGCACGTATTTGTGGATATCGTCGTCCAGACCGATCTTGCCCTGGTCCGCGAGGATGAGCACCGCGGCTGCGGTAAACTGCTTCGACATCGAGCCGATATCGAAGCGTGTCTCGGGGTTCAGCGGCACGTCTTCTGAAATGTCCGCCAAACCATAGGAGCGCTCGAGCACGAGCTTTCCCGAGCGGGCGCCGCCCACATTGCATCCGGGCTGGCCGGCGAAGTCCTTGAAGATCGCGTCGACCTGCGGCGTGAAGTCGGCGGCCCGCGGCGCCGGTTCTGCCGCTTGCGCGGGCCACGACACAAGCGACAGCACACAGAGGCTTCTGAGCACGGCGCGTTTCATGGTTAATTCCAAGCGGATAGCTTTTGCGCCAGGCATGGGCTTTCCCCCTCAAACAGCATCCGCGTCGAGCAGCAGCCCGAGCGGCAGCTCTGTCGTGTTTTTCACCTCTTCGAGCACGGCGCGGGAATCGAGGCCGCTCACGCCGGGAAATCTCGAAAGCTTCTCGCGTAGGAGCACGCGGAAGGCGTCGATATCCTTCGTGACGACGATGAGGACGTAGTCGATATCGCCCATCAGGACGTGGCATTGCACCACCTCCGGCAACGAACGGACATCCTGCTGGAAACCGTCGACCGTGGCCTGGGCCTGGTCCTTAAGACGAACGAAGACGAATGCCATGAACTGCAGACCGACCGCAGACCGATCGATGACCGCGACGCGCTTTCGGATGACGCCGGCGCGCTCAAGGGATGCGATGCGGCGCCAGGCCGGCGATTGGCTCATGCCGATGCGGGCGGCAATATCTCCGGACGAGCCGGTGGCGTCCTCCTGCATCAACCGCAGGATCTCGAGGTCGATGTTATCGAGCCTCTGTGTGCCCCGAGCGGACCGCACGATCTCAGCGTCCTCGATGATTGCTGTCGCATGGGGGCCTGTCAGTTCCACGGCCGATCTCCTCGTGCCGCACTCGCGGCCAGCTTAATGGGGATAATTTATTCGCCTTTTGGCGGAAATAAAAGTCATTTCATACCTGTAACATGACAAATGTGTATATCCAATACCAAGGGGCGGCTCATGGCGCGTTTGAGCGAGGCGGTGGGTCGATTAACGAGGGCGTATTGGTGACTACTGAACTGCAGGTGTACAAGCGCATTCAGGATTTCTTCCGCCACATCGCCGAGATAGGCCTGACCCCGTTCAGCACTCATATCGCTGAACGGAAGCACCGCGATGGAGTGTTTTGGCACCGGCTGCTGGATGGGAGCCGCAACCATCGGCGTCTCCGCACGATCCTCCAAAGTCTTGGGGCGGGTCAGTCTTATCCCGGCAAGCGAGAAATCGAAGATCCAGACAAGCACGACCATATCGGGAAAGCCCGCGATCACGACAACGGTCACCCATGTGTCGACCCGCGCCGGCAGGTCGAGCGCGCCCTTGAGCGTGACTGCGACCTGGATAATCAGCCAGCCGGCGACGGCATAGGCGACCGCGCCCCTGCACGACTTTCCGGCGCCTTACCTCGCTGAACAGTCCGCACACACGCTTCCATCCCCAACCGGTGGGTGCGTCGTGTTTTTCAGATGAGGGCAATACGCGAGCGACTACGGCTCGTTTTCTTGCGTCGCCCTCGGTCAGCCGGATACTTCCACGCAGCGTGCTTCATCTTGGAACCGGTCCGGTTCGCCAGCGTTCGCTTCCATCGGCCCCTTCTGAAGGATTGCCTCCGTGAGAACACTGCGCCTTGCCGCAGAAGATGCTGCCAATCATTACCGCGCCAGAGCGGCGGAAACCGCCAATTTGGCGGAAGCGGCCTCCTCGGCCGAAGACTTGGCCATGTATTTGCGCATGACGGAATGCTGGATCCGGCTCGCCGAGCAGGTCGAGTTGCGCCAGGAACTGGCGTTCAACTGAAACACCTCTTTCAGGGCCACACGGCAAGACGCTGGCCGGCATAGGTGAGCGCTCCCAGGAGATCGCGCCAGCCGTGATCGAAGCGCCGTCGCAGAGGTTCCCGCTCCGGGGTACGGCTTTCCGCCAGATCGGGCGAGACATCGTCGAGCAGCTCCAGCCATTGTTCATCCTTCTCGTACCCCAGCCGAATGAGGTCGTCCGAAAGGTCGCCATGGCGTACCATCTGCCCCTTCAATCTCGGGAGGTGCTTGTGCCAGGACGGGCTCTCCGCACCGGTGACGCGGCGGATCGACCCCATCGCCGCACGCCATTGCGCGGTTTTCAGTTCCGCCACGTCATGAAAGGTTGAGAAAGGCTGCACCATTTGCAGGAAGGGCATTGCCCTTGAGAGCGCCTGCTGCACGGCATCTGGATCGTTCAACAAATCTTCGTAACGCACAATGTGCAGACGGGGGCGTCCGATGTACCGAGATGCGGCGGCAACGCTCTGCCGCCACGCCCGCAGATTCGTCCAGTAGCGATTCGGCTCGGTGCCGTGCCGGCTCACGATCACGTCGCGCGGATCGCGGAGCATGTAGATGACGTGCAGCTTCGGGTCCAGGCGGGAGAGGAACAGCGCCAGCTTCTCGTCGGCGGGCTGTTTGGTGACAACGATGCGGCGCCCCCGAACGGGCGTGCGCCACAGCCGCGTTTCACGCGCCATGCCTCCATCGATGTCGAAGCAGGTGAGCATCAGCGCCAGCATCAAGGTGGTGCCGCTGCGCGCCGCGCCGGTGATGTGGACGCGGAAGGGATAGGTGTGCGCCTTCTTCGGTACCCTGGTGGCGCGCAAGCTCTATGGCTCCTTCCCGCCCGATATGCTTCCTCTGCCATGTCGTGTAATTCAGCGCGCGCCGGCTTCTCAATAGCATGCCAGTGAGCCCCAGGTGATCGACACCCCTTCCGCAAATCCGCACCAGCAGCTGATGGCGCTGTGGCAGCAGAACAGACTGTCGGAGGCTCTGGCGAAAGCGGAAGAGTTGCTGCGCGCCGCGCCGCAGCAACTCGCAATCCGTGAGCTCAGGGCGGCGATTCTGGCACAATGCGGATCCTCAGGAGAAGCTGCCGCCGCCTACGGCGAGTTGGTGCAGAAATCTCCCGCCGATTCGCGATTGTGGGTGCGCTTCGGCAATGCGCTGCGGGCCGCCGGTCACATCGGGGATTGCATCGCGGCATATCGCCGTGCAGCCGCCCTGCAGCCGACACTAGGCGAAGCCTGGTGCAGCCTCGCAAACCTGAAGACATACCGCTTCGCAGAGAGCGAAATCCAGCAGATGCGGGATGCGGCTCAGCAAAGCGGCGTTTCCAGCGAAAGCCAGGCGGCGTTTCAATTCGCCCTGGGACGGGCGCTCGCAGAACAGGGAGACTATGCGCAATCGTTTGCGCATTACAGGTCTGGAAACGCCCTCTGGCGATCCGGACTCCCGTACAATTCCGCAGCCACAAGCGCGTTCGTCAGCCGCTGCATCGATGTCTTCACCCCCGCGTTCTTTGCGGGGAATCGTGCCACAGGTCAGGAAGTTGCCGCGCCCATTTTCGTGGTGGGCTTGCCGCGGGCAGGCTCGACGCTGGTGGAGCAAATTCTCGCCGCGCATCCTCTTGTGGAAGGCGCTGGCGAGCTGCCGGAAATCATGTCCATTACGGCGGAAATCGATCGCGCGACCGGCGGTCGCTATCCGGAAACGCTGCGCACCTTCAGCGAACATGCCTTCCGAAGGCTTTCACAACGTTACATCGATCGCGGGCAGATTTACCGCAGATCGGGCCGTGCGCATTTTGTCGACAAGATGCCCAACAATTTCGTGCATGTCGGGATCATTCAGCGGATGTTTCCCGACGCCAAGGTGATCGATGTGCGTCGGGCGCCTATGGCCTGCTGCTTTGCGAACTTCGCCCATCACTTCGCGCGCGGCCAGCAATTCGCTTATGATTTGCAGGAACTCGCGCGGTATTATGCCGACTACGTCCGGATCATGGCGCATTGGGACGCCGTCCTTCCGGGCGAGGTATATCGGTTGCAGTACGAACGGCTGGTAGAGAATCCAGAGGCCGAAATTCGCACCCTGCTGGCGTTTCTGGGATTGCCGTTCGAAGCTGCCTGCCTGCGGTTTTTCGAGGCGGAGCGGCCGGTTCGCAGCGCCAGCTCTGAACAGGTTCGGCAGCCGATATTTCGCGATTCATTGGAGTTCTGGCGCCACTATGAGCCTTGGCTCGGTGCGTTGCGCGAGGCTCTCGGCGAACTGGCGGAGAGCTGATGCGCAACCTGAGTGGGAATGCCGTAAAATCATGAGTCACTTTTCGGAGCGGGCGATGAAGGGCATTCCGGCCGTAGCAATGTTTTGCGCAGGGTTGGCGCTGATTCCGGCAAGCGCGGCGAATGACTCTCACGACTGGCGCGACGTGGATCCGAACAATCTAATGCTGATCGATACGCGCTATGGCGAAGTGGCGGTGGAATTGGCGCCGCAGTTCGCACCGAAACACGTGGAACGCATGCGGGCGCTGATCCGCGCGCATTTCTACGACGGCCTGTCCTTCTATCGGGTGATCGACGGCTTCGTGGCGCAGGGCGGTATCGGGGAAGGCATCGCCTCAACGAAGGACCATCCCAAGGAGGCGGCGGCGCTGAAGCGGTGGCCAGCGCTGAAGTCGGAATTCGAGCGGCCGACCGGGCCGGACTTGAAGTTCACGCCGCTTGGCAATGCGGACCTCTTCGCACCGGAAGTCGGTCACGTGAACGCCTTTGCAGCCGGCCGGGATGTAAAAGAAGGCCGGCTGTGGATGATCCATTGTCCCGGCACATTTGCCTTCGCCCGCGACAATGGCGCGAACACCGCTACGACGGAATTCTACATCGTCATCGGCGAAGCGCCGCGTCGGCTGGATCGAAACCTGACGGCCTTCGGCCGGGTGATCGACGGCCTGCAATATGTCCAGAAACTTCAGCGCGGCGATCAGAACATCGACAACGGGGTGATCCGGGACAGCCGCAAGCGCGATCCAATTATACACATCCGGCTCGCGGCCGACCTGCCGGAAAAGCAGCGGCCACACTTTGAAGTGATGCGAACTGATTCGGCCGCCTTCGCGAAAGAAAAAGCCAAGCGCAAGAATCCCGCGCCTGAGTTTTACGTGCGCACGCCGCCGCCGGTTCTCGACGTATGTGGCGTGCCCGTGCCGGTGCGTCGTGTCCGCTGAGCCGGCACCCCGTGCGCATGCTCGCCATCTTCCGCTTCTTTCGCTCGATGCGCGAGGATAAGGATGCGGTCAAGCGCCTGACAGAGGCTTGAGACCACATCGTCCATTTCCATCGCTTCCACCGAGTCGAGGTAGTGGGAGTCGCTTTCGGCGTAGCCCCAGAAGGCGGCGATCGGATGGGCCTCAGGCATGCGTTTTTTCAACCGCCGCATGAGATAACGCGCGTTCTTGTAATTGCCGGGATCGAGGTACGATACGCAAATCACGTGCGCGCCCTGCGGATCGAGTTCTCCGAGCCGTGCCGGCGAGACGCTGGCAGCGGCCACCACGCGGGCGCCGATGCCGCGCTTCTCGACGACGTGGGCGAGCAGCGCGGCCGCCGCTTCGTCGAGGGCGGTGCGACCTGCCACGCAGAGCACCGGCCGCTCCTGCCAGGATTCCGGCAGGTCGTGTGGGAATTCAGGGCTGGGCGGCGGAGCCTCCCCGGGCTTTTCGACTCCGGCAGGCACTTCGTCGCGCTCCGACAGGTTTTCGATCAACTCATCGACGGTTTCCCGAATGGAATTGAGCCGCTCGCGATCGAGGACGCCGCGGTCATGATCCCGCTGCGCCAGGGCGAGCGCCTTGATCGTCACCTCGTCGAAATACTCGATCAGCGAATTGCTGCGCAGGAATGCTTCTGCTTCGAGGGCTGCGGTGTCGGGATCGCCGGCGAGCATGCGCAAGTAGAGGCTTTCCTCCGGCGCGAGGGCAGGCTTGTCCCCCAGCAGCACATCCAGGAACTGCAGCGGCTCGATGTGGCGGCCCATTACCACCAGGCACATCGTCAAAGGGGTGGAAAGCAGCAAGCCCACCGGACCCCAGAGCCATGTCCAGAAGATGGCCGCGACGACGACGGCGACCGCCGAAAGCCCCATGTTGCGGCCATAGACCAACGGCTCGATCAGCTGGCCCACGACCGGTTCGAGCGTAAGGTAGAGCGCGGCAGTCCACAGCGCCTTGGTCCAGCCTGGGTCGATGGCAAAGCCGAGTGCGAGGGGAAACAGCGCCGAAAGCGGCACGCCGACATAGGGAATGTAGCGCATCATGCCGCTGAGCAGTCCCCAGAGCGCAGCATTGGGAATGCCGATCAGCCACAGGCCGACGCTGATGGCCGCGCCGAAGCAGGTATTAATGATGGTTTGCGAAAAAAGATAATGCGCCAGCCGTTCCGCCGCTTCGTCGAGCGCCAGGGTCGTTCGCTGCAAATCCTGATAACCGGCCAATCGAATGAAGCGGTCCCGCAGATCCTCCTTCTGGAGCAGGATGAAACCGACAAAAACGATGATGATGGTGAGGTCGACAAGCGGCCCCAGCAGCGGCCCGACAATGCTTTCGACGAGTTCGAGCGGCGTGCTGCGCGAGCGCTCGATTGTCACCGGTATGGGCTGCTGGACCTTCTTGAGGGCTTCCGGTTGGGTCTGGGGAGCGGGCGACGGTCCGGCAATAACCCGCGTCAGATTGTCGAAAAGCCCGGTCACGCTGCGCACAAAGCTGCTACCGGACGCGGTGCCTTTGACGGATTGAACCTTGTGCACGAGGTTGTTCTGGTAGAGCGGCAGCTGCACGGCCACACGGGCCGCATGAGAGCCGATGAACAGCGCAACCCCGGACATCACGATCAGCGCGAACAGAACTGTGATCAGCACGGAAAGAACGCGGCCAAAGTGCAGTTTGCGCAACAGCCGCAGCACCGGGGAGAGCGCGAAGGCGATAAGGATCGCGAGCGCCAGCGGCACCAGGATGGGCCGGCCGAAATAGAGGGCGGCAACCACAATGGCCGTCACGACGGCGGACATGTAGGTCGACTGCAGGCGCTCGAGGCGGGCCAGAGGCTGTGCGGGGGCCGGAGGGGGTGTCGTCGTCATCTCCGCGCTGCAGTTCGATCAGGTTTCGGAACGCATTGCGAACCAGTCTAGTCGGGTTTGCCGGCCTTGTCGCGTGTCGCCTATGGAGTCCCTCTGTTCTTGTTCCGGCGCGGTCTTGCAGCTATGTGTGCGCGGCCACTTCTTCCCCGCTCTCGATGCCACTCCTTCGTTTCCTGCCTGAAAACACAAATATCGATTTCGTCGGCGCCCGGTACTATGCCTTCGCACTCGACGGGCTGCTGCTTCTGGCCGCAATCATTTCCATCGCCATCCACGGTTTTAATCTTGGAATCGATTTCACGGGCGGCGTGTTGCTGGAAGTGAAGTCGGCGCACGTGATCGACATCGGGCAGGTCCGCGGTCAGATCGACAGTCTCGGCTTTCCCGAATCACAGTTGCAGTATTTCGGTGGGGGCGCCTGCGATAGCCCGCCAAACTCCTGCGTTCTCATCCGTGTGCAGCCGAAGCCGAACCAGTCGGGAACCGACATCGCCAACGCGATCAAGAAGAAACTGGGCGTCGGCTACACGATGCGAAACCAGCAGGTGATCGGTCCGAAGGTCAGCACGGAACTGTTTCATGCGGGAATACTCGCCACGATTCTGGCAGTGATAGCCATCGCCGTATATGTCTGGGTGCGATTCGAATGGCAGTACGGCATAGGCGCGGTTGTCGCCACCGGTCACGACGTGTTCGTCACCGCGGGCCTCTTCTCGATTCTGCACTGGGATTTTACGCTCACCTCGATCGCCGCGCTGCTGACGCTGGCGGGTTACTCGATCAACGACACCGTGGTGGTGTTCGACCGCATCCGGGAGAACCGGCGCAAGTACAAACGCATGGCGCTGGGCAATCTGATCAATCTCTCGACCAATCAAATGCTGACGCGGACGATCCTCACCAGCGGCGCGACGGCCATTTCAATCATCCCCTTGCTGCTTTTTGGCGGCCCCGCGCTCTTTGAGTTCACCGCCTCCATCCTGTTCGGTATCGTGGTGGGGACGTTTTCATCCACCTACGTGGCAGCCGCGCTGCTGCTCTATCTGCCGGCGGTTCACGGTCCGCGCGCCAGCGAAGGAGCGGCTGCTGCGGCTGAATAGGTGTTCTGAGCTCAGAACGGATTTGCGGTCGCCTCTCGCGTGAAGGTCAGATACCCGGCGTTGACCCCCGCCCGTAGCCCCACGCCGGTGCGCATCGGCGCGAGTGTGATGTTGTTGGCGCGCAAATAGTTCACGCCGATGCCCGCAATGAAATAGTAGCTGCCCTCAATACCGGGAAATTTCTGGAACAGCCGGTCAGAGGATCCGAGATTGTAGACCAGAATGAAAGCCTTGGAGGCGTTGGCGCCGAGATCAAACCCCACCGACGGGCCTTGCCAATAAACGCGCGCCGGCGGCTGGTGCTTGCGAATGAGCCAGCCCTCCCCATACCGCACGCCTACCACCACGGCGCCTGAGCCTTCGTCGCCGGTGACATAGGCATCGGGCAGCCCTTCCTCCGCGAATACCCGCTGCACGGCCTTTGCCACGGCTTCCGTCGTGGTGCCGAAGAAATCGGCCGCCGCCTGCACCACCTCGTTCTGGCTGAACCGGTCAGCCGCGCGTTCCATCTCGCCTTCGGCGGTGGCCGGAGCCACCTGAGTGATACTGAGGATTGTGGTCGCGATGACGCAAGCCGTGAGGCGCGAGAACACCATGGGCGAAACTCCTGGAAGCGAATACGTAAAGGTGGCATGTGAAATGTGGCGTTTGTTGGATAATTGTTCATTGCCGGGCATGATGCCTGCGGCAGGAAAAGCGCCAGACGCGTTATATAGAGATGAGTTCTCCCCACACTGAGTTAACCCGCAAGTTGGGGCCAGGCGGCTGGCTTGTCGTCCTCGCGCTGTTTGCTTTCCTGATTGGCGCGGCAGCGTATGCGATTTATGCCTGGAACCGCGTCGAACCGGTTGGTATCCCGGCGGTTGGGTGGCTATTTCTGATCGCCGGCGTGGTGCTGACGCTTCTGGTCGGCGGCGGGCTGATGGCCCTGATGTTCTATTCCAGCCGCAAAGGCCGCGATATCTAGTCGGGCAGAAACCACCTTCGGGCGGAACAGGTATTCTAAACCTGCTGCAATCTTCGATGTGTGTGGGATGTTTTCTCGAATTGCGGCCGGCTGGACTCAGTGCACGGGTTGGCTTCCGCTGGAGGAAATCGTTGCCGCCGCATCGTAACCGGTTCGCAATCGTGCTCGCGCCCCGCAGTAAAGCAGCGAACGGCGGCGCCGCACGTTACAAATCGATGTGGTTTGTCTTATGAGCTCCGGTAGAGCGCCATGCATATTTGTCGCGGAGGATGAGTTCCTGGTCGCTCTCCTCCTTGAGCAGGATCTGCAGTCCGCCGGCTACGAAGTGGCGGGCCCGTTCACGCGTCTTGCGGAAGCAGTCGCGGCTGCGGAACGCGAATCCTTCGATCTGGCGTTGCTCGATATGAACATGAATGGCCAAATGGCATATCCCGTTGCCGATTGCTTTCTCGCCCGCGGCACCCCGTTCCTGCTGCTAAGCGGCTATGGGGCAATGGATTTGCCGGAGCGGCTGCGCGCTGTCCCGCGGGTCTCCAAACCGTATGACAGCGCCACGCTGCTTCGCGAAATTGAGCGGCTGCTGGCCCAGACAGCGCGAAGCGCTGGCTAGCGCAGACCGCAGTTCCGCTCCGCTTTAGCGGCAGCTTGCGGATATGCTAGGCTCTTGCTCATGTCCCGAAAATCTCTTCTGGCAGCAACGGCCGCCGCGGCAGTTTGCGCCTGCAGCGCAGGTGCCGCTGCGCTCGCGCAGGAACAGCCGTCTTTGCTGGGCGATACACCTGAGATTCCGAAACAGCCGGCGCCCCCCACGCCCGGAGATCAGCAGATGTTCCGTCAGGGCACGGACTATTACGACTGGGGCGATTATGCCCACGCCTATCAGGTGTTTGCGTGGCTCGCTGAGCACGATGATGTGGCCGCCATGCGGAACGTGGCGCTGATGAAGCGCAAGGGCGAGGGTACAGCGCGCGATCCCCAAGGCGCGCTGGAATACCTCAAGGAGGCGGCCGACGCTGGATTAACGACTGCTCAGGCAGATCTTGGCGAGATGCTACTGGAAGGCGAAGCCGGCCCTCCCGATCCGCAATCGGCATTGCCGTGGCTGGAGGCCGCCGCGGCGATGCATCACGCCCGGGCCCAGTTCCTGCTCGCCGAAATCTATGAGCGAGGTCAGGCAGTCCCTCGCGACCTCGCCAGGGCGGAAGAACTTTACGCCGAAGCCGCGGCGCGGGGCGTACCACAGGCCGCCGCCCGTCTTGAGCTCCTGAAATCCGGCGCCGTTTCGCCGCCAAGGCCTTAATCGGCCTTGACGAATCCCCATATTCCGCATGGGCTTCCAACGGGTTGTCCGGCAAATCCATCATGAACGATCCGTATCAAATCCTGGGCGTGGGCAAGGGCGCGAGCGAGGCCGAAATCAAGAAGGCCTTCCGTTCGCTCGCCAAGAAATACCACCCCGACACCAAAGGCGGCGACGCCACAGCACAAAAGAAATTTCAGGAGATCAGCGCCGCCTATGAGATTCTGGGCGATAAGGAGAAGCGCGCCAAGTTCGACCGCGGCGAAATCGATGCGAGCGGCAATCCGCGCGGATTCGATCCGCGGGCCGGCGGATTTGAAGGGGGGCCATTCGGGGGGCGCGCCGGAGCGGGACCCGGTGGTTTCCAGTACACCTGGTCTTCGCAGGATGGTGAGACGGCCGAGGGTTTTCGCGCGGAAGACATTTTTTCCGAATTGTTCAGTGGGGGTGTGGGCGGAGGTCGTCGCGGTGGCGGGAAGCGGCCGCGCGCGGGCGAGAGCTATGAGGTTTCGACCGCAGTCAGTTTCGAGGAAGCCGCAAACGGCGGCACACGCCGCGTGTATCTGCCCAACGGGCGAGAAGTCGACGTGCGAATCCCCGCCGGGATTCGCGATGGCCAGCAGGTGCGGCTAAAGGGACAGGGTGCCCCCGGCCGCAATGGCGGCCCAGCGGGCGACATCCTGATGAACGTGTCGGTCTCAACCCATCCCTTCTTCGTGCGCGATGGCAACGATCTGCGCATGGATTTGCCGGTGACGCTCAAGGAAGCGGTGCTGGGCGGCAAAGTGCCTGTCCCGACTCTAACGGGATCGGTGCAGTTGAGTGTGCCGGCCAATTCGAATTCGGGCTCCGTGTTGCGCCTGAAGGGCAAGGGCATCCCGGCCCACGGCCGCGAGAGTGCTGGCGATCTCTATGTGAAGCTGGTCGTGACGTTGCCCGAACGGCCCGATGCCGAGCTGCGCCAGTTCTGCGAATCGTGGCCCGCCAGCTACGAGCCAAGGACCAAACTACACTGAGCGGCCGATCACTCCGTCTCGCATCTTGGCATCGGAAAAGTGAGCCGGTACAAGCGGCGGCCCAAGTTGCGCTCCGGAAATGATCATCTCTTATTCTCAAAACTTTATTTTCATTAAGACACGGAAGACTGCCGGCACCAGTATGGAGGTGGCCCTCGCCACCACCGCGCGCGATAAGGACGTTGCGACCCCCTTCGGAACCCGCGAGGAACTGGCGCGCTGGCGCACATCGCCACACGCCTTGGCCAGAAACTTCTCCACGGACAACGAGCTTGAGCGCGCCTACACCGAAGCTCTGAAGAAGGAGGACAAGCGCGGGATGAACTTGGCCATGGACGCGATGAAGCATGGGAAGAAGTTCGTTCTTCATCGGCATGGCGGTGCAAAGGGCGCCCGACAGGCGGTCGGGGAGAAATTCTGGAATGCGGCCTTCAAGTTCACGGTGGAACGCCATCCCTATGAGAAGGTCGTCTCTTTTGCGTGGTACAGGATGCAGTGGTACCAGGGAGACTTCAACGAAGCCATGAACGATGTATTTCAGCGTGAGAATTATAGGAATTTCGACCTTTACTCGATAGACGGGAAGCCGGTGGTCGACTTCCTTATCCGCTATGAACATCTAAGAGACGACATCCGCACGGTTGAAGAGCGCCTGGGCATCTCCATTCTTGAGCACATGCCACGCGCGAACAGCACGCAGCGCAAGGACCGGCGGCCCGCTCGAGAGATCCTGACCGAAGTGCAAAAAGAGCAGATATACAGCACGTGTCGGAAAGAGTTCGAACTCGTGGGCTATGAGCGCTAGGGACCTGTTGCCGCTCACCTGATCGTCTCTCTCGCAATTTGGTCTGTCCTGGACTACACCACCGGAGCGTGAACATTACGGAGCGGCTGGGCGTGGGCTCTGCGATTGCGAATAAGGTCAAGCTGGTTGTCTGGGATCTTGATGAAACCTTCTGGCGTGGGACCTTGACGGAAGGCGGCATCACCCCTGTTGCGGCCAATGTTGAGATGGTGAAGGAGCTTTCCCGGCGCGGAATAATCAGTTCTATCTGCTCCAAGAATGACTACGATCAGGTGAAACGCGCCCTGACGGAACTCGGGATTTGGGAATTCTTCGTATTCCCCCACGTTCAGTTCAGCCCCAAAGGACAGGCGGTTGTGGCAATGCTGGAGGGCGCCGGGCTGCGAGCTGAAAACGTCCTTTTTGTGGATGACAATCCCTCGAATCTCGAAGAAGTGAAGTTCTTCAATCGCGGGATCATGACCGCACATCCGTCTGAGGTGCTGGAAACGCTGCTGGAGCATCCCCACTGCGCGGGCAAGCCGGATCCCGAACTGACGCGCCTCAAGCAATATCAATTCCTGCAGCGCAAGATAGAGCAGCGCAGCGCCAGCACGCTCTCGAACGAAGACTTTCTTCGCGCAAGCGGCATACGCATCTCGATCGACTACGACTTCGAGAGCAATTTTGACCGCGTTGTTGAACTCATCAATCGCACGAACCAGTTGAATTACACCAAGCAGCGGCTGGAAACGGCGCAGGACATCGAGCGATTCCGGGTGTTATTGAATGGAACATTTCACCTGTATGCGGGATGCGTGCGCGCCTCCGACAATTATGGCGACTATGGCCTGATCGGCTTTTTTCTCCTCCGGCAGAGTGCACGGGAAAAGAAGCTGCTCCATTTCGTGTTTTCGTGCCGCACCATGAACATGGGAATCGAGCAGTACATTTATGAGATGTTGGGGAAACCCACGATCAGCATCGTAGAGCCAGTTTCATATGGCCTCGCGTCACACTCCGAGATCGACTGGATCAATTCCGACCGCGATGCTGCGGCAGCAATCGGAGCAGGCGCCGGCAAGCTGGTGCTGCTTGGCGGCTGCGATCTGTTGCAACTCGCCAGCTACTGCAGCACCGACCGGCTGGAATTCGTCAATCGCTGTCAGGACGAAATCATGGTTCGTTTCGAAGACCCCGGCTTTGTGCTGAGCGACCGGAAAACTGTTCAGAATTCGACAGTGCTGCCGAATTTCCCGAGCTGGACATATGAAGACGTAGCCCGGTTCGATGCCAGTATTTCAGAGGCCGGGATCATCATCCTGTCTATGTGGCCGGCCATGAACGGCGATTATTACCGGCTGAGCGACGGCGTGACCGTTCGCATAAACAGGAAGTTCGCCGGCTGTATCCGACGCCGTGACGAAAATTGGTTTTTCGAGAATTTCAAGCGTCTGCCGCTCGATGACGACAATGATCGGCTGCCCTTTATTGCGGAAGCCTTCGACGCGATCGCCGAGAGAAGTCGCGAGGAGTGCCGGATTTTTGTGCTTGGCGCGTATACGCTGGGAGAAAAGCCGGAACTCCGATATCGCCGGCAGAACTTCAACAAGTTCGCACGCGCCTACTGCGACGGCCGGCCCGCGCGCTTCCACTTCCTCGATCAGGACGCAATCATTCCGGCCGAAACGCTGGTGGACAAGAAGCACTATGATCGGCGCGGCTATTTCGTTCTCGCCGAGCACATCCTGAACTTGGCAAGAGCATCGCACAGTTTCGGAGAGCCGGGAGTACGTGCAGCGGCTCCTACCGCCGGCGTACCGGAACATTCTCGGATCGAAGCAGCGCTGGCGCCCGCCGCCTAGGCCGGTGCGGGACCGGCGCGGCGGGTGCCTTTCAGCAATCTCAGCAGTTGTGAATGCAGATGTTCGTTGGCGACCAGGACATCGCCGCTTTGCAACATGCGCTCGCCGCCGTTTAGATCCGTCACCACGCCCTGCGCTTCGCGGACCATGAGAATGCCGGCCGCGATATCCCAGATCGCGAGGCCGTGCTCCCAGAACGCGTCATAACGGCCGGCCGCCACCCAGGCGAGATCGAGCGCTGCGGACCCAAAACGCCGAATGCCCGGTGTGGATTCGATGACCGCGCGAAGCTCTTTTAGAAATCGCTCGTGTTCCTCCGGCGTGCCGCGCCCAAGGAAGGGAATGCCCGTGGCGCTGAGGCAGGTCTTCAGGTCCTTGCGGGCGGCGACGCGCAGCCGTTTATCGTTAAGATACGCACCATGGCCCCGTTCGGCGATGAACATCTCGTCCACGATCGGATTGTAAATGACGCCGGATACCAGATGCCCCTCCCGCTCCAGCGCAAGGGAAATTGCGAAATGCGGGATGCCATGGAGAAAGTTGGTGGTGCCGTCCAGCGGATCGATGATGAAGCGGTGCGACTTGTCGGGCCCGTCGATCAGGCCCGCTTCTTCGGTGACGATCGGATAGCCGGGCCGCGCCTTCTGCAGTTCTTCCACCAGAATGCGTTCGGTGCGTTTGTCCGCAACGGAAACAAAATCCGCCGGTCCCTTAAGCGATATCTGCAGGTTTTCGACTTCGCCGAAGTCGCGGATGAGCTTGCGCCCCGCCTTGCGCGCGGCGGAGACCATGACATTCAGCGCGGGAGAGAGGTAAGGCATTACTCCGCGCGTCGCACGTAGCGGCCGTCTTCCGTGGAAACGATGATCTTCGCGCCGGCATTGATAAAGGGAGGCACCTGAATCTTCATGCCGTTCTCCAGCACAGCGCTCTTGTAAGAGGGCGCTGCCGTGCCGCCGCGCAGCACCGGGTCGGCATCGGTTACCTCCAGCGTCACCTGCAGCGGCAACTTGATGCCGATCGGTTTACCGTCATAGGTCTGCACCAGGACTTTTATGCCGTCCTGCAGGAACTGCGCCTGGTCTCCCACGAAATCCGCGTTGAGCTCGATCTGGTCGTAGGTGTCCGTGTCCATGAAGGTGAGCGTGTCGCCGCTCGCATAAAGAAACTGAAAATCCTTCTTTTCCAGATAGACTTCCTCGACGCCTTCATCGGCGCGGAACCGTTCGTTCAGCTTGGTGCCGGTGACGACGTTCTTCAGCTCTACCTGGTTGTAGGCGCCGCCTTTGCCGGGCTTCACCGCCTGCGTTTTTACCGCCATCCATAAGCCGCCGTCGTGCTGGATCAGCGCCCCGGGGCGGATTTCGTTTCCGGCGATTTTGGGCATGTGAACGCGAGCCTTGGGAAAAGGCGCGCCTTCTAACAAGGTCCGCCCGGATTGTCATCCGGGCGGAGCTGTTCAGAAGCGATCCGCGAAACTCAGGCCGTTGCGGGACGCGCGACCGTTGGCAATCCAAAGCCGGCCGCCAGAATCACCACTGCCAGCACTACGTGCAGCCAGTGATCCAGCCGGTTCATTGCAATCCCGAACATCACGCCATCGCCGCCATGCATCATGACGAAGCCGAGAATCGCCACAATTGCGTATACCACGCCGAGAATCTTCAGCGCGAGACTGGGCGTCAGCGCCGTGTAGACGCCGATCAGCAGGAAAATGCCGCTGATGATGTGAACCAGATTGTGCATGCCATTGGTGACGAAAATGCCCGTCGGCCCAACCACCGGATTGGGAATGTACCCCAGCACACCGGCGATGATCAGAATGATCCCCAAGACAAAAGCCGCCGTTTTGGCGTTCATGAGTGCTCCCCCTTTAAGGTGGCGGGAGTCTGACGCTGATTTGCCAAAAAGAACAAGGGGCGGTCGCCTCGGCCGAATCAGCCGAGAAGGCCATTGAAGGCCTTCACCGCCGGGCCAGGACCCTCCGGATAAGTCCAGACGCCTGCACAGACCGCCAGAAAATCGGCCCCTGCCTCGACCAGCGGGCGAGCGTTCTCCGCGGTGATGCCGCCGATCGCCACGCATGGCACCACCATCAACGCACGCCACCAGCGAAGGATTTCCGGATCGGCGGCCGCTTTGGGCTGCTTGGTTTGCGTGGGATAGAAGGCGCCAAAGGCGACGTAATCCGCGCCCGCCTCCGCCGCTTCCATCGCGAGGTGCCGCGAATTGTGACAGGTGACGCCGACGATCGTGTCTCGCCCCAAAGCAGCGCGTGCTGCGGCGTAGGTCGCGTCCTCTTGGCCGATGTGGACGCCGTCGGTACCCAATTCGGCTGCGAGGTCCGGCCGGTCATTGACGAGAAGCGCGACCCCGCGTGACTGGGCAATCGGCATCAAGACTTCGCATGCGCGACGCACCGCATCGTCGGGAACGTCTTTCAAACGCAATTGCAGAGACGCCACGTCGCCAGCGTCCAGCGCGCGCGACAGCACCTCCGCAAATGCAGGCAGCTCAATCTTCGGCGGCGTGATGAGATAAAGACGGCATGCGCTCACGAGTACCCTCCCTTGAAAAGGGAGGGTCGGATCGCGCAGCGATCCGGGGAGGGATCATTCTGCGATGCTAACATTGATGCCCACCCGCCGCGCTTGCGCGCGCCGACCTCCCCTTTGCAAGGGGAGGCAAAAGTCACGCCGCCTGTTTCTCCAGACCGGGGTTCCAGCCGCCGGTCGAGGCAAGGCCGTTCATTGCCGCGCGGTGAGCGAAGGCGCGCTGCGCGGCCGGGGCTTTATCCGCCTTGCCGCTCCACGCCTTCTGCGGCGCCGCCTGCAAGGCGCGGCCATAGGAGAAGGTCAGCGGCCACGGCAGGTCCGGGTGCGCCGCGTTCATCGCGTTCAGATGCGCGGTGGCTTCTTCGTCCGATTGCCCGCCGGAGAGGAACGCGATGCCGGGAACGGCCGCCGGCACGCAATGCTTCAGCACCTTTACGGTGCGCTCGGCCACTTCCTCCACGCCCGCACGCTTCTGCGCCTTCATGCCGCTGATCACCATGTTCGGCTTCAGCACCATGCCCTCCAGAGCCACGTTGGCGTAGTACAGCTGCGCGAAGGTTTCCTTCAGCACCCACTCGGTCACCGCCTCGCAGGCCTCGATGTCGTTGTCGAAATCCATCAGCACTTCCGGCTCGACGATCGGCACGATGTTCTCCTCCTGGCACAGCGCCGCATAGCGCGCTAGCGCCTGCCCGTTGGCATTGATGCAGTTGTAAGAGGGGCGGCCTTGTGTCGGCGTGTAGGTGGCGCGCCATTTGGCGAAGCGGGCGCCGAGATCGCGATACTCCACCAGCCGCTCGCGCAAGCCGTCAAGGCCGTCAGTGATCGTCTCGTCCTTGCTGAACGGCAGCGGCTTGGCTCCCTTGTCCACCTTGATTCCCGGAATAGCGCCGGCCTGCTCGATCACCTTCACCAGCGGCGTGCCGTCCTTCGCCTTCTGGCGGATGGTTTCGTCATAGAGAATGACGCCGGAGATGTGCGTCATGCCTTCGGCGGAGCGGAACAGCATCTCGCGGTAATCGCGGCGATTGTCTTCCGTCGACTCCACGCCGATCTTGTCGAAACGTTTCTTGATCGTGCCGGAGCTTTCGTCCGCCGCCAGAATGCCCTTGCCCTTTTTCACCATCGCGCACGCGACGCGGCTCAGCTCATCCAGATTCATCGCCATCTTCAGTCCCCTTGCTCCAGCGCAGTCACGCCCGGCAGCTCCTTGCCTTCCAGCCATTCGAGAAAGGCGCCACCGGCCGTGGAAATATAAGTGAATTCGTCCGCCACGCCGGCCTTGTTCAAAGCGGCTACAGTATCGCCGCCGCCGGCGATCGATGTGAGCCGGCCCTCTTTCGTGCGCTGGCCGATGGCTTTGGCCGCCGCGACTGTGCCCACGTCGAAAGGGGACGTTTCGAAAGCACCCAACGGGCCGTTCCAGACCAGCGTGGCGGTAGTGAGCAGGCGGCGCGAAAATTCCTCCACCGTGGCGGGACCGACATCGAGGATCATCTCGTCAATTTTCACCCCGAACACGTCGGTGGTGCGGTGACGGGTTTTTTCCTTCAGCTCCTTGGCCACCACTACGTCCTTGGGCAGGATGATCACTGTGCCGGCGTCGGTGGCCGAACCGATAACGTTGCGTGCGGCATCCAGCTCGCCTTCCTCGTAGAGCGATTTGCCGACGTTGCGGCCTTCTGCAGCCAGGAAGGTGTTCGCCATCGCGCCGCCGATTACCAGCACGTCCACCTTTGCAATCAGATTGGTGAGCAGCTCGATCTTGGTCGATACCTTTGCGCCGCCCACGACCGCCATCAGCGGGTGCCTGGGATCCCCCAACGCCTTGTGGAGGTGCCCCAACTCCGCCTGCATGGAGCGGCCCGCCGCCGCGGGTAACAAATGCGCCAAAGCTTCCGTAGACGCATGCGCGCGGTGCGCGGCCGAAAAGGCATCGTTGACGTATAGATCGCCCAGGCTGGCGAGCTGCCTGGCGAAGCTTTGGTCGTTCGCTTCCTCGCCGGCGTGAAAGCGCGTGTTCTCCAGCAGAAGAATGTCGCCGTTCTTCAGTTTGGAAACCGCGGCTTTCGCCTTTTCACCGACGCAATCGTCGGCGAACGCCACGGGCTTGCCGACGGCCTTCGAGAGCGCGGGCACGATCGGCTTCAGCGACATGGATGGCACGACCTTCCCTTTTGGCCGCTCGAAATGGGAAAGCACGATCACCTTCGCGCCCTTCTCCGACAATTCGCGGATGGTCGGTGCCTGGCGATCGATGCGTGAGGCGTCCGCTACCTTGCCGTTCTTCATCGGCACGTTGAGATCGGCGCGCACCAGCACGCGCTTGCCCTTCAACTGCAGATCATCCAGCGTGCGGAATTTTGGCATTCAAATCAGCTTCCCCATTGCCGCGGCGACATCTGCCATGCGGTTCGAGAATCCCCATTCGTTGTCGTACCAGCTCATCACGCGGACGAGATTGCCATCCATGACCTTTGTATGATCGACGCAAAAACTGGACGACATCGGATTGTGGTTGAAATCGATCGACACCAGCGGCTCCGATACGATGTCAAGGATGCCTTTCATGGGCCCCGCTGCCGCGCAACGCATCGCGTCGTTCACCTCATCGGTAGTCGTTTTGCGGCTGGCCACGACCTTCAAATCCACCACGGACACGTTGGGAGTGGGCACGCGGATGGCGACGCCGTCGAGCTTGCCTTTCAGTTCCGGCATTACCAGGCCCACGGCTTTTGCCGCGCCGGTCGAGGTCGGGATCATCGACATGGCAGCAGCGCGGGCGCGGTGTAGGTCCTTGTGTAACTGATCGAGCAGGTGCTGATCGTTGGTATAAGCGTGAATCGTGGTCATGAAT
>Ga0157372_10002228_pt1 | contig 21035 bp, 18 predicted proteins | sample C55metaG_FD_115307 | JGI IMG/M metagenome (GOLD analysis project Ga0157372, IMG submission 115307) | Corn rhizosphere microbial communities from Kellogg Biological Station, Michigan, USA - C5-5 metaG | ecosystem: Host-associated > Plants > Roots > Rhizosphere > Soil | place: USA: Michigan... | reverse complement strand
GGGGAACATTCATTAAAACGCTCGCTTGGGCCCGTTAACCTTATTTTAATTGGGATAGGCATCATTATAGGGGCCGGTTTATTTTCCTTAACCGGTATAGCGGCGGGCCAGCATTCGGGCCCTGCGGTAACTATTTCTTTTTTAATTGCTGCTGTTGGCTGCGCTTTTGCTGCCCTTTGCTATGCCGAGTTTTCGGCCATGATACCTGTTGCGGGGAGCGCTTACACCTATTCGTATGCTACCATGGGCGAGCTTTTTGCATGGATCATAGGCTGGGACCTTGCGCTTGAATATGCCGTTGGCGCAGCAACAGTGGCCATCAGCTGGTCGCAATACCTTACTAAGTTTTTATCCTGGTTTGATCTGTATTTGCCTCCACAGCTTACACTTTCGCCTTTTGAAACTGCAAAAGCAGCAAATGGTGATATCATTAACGGGATCATCAATTTGCCCGCTGCGCTCATTGTAATTTTGGTTACCAGTATCATTATCCGGGGTACAAAAGGTTCGGCATTGGTTAATGCCATTATTGTAACTTTGAAAGTGGGCGTGGTGTTGGTGTTTATCGCGGTTGGGTGGTCATTTATTAACCCGCAAAACTATCATCCCTATATCCCGCAAAATACAGGTGTTTGGGGTGATTATGGCTGGTCGGGCATATTGAGAGGGGCGGGGTTAGTGTTTTTCGTGTTTATTGGGTTTGATGCTGTATCAACCGCGGCGCAGGAGGCCAAAAACCCGCAGCGCAATATGCCTATCGGGATCATCGGCTCGCTGCTGATCTGTACGGTACTTTTTATTGTATTTGCGCACGTAATGACCGGCATGGCCAACTATAAGGAATTTATAGGCTCGGGCGCACCGGTTGCCATCGCCATTGAAAAAACGCATTACCAGTGGTTGAGCAAAGCTATTGTGCTGGCTATTTTAATAGGTTATACCTCGGTAATTTTGGTCGATCTGTTAGGCCAATCACGCGTGTTTTTCTCTATGTCGAAAGATGGTTTGCTGCCGAAGGTTTTTTCAGAAGTGCATCCCAAATTTCGCACACCCTGGAAATCGAATATTATGCTTTGCGCTTTTATAGCCCTCTTTGCCGCATTTGTTCCGATACGCGTGGTTGGTGAAATGACCAGTATTGGTACCCTGCTGGCATTTGTTATGGTTTGCGCCGGTGTGCTTATTTTACGAAAGCAGCAGCCTGATATTCACCGGCCGTTTAAAACACCCCTTGTGCCATTGGTGCCGGTGCTGGGTATCCTGACCTGTTTTGCCATGATGACGTTTCTACCCGGCGATACCTGGTTGCGTTTGGTGATTTGGCTTGCAATTGGTTTGGTTATCTACTATACTTACGGCAAAAAGAACAGCGTTATCCGCAAAATGCTTGCAGATAAACAATAACGCCATCAATTGATGACCGAAGAGATTTTAAAACTAAAAGTTGAACGCATAAAATGGGAAACCCCAGATACGGCTACATTTTATTTGAGTAGTATTGATGGTAATCTTATCCCTTATACAGCAGGGCAGTTCATCACACTGATATTTAACCATAGGCAGGAAGAGATCAGGCGCTCGTATTCGTTAAGCTCATCGCCCGATGAACCACACCTTGCAATAACTATCAAGCGCATTACCAATGGTGAAATCTCCCGTTTTATGCTCACTAAAATAAAGGAGGGCGATGAGTTAACAGCATTAGCCCCTGCCGGTCGTTTTATCATCAATGACCATCAGCAGGAAAAGGATCTGTTTTTATTTGCGGGCGGCAGCGGCATTACCCCTATATTTTCGCAACTGAAATATATTTTGAGCCGGGAGGGTAAAAGCAGGCTAACCCTCATCTATAGTAATCAAAATGCCGCTTCCATTTTATTCAAAAATGAGCTGGATAAACTGGCAGCCGAACACCCCGAAAGGTTCACGATCATTTACCTGCTTAGCAGCGAAGGTAACCGCCTCAACCCCGATAAGGTAGAAAAGCTGGTTAAGCAATATACCAGTTTTAACCTGGCAAATGCTGAGTTTTACCTTTGCGGCCCGTTTGCTTATATGCGAATGATCCGGTTCGACCTGGTGTATATGGGGATTGATCAGGCAAAGATCCGCCGCGAAAATTTTGTGCTCGAAACAGTTGCCGTAACAAGCAGCTTTACTAACTTTCCACCTAAAAACATCAAAATAAAATACCGGGGCGAGCTGCACGATATTGTAGTAGGCGAAAACCAATCCATACTGCAGGCCGCCCTGCAAAACAATATCCCATTACCTTATAGCTGCCGGGGAGGAATATGCTCTACCTGCATGGTTAAATGCACCGGCGGTAAAGTTGAAATGGTGAAAAATGATGTACTTACTGAAGCGGATCTTGCACAAGGATGGATCTTGACCTGCACCGGGCATCCCTTGGATGATGAGGTGGTGATTGGCCCCCCAGCCCCCTAAAAGGGGGACTTATACCAGGACGCGAAAAGAATAATCAACGGAATCAGTGTAATCAAGAAAAATCAACGATCAGTTGGCAAATGTTGCCTTACTGTCCTTCTATGCACCACCGTTTTTACCTTTTTTGATTTGGATTTTTTGCGTTTGCCGAGCCAGATGATAAAGCCGGTGATTGGCAAGCTTGCACAAATCAAACTGGCCGAAAAAGCAATGATCTTACCGGGAAGGCCTAAGATTTGCCCTACGTGAATATCATAGGTCATGTTATTCATTTTCATGCCGGCACTTTTTTGCTCATGCGCGATACGGTTCAATAATTTGCCGGTGTATTTATCGAAAGAATAGCTATCACTTTTATAGTAGTGCAGGGCTTGCGCGTATGCGGTTACGCCTATGGCACCGGCTTTAGCAGCATCGTCGTAAATTAAAAACATTTCGGCATTTGGCGAGGCGGCTTTGGCTGATAAATATGCTTTATTGATAACCTGGGTAGTATCCATTTTGCCGTTCAACAACGAATCAGACTTGAAAACTACTTTTTCTTCGGGATGCGCTTTGCCAAGATTAGCAGCTATGTAAATAGCTTCACGCATCCAGTCAAATGATATTGACAGACCTGTTATAGCTAATATGATAGCTACGCTGGTGGCATAAAAGCCCAAAACATTATGCAAGTCGTAATTAACACGGCGCCAGCGGCCACCCCACTTAATAGTGAAGCTGCGTTTACGGTCGCTTTTACGTTTGGGCCACCAGAGTATTATGCCGGTGATCATCAGCACCACAAAAATTATCACCGATATGCCTACTACCAGGGTGCCGATATTAGCCGGGAGCAACAGGTACAGGTGAATATATTCAACAATAATAAAAAAGTTTGAAGCGGGGCTTTCGGTATGGGTGATCTTACCTGTATAAGGATTCAGATATACAAAAAGGAGGCCCTCTTTCTTGTCCGTTACCAACACCCCCGCAGGGCGACCGATACCGTAATAGTAAACATAACTGGCCGTAGCGCCTTTACGGCCTTTCAGTGCTTCGGACTTAAGTATTGATGGTGCTATGTAGGGTTTAGCTTGTACCTCAACCTTACGGTAACTGTGTATCGCATCCTGGATCTCGTCCTGAAAACAAAAGATACACCCAGTTATACTTACTATAAATACCACCAGCCCGGATATAAATCCGAGCCAGCGATGTATAAACAACAGTGTTTTTTTAAAAGGTGTCATTCATTAAAATTTGTAACCGATACTTAAACGTACGTTTGTTGGTGCTTCTGCCTGCCAGCTATAAACAGTTTTGCCGTCGGTGCTCAACCCCTCATGACCACCTGAATAAAGGTATTTGTTAAGCACGTTATTTACATTTAACGCAAAACTCATCTTCTTGATCTGGTAGGATGCGCCTGCGTCTAAACGGAAGTAGTTTGGCAGATCAGAAGTGCCTGTGCCGAGGCTCCATGGCAGGCGGTCAAGCTGCCACTGATATCCGGTTGAAAAGCCCAAACCTTTTAAGCTGCCATGCTGTAAACGGTATGTTAACCAGGCATTGGTAACATGTTTTGCAAAGCCGGGAACAGGATTGCCAACATTTGCAGGGTCGGTATCTTTAGAGATCTTCGAATCGGTATACGCATAGTTAACCATCAGGCTGAGGCCGGTTATGATTTCGCCGCGGGCATCAAATTCAACACCTTTTGTTTTAGTTTGACCTAATTGCAAAACGTAATTTGCTGCAGATTCACCATGTTTGTCGGGGTCGGTTACCAACTGGTTGTTTTTAAGGATCTGGTAAGCAGATAAGGTAGTATTCCACTTTCCATCAAACCAGTCGCGTTTTAAACCAAGCTCCATGTTGTTGCCTGTAATAGGCTTAACTTTTTGGCCGCCGTATATTTTACCTGTTTGCGGCACAAATGATTGATCATATACCGCATAAGCAGTTGTAGTAGGATCAATGTTAACACTTAACCCAAAACGGGGCGTAAATTTATGCCCTTTGGTATCGCCGGCATAAGGATCGGTTGTAGTGGCATGGGTGTAACGACCAGCTACAGTTAAACGCAATTTCTGATCAAAAAAGCCCAACTCATCCTGTACATAAATTGATTGATATTTTTCGGTATTTACAGCGTTTTTACCACGTTCGCTAAGTGGCACCGATCTATCAAACACAGGTAAAGTAACAGGGCCATTATTTGGATTGTGGATATTGAAAGGGTTTGCGGGATCAGGATCAAGCGAGCCTGATTGAAAATAATCCGGAATGTAGTACTTGTCGCCAATATCAAGGCCGCTTAACAGGCGGTGAACAACTTTGCCTGTATTAAATTCGCCGTTTAAAAAAGCCTGGGCAAATTTGTTTTTGTTAACAGCATCCCATAAACCAAGGTTACGGTCAACATCGCCGTTGCTGCTGATGCTGTTTATCCAATAGCTATATGCCGTTTGCTTATAATAAAAATAAGCACCCTGCGCGGTAACTTTCCACTTGCTGTTAAAGGTATGCTCATAAGTTAAAAACGCACTTTGGTCCCGGATGCCCGATGATGGCGAATTTGAAGGCGCGTTAGTAAAGTTGCGCGGCAGTGTTGCATAGCCATCAGTGGAGAACAGGTAGGCGGTACCAAAGGCATCCATGCGCTGGTACTGGTAGGTATACTCGGCAGTGAGGGTATTTTTGCTGTCGAATTTGTAGCGTAATACGGGAGCGATAGCCGTACGGTTGGTAAAATCATACGGGCGCCATGATTTTGAAAGCTGGCCCATCAGGTTGAGGCGGTATTGCAGTTTACCGTTTTTAGTAAGTACGCCGTCAAAATCGGCAGTGGCACGGTAGCTGTTAAAACTGCCTGCAGTAAAACTGAATACCTGGCTGGTAGTGCCGGTAGGCTTTTTGGTAACTACGTTATAAAAACCCGAGGGGTTGCCGTTGGCCAGCATGAATGCAGCAGGGCCTTTTACAAATTCAATCCTGTCAACAAATGACATATCCTCGGTTAGCGGGCCCCAGGTAGCTTCGATGTTCATACCGTTGCGGAAAGGTGCAAGCCTGTCGCCACGGGCATTTACACGGGCATAATTGCCCCAATGCTCCTGCATGGTTAAGCCGCTCACATTGCGCGATACGCCTTCGAGCATGTTAAAGATCTGCTGGTCCTTAATCTGGTCGGAAGATACCACCTGGATGTTTTGTGCCACTTCAAGTAAAGGCTCGTTTAACCTCAGGCTGGCTGAGGGATCATCGATCTTATATTTTTGTTTCCTGCCCGAAATTAATACCTCTCCAATTTGGTTGGCGTTTTCGCGCAGCATAAAGTTTACGGTAACGCGTTGTCCATCGGCCAGTTCAACTGCTTTTTCTTCAGAAGCCAGGCCCACAAACGTTACTTTAATGGTGTAGCTGCCCGGTTTTACCTTGTTAAAGGTAAACCTTCCGCTTTCGCTGGTAACCGTGCCTGCGGATATGCCATTACCTTTAAGGCTTACGGTTACACCGGGAACGGTTTGGCCATCGGCAGTCGTGATTGTGCCGGTTATGGTGCCGGGTTTTACCTCGGCCAGCACGGGTATATTGAAGAGCAGCAAAACTGCACATAATAAAAAAGGAGGAAGCTTACAGAAAGAGTGTATGGATTTGGACATTTTATTCAGGATTAACAGGAATGATAGGGTTGTTAACTTAAAGCAGGAACTGTAATACACTCCTGCTTTTATTTAATGGCTGTTTTAAAATTTATAGGTTGCGCTTAATGCAAAACTTCTTAGTTTTTGAGGGTTAATGGTGGTGTAACCTATCCAGTATTTTTCATTGGTAAGGTTGTCAAGCTTAGCGCCAAACCGGTATTTATTAGTATCATAAAATGCTGATGCTCCTAATACGGTGTAAGCCGGCAGGGTAAATACCCCAATGGTCCGGCTGTTTACGATCTTATTATCGCTGGCATAGTTGCCGCCGAAACCCAAACCAAAACCTTTCACCGCACCTTGATGAAACTTGTAGCTTACCCAAAAATTTGCCAGATATGGCGATGAGGCGGTTGCGGGCCGAAGACCTTCAACGCCGGCATCGGCGCTTTTGGTAAGCTTTGAATCATTATATGAAAAACCTGCTACGATGTTAAGGCCGATTATTGGGTTGGCTATTATTTCGGCTTCAAAACCTTTGCTGTATTGGGTTCCGTCCTGTACCGAAAGAATGGGATTTATGGTGGAAGGACGTACGATATTTTTCACTTTGATATCATAGTAACTTACCGTACCGCTCAATTTACCATCGAAGAGATCAAGTTTTACGCCACCTTCGATTTGATTGGCTTGCTCAGGCTTAAGCGGTTGGTTGTTTTCGGTAGTACCGGTTTTGTTGTTAAAGCTGTTTTGATAATTGGCAAACAGCGATATGTGGTCTTTAACGGGTTGGTAAACCAAACCAAATTTTGGCGAAAAGGCGGTTTGCTTATATGCCCCGGATGTGGTTTGAGTTGTTGGGTCATAGTTGCCTTTGTTGTCAAACCTGTCTACGCGTAAACCTGCCGATGCTATCAGTTGATCCGTAATATTAAACACATCAGAGATATAAGCGCTGTAGGTATTCCGTTTAAACATGGAAGGGTAGGTAAAACCATAAATGCCGGTAGCATAAAGGGCGTCCATAGCCGCTTTGTTGAAATTGCGGTAGTTTTGATTGCCGGTTACAGATATAGTATCGAGCGTACTGCCAAAAAAATATTGCTGCGAGTTTTCCCTGAAGAAATCCAGGCCGCCTACAAACCGGTTACGGAATTTACCTATTTTGAAGTCGCCGTTAAAGTTTTGCTGGATCTCGATCATGTCATCTTTACTTTTGCGGGTTGACTGATCGTTACGAGAAATAGAATCGCCTGGCAACAGGTAGTAGTAAGGGCCAAAGCCGTTCGAATAGCTATGGGTGAGGCTCAGGTTGGTACGTGTTGTCCAGGCGTCGGAGATCTTGTATTTTACTTCGCCATAAAAATTCCTGTTTTGTGAGGTTTGAGTCAGGTCATTTCCATGATAGCTTTGTTTGTAGTCGAGCTTGAGCTGATCGGCACGACTGTAACCCAGGGCATCGATGGTTTGTCCGTAAGGGAAAAAGAAAATAGATTTTCCGATATTGGTACCATATGACAATTCAGCATCGGCACTAATGGTTAACCTGTCGGAAGCCTTATAAACAATGCTTGGGTCAATAACCACATTCCGCGAAAAGCCGTTGTTTTGGAAACTGCCGTCATGATTAAAAGCGGTGTTTAAACGAAAGAGTACCTTTTTATCTTTATCGAGCGGAGTGTTAATATCGGCGCTGCCCCGGTAAAAACCAAAATTGCCGCCAGATAAACTTACTTCTCCGCCAAATGTATCATAAGGTTTCTTGGTAACACGGTTGATCAGGCCGCCATATGAGGTTAAAGAACTTCCGAATAAAGTAGCAGAGGGGCCTTTAATAATCTCAATCCTGTCGATGTTAGCCGCGTCGATGCCATTAGTTATAATCCCTGCAATGCCGTTACGCATGGTACTTTGTACAATAAAGCCCCTGCTATTATAATAAGCGCCGCCATCGCCGCCACGACCGGTAGCTTCCCACATTTTTTGGATCCCAGGGGCATTTTTTATAGCGTCATCAACAGAAAATATCAATTGTTCCTGCATCAACTGGCTGCTTATGGTATTATAAACTTGTGGGTTTTCGAGGTTGCTTAAAGGCATTTTGGCAACATCCTCGCTTCGTGAACGTTTAAATTTATTGGTTTTATTAGCATTTATATTTACTTCCTGCAAACCATGAATAGTATGATCAACCGTAATAACAGGCAACACAGTTGTTTGCCCGGCTGTTACGGTTACTGGTTTTTCCTGTCCTTTTGTGCCAACTTCAGATACTACAAGTATATAATCTCCTTGCGGGGCTTTAATTTCAAATAAGCCGTTTTCATCGGTTATGGTACCGTACCTGGTGCCTTTAAGTACTGCCGAAACGTTTTCGGCAGGCCCATTTTTTATGGTGACAATTTTACCTTTAAGGATGCCTCTGGCTTGCTGGGCAAGGGCCGGGATGGTGCCGATAAGTAGCACTATAAATGAAAGTGAAAAGATTTTTGAGAAAGATGGTTTGGGTTGATCCATTTTATTTAGACTAAATATAAATAATAGCGCAAAAGTAGTCAGGCAAGTGTTATAATGCAAATTATTTATAATAAATCTAAATAGTACACTTAATGTACCTGTTGTTCAGATGCTTGTGGATATAAGAATGGAAAATTGCTAATCCGGCAAGGGATTGCCAAAGCAATACCACCGAAATTATTCAGAAAAAGAGTAGTTAAATTTAAGAATCATGTAAACGGGTTCCTTCTATAATCCTGAAGGCTGTCATCATCTAATGAAGACTTGCGAAGTCCCCCAAACTTCGTGAGTCTGGTAGATAGATAAGCAATTACTAAATATCCATCACTTCCTTTTTCTTTTTGCTTTTCATCCGCTTTGGCACAAATTCCAGGATTTCAGCTTTTAGTGCTTCAATCATGCGGCGTTTTAAAAAGTTGCGCTGTATCACAATGCTTACCTCACGGGCAGGTTCGGGTGATTTAAAATAGCGCACCTTGTCCAGTTGCTTTTCGGTAAGCTCAGACAGAGCCAACTCGGGGAGGATGGTAGCCCCGTTATTTTGGTCGACCATGCGTTTTAGGGTTTCAACGCTGCCGGTATTGTATTCAAAATGCTGAAAGCCACGGGTTGATTTCCGTCGCTGGCAAATATTTAAAACCTGCTCGCGCATACAATGGCCTTCGTTCAGGATCCAGATCTCCTCCATATCTATATCATCCGGCACAATATTTTTCTTTTTAGAAAGTTTGCTGTTTTTGGATACATAGGCTACAAAATTTTCATAAAATACAGGGATTTCGGTAAGGTTGTTTTCATGAAGTGGGGTAGAAAGGATGCCGCAGTCAAGCATACCAAGTTTTAGCTGTTGAATGATCTCTTCGGTAGTTTGTTCCCATACAATCAGTTTTACCTGCGGATATTTTTCAATAAAGCCATGGATGATTTTGGGTAATATGTAGGGTGAAACGGTAGGGATAATGCCTACCCGTAATTCGCCCGATAGTTCCTTTTGCCTGTCGGATATAATTTCCTTGATCTTTTCGCTCTCAGATAGCATTACACGTGCCTGGGTAATTATTTCAATCCCTATTTCGGTAGGCACAACGGGTTGTTTGCTTCGGTCAAAGATCTTAACGCCAAGCGTATCCTCCAGTTTTTGTACCTGCATACTTAATGTTGGTTGGGTAACAAAACATTTTTCGGCTGCCAAAACAAAGCTGCGATAAGTATCAACAGCCACAATATACTCCAGTTGTGTGATAGTCATGTAATATAGATAAATGCTATGTAAAGGTAATAAATATTGATTTTATCTATTCAAATATTTCGCAAGGCTGGATTATAAATGTAACTAATGTGAAAACAAAAAAGATGTTAAATACCCGCATTTCTAATAAACTAAAGTCCCGTAAACGGCCACTTAAATATTGTAAAACAGCTTGCCAGTCCTTCTGTTAAAATAATTTTGCAGCCGGATTTTTGGATATTGTTATTTGTTCCGCAGTTCGGTATCTCTGCCAATAATTTCTCTTAAAACAAAACCATTAAATCCTTACTTTAGGATATATGCTTCCTTTATTAATTGCCGAACAAATTCGCGAGGGCGATGCTTATACTATCGCTAATGAACCTGTTGCTTCTATTGATTTGATGGAACGTGCCTCAAAAGCTTTTGTGGGTTGGTTCGTTAACCGTTTCCCCGATAAAAACGAGCCGATAACTTTTTACTGTGGTACAGGGAATAATGGCGGCGACGGGCTTGCCATTGCGCGTATTTTATGTGATCATCATTATAATAGGCTCAACGTTGTAATAGCCCGGTTTTCTGATAAGGCATCGGAGGATTTTAACATCAATTTTGAAAGGCTAAAACAAACTTGCGTATCTATAAAAGAACTTGCCAAAGATGAAGAGATCCCGGCGGATAGCAGCCCGGTAATTATTGACGCCCTGCTTGGCAGCGGCTTGAACAAACCGCTCACCGGCAATTATGAACGGCTGGTTAAGTTCATTAATGATTTGGGCCGAACAGTTGTTGCTGTTGATGTACCCACAGGTTTTTTTTCGGAAGGGGAGGTAGCCAGGGATACCATTGCAATAAAAGCCGACCTTGTAATTACTTTTCAGCAGCCTAAAATCAATTTCCTGTTACCGGAATCGGCACCTTATATCAATTGCTGGGAGGCCGTGAATATTGGCATTAATGAAAAATTTATCCGGTCGTTAAATTCACCGTATCAGCTTGTTGAAGAAAAAGATGTGAGACAAATTCTAAAACCACGTCATCGTTTCAGCAATAAAGGCACATTTGGTCATGTGCTGATTATTGCAGGGCAGGCAAAAACCATGGGAGCGGCGCTATTAAGCTCATCAGCTGCAGCACACGCAGGGGCCGGCCTGACAACCGCATGCATCCCCGAAAGTGGTTTAACCGCACTAAACAGTTATCAGCCCGAGATTATGGCCATAGTCAGGAACGGTGATAAACTGCCTGATATTGAATGGGATAAATTTAGTTCGATAACTGTGGGACCTGGTTTAGGCAAAGACGCTGAGGCTTTAACATTATTAAAAGCAATCATCAAAAACTATAAACAACCGTTGGTTATTGATGCCGACGCGTTAAACCTGATTGCAGAAAATAAGACATTATTAACTCAGCTACCCGCGGGAAGCATCTTAACCCCGCACATGAAAGAGTTTGACAGGCTTTTTGGCGAACATACCAGTTGGTGGCAGCGGCTGCAAACCGCTATAAAAAAGGCAAAGGAGTTAAACTTGTGTGTCCTGCTGAAAAATGATTACACCATCGTCGCTACACCCAATGGCAAAGCTTATTTTAACTCATCAGGAAATGCTGCTATGGCAAGCGGAGGTATGGGCGATGTACTTACCGGCGTAATAGCTGCGTTGCTTGGGCAAAAGTATCCGCCGGATCAGGCTTGCATCATTGGTGCCTACATTCACGGTAAGGCCGGCGATGAACTCGCGTTGCCAAACCGGATGCATGTTGTTTTACCCGGTAAGCTCATTGCGCAATTGCCTGTTACTATGGCAAAGTTAAGGGCATAAAAAAACGGCTGCAAGTATCATACAGCCGTTTTAATTAACTATTAACTGATCTTATAAAGAACTAAATACTCAAATTCGGGGAGTTAGGTTTACCAGGTTCACTGTTTCTCGTTATGTCCTAACTAATCATAAGACGTTTGCACGTTCCTATTAGTTACAAAAAAACTAATAATTGGTTTTGGTTTTCGTTAAAAAAATGTTAAATTATTAAACCAGTGTAGTTTAGGTTTACACAAAATACAAGTAATTAACGTATAAAAATCGAAAAGCTTACATTTTTTCGGATTTATTCCCGAAAAATGTAAGCTTTTAATCATTATTGAGCCCTGGGAGGCCTTTTTCGCTTTAAAATTTGCCCATTACCACCATTTGTGATAGTGTTGGACTTGGACTACCACCTCTTGGCTCAAGCGTTACCGCGAAGGCATCGGCCGAGGCTATGGCTTTCATATTTTTGAATCCGCTTGAATCTGCCGTGGCGTCAAATACACCCAAATCAACAGGTTTACCGCCCACCAGTGCCCAAAGCTGGTATTGATGAGCCTGGTCATTTGCAGGCAATTTAAGGCCTTCCAGGTCAATCACCACTTTTTGTTTGGATGGGCTAAAGGCTACGGTCATCACCGACTCAGACGATTTTTCTGTTCCTTTCAGACGGATCAGTTTAAATGAGGTATCCCGTAAGAGGTTCAGCTCGTTATCCTTTGCGCTAACCGTAGTGCTAAAATGCTGGTTTTGCAACTGCATGGCATTTAGTCGGGTATTGGTATCATTAAGGCGGTTGTAAAGGTTATACAAAGCTGCTGCGCTTGCTAACAATAAAACAAGGCATGCGGCAAATGCGTATTTATAAAAATTGATTTCTTTTTCCTTATCGGGCCGTGTAACCATAACGCTTTCCCGTTCTGTATGGGTTTGTGTAGGAAAGTCATCATCGTCGCCAAAATTAGTAAGTAAGCTTCCCAATATGCGGCTACGTAAATATTCAGATGGTTCAATCGCGTTTTCTCCGGCATACAATTCCATTGAGCGTTCAATTTCGGCAAGCTCTGCCTTAATAGCAGGGTGCTTTGAAGCCAGTTCTTCAACCTGTAGCTTTTCGGCAGGGGTAACATCCCCTAACACGTAAAGCTCCAGTATCCCTGTTTCAATATATGCTTTTAAATCTTCCACTTCAATTAAAATGTTTTCTGAGTTCCTGGATAGCCATTCTTAACCGGGTTTTAATGGTACCCAACGGAATGCCCAACTCTTCGGCAGCTTCCACATGGGTATAGCCTTTAAAATAAACCAGCTCAATGATCAGTCTTTGCTCGGGTTTTAGTGTTTGCACTAAATTTTTAACACCCATTAACTCAGGTTTGTAAACCGTGTTTCGTTGCTCGTCAATGAAAGTTACGTTATTTTCAATATCCTGGTTTTTATTCTGATTCTTAAAATCTTTCGATCTGGTCTTATCAATTGCAAGGTTGCGCGCGATATTAACCATCCAGGTAAATAAACGGCCTTTTTCAGTACTGTAGCTTGAAAAGGAATGCCAGATCTTTACAAAAGTTTCCTGTAAAACATCTTCGGCTATAGTGGTGTCATTTATAATTCGTGATATAACCCCGAATAACGAGGCCGAATACATATCATATAAAGCTTCGACGGCAATTTTTTCCCGGTGCCGCAATGATAACACCAGTTCTTCTTCCGACATCGATATTTTTCGTTTCTTACTCAACCCGATGAAGATATAAAGGAATTATCACATTTCAAACAAGTGTTTTTCTGCATGGTAAGATGAGCGCACCAGCGGCCCGCTTTCAACATACCTGAACCCTTTTTGAAGGCCAAATTCCTTATAACGTGCAAATTGATCGGGATGGATCCAGTCAATCACCGGATGATGGTTACGTGTAGGCTGTAAATACTGCCCCAGCGTAAGTATATGAACACCTGCAGCCAGCAAATCATCCATTGCTTCTAAAACATCCTCCTCGGTTTCGCCCAAGCCAAGCATAATGCCTGATTTTGTGCGTAAACCCGCTTCCGAAATATGTTTCAGGGCTTCAAGACTGCGGTCATATTTTGCCTGGATCCGCACCTCTTTGGTAAGGCGCCTTACAGTTTCCAAGTTGTGTGATACAACTTCGGGCCTGGTTTCCAAAACGCGGGCAAGGTTATCCCAGTTGCCTTTAAAATCGGGCAGCAGGGTTTCTAAAGTAGTATCGGGGCTTTCACGGCGAATGGCATTGATGGTTTCGGCCCAGATAATGGAACCGCCGTCTTTCAAGTCATCACGATCAACAGAGGTAATAACGCAATGTTTTACCTGCATTAGTTTTACAGAAGTTGCTACGCGGTTTGGCTCATCAACATCAACAGCTAAAGGCCTGCCGGTTGCAACTGCACAAAACGAGCACGAACGGGTGCAAATATTACCAAGGATCATGAAAGTGGCTGTGCCGGCGCCCCAGCACTCGCCCATATTAGGGCAGTTACCGCTTTCGCATATGGTATGCAGTTTATGGGTATCAACAAGGCTGCGTACGTGAGCATATTCTTTTCCTGTAGGGAGCTTAACCCTAAGCCAATCAGGCTTACGTACAGGCTGGCTAACAGCAGGAACTACCGGCAATTCAATCATGGTACAAATGTAGTTAAATATTTAGTTGATGGGGAATGGTTCATAGGTCATAGTAGCAGCAAATGACTGCAAAATGATTATGAGCATTTGCAGTACCGTAATTAATACTAAAAGTACTTTATGAACCCATGAACCATGAACTATGATCCATGAACAAAATCTAAATCAGCACTTCTAAAGTTTCATCAACGGAGATGCCGCTGTGAGACTGGTCAAGAATGCATTCGCCATTTTTAATGAGTAACAGTTGGGGCGATTCGTGGTGTACCTGGAACAATTGTGCTACCTGGTTTGACAGGTCGCGATATTTGATCAGGTCTAAAAAGTAAAGGGGCATATTTTCGGGAAGATTATCCCAGTCAAGCTCAAAACGCCTTTTGGCCATCATGCTGATGGAGCAGCGCGTGCTATGTTTAAATATAAGGCTATATCCTTCTTGTTGTTTGATCGCCATTAGCTGATCGGCCGTCTCCAACGAAATCCAGTTCATATTATTAATAGTTAAAATGCTATAACGTAATTATAACACAAAAACTGTGTAGTGTGTTTAAACAGGTTTAAAAATGACAATTAACTGTTAACGGCCTGTTTTAGGATATGAACCATAAGCCGGGCATAATTTATTTGAGCAGGATGATGCTGTTGCAACTGCCGCGGCCATAAGTGCTATGTAAACTAATTTTTTCATGTTGAGCTAAAATTAATTGCTTTAACGGGTTTTAACTGTTTAATGTTTCAGCAAGAGCTGCCATTTTAATGGCCGTGATAGCTGCCTCATCGCCTTTATTACCATGTTTGCCGCCGGCCCTGTCAATAGCCTGTTGCTGATTATCGGTAGTTAAAACACCAAATATAACAGGTTTTGAGTATTTTATGGCAACATTACTTACTCCGTTTGCTACCGCGTTGCAAATAAAATCAAAATGCCTCGTTTCGCCCTGGATTACACAGCCCAGGCAAATTACGGCATCAAGGTTGCCCTTTTTTAATAACAGCTCTGCTCCTGATGTAAGCTCAAAGCTGCCTGGTACCTGGTATGAAAAAATGTTTTCGGCCAGTGCACCATTGCTTATCAGGCTTTGGTATGCACCCTGGTAAAGTGAATTAGTAATTTCGGCATTCCATTCGGCCACAACTATGCCAAAACGGTACGGTGCTGCAGATGGTATTTCGGTATTTGAAAAATCGGAAAGGTTTTTAAGATGGGTAGCCATTTGATTTCGGGATTTGGGAATTTCGATTTCGGATATTTTTTATTTCGAAGGTTCGATTTCGGATTTGTTAAGCCTTGTGATCGACGATCAAAATCTGCTTATAAAAAAAATCGATTCCGAATTTAAAGGTATTTAAAACCAGATAAATCCGAAATCGAAATTCTCAAATCCGATATTAAAATTATTGTTTTGCTTCGGCGCGGGCTATATACTCGTCGATATTTTGAGCCTCAGCGCTTTCAGGATATTCGGTTTTTATTCTTTTATAAGCTTCAGCAGCTTCTTTATTGTTTTTTTGAGCCTCATAAGTTAAACCTAACTTCTTAAGGTAAAGCGGCGATAAAAATTTATTCTTTGCTTTATCAGCAGCTTTGCTGAAATAAGTTTCTGCTTTTTCGTAATCTTTCAGTTCAACATATGCGTCGCCTGTGCTACCAAAAGCCTCGGCTGCTACCATGTTGTCGTCACCGCGGTAATTGGTTAGGTTATCAATGGCTTTGCGGTAGTCACCTTTATTTAAATAAGCAGTACCCAGGTAAAAATAAGCAAGGTTAGCAGCTTTGGTATTGCTGTAATCGCTGATGATCTTTTCAAAACCAGGGAAACCGGCATCGCCTTTAATGGCTTTGTCCCAGTTTTTTTGCTGCCAAAAATCCTGCGCTTTGTACATTTGGTTAGCGGCAGTAACTTCACGTGGACCTAAGTATAATTTAATGTAAATGAAATAAATAGCAATAAGGGCAATAATAGCCCCTACAATAAATAGTAAGCTTTTCTGGTTCTCGCGTACAAATTTGCCACTCTGACCAAAATTGTTTTCTGGTGCTGCAATTTTGGTGTTCGCCTGGGTTTTTGACATTGTTGTTCTAAAATTAAGTTTGCAAAAATACGGTTTTCAAATTTACTGGCAATACCTTTTGTATTAAATCTTTAAAGTGAATGGTTCATGGTTGATAGTTCATGGTTTATAGCTTTAGCTGGTAGCTTCTTTACACGTTAAAAAGGATGTTAATGCCTAACAGATCTAAAGATTACTATGAACTATTAACCATGAATCATGAACAACTCAAAAAACATTAACTTTGCCATCCCATGCACCTGCAACAGCTGTCAGTTATCAACTTTAAAAATTACGATGAGGCCGAACTGGTTTTCAGTGAGGGGGTTAACGCTTTTACAGGTAATAATGGCGCCGGCAAAACCAATTTGCTTGATGCTATTCATTACCTGTCCTTATGCAAAAGCTATTTTAACCCGATAGACAGCCAGCAGATTAAGCAGGGGGGCGATTTTTTTATCATCACCGGCATCTTTAATAAAAACAATCAGCCCGAAGCTGTTGCCTGCTCTGTAAAGCGTAATCAAAAGAAGCAGTTTAAGCGCAATAAAAAAGATTATCAGCGCCTGGCCGATCATATCGGACTGTTACCGCTGGTAATGATATCACCAAATGATACCAGTATCATAACCGAAGGGAGCGAAGAACGCCGCAAATTTATTGATAATGTGATATCACAAACAGATAACCATTATTTAGATGAGTTGATCACCTATAATAAAATCCTTACCAATCGTAACGCGCTTTTAAAACAGGTAGCGGATACAGGGCGATATGATGCCGGCTTATTTGAAGTGATTGATGAGCAATTGAACGCTTCGGGCAATCGCATTTTTGAAAGGCGCCGGGCCTTTATGGAGGGTTTTGTTACTATATTTAATAAGCATTACAGTTTTTTGAGCGATAATGCCGAGCATGTCGACCTGGTGTATGAATCGCAACTGCTTGCTGATGACTTCGATAGTTTATTAAAAAAGAGTTTTGACCGTGACAGGGCGTTAGAGCGTACCACGGCGGGCATTCACAAAGATGATCTGCAATTCAATATCCATGGTATGGCTATGAAAAAGTTTGGGTCGCAGGGGCAGCAAAAGTCATTTTTAATTGCCCTTAAGCTTGCTCAATATACTTTTTTATATCAGCAAAAGGGATTTAAACCCTTGCTTTTGCTTGATGATATTTTTGATAAGCTTGATGACGGCCGGGTTACCAAATTAATGCAAATGGTATCCAACAACGATTTTGGCCAGGTTTTTATAACCGATACCGGGGTTGAGCGGGTTGAAAGCGTTTTTAATAAAATAGGGGTACCTGTTAAACTATTTAAAGTAAAGGGAGGAGCGATTGATGCGTAAAACCAATGACAAAACACTTAAGGAAGCTATTGAGCAAATGCTTAATGTGTATAAGATTAAGCGGCGTTTTGACGAAACCGGTGTTATTACTGCCTGGCCCGACCTGGTAGGCAAATCGGTAGCCAATCGCACTAAAGAGTTATTTGTACGCGATAAGAAATTATTCCTGCGGATAGAATCGTCAGTAATAAAAAATGAATTGATGCTGATGCGCAGCCAGATAATTGAAAAGATAAATAATGAAGCTAAAAGTGTGCTTGTTGAGGAAATTATCTTCCTCTAAGCATGCGTAAGCTGTTATGTTTTAATTTGATATCATCCGTAAGCTTTGAATAAGCAAGAATAAACAGACCGGGAATGGTAAGCGCAAGCTGGGCTTCGGGGTGTGTTCTGTAAAGCATTAGCGACCCAATAACCAACATTACCAATATAAGTACGTAAAATATGTATTTGAATAATGGTTTCATGTTTTGTGATATTATTGGTTGATTAATTATGTAATATTGTTTAGGTGGATAATGTAAAGTTACAAAAAACGTAACCACAATTACAAAAAAAACGTAAAAAATTCGGGTGTAACTTTTGGTTTATATAATTACACCCGAAATAGGTTACTTAAAACCTTTCAAAAGCCGAGAAAAAGAAGTTTCCTTCAATGTCGGCATTCTCGTCAGAGTCTGAGCCATGAACGGCATTTTCACCAATTGATCTTGCATACAGGTTACGGATGGTACCTTCAGCGGCATCGGCCGGGTTAGTAGCGCCAATCAGTTTACGGAATTCGGCAATAGCGTTGTCTTTTTCAAGAATAGCTGCTACAATAGGGCCCGATGACATAAATTCAACCAATCCGTTATAAAAAGGGCGTTCTTTGTGCACTTCATAAAACTGGCCCGCTTTTTCGGCAGATAATTTAGTGTATTTAAGCGCCACGATTTTAAAGCCGTTTTTAGTAATAATGTCTAAAATAGCACCGATATACCCGTCTGCAACGGCATCAGGCTTTATCATGGTAAATGTCCTGTTGTTTTTCATTGAAATAATTGTTTCTTTTTTGGGTTATTAATAGATTAAATGCCTTTGTTACGTTAGTTTAAAAACATAAGCTTACTTTGCTTATGATGACATTTAAAATTTGCGGCAAAAATAGGCTTTTGTAACTGTAAGATAAAGCTTTTTGAATTAAATTAGATGGTTTGTATTTCATTTATTTATTTAGCTTTGCAACTCTTTTTTAAGAATTGATGTTAGATTTAGCTTCGCTTACTGACCTTTTAACGAAACCTCAAAAAATAGTGATCACTACCCATCATAAACCTGATGGTGATGCTATGGGATCGTCATTAGGCTTATATAATTATTTGATACAGCAGGGCCATCATGCCAGGGTTATTGCCCCTACAGATTATCCTGACTTTTTAAGCTGGCTGCCGGGTAACGAGAATGTTATTATTTATACCGAGCACCGCGAAGAAGCTGCCGCCCTGATAGCCGATGCGAAACTTATATTTTGCCTCGACTTTAATGCGCTGAGCCGTATCAATGATATGGGGGAGCTGGTTGGCGAGAGTAATGCCTATAAGATCATGATCGATCATCACCTGGAGCCTGCCGATTTTGACGATTACAGGCACTGGGATATCAATGCCTGTGCTACCGCGCAGTTAGTGTATGATTTTATAGTAAACCAGCTTCACCACAAAGAACTTGTAAATAAGGATGTGGCAACCTGCCTTTACACAGGCATCATGACCGATTCGGCTTCATTCAGGCTTCCTAACACAACATCCGGAGTTCACCGCATAGTTGCCGATTTGATAGATGCTGGTGCGGTTAACTGGCGCATCCATGAGCTGGTGTATAATAGCGCATCTGAAAACAGGCTGCGTTTTTTAGGTCATTGCCTGGCTAATTGCCTGGAGGTATTGCCTGAGTTTAATACAGCTATAATTGCAGTTAACAAACATGACCTGGAACGCTTTGATGTTGAAACAGGCGACACAGAAGGTGTGGTAAATTATGCATTATCGATGGCAAGCATCCGTTTGGCTGCTTTCATAGTTGAACGAAGCGACAGGGTGAAACTTTCATTACGCTCAAAAGGCGAGTTCCCGGCCAACGAGATTTGCAAAAAATACTTTAACGGCGGCGGTCACCGCAATGCGGCCGGTGGTCATTCTGAGGGTAGCCTTGAACAGGTTATACAACAATTTAAACAAATTTTACCCGAATATAAAAAACTATTAATACAGTAAAAAAGTAATGATGAAAAGAAAACTGATGTTTCTGTCACTTGCGGCTATTGGATTTGCAAGTTGCAACGGTGGGTTTAAGCAGGGCGAAGGCGGCTTGCTTTATAATATCCACACCTCAAAAGGCAATCCTAAAGTTAAGGAAGGTGACTTTTTGACACTGAACATGATCCTCAAAACCGATAAGGATTCAATTATCAATAACTCTTATGATAACGGCCAGCCTATACCAACGCTGATGCCTAAACCCCAAACGAAAGGTGATATTGTTTCTGGCTTGGCATTATTGGGCGAAGGTGATAGCGCCACATTTAAAATTGCTGCCGATTCGGTATTTAAAGGCGGTCAGCAACGCCCGCCGGGCTTTAAAGGTAAATACCTGGTTTATACTATTAAAATTGAAAAGGTAGTTGCTAAAGGCGCACTTACCGAGCAAGTTTTCCGCGATCGCGTTACCCAATACATGAAAGGTCAAACCGACGCCCTTAAAGGTAAAGAGCCTGCTAAGATCCAGGGCTACCTGGATGCACATAAAGACCTGAAATTTGTTAAAACTGCATCAGGCTTAAATTATGCTGTTACTACACCTGGCAGCGGTGCTAACGTAGCAGTAGGTGATACAGCAGTAATTAATTATACTTTAAGGCTTGTTACTGGCAAAGTTTTGGAAACAAGTGTTAAAGCAGTGGCTGTAAAAGAAAAGATGCAGATCAACCCGATGAACCCTTATCAGCCAATCCGTATTCCGGTAGGTGAAGGTAAAGTGATCAAAGGCTGGGATGAAGGCTTCCAATTGTTTAACAAAGGTACTAAGGCAGTATTGGTTGTTCCGTCATCATTAGGTTATGGCGATCAGGGAAGTCAGCAAATGCAGCCTTATACGCCGCTTGTGTTTGAAGTTGAGCTGGTAAATATTGTCCACCCAAATCCAAATGCACCAAAACCGGTTATGCCGCAAATGCAAATGCCAACTCCGACGACTAAATAGTTATCATGTTTTACAAAGCCTTTCCTGCTTAAAACAGGAAAGGCTTTTTTATTTATAACGTATGAAAAAACATATTTTTTCTTTTTTATTGCCGGCGCTTTCCGCGCT
>Ga0157372_10002225_pt1 | contig 21049 bp, 12 predicted proteins | sample C55metaG_FD_115307 | JGI IMG/M metagenome (GOLD analysis project Ga0157372, IMG submission 115307) | Corn rhizosphere microbial communities from Kellogg Biological Station, Michigan, USA - C5-5 metaG | ecosystem: Host-associated > Plants > Roots > Rhizosphere > Soil | place: USA: Michigan... | reverse complement strand
TTTTGGTAGACGGTGGTATCCCCGTAGTAAGGGTTGCCGGTTTTGGTAAAGAGGATGAGCCCGATGGAATCATAGGTCGTCGCACGTGGGTCGAGGTTGGGCAGGTTGGTGGGGGGGATCACCTGCCAGTAGGCCCGGCTGGTGATATTGCCTAAATAAGCGTCATTATAGGAGCCGACCTGAAGGAAACCCGTGCCGGAAGTGGAGGTGGAGTCCACCAGCGCTGTCGACATAATAATGGTAGAGGTGTCGATCAGGACGATGTTGGCGCCGGTGCCTTCATCGGTATAGCTGCTGCCGAACAGCAGGGAGGGCTGTTTTTGACAGCCGGCGAGGAAAAACAAAGCCAGAAGGGAAGAAAATATGGGAAAAAGCAGTTCTTTTCGCAGATATTTATTTATAGTCATGCTGGTTTCTTATAGCTGGCCGGCAAAGATGCGAATTTTGGCCGGATTCCGTCCGGTTAAGGTGCAATATTAGGGGCGTGAGTTGTTACTATTTTGTTAGTATGTATCAAAGGTATCAAAAAAACGACCAATCGCTTTTTTTTATCTACCAATAGAAATGCTTTCGAGGTGGCCGGGCAGGGCAAAAAAGGCCTGCCGACTCCTTGTTAATTGTTCTTTTTCAAAAGGATAGAACAAAAGGAAGAGCGCGAAAACCAAAGAAGCGGAAAAGGCGCGCGAAATCTTTCTTGGTATATAAAAAGCGGCATTTCGTCTATTAAATCTTTGTGAAAATACATTTTAACGAAATTGCTATGTGTACTTCGAATACTTTAGCGCAAAATATCAAAAAAATTATGAAGCGGATCAACATTACTTTGTTCGCGTTAATGTTACTAGGTATCCTGTTTTCCTGCACCAAAGCTAGCATCAACTATACACAAAACGGCAACTGGGTAGGTCGTGCCACCTTCCCGGGACAGACCTCCGGCTTCGGGGTCGCGTTCACCATCAATAACGTTGCATGGGTCGGCACCGGGATCAATCCGCAATTTCCCAACCAACGATTAACAACTTTCTTTAAATATACTCCGACCCCGATCCCCAATCCGCTTCCTTCACCGACCTTTTATGACAGTACGCTGGGCACCTGGTCGAAGTCCGCTGATTTTCCTGGCCCTGCCCGCAGCAATGCGGTAGCCTTCACGATCGGCGCCACGGGTTATGTCGGCACTGGCGTCGGTAACGACGGCTTTACTCCGCTGGCGGATTTCTGGGCCTATAACTCTACCCAGAACACCTGGTACCAGATCGATTCTCTCGAGCAGGGGGGTGTCGCGCAGCCTCGCCTGGATGCGGCGGCCTGGGGTTTTGACTCGGTGGGCTACGTTCTCACCGGTACGGACAACTACACTTATTTCGTCGACGTCTGGAAATACAGCCCTGCTACGAACACCTGGACTCCGAAGCAATACCTGCCGGGCAACCCGCGCAGCGGCGCCACGACCTGGGTATACAACGGCAAAGGCTATATCTTTGGCGGCTACACAGCCAGCGGTCAGCACGAGGTGAATAATATGGCCTACGACTTCTGGACATTCGATCCCGGTAAGGCAGAAAATGACACGACGCACGTCTGGAGCCAGCTGCGGGATATCTCCAACACCAACAGCGGTACGTATGACGATGGTTACACCAATATCGTCCGTAAATATGGCGTAGGGTTTATCATTCCCGCTGGTCCCTGGAATCCTGCCGACAAGGGATATATTACGCTTGGACAGAATGGTACGTCTGTGAACTACACCTGGGAATATGATTTTGCTTCCGATCTCTGGACGGAGAAGACTCCTTATGAGGGTGCACCGCGCAGCGGGGCTGTCGGTTTCTCTCTTCTGGGCCGCGGCTTTGTCGGCACCGGCGTCAGCCAGGGTAATACGGGCGCTTTCCAGGACCTGAGAGAGTTTTTCCCGCAACAGATCTATAATCAGTTCGATTAATGACGTTCATGCGTAAATGGGGTCTTTCGATCCTGATGCTGCTGGTGATCATCGGGACCTTTTCCTTCGGCTTCTACAAGCGGATGAAAGCGCGTCACGACCATGCGCAGCTGGAGTTGAGGGCCATCCCGGTAAAGAACGGCTGGGGCTATGATATCCTGCAGGATGGGCGCCCCTGGTGCCACCAGGATTATATCCCTGCGGTTACCGGTTTCCGGGTCTTCCGTACGAAGGAAGATGCGCTGGCGGCGGGCAAGATCGTGTATGATAAGGCCATGGCCGGGCAGCTGCCGGATATAACGGAGGCGGAGATGCGGAACAAGGGGATCTTCATTCCCCCGCTGGATTCCGCAGCCCAGGCGGCACAGGCCGCGGCGGCCCCACCTGCGCCTCATACGAGCAAGTAGTTTTTTTGATATCATTATACCGGCGAACCCCGCGCAGCTGCGCGGGGTTCGTTATCTTTAGGATATGAGAATCCTTCTTACCTCCTGTCTGCTTGCGTTTTGCAGCGGCGGCCTGATGGCTCAGGCTCCCTCCACTTCGAAGTTCGATCCGCATAAGGCATTCGATCCATCGTTCTACCCTTCGGGCGGTACCGTTTACCGCAGTGCCGGCGGCGCACCGGGGGAGAAATACTGGACCAATCGCGCAGACTATTCGATCCATACGGCACTCGACACCGTCCAGCATTCTCTGAAGGGGGATGTAACGGTAACCTATACCAATAACAGCCCGGATGCGTTGCCGTACCTCTGGCTGCAGCTGGATCAGAATATCTACCGGGAAGACTCAAGAGGCGAAGCAACGAACCCGGTGACGGGTGGCCGCTGGTCGAATAAGACGGCTACCGATGGGTATGTGATCCGGTCGGTGGTGCTGTTGGCGGAAGGCAAAGAAATAAAGGCCGACTGGCTGGTAAGCGATACCCGGATGCAGATCAGGCTTCCCCAGGCGCTCAAGGCGGCGGGCGGCGTCATCCGGTTCAGGATCGAGTATTCGTTTGCGATCCCCGAGTATGGGACGGACCGGATGGGCAGGCAGCTGATGAGCGATGGCTGGATCTATGAGATCGCCCAATGGTATCCCCGGATGGAAGTATATGACGATGTTTACGGATGGAATATGCTGCCTTATCTCGGCCAGGGAGAGTTCTACCTGGAGTATGGCAATATCGACTATACGGTGACGGCGCCGTCGAATATGGTTGTCGTGGGATCGGGGGAACTGCTGAATCCCACGGAGGTGCTGACCTCCGGGCAGCAGGCGCGGCTCGCCAAGGCGAGGAACAGTGACAAGACGGTGCTGATCAAAACGGCGGAGGAGGTGAGGGACGGGAGTGCCCGGCTGCCGAAGGCCAATCTCACCTGGCATTTCCGGTGCACCCAGACGCGGGATGTGGCCTGGGCGGCGTCGCGGGCCTTTATCTGGGATGCGGCGCGGATCAATCTTCCGGAAGGAAAGAAGGCGCTGGCGCAGTCCGTTTACCCGGCGGAATCCAATGTGGCGACCGGCTGGCAGCGGAGTACTGAATTTGTGAAAGGATGTATCGAGCTTTATTCGCAGCAATGGTTCCCCTTTACCTATCCAGTGGCGACCAATGTGGCGGGGCTTGTTGCAGGGATGGAATACCCGGGCATTGTTTTCTGCAGCAGCAGTGAGCGCCGCGGCGGATTGTGGGATGTGACCAATCATGAGTTCGGTCATAACTGGTTCCCGATGATCGTGGGATCGAATGAACGCAAATATGCGTGGATGGACGAAGGCTTCAACACGTTCATAAACGGCGTGGATACGAAGGTGTTCAATAACGGCGAGTTCACGCACCGGTCGGATGCGCAACGCGCGGCCCAATATATGTTCGGGGAGAAGAGCGAGGCCATTTTTACGGTACCCGACGTTATCCAGCCCAATAATCTCGGCAGTGCGGCCTATTCGAAACCGGCCATGGCGCTGGACCTGCTGCGGAAATATGTCCTTGGCGAAAAGCGTTTCGATTATGCCTTCCGAACCTATATACGCCGGTGGGCTTTCAAACATCCGACACCTTGGGATTTCTTCCATTGCATGGAGAATGCCGGGGGTGAGGACCTGGGGTGGTTCTGGCGGGGATGGATCCTGAACAACTGGAAGCTGGACCAGGCGGTGAAGAGCGTCAAGTATGTGGCGAACGATACGGCCAAGGGGGCGGTGATCACGATCGAGAACCTGGAGGAAATGGCGATGCCGGTGGTGCTGGTGATCAACGAGGAGAACGGGAAGACCGATACGCTGACCCTGCCGGTGGAGATCTGGCAGCATGGGCCGACCAAGGCCGTTGCCTATCCTTCGACCTCGACGATCAAGAGTGTCGTGATCGATCCCGGGCATGAATTCCCGGATATCAACCCTTCCAATAATACCTGGACCGGCGCGGCAACCGAGCGGCCCGTTCCCCCGGGTGTTTCTGCTACCACCGTCATTGACAAATATCTGAGCGCTATCGGCGGCCGGGAAAAGGTAGCGGCGGTGAAGGACTTGGAAATCGTTGCCAGTGCGGACGTACAGGGGCAACAGGTGACCGAGACGAGGAAATTCCTTGCTCCCGATGCTGCGGTGCTGGATATCGAGCTGCCGGATCGGAAGGCTCATTTGGTTCATCTCGTGATCACCAAGGACAGCGTTAAACTGACACAGGCCGGGCAGACTCCTGCGCTCGACGAGACGACAAAGGAGGAGCTGCGGGAGAACGCAAGCGCCTTCCCCGAGCTGAACTTTTTCAAGGAAGGGAATGCCACCACTCTGACCAGCATTAAGAACCTCGAAGGAACGGATGCGTACGAGGTGAAGGTGACGGGTCCGGCAGGGCGGGTGCACTTCTATTATTATTCGGTCGAGAGTGGGCTGCGGATCCGAGAGGTGAGGAGTACGAGCCAGGGCGAGGCCACGACCGACTTCGGGGATTACCGGGAGGTCAGCGGGATCAGGTTTCCCTGGCATATCGATGACAACCAGGGGCAGGTGGACCTGGATATGAAGGTGACGTCCGTTAAGGTGAATTCAGGGTTATCCCGCGAGGATTTGAAATGATTCAAGTCCCTGCGAGAAACTGATCGTGGATGTAATCGACGACCGGTACCAGCTGTTGGCCGGAGTCCTCGTACACTTTTAGCTGCCGGTCGGCGCCGGTGCCCAGTTGCAGGATCTTCTCTGCATAGTGGGTAGCCTCGCGGCTGCCGAGGGGGTCGACGACGTCGTCGATGAAATTGAGCAGCTCGTAGATCAAAGCGCGGGTATTTACTTCTTCCTCTTTGCCGAAGTCGATGAGATGGCCGTCGATGCCATAGCGGCTTGCCCGCCATTTATTCTCGTTGATGAGGGCGCGGGAATACTGGATGTAGTTCATGTTCTGCGAGCGCAGCTTGTAGATCTTTACGCAGATGGCCTGGAAGAGGGCGGCGATGCACATCGTCTCGTCGATGGTCATCGGCACGTCGCAGATGCGGAACTCGACCGTATTGAAGAAGGGGTGTACGCGAAGGTCCCACCAGATTTTTTTGGCGTTGTCGATGCAATTGGTCTTCACCAGCAGCTTTACAAAATTATCATAGGCTTCGATGCTCTCGAAGTACTCCGGGATGCCGGTGCGCGGGAATTTGTCGAACACCTTTGTCCGGTAGGATTTGTAGCCCGTGAGTCTTCCTTCCCAGAAGGGGGAGTTGGTGCTGAGGGCGTAGACGTGCGGCAGGAAGTAGCGGGTGGAATTAGCGATATGGTTGGCCATTTCCCGGCTTTCCATCCCAACGTGGACATGGAGACCGAAGATGAGGTTGCTGCGTGCAGCCTCCTGCAGTTCGTTCACGATCTCGTTGTACCGGGCATGGTCGGTGATCAGCTGGCTTTCCCAATGGCTGAACGGGTGCGTGCCTGCGGCGCCGACCTGCAATCCGAGGTCGCCGGCGATCTTTGCGATCGTCTTTCGAAGGGTTGTCACGTCCTTTCGTGCCTCATGGATATCCTGGCAGATATCGGTGCCTACTTCCACGACGGCCTGGTGCATTTCGGCCTTGACCTTATCGCGGATGACCTTCTGGCCTTCGGTGACGATCTTCTGCTCATGACTCTTGAGCTCTCTTGTTTTGGGATCGAGGACCATGTATTCCTCTTCTATGCCCAGCGTAAAATTCCGGTAATTGATATCTGCCATTCGGGATTGGTTAATGAATGAAAAGGTCTTTGATGCCGACTGAGAAACCGGGAACGGTTGCCGCATAGAGGATATCGCCTGCCTTATAGATGACGGAGGCGCCGTATTTTCCGTCGGCTTGAAGTTGGTACGCCATCACGCTTTCCTGCATGGGACTGACAAGCCAATACTCCCTGACTCCGGCTTCCTGGTAGACGTCGAACTTGTCGCGGACATCGTATTGGGAATTGCCGGGAGATAACACTTCGATGATCAGATCCGGGGCGCCGCATACGCCGCGTTCGTCGACCTTGGCCGGGTCACAGACGACACAGACATCCGGCTGAACGACGGTGGTGATCTGATCGTCCTTTCTGCGGTTTCTCACCGGGAGACGGATATCGAATGGGGCGACGAAGGCCTGGCAGGTTTTTCCCTTCAGAAAGCCGTAAAGGCCAAAGCCCAGCTTCATGACGAGGCGTTGGTGTCGGGTGTTGGCAGCCGCGAGCCGGAATATCCTACCCCGTAACAGTTCGAGTCTTTCCAAAAATCTCCACTGGTAATAGTCGTCATAAGTATAAGTGAGGGAAGGGTCCGGTTCTGCCACTTCCTGGTATTTGTCTTCGTCCTTATTATAGATGGTGAACATAGTATAGAGGTTTGATTTGCTAATAAAATTAGCTGGAAAAAGGGATGTGAAAAAATTATTATTGGGAGGCCAGGGGCCGGTGTCCGATGCTGTACTGAAGATATTTGCCCCAGGTGAGGTTGTCGGCGCCGTCCTGGTGGCGGAGGGCCCGTTCGATGGCGTAATCGGCGGCGGTGTCCACGACCCAGTTGAAATTGTCTTCGCCCACGCTGCTTTTCTCGGCATCGGGTGCGGGATTGCAGAAGTCGATGGCATAGGGAATGCCTTCGCGCACGGCCAGCTCGACGGTGTTAAAATCGTAGCCCAGCCAGGCGTTGATGCGCAGGACGATCTCTTCCATTTCCTGCAACCGTTCGGCGGAAGGAGTGAACTCGGCCTGGTAGCGGAGATGATGGGGATTACGCGGCTCATAGGGCATGATCCGCACGTATTTTCCGCCGATGCAATAGCAGCGATAGTATTCCGTGAAAACGATCTCTTCCTGTAGCAGCATGACCAGCTGGCCGGTCTCGCCGTGTTTTTGATAGAACTCTTCGGCGTTGTGCAGTTTGTACACATTCTTCCAGCCGCCGCCGGCAAAGGGTTTCATGTAGGCGGGGAAGCCAACGTATTCAAAAATCCCGGGCCAGTCGAGGGGAAAGGCTAGGTTGGAGAAGGACTGGTCGCTGGTGTCCGCCGGCAGCTCACGGGAGGGCAGGATGACCGTCTTGGGTACGGGTACGCCGATGCGGGTGGCGAGACAGTTGTTGAAGAACTTCTCGTCGGCGCTCCACCAGAAGGGGTTGTTGATGACGGCCGTGCCGCAGAGCGCCGCATTCTTCAGGTAAGCCCGGTAGAACGGGACGTCCTGCGAGATGCGATCGATGATGACGGCGTAGCTGCTGTCCTCTCCCTGGACCACCTTGTCGATGCGAACGGGTTCGGCGGAGACGCCGGGAATATTCCTTCTGTTCACCGCCTCGATCAGGGCCATGGGGAAGCTTCGTTCGCGACCGTAGAGGATGCCTATTTTTTTGTTGGTGATCATAACCTGATTATTTGGTATTGGGCAAAAGGGACAGGTAGTGTGGGAACATCTCTTTCCATACCGGCCAATCATGGTCGCGTCCGGTGCGCATGTCGAGCCAATGGGGGATGGATTTTGCGGCGAGCAGGCGGCTCATCCATTCATTTTGTCCCCGGCAGATATCGTGTTCGGCAGTGCCCAGCACGATGCCCATATGCCAGAGGGCGGATTCGGTGGCGCCAGGAATGAAATCGACGGGATTGTTGAAGTAGACGTTGTCGTCGTAATAGCCGTCCGTGAAGGAGCGGATATCGAAGACGCCGCTCATTGAGAAGCAATAACCGACGAGACCGGGGTGGCGGAAGGCAAAGTTTGCTGCGTGGTAGCCGCCGAAGCTGCAACCGGCTGCCGCTACGCGTCCATGGCCTGTCTCGTACATGGCGCGGGGAAGGATCTCTTCGAGGATAAGCCGGTCATAGACGGTATGGCGCCAGGCACGGTCGGCGGGCGAGGCTGATTTGTTGTACCAGCTTTCGTTGTCGAGGCTGTCGGGGCAGTAGATCTTTACCTTCTCGTTTTCGAGGAACCAGCGGGCGGTCTCGATGAGTCCCTGATCCTTGTTCTGGTAGTAGGTTCCGCGGGAGGTGGGGAAAAGGATCACCGGGTAGCCGCCCTTGCCGAACACCAGCATTTCGAAGTCCCGGCCGACGGACGGTGAGTACCATTTATGATATTCTTCGTTCAAATCCATTTATGATTAAATATACTATTTTTGGCGCTATGTCGATAGAAAAGAGCACGAATATCAGAAGAGAGAGTCTTGCGTTGCCTTCCGTGCCGCTTAACCGTACCGTGGATGTGGACTTCTATTATCCGATGGATCTGCCGGACATGCGGGCGACCAGCCTGTTGCTGATCAATGACGGGCAGGATCTTGGCCGGCTGGGTCTGCCTGAAATACTGGATGATCTTTTCAGCCGTGGTCTTCTGGCGCCCCTGCTTTGCGTTGGCATACATGCCGGCGAGTCGAGGAAGATGGAATATGGGACGGCGGGCCAGCCCGACTACCAGGGCTGGGGTGCGAAGGCGGATGCGTACACCCATTTCATCTTTGACGAGCTGATGCCTGCCATCCGACGGAAGTACCGCGCGCCTGATTTTAGGCAGAAGGCCTTTGCGGGGTTTTCGCTGGGTGCGCTTAGTGCGATGGATATTGTCTGGAACCATCCACAGGAGTTTTCAAAGGCCGGGCTTTTCTCCGGGAGCTTCTGGTGGCGAACCCGGGATAAGAGCGACCCGGGATATGATGAACATATCCACCGGATCATGCATGCGGAGGTCCGTGGGGGGAGCTATTATCCCTGGCTGAAGTTCTTCTTCGAGTGCGGGACGGAGGACGAGACCGAGGACCGGAATGGGAACGGGATCATCGATTCGATCGATGACACGAAGGATTTGATTGGAGAGCTGAAGGCAAAAGGATATGATGAGTCGCGGGATATCCGCTATATGGAGATCGCGGGTGGTCATCATGATGTCGCCACCTGGGCGAGGGCGATGCCGGAATTCTTACTATGGGCCTTTGGCAAATAGATAATAAAAAAGCCTCGCATCAAGCGAGGCTTTTTTATTTGTATGCTTGTTTTTAGTTGAACATATAACGGATACCGAACTGGATCTGCCATCTCGAACCATAGAAGTTCTGACCGTTGGCAAAGTTGACCAGGTTGGTATTGTTTGCCCAGCTGGTCGTGTACGGAACCTTGTTGGTTGCGTCGGAGTAGGGGAACGAGAACTGCGGTGTCCGTCCGTCGGCTGCCATGCCCTCGAACTTGAGGAACTGGGTTTGAACAGGCGACTTCTGGATACCCCAGTACTTGTTCAGCAGGTTGCCGAAGTTGACGATATCCATGCTCAGGCGCAACGTGTGCTTGTCCTTGTCGCCACCATGCTTCGTATAGAAGTAGATGTCCTGGGTGACGTTCAGGTCGAGGTGCCTGATCCAGGGATAGGTGACGGAGTTAGCCTGGGTGTACTGACCGCGGCGGAGGTTCAGATAGTGGTCCTGGCTGATGAAGGCATTCAGCTGGTTCCAGATCTGGGAAGCCGTGCGGTTATCGCTGTGGTCGAGCTTGGCATTGCCGATATTGGCGGTGCCGGCGTTCACCTGGACCAGGGAGATATCCTGTTGGTTGCGCGGAACGTAGATCAGGTCGTTACCGGTGTTGCCGTCGCCGTTCAGGTCACCGTTGTAGGTATAGGAAGTAGCGCCGGGGGTAACCGCTTCGTAAACGGCGCTGATAAAGGTAGTGGTATGCTGACCTTCGTTCAGGTGGTAGGTTGCCGTGGCGATGATGCGGTGCGGCTGGTACCAGGAGGGGCGGGCCAGGGTCGGCGCGTTGGGATCCGTGTTGGCGACTGCGCGGGCGGACCAAAGGGAGCTGGCCGTGCTACCGTTCTCCATCGCCGTGCGGGTATCGCTGTAGGTATAGGCTACGCTGGCCTGCAGGTTGGGCCAGTTCTTCAGCACACGGGCCGTAGCGGCGTAGCTCCAACCCTTGCTGGTATTGGCCAGGATGATGGCGCTGCCGATGTTCGGGTTGTCCAGGGTGGATCCGTTGTAGTATTTGTTGCTGTTGTTGGTGCCGCTGGTAGAGGCGCCGGTGGTATTGTAACGGAGACGGTGGTCGCCGCCGTTGCTGACCGCAAAGCCATTGGTCTCTTTCAGGTTGGCGTTGTACATGTACGTCGCGTTGATGTCCTTCGAGTAGGTGAACTCACCGCTGACGACCCAATCGTCCGGCAGCTTCTTATCCAGACCGATGCTGGTGCGCAGCTTGGTGGGATATTTGAAGCTCTTGTCGACGACGTTGGTCGAGTAGCCGGTAGGCGTAGAGGTCTGAGACTGGTTGGTAGCGGTCAGGTAGGTCTGAAGCGCTTGTGCGGGATTGGGGTTGAAGGCGAAGTTTGTGGCAGTGAAGGAACCGAACTGGACGCCGTTGTTGGCGGCCTGGTTCTCGATCCAAACGAAGGGGGGGGCGCCTTCGAAGATACCGGCGCCGCCACGCAGCTGCCAGGTACGATCGCCGGTGATATCCCAGTTGAAGCCTACGCGGGGAGAAACGACCAGGAAGCCATTGGGTGCGCTACCGACGTTATAGGTCTTTCCGTTGAGGAACTGAAGGGCGTCGAATTTGGGGTTGTCGGTGAACTTGTTCTGATAGGTGGTGTAGTCGAACCGTACGCCATAGGTGAGGGTAAAATTAGGGGTAGCGCGCCATTTGTCCTGTGCGAAGAAGCCCAGGTTGGTTGCGCCGGCATAGGCCCAGGGGAATGCGGCGCCTTTCAGCGTCGAATACTGCTGGTAGTAAGTAGCAGCCGGTTTGCCGCCCAGGAAGTCGCTGATGCTGTTGAACTGGTACACACCATTCCAGCCGGGGGCGAAGGCGTTCTGATATTTCTTGTAGCTGTCTTGCGTACCGATAGTGATCTCATGACCGCCCTTGTACACCTGGAAGATATCTGTCAGCTGATAGGAGTCCATGTTCAGCGTATTGGAGTAGGTATACATCTCATAACCGAAGGAGGTGGTGATGTTACCGCTGGTGAGGATATCTACGTGGGGGAAGGCGCTGCTGGCGGCCGGAGAGCGGAAATCGCGCTCGCGGGTGTAACCGATCTGGAATTTGTTGGAAGAGCTGTTTCCGAAGCGGGTGTTCAATTCGGCGATCCAGATGTTCAGGTTGTTGTTGATGCGATAGCCGGCGTCCTGGAAGGGGATGGAGGTGTTGCCGGGCTGGCCGCCTGTTACCTGACCGCTACCGGGCCGGCTTGTACTGGCGAACTGGTCGGCGTAGGATTTCAGGTAGTTGTATTTCAGCGAGAGGGTGTTGTGCTGGTCGATATTGAAATCCAACCGGGCGTTCACTTTGTAGCTGTTGGTTTGGAAGGTGCTGGGTGCGAAGGAGCCCGGATCATAGCCGTATTGGCTTTTCACGAAATTCCTGATTAGGGTGAGCGAGTCGGCGTTTGCCTGGCTGTAGACACCCGATTGAGGCGGGTGGTTGGCATCGGAGGCAAGGACACCGGTTGCCGGGGCGCTTTGTTTGTTCTGTTCGCCGTTGATAAAGAAGAACAATTTGTTCTTGATGATCGCACCGCCGATGCTCGCGCCGACGATGTTGTAGTTGAAAGGTGTTTTCGGGACCCGGGAGTTCTCCACTTTATAGCCGATGGTGCCCGGGCCTTTGATGTAGTCATAGACCGTTGCGCGCAATTGGTTGGTACCGCTGCGGGTAACCGAGTTGACGCCTGCGCCGGTGAAGCCGCCCTGGCGGACGTCATAGGGAGCGACGTTCACCTGGATCTGATCGATGGCATCCAGGGCGATGGGCTGGGCGTTTGCCTGGCCCCCGAGGGTGCTGGAAAGGCCGAAGGAATTGTTGAAATCGGCGCCGTCCACGGTGACGTTGTTCAGGCCGGGGTTGGTGCCGGCGAAGCTCAGACCGTTGGAGGTAGGCTCCAGCTTGGCGAAGTCCTGGATCGAACGGGAGACCGTCGGCAGGCGCTCGATCTGCTGCCGGGTGATGATCTCCTGGGCGCCGGTGCGGTTATTGTTGAACATCTTGTTCTGACGGCCGGCGCTCACGCTCACGGCGGAAAGCTCTTTGGCTTCGGCGACCATCTTCACGTCGGCGACGTAGTCCTGGCCAACGACGAGCGTGATGTTCTCGACCTTTTCTTCTTTAAATCCTACATAGGAAACGGTGAGCAGGTAGGGACCGCCGACCCGGACGTTCGGGAGGTTGAAGCGGCCATCCTTACGGGTTGTTGTCGTGTACCTGGTGCCGGTCGGAATGTGAAGGGCGGTCACAGTCGCTCCGGAGAGCGCTGTGGTCCCGTCAGTCACGGTCCCCAGGATCTGGGAGGTTGTTTCCTGACCGAAGGAATACAGCACGGAGCAAAAAATGATTGCCGATAATAGCAGTCGTTTTATCATATAAAGTGGTTTTTGCGGGTGCAAAGGAATACAGAAATTACCATGACTGTACTCGATGGCTCATTAAGAAATCATTAACAACTAAATGGCAGGCAGATCCTAATTTTTCAAGGATTTGGAAGGAGAAGGCAGACGGTGTTAAAGAAATGCAAACATAGAAAAAGGCTGCACCGTCATGTGGATTTAATATTGACAAGTTATAAACAAAAATGGATTTTTTCGGCCGCTAATGGTTTCTGGGTAGTATCGGGTTTCCGCAAGGATAGCACAGGCATCCTTTTCTAACTTTCCGGCGTTTTTATTGTTAATTTTGTACGTAAATCAATTTTAATGCTGTCCAGTATAGAAAGCGCTATCGAAGCCATAAAAAAGGGGAAGCTGGTGATCGTCGTCGATGATGAAGACCGTGAGAATGAAGGAGATTTCATTACGGCGGCCCGGAATGTGACCCCTGCCGTCATCAATTTCATGAGCAAGGAAGGCAGAGGGTTGATCTGCGCTCCGTTGGTGGAGGACCGTTGTGATGAGCTGGGGCTGGAATTGATGGTCAACAAGAATACGGCGTTGCATGAGACTCCCTTTACCGTGAGCATCGACCTGTTGGGACATGGGTGTACGACGGGCATTTCGGCAAGCGACCGGGCCAAGACGGTGAAGGCCCTGATCGACCCTTCTACCAAGCCGGAGGATCTTGGCCGTCCCGGACATATCTTTCCTCTGCGCGCAAAGCGTGGAGGGGTATTGCGTCGCGCCGGGCATACGGAGGCGACGATCGATCTGGCCAGGCTGGCGGGTTTTGAACCGGCGGGGGTGTTGGTGGAAATAATGAACGAGGATGGGACGATGGCGCGATTGCCGCAATTGCTGGAGATCTCCCGGAAATTCGATCTTCCCGTCATTTCGATAAAAGACCTGATCGAATACCGGTTGAAGACCGATTCGTTGATCGAGGAGGTAGTCACGGTGGATATGCCTACGAAATATGGGCATTTCAAATTGACCGCCTTCCGCGAGAAGAATTCCAATAACGAACATCTTGCCCTGGTAAAGGGCAGCTGGCAGGCCGGTGAGCCGGTGCTGGTACGGGTGCACTCCTCCTGCTTTACGGGGGATATCCTTGGGTCTTTCCGGTGCGATTGCGGCGAGCAGCTGCATGAGGCCATGCGGATAGTGGAACAGGCGGGGCAGGGTGTCATCCTCTATATGAACCAGGAAGGCCGTGGCATTGGCCTGCTGAACAAGCTCCGGGCCTATAAGCTGCAGGAAGAAGGAATGGATACGGTGGAGGCGAATCTGCATCTTGGCTTTCCGATGGACAAGCGGGACTATGGGGTAGGAGCGCAGATATTGCGTTACCTGGGCATCACCAAGCTCCGGCTGATCAGCAACAATCCGCGGAAGCGGGCCGGTCTGCTGGGATATGGCCTGGAGATCGTCGATACGGTGCCGATCGAGATCCATCCCAATCCGCATAATGAACGATATCTTCAGACCAAGCGGGACAAGCTTGGACATGAGATCCTTAAATAAAATTAAAATGGAATAACCCCCCGCTAACGCGGGGGGTTATTTGTCGGCAAGTGGGGTTGGAGCGACGACCGGGGCCGGTTTCTTCTTCTTCTTTTTGAACAGCTCGTCGATGCGATCGAATTCCCGGCGGTAGGAGATGCTTGTCCCGCTGCTGTTCTGTGTATGGTTGCCGGTCGACAGGTAGTTGTATGAATCGCGGTAGAAGAAGGTGAGGGCCACGCGACCGTCGGCAGTGATCTTATATTCGGCGTTGATATCGGGCAGGAACTGGAAGGAGGCGGCGGCAGTCTGTTGCGCCGTCATTCCGAAGTCCAGGGCGCTGCCTACGGTCATGGTCAACCGCGTGTTCATGAATTCCTTGGCGATGGAAAAGTTGAGGTTGGTGCGGTTGTAGGTGGTCACGTCGGAAACGATCTGGTAGTTACCGTTGTAGAAATTCGTATTGAAATTGACGCGGATGCTTTTGTCCTTGAAGATGGTTTGCAGCCGTTGCGAAGCCAGCTTGGAGAAGGCATTGGAGACGGCGCCGGAAATGCTGTTGACCACTGCATTGCCGACGGCGCCGGTGGGGTCGAAGGTGGTCGTGCTATTGGAAAGAGGGACGAAGCTGTTGAGGACGACCAGGCAGGAGACCTGCTTATTGAGCTCGTTGGCATCGTTCTGGATCCGCGCCAGCAGGGTCTGGGCGTCCTGGTCATTCCTGAGCGGGCTGCCGGGGGGGAGCTCGATCTGAAAGGCGATGGCCGGAGACGTCAAATGGCCCGTCAGGTTGGCCGCAACGATGATATCCCCGCGGTAACGCAGCACGTTGGCATCCTGGATCCCCAGGTTGTTGTTGAGTCCCAGATCGCTGAACCGGACATTCTCGGCGCGGAAGGTAGCCGCGATGCCGATCGTGGCATCGTAGGGATTCCCGTTCCATTGGATATAGTTGCCCACTCCTTCGCTGAGGATGAAGGGCTTGTGGATAAAGGACTGGAAGGTGAAATTATAGTTGCCGCGATCGATCTCATAGCGGCCGTTAAGGGTCAGGTCCTCGGTGGTCCCGACGCGCATGATGAGGTTGCCATGACCGTTGGCCTTGATGATATCGCCGCTGAGCGGGTCGAGGATCATGTAGACATTCGCATAGTTGTTGGCGTACATGTCGAGGTTGACCAACAGGTTGGAGGATTTCCGGTCCGCCAGGCTTCGCGTCATCTCTTTCCCATACACCCGCCATTGGATGAAATCCGCTTCCCCGCTTTCCCTGCTATTGGATGGGGGGAGATAGATGTTCGAACTATCGGTGGGTTCTCCTTTGATGTTCATGACCATGTTCTGTTCGGGTCCGGTGAGCGTCATCCGCGCCTTGCCGACGACGGTACCGTAGAACTGGCTGTTATCGGTGGCTTTGGTATCCAGCAGGAGAAGGCGGTTGGTGTTCATCTCGAAGTCGAAGGCCAGGTCATCGAAGGCGTGGTGCATGAGACGTCCGTGGAGCAGATCGGCCGTGTGTCCGAGCTTGTCCTTCAGCTGGATCGTGCCAAAATCGATGGTGTCCTTTTTGAAACGGACGGTCGCCGAAGCGATCTTGTAGGTACACTGGGTGTAGGCCACTTTCAGCGAGGCGTCCTTCAACTGTACGGTTCCCAGATAGTAGAGATGCGAGGAGGGGCCGGTGATCCGGAGCTTGCCGCTGACGTTGCCGGTGAGATTGGTAAAGATGCCGCCGAGGTATTTCTCCAGCAGGTTAACCTTCATCGTGGAGACGTCCGTCGTGATATCGATGGGAGCGGCGTTGCTGTCCGAGGTGTTCACCAGGGCCTTTGTGTTGAACTGATAGTCTTTGTTGTCCGAGTGAAGGGTAGCGTTTATGAGTCCGGTGGACTTCTGGTAGTCCGCGGCAAGATCGAGCCGGCCGATGGAGTCGTTGTCGAACCGGAATTGTTCGGCCTGTCCCTGAAAGTGGAGGGTATGGTTGCCGAAGGGATTGGTGATGTCGGCGCTTCCCGTCAGCAATCCTTCCAGCCGTTCGGATCTGACGACGTAGGGAGTGAAGTCGCCGATATTGATCTTTTTGAGGTCGACATGGATATCGTTCCAGTTGCCTTCTCCGGAGGGGTGGGTGGTGATGGCGATCGATTGGTCGCCGCTGTGGATGTTCATCCCGTCGGCGGACAGGATATTGTTCATGAACGCCAGCTCGCCGTCCTTATCGATCGTCCAGGTCTTGCTGTTGATGTCGAAAGTGGAGGGATCGAAGGTGAGCCGCACGCCCGAGGGCAGAGTGCGCACCATGGCCGCGATATTGGCGGAGTTGAGTGTTTGGTTGGCGCTGGTCTTTACCTGCAGGCTTGAAAGGTCTTTGCTGCTGCGCAGGTGGATCAGGGTGCCGGGAAAGTGCAGGCTGTCGTTGATCTGGACGTCCCCGATGGTCGTTTCCATCGAGAGACTGTCGAGATTGCCGGTGCCTTTCAGGACCAGGTTGTTGAAGGTGACGCTTTTGTAGCCAAAATTCGGGATATCGGCGTTCAGGTCGAGCAGGTGCTTGTCGCGGGTGTCGATGCGGCCGGCGATAACGGAATTGTTGAAGCCCTTGCAATCTTTTTCGAACAGGTCGATGTATTCATCCACCTTTTTGGTGGAGATGACGAAGGTGAAGTTCTGGTTGGCCGGCTCCGTTCGGGCGGGCTTTATATAGCTGGGGTAATATTTGTTGAGGAAGGTTTGAAAGGAGGCGGGTAGGTCTTTGATGGAGAATTCGCCGGCGATGGCCCCGTCGAATTCGTTGCTGACGACGACGATCTTTTTATTGGCGCCTTCGATGCTGGACTCGAGGGTCAGGGAGTCGAAGGACACCCGGTTGCCGTTCTTGAACAGGGAGGCGTCGTAGATGCTTGCCTGGCCGAGGAAGTTGTCGATGTCGTCGCCGGTGAAATTGCATTTGAACTTTCCGTCGAATTCGACTTCCTGGTTGGCGAAGTGAAGGCGGGTAAGGTTGGCCTTGGCCACTTCGGCCTCGAAGTCGAATTTCGGTTGATCGAGCGAGAAGTCGACCAGGCCGTTGAGGTGGGCGTCGAGGTTCGGGTCGCTGGCGATCAGCTCGCCATTGAACCGTTTTTTTGCCACGGCGCCGTTGACCTGGATATGCTGATAGGTATACCCGTTGAATTCGAGACTGTTGATGATCCCGTCGAGTGTTGCGCTGAGGGTGCCTCGCCGGAGGCCGGCCCCGTTGATCTTACCCTGAAAGGCGATACGGCCGAGGTTTTCGTTATCCAGGAACTGCCCCAGCCGGAAGCTGTCGGTAAGAAGGGTACCGTTGTAGACGGCGGGGCCGGATGCGGGGATCTTCATATCCAGGTTGGTCTCGATGGTCCCGAGGTTGGTCTCGACGGTTCCCTTGGTAACGAAATCGCGAAAGGTGCCGGTAAAATCGCCCCGGAACCGCAGCCACTCGACACGATCGAGCCGGGGCTGTTGGGTCTGGCGGAGGGAAGGGACCAGGGTGACCATGTCCTGGTAGGTCGTCCGGAAATCGTTTGACTTGAATACAATATGGGTCTTTTCGAAATCGGGCAATCCAACGATATGGATATCGCCGTTGAGCAGGGTGCTTTTGCCGGCCAGTACGACGACCTTTCTTCCCCGGAGATCGGAGACAGTGCCCTGCAGGTTGCCGGTCATCCGGATATGTTCTTTCCAGTCCCTGAGTGCGGGGGCGAACCAGGCGATGTCGTCGCTGTCGATCTCCGAATCGGTGAAATCCCCTTCCATGCGGATCTTCGTCTCGAAGTCGGACATATCGTCGAGGGTCTTGAAGCGCATGGAAAAGTAGTTCCGCAGATGGCTCTTGTTGGTCTGGAGATCGAGCCGGGCGAACTCCATTGCTTCAGGGTACCAGCGGATGCGGGAGTTGAGGCGTTTCACCTCCAGGCCGCTGCGTTCTTTCGTACTGAGCGAGAGCTGGGCGGTGAGCGTATCGCGGTTTAGCCGCAGGTTGGCGAAGGTGGTGTTGACTGCGGAGAAGTAGATATGGTTGCCGTCGAAGTGGCGATTGACGACCGTGTCGTTCCGCTTTTCGTTCCGGAAGGAGCCGTCCCGGATGGTGACCCGGCCGGCGGTGAGATCCCAGCCGGCGGGATTGAGCCGGAGGTGTAGTGGATCGTTGACGATCGGGGTCGTATCGATCGGTGGGGCCGGCCGTCTGCCGGGATAGTTGGACAGGACGAAATCGGGCCGGGTGAAGTCCAGGGATTGGATACGCGCTCGCTTCTCCGTGAGACTAATGGTGTCCGCGTAGAGATGAAGGCCTTTCAGTTGCAGGTCCATGTCTTCGCCGCGCCACGCGTCGTGCTTGAGGAAATGGATGCTGGACAGCACCACTTCTTTGAGGTCCAGCTGCAATCCCCTGGCGGTGTCCTTCATCTGCTTGAGAGTAGTGTCGGTGTCGGAAAAATAGTCGACGAGGAATTGGTAGTTCCAGACCGAATCGGTGCGTTGCAGCTTGATGGTAGCGTTCTCGAGGCCGATATACTGTAGCTGGGCCTTGTCCTTGAAGAACCACCAGTCGGTGATATTGACCTTTACCGTTCCGGCGAAAAGCAGGGTGTCGGCCTTGCTGTCCTCTACAAGGGTACTGTCGAGCAGCATCTTGTTGAACAGGGAGAAATTGACATGTTTTACGCTGATGCGGGTATGGAGATCGTGGGAGAGCCTGGAGGTAACGCGGCCGACCAACCAGGTCTGGACCGAGGGCAGATGGATAAGACCCCATAGTGAGAGCATCAATAGTAACAAAACCACTAATGTATTACGGAGTATTTTCCAGAACTTTCTCAGGGGTTATCCTTTTTGGATGGCAAAATTACAACTTCCGGTAAGGAGGTGCAAATTGTAGACCAATTTACCTCTTAGCGGCCGTGTTTATCCTGCATCATCTTGTTAAATTCCTGGGACGACCCTTTGGGTATGGACAGGCTTTTCCAGTTCTGGTCGAGAATCATCTTGCCGATATAGACGATCTGCCCGACATGGTGCGGATAGTGAGCCAGCTGACGGTTGATGGCGTCGATGGCGATGAGGGGTTCGTGGCGGATGGTGATGGTTTTTTCGAGGTCTTCGGGTTTTAGGGACCGCAGCGTATCGATCAGGCAGCGCCAGCCGGCTTCCCAGAGACCAATGAGCTGTTCCCGGGAGCAGGTAGGCGGGCTGAATTCTTCGTCCCGGTTGCGGCCGGGTTTTTCGCCGTCTTCGGTGAGGAAGTTGGTCCAACGGCTGATCATATTGCCGTGCATGTGCTGGATGATCACGGCGATGCTGTTGCTGGATTCGCCGGGAGTGTAATAAAAGTCTTTTTCTTCCAACTGGGTGAAGGTCATATCGCCGAGGACCTTGTAGGTGAAGAAGCGTTTGATGGCGGACTCGAGATAGATGGCGCCGAGGGCATTCATAGTATTTTGTTTTTTTCTTTTTTTAATATCCGTCAGCTTTTTAATATCCTTCTGCTGTGTCGTCGCCGCGGTTGTCCCCGACGGCTTCGATCTTGTGATCGGGGGTTATCCGAATGAGCTCGGTCCGACCGATGCTGGCACGCCGGGTGACGGTATAGCCCATTGCTTTCAGCTGCTCCTGCACGCCGGAGGGGAATCCCGCTTCGACAAAGAGCTCGTCGGGAAGCCATTGATGATGGAATTTCGGCCGGTTGACCGCGTCTTCGGCCGAGAGACCAAAATCGATAATATCCACCAGGGTCTGGAAGACGGAGGTAGTGATGGTCGTACCGCCGGGGGTGCCGGTGACCAGATAGGGTTTGCCTTTGGCGAGCACGATGGTCGGGGTCATGCTGCTAAGCATTCGTTTGCCGGGTGCGATGGCATTGGCCTCGTTGCCGACGGCGCCGTACATATTGGGAACGCCCGGTTTGACGCTGAAGTCATCCATTTCGTTATTGAGAAAGAAGCCGGCGCCGCCGACGACCACACGGCAACCATAACCGCCGTTGAGGGTAGTGGTAATGGAGACGGCGTTGCCTTCGTCATCGATGGTCTCGAAGTGGGTCGTCTCTTCGGACTTTTGCGTCAGGATGCCGGCACTGATCTCCTTGCTGCTTCCCGCTTTGTCGGGTTGAAAGGCGCTCATCCTGCGCTGGAGATAGGCTTTACTTGTGAGCGTATCTACGGGAACGGAGTAGAAGTCCCGGTCGCCGAGATATTCCGCGCGATCGGCATAAGCGAGGCGTTCGACCTCGGTCATCAGGTGAACGGCTTTCAGGGATTCAAAGCCATAGCTTGCGAGTGGCATGTCCTCGACCATCTTCAGCATCTGCTGGAGGACGACGCCGCCGCTGCTGGGCAGGGGCATGGTAACGACGGTATATTGCCGGTAGGGAAAGACCGAGGGTGTTCGTTCTTTTGCCGTATACCCTTTGAGGTCGGCTGCGGAGATGATGCCTTTGCCGCGCTGCATCTCTTCGAGTATCAGCCGGGCCGTTTCGCCTTCATAGAAACCTTTGGCGCCATTGTCCCGGATGAGGCGGAGCGTCTTTGCGAGATCTTTCTGGATCAGCGTGTCGCCTTCCTTCCAGCCTCCTTCTTTGACGAAGACGGGTGTGACGGTACAGTATTTTTTGAGCGAGGACTGGATGCTGTTAAGACCTCTGGCTTCCGCCGCGGTGATGGCAAAGCCTTTCTGTGCGAGATCGATGGCGGGCTGGATCAGCTTTGCCAGTGGGAGCCGGGAATATTTCAGTTCGGCGAAGATGCCGGCGATGA
>Ga0157372_10002223_pt1 | contig 21051 bp, 17 predicted proteins | sample C55metaG_FD_115307 | JGI IMG/M metagenome (GOLD analysis project Ga0157372, IMG submission 115307) | Corn rhizosphere microbial communities from Kellogg Biological Station, Michigan, USA - C5-5 metaG | ecosystem: Host-associated > Plants > Roots > Rhizosphere > Soil | place: USA: Michigan... | reverse complement strand
TCGACGCCGTCATGGGCCACTTGGATCTCATTTGCTACGTTGGCCTTGCGGAGCGCCCGAATCGCCAGCGCCTCGTGGTCAGGATCATCTTCAACAAGAAGAATCATGCTCACTCTCAGTCTCACATTCCGGTTAGGACTGCCCGCGCTCGACGGGAGCTCAGGCCGCCAGCGTGAAGAAGAATGTGGCTCCCTTGCCGGGCTCACCTTCCGCCCAGATGGAACCGTGGTGACGACGAATGATCCGCGAAACGGTTGCGAGCCCGATGCCGGACCCCTTGAACTCCCGTTCGCCGTGTAGACGCTGAAAAGCATTGAAGAGACGGTCGACATAGGTCATGTCAAACCCCGCCCCATTGTCACGAAGGAAGTATACGGTCTTGCCATTTTGCGGGCTACTGCCAAACGTGACCGTTGCGTTCGGCGTCCGCGCTGTAAATTTCCATGCATTTCCAACCAAATTCTCAAACGCGATACGCATCAGGCGCGGATCGGCCTCTGCCATCACGCCCGGTTGCGCGATCCAGTTCACCTCGTGCACTGGATCGCTCGCCTGAATCTCTCGAAACACCAGCGTTGCTATCTGCGACAGGTCGATCAACTCCCGCTGCACATCGGATCGCGTCACGCGCGAGAGTTGCAGCAGCGAGTCGATAAGCGTACCCATCCGCTGCACGCCGTTGCGTACACGCGAGATATAGTCTTTTCCCTGTGCGTCGAGCTTCTCCCCGAAATCCTCCTCCAGCGCCAGGGAAAATCCATCGATGGTGCGCAACGGCGCCCGCAGATCGTGTGACACCGAATAGCTGAATGCCTCCAACTCCTGGTTCGACGCCGCGAGTTCGCGCGTCCTCTCCTCAACCCTGGATTCGAGCACTTCGTTGGCCTCAGTCAACTGCCGGTTCAACCCGGCGATCTCCTCTGAGCTTGCTTCGATGCGCTCTCGTGCCTGCCCTGCGCGAACAAGAAGTTCGAAGGCCGCCACCAGCAGAAGAAAGTCCAGAACAAACGCGAGTGTGAAGCTGCCCCATACCCAGCGCCGTGCCGAAGTCGCATCTACGGTTCGACTCTCCAGCAGGCTCTGCTCCTCCCCCTCAATGTCATGAATCGTTAGCTGCACGCTGTCCATGCGATCCGGCGTGTCTTGTAGCACCGGCCGCAGCAGCGCTGGATCAAGCGCTCCGTTCGGCTGCACTCGTCGAACCGCAAGTCCCGCATCCAGCGCCGCCAGCTTGGCGTTGATGCGCGTGTTGAGCATGGCGATGCGCACCTGCTGCGATGTGTTGTCGCCGGTCAGCCTCTGAAGGTTCGCCGTGCTCTCGTGAATCTGGTTGATTGCCGTTGCATACCGCTGCTGGTAGCCATCCATCCCCGTCAGGATGTACCCTCGGGCCGCACTTTCCGCCGTGCTCACCTGCGCCACCAGCGTCTCCGTCTGCGAGATCACGTGAAGCGTATGGGCCTCCCAGAATTGAGCATCGATCAGCGTGTGAAGCGCCCGTGCGGCAAGCCAGGTGTTCAGCAACACAATGGCAATAGCGCCGACCAGCGCCACACGGTACCAGGATGTCTTTCCCATCGTTCAGTGAAGCGGATGCTCAGACAAGACTTGGGGTTGTGCGTTATAGGGCCGAGGTTACCAACGGCACTGGCGCCGGCACATCCAACAGTTTTTCGCCGGGCCGGTCCTCGAAGATCGTCGGCCGCTTCAGCCCCATCCGCTTCAGCCGCATGTCCAGCGCGGTGCCAAGAACACCGAAGCCATACTTCACGCTGCGGCGGAAGTTGATGGAAGACGCTTCCTCGAAGTACTTCGTCGGGCACGAAATCTCGCCTACCCGGAACCCGAAGTAGAAGGTCTGCGCCAGCATCTGGTTGTCGAAAACGAAATCTTCCGAACAGCTCAGCAAAGGGAGCCGCTCCAGAACCTCGCGGCTCCACGCGCGATAGCCCGTGTGATACTCCGACAGCTTCTCGTGGATCAGAATGTTCTCAAGCAATGTCAGCACGCGGTTCGACACATACTTGTACTTCGGCATGCCGCCCTTCAGCGCACCACGCCCCAGAATGCGCGACGCCATCACCGCGTCATACTCGCCATACGCAATCATCGAAACCATCGCCGTAATCAGCAGCGGAGTGTACTGATAGTCCGGATGCACCATCACGACGATGTCAGCGCCCTCATGCAACGCGGAAGCGTAACAGGTCTTCTGATTGCCGCCATATCCACGGTTGTTGTCATGGCGCAAGGTGATGAGGCCCAGCTGCTGCGCGATACGCACGGTATCATCCTTGCTGCAATCATCGGTCAAAATGATCGTGTCGACGATGTCGCGAGGAATCTCGCTGACGGTTTTCTCCAGCGTCTTGGCCGCGTTATAGGCCGGCAGAACGACCGCGACCCTCTTCCCATTTAGCATGTTCAATCCCTTTGGATGCACTTGCCAGTGCAGGATTTGCTGGCCCTCGTCAAACCGGCTCTGAAGCTCCACTTCCAGTCTATAAAGATAAAAAAAATCTGCAATTACCTTCGTACAGCAAGCCTTGCATACTCAACAACGTTGCTCGCAATCCTCTATTAGCTGACGGCGGCCGCCATCTCCTGACCCAGGCGAACGCTCTCTGCAATGCCGCGATCCTCCGGATAGTAATAGCAGGTATCTGCAATCTGCAGTCCTTTGATCGGAGTTTGAACTGGCGGTATTTTCGCCGCAAATCCGGGCTCGCAGATAGGTTGTCCGTAGCGAAGACGAGCTACCTTGGTGGCCAGGATGTCCGCGGTCGTCAACGCTGCATTGCCGCGCTGCAGGCAGCGGAAAGCTTCATCGATCAGCTTCTCCTCAGACCACGCGAACTTGGCGTGCGTGACAGGCATGTAGTACGGCACGTAAACAATGCTCTCCCCACCAATATCGCGAAGGTTCGATAGTTCGATAAAACCTGGAATCTCAACTCCCGGCTCCGAGACATTCACCCAGAAGTGCGGCGTGACAGCCTGTTTCAGCTTGAAGATGACACAGATCACGCCAATGTTGTGAATCGAATCATAGCGCTGCTTCCAATCGTCAGGCAGGCTCGGGACGAGCGCGGAGACGTACGGCGTCGGCGAGGTGCAGATCACCGCATCCGCGGCATAAAAATTCTTCCCAGTGCGCACTCCGCTAACATGGCCGGCTTCACTCGTGATCTCTGCTGCCGGTTCTCCCAGGTGCACACGTCCACCATGCTTCTGAAACGCGTCCATCAGCGCATTCACCAGGGTGATCGAGCCACCCTCAATGTAGCCGAGCACTTCCTTCATCATGCTTGAACGCGATCTTCCGATACGGCGAATGCGCGTCCAGATCCACAGCGCCGAGACGTAGTCCGCATATTCGTAAAACTTGTAGTCGAACAGTGGCCGCCAAAGTCGTTCGTACACTCCTTTGCCGCACCACCTCACAATCCAGGTCTTCGCGTTTTCGTTCTCGATCGCTGGCCAACTATCGCGCCGCACGGAGACGAGCGCGAACAGTCCATACCGGATCTTCTGCAATAGCGAGAGATGCGGGAAGCGCAACAGCGCAATGGGGTCACCCCAGCGGTGCAGTTTCCCTCCCGTGATGATGCCCATTGTTGTTGGGCGCCATTGCATCGCCGAACCGATGCCGAGCTCATCCAACAACTCAAACGTCGGATAGTCTGTCTTGGCGGCAAAGTGATAAAAGCGCTCGATGGAGACGCCGTCGAAGTCGAAGTGGCCTGCCATGCCACCGGGTTCCGGGGCTGCCTCGATCAAATCCACTTCGTGTCCGTTCTTCGCCGCCCGGTAAGCAGCGGCCAGGCCCATTGCACCGGCTCCTACACCTACGACTTTTGCCATCCCTGGCGTTCCTCAGAGTCCGGCGCTTGCTCCGGTGAGATACAAGACAGAAGCTCAACGATGCCCTATGAGGCTGAGTCTACTGGAATCCGCATGAGCTTCCAAACGGCTCAGCTCAGCGGGCAGCGAGCGCAAGTTGCTGTTCGTACTCCTCGTAGGGTCCCTTGTGGTCAGTGATGTGGAAATCCGTTGGACCACCCTCGAAGTGCCAGATGCGCGTGCCAACCTCTTCGATGAGGTCCTGGTCGTGTGTGACGAGGAAGACAGTGCCTTCGTACTTCTGGAGCGCGGTGTTGAGGGCCATGATGCTCTCGAGGTCGAGGTGATTCGTCGGCTCGTCGAGCACAAGGATGTTCGGCTTCTGCAGCATCAGCTTGCAGAAGATGAGCCGCGCGGCCTCGCCACCAGAGAGAGCTTCGGTCTTCTTCAGACCCTCTTCACCACGGAAGAGCATCTGTCCGAGCAGCCCGCGGATGTCTTCCTTCGCGGCCTTGGGGTCGAAGCTGTGCAGCCATTCCGCGGCTGTTGTGCCCTTGGGAATGGTTGCGCTGTGATCCTGCGCGAAGTATCCGATCTGCGCCTCGTGACCCCACTTCACTTCGCCGGAGTCGATGTCGGCCTTGTCGCCCTGCTCGACGTCGGAGTTCGCGAGGAGCGCCTTGAGCAGCGTGGACTTCCCTTGCCCGTTGCGGCCGACAAGCACCACCTTGTCGCCGCGCAGAACGGAGGCCGAGAAGTTGCGGATGACGTGTTCGGTTGAGCCGTCGGGCTGCGTGTAGCTCTTGTTGACCTGCTCGAACTCGAGGACGTGCTTGCCGCTGGGGCGCAGCATGTCGAAGCGAATGTACGGGCGCTGAATGTTCGAGCGCGCAAGTTCAGTGGTCTGCAGGCGCTCGACCTCTTTCTTGCGCGAGTTCACCTGCGAGCTGCGCGTACCGGCAGAGAAGCGCGCGATGAATTCGTTCAGCTGCGCGATCTTCTTTTCGCGCTGCTCGTTCTGAGACTCGATGCGGCTGCGGATCTGCGTCTTCTGCAGCACCATGTCGTCATAGCCGCCGGTGTAGGTGATGATCGTCTCGTAGTCGATGTCGGCGATGTGGGTGCAGACCGAGTTCAGGAAGTGGCGGTCGTGCGAGATGGTGATGACCGTGCCGGTGTAGCGGTTGAGGAAGTTCTCAAGCCAGTGAATTGAATCGAGATCGAGGTAGTTGGTGGGCTCGTCGAGGAAGAGGGCGTCGGGGTTTCCGAAGAGCGCTTGCGCGAGGAGGACGCGAACCTTCTGGCCGCCCTGGAGCTCGGACATCAGGCGATTGTGCAGCTCGTCGGGGATGTCGAGGCCCTGCAGCAGGATAGCGGCGTTGGACTCGGCCTCGTAGCCGTCCTCTTCGCCGACGATGCCTTCGAGCTCGCCGAGGCGGATTCCGTCTTCGTCAGTCATCTCCGGCTTGGAGTAGATGACCTCGCGTTCCTCGAGCGCGGACCAGAGGCCCTTGTTGCCCATGATGACGGTGTCGATGACGCGGAAGGCGTCGAACTCGTACTGGTTCTGCTTGAGGACGCCGAACTTTTTGGGGCGGACGACGGTGCCCTTCTGGGCGTCCAGCTCACCGGTGAGGACCTTCATGAAGGTGGACTTGCCGGAGCCGTTGGGGCCGGTGAGGCCGTAGCGGCGGCCGCCGTGGAAGGTGACGGAGACGTCTTCGAAGAGCAGCTTCGCGCCGTAGCGCATTGTGACATTAGAAACAGAGATCATCACTTATATTTTCGCATGTTTTGAGAGCAAGAGGGAGGTACCCCCCTCCCCCCACTTTTTGCGCAAAATCTAGACAACATAAGACTTAGGGGTGGACCTAAACATCTCTTTCGTGAAGGCGGGATGAACACACCGGGGGTTCCGGGGAAGGCATTTGTCAAGTGCGCCGACTATTTTGCGGCAGTCGAATCGGGTGTCGAAACGCGTCGGCAAGATGCGCCGCAAAAATCTCTTAGGCTCCCGGGAAGCCTCTGTTATGCTGCCGACACTTCCCATGAGCCTGCCACCGACGAACTTCGACACGGTCTCGTACGTGCAGACCCCGACGCCTGCCTTGCAGCCGGCCGCGCCACCGGCCGCGAAACCTGCCGAAGCGAAGGACGAGTCTTCGCTCGGCTGGGGGATTGTGGGCGGCATCGCCGGGGGCATCCTGGGCACAAGCGTCTATGTCGCCTTCATCCAGGCCACCCACATCCGTATTGGGTATCTCGCGATCCTGGTTGCGTTTCTCGTGGCCAAGTGCATCATGATCGGATCCAAGGCGAAGGGCGGGCTCGAGTACCAGCTGACAGCGGTGCTGATGACGTACGGCGCTGTGTCCGTCGGAAGCTCGATCAATATCTACCTGGAGCTCGCGAAGATCCGCGCCATCGATCTCACGCTGAATAACATCCTGGTTCTGCTGAAGCTTGGCGCGGCGGAACCGTTCCTGCGCTTCCAGAGCTCTGGTCCGAGAGCTGTGATCGGACTGCTCATTCTGTTTGTAGGACTGCGCGCGGCCTGGAGGATGACCTCAGGCGATCCGGAAGCGATGCACCATCCGTTCACCCGGTAAACGACAAGAAAAAATTAACGGTGTCCCCTTGACAGTTGAGGGCAGGTGGTCTATTTAACCTATAGGTTATATAACCTACTGGTTACATAAACGACATGAGCGACGCAATCAGCAATACGTTTTCAGCACTGGCGGATCCGACGCGGCGGGCGATCCTGGCGCGACTGGCGCTGGGTGAGACCTCGGTGACGGAGCTGGCGGAGCCGTTCGAGATGAGCATGCCGGCGGTCTCGAAGCACCTGCGAGTGCTGGAGAATGCGGGGCTTGTGGAACGCAGCCGGCATGCGCAGTACAGGCCGGTGAGGCTGCGGGCCGAACCGCTAAGGCAGGCGTGGGGATGGATTGAGGAGTACCGGCAGTTCTGGGAAGAGAGCTTCGACCGGCTGGATGCTTACCTGAAGCGATTGCAGGCGGAAGAGGCGAAGGGTGTGAAGAAGCGGGCTCCGGCGAAGACTTCAAAGGAGAGACGAAATGGTGACAAGCCTAACTAATATGACCGGCTGGATTGCCCGTTTTGTTCTCTCGGCGACAGTGCTGTGCTTCAATGGGCCGCTCCTGATGGTGCCGGCTGAACGGACGCACGGGACGGCGACAGAACAGATGAATACGCAATCTGAAGCCAGCGGCAAGGGCGAATTCCACGCGACCGTAACTATCGGACGGGGAAAGAAGCAGATAACCGTGGAGTTTGGCAGCGCAGGCGAACGCAGCGAAGACGAAGCGCTGTAAGGCGGCGTAAGCGCGAACGCATAACAACAAACGAAAGGGACGAAAGATGCACGCAAACAAAACAAGCGTTGTGGAGAATTTGTCGAATGAGCTGGAGATCGTTTTGACCCGCGTGTTCGATGCTCCGCGAGAGATGGTGTTCGATGCCTGCGCCGATCCGAAGCAGGTGGTGCAGTGGTGGGGGCCGAACGGCTTCACGACCACGATTGAGGAGATGGACGTGCGCGTGGGCGGACGATGGGTACATACGATGCACGGGCCGGATGGCACGGACTATCCAAACTTTGGCATCTTCACGGAAGTACGGCGGCCCGAAATACTGGCGCACCGGCATGGAGGCGGGCGAAAAGGCCAGCCCGTGGATGTGGACTTCGAGTCGATCTGGACTTTTGAGGAGCTACCGGGGAACCGCACTCGGGTGACTCTGCGTAATGTCTTTGCATCGGCAGAGGCGCGCGATTTCGTCATCCGGAACTATCACGCGGTTGAGGGCGGCAAGCAGACGCTGGATCGCCTGGCAGAGTTTGTGGCTGAGAAGGGAGTGGCGGCATGAGCACAGCAGTGATGGAACCGACGACAGGCTATGAGCTGAACATCACGCGGACCTTCGATGCGCCGCGCGAGCTGGTGTGGAAGGCGTGGACCGACCCGGAGATGGCAAGAGAGTGGATGGGGCCGCGCGGATTCACGACGACAGAGTTCAGGACGTCAACCGAGGCGGGCGGGACCTGGCACCTGACGATGGTGGGCGAGCGGCCGGGAAGCGACGAGATGGTCACACTTGGACAAGGTGGAACGATTCTCGAGGTGAAGCCCCCGGAGTTGCTGAAGTACACGTTCGGCTGGGATAACCGTGCGAGCGTCGGGTTGGGTGACGGACCGAAGGAGAACATCGTGACGATCCGGTTTGAGGAACAGGGAGGAAAGACGGTGATGCACTTTCATCAGGGTCCGTTTGCGACCGAGAGCGAGCGCGATGGGCACTTCGGCGGATGGAACTCCGCGTTCGATTGCTTTGCGGAGTTTATGTTGCGTAAGCAGCCGGGGCGTATGTATGCGGAAGACGATGTGCCGACGGAGCTGCACATGCGGCGGTTCTTTGCGGCGCCGCGGCAGATGGTGTTCGACGCGTGGATCAAGCCGGAGATGGTAAAGGAGTGGTTCGGGCCGAAGTGCTTTACCGTTCCGGTTTGCGAGCTGGATGTGCGAAGCGGCGGGGCGATCCGCATCGACTTTCAGACGCTGGATGGTTCGGCGACGCATTCGTTGACAGGGAAGTATGTGGAGGTTTATCCGCCGTACCGCTTCCATTTCACGTCAGGGCCGGTCGATCAGGAGGGCAGGCATATCTTCGAGACGTGGACCTCGGTGTTTTTTGAAGAGAAGAACGGCGGCACTGAAGTGGTGCTTGATGTGCATGTGACGAAGACCACGCCGGAGGCCGCGAAGTACCTGAAGGGCATGCGCGAGGGCTGGAGCCAGAGCCTCGACAAGCTGGGAGATTTTGTGGGAGCCAGACAGTAGAGAGAAGACAGTAAACAGAAGAAAAACAGGTATCAGAGAACACGCCGAAAAGGAGAGATGTAATGAAGACGAACGTGCACCTCGGTTTCCAGGGGAACTGCGATCAAGCCTTCAGCTTCTACGAGAAGGTCTTCGGGACGAAGCGACAGATGACGATGAGGTATTCAGACGCACCAGCAGGAACGCCGGTGCCTCCTGACGCAAAGGATCTGGTGATGCACACGGCGTTGCCGGTCGGCACTATCACTCTGATGGGGGCGGATGCGCCTCCGGGCAAGGGCAAGCCGATGGGTGGCTTCGAAATCTCGATCGAAGACGCGGACCAGGCAACGCTGAAGCGGTTGTTTGATGCGCTGAGCGAGGGTGGGAGCGTGTTCATGCCGATGCAGAAGACGTTCTGGTCTCCGCTGTTCGGCATGTGCACGGATAAGTTCGGGGTGGGCTGGATGGTGGGCGCGCCGGGCGAGGTGCCGCAGGCATAAGACGCGGGGCAACAAGGCGCCAGACGGCGGCTGGGCTCCCGCATAGAGGAGCTTAGCCGCAGATGGCGTCGTGTTCGGGGCGACGACGGTCGCGAATGTCGGCGACGAGGTAGTTAGCAGCGACGAGGCCGAGGGGAAGAAGTGTAAGGACGATGTTCATGGTCTTCTCCTTTGGTTTTGTTTTTGACTTGTTTGTTTAGGCCGACCCATACACGGTTATTCGCCGTGTATGGGTTTAGATCGAATCAAGCGGTGGAAGTTTCGGTGGATAAGGATGAAATTTCTGTCAACGAATGCCGCCGCCGGCTTGCAGGAGTGAACCAGTCACCCAGCGGGCGTCGTCGGAGGCAATGAAGGTGACGACGTCAGCGATGTCATCTGGCTTGCCTGCGCGGCCGAGCGGCGTGTCGGCGACTGCGTTGTTCTCAAAGTCCGAGCCGGCGATTCCTGCGGTTTGCGTGCCTTCAGTGATCGTGAGGCCGGGGTTTACGGCATTGACGCGAATCTTCCTGGGCCCGAGTTCCTTCGCAAGGACTCGGGTGATGGCGTCGACGGCACCCTTGGTTCCGGTGTAGATGGCCGAGTTGGGCGGCGTGAGCTCGCTCACTACCGAGCCGATGTTGATGACACTTCCGCCTTCGGACGGAAAAAGTTTTACCGCGGCCTTGGTGGTGAGGAGAAGGCCGGTGACGTTGGTGGAGTAGATGCGGTTGATCTCCTCTTCGGTGATCTCCTCGAGAGGAGCGAAGGAGTAGACGCCCGCGTTGTTGACCAGGATGTCTACTTTGCCGAAGGCCTTGCTGGTCTCAGCAAAGAGCTTGTCGATCTCGCTGGCCTTGGCGACGCTGGCTCCGACGGCAACTGCCTTGCCGCCAGCCTTGGTAATCTCGGCGACTGTCTTGTCGGCACCAGACTTGTCTGATGCGTAGTTCACGACAACGGATGCACCTTCAGCGCCAAGAGCCTTCGCGATTCCCGCGCCGATTCCCTTGCTGGCACCGGTGACGACTGCAACCTTTCCTGTGAGCTTTCCCATTGCTATCTCCTTTTCGAACCCTGTCGAATTGTTCGACGTATATCGAAATGGATGTGGGAGCGGGGGGAAGGATTCAGGGTGATTCGATATTTATCGAAATGTTATGGGCGGGTAACGACTTAGATTCTGGCGAGCTGGGCGATGTAAGCGTTCCAGACGTCGCGGTGGAGGCTGAGAGAGGCGCAACGGCCTTCGCGCTGGACGTCGATGAGGCCGGCGTCCGCCAACTCCTTGAGGTGGTGCGAGATGGTAGCTGGGCTGAGAATTTTCTGCTCATCGAGCGAACCGCACGGGCATCCGTCCTGGCGGGCGATCTGTTGCAGGATGGCGAAGCGGCGGGGGTCGGCAACAGCGCGGGCGATGACCTGCATCTGGTCGTCCGAAAGATGTTTTCGCGCCTTTGTCATGGTTAGTTAGATGATAATCGAACGATTTTGGTTCACAAGGCTTTAGTTCTGGGGCTTGCGGGAGGCGGGCATCTGGGCGGGTTGCTCGGAATGGATGGTGACCTCGTAGTTGCGGCCAAGCCAGCGGTTGGCACCGGGCCAGAAGAGAGTAAATATGATGCTGCCGGTTTGCTGTGGGGTGGCAACGATGTCGGCGAAAGAGCCGAAGGAGTCGACGGGGTGGGCGTCGGTGGTTTTGGTGGTGACCCAGTTGTCGGGCGTCCAGATGACCTGGAAGTGCTGGGGGTCGACGATGCGGAGGGTGCCGCCGCAGACCATGGCGGAGATGGGGCGGGTGGTGCGGAAGATCTCCATGCGGCTCTGGAAGGTGCGTTGCTCCCTGGGGACGGCGTAGCGCTCTTCGACGACGGCGATGCGGTCGAAGACGCGGCCATCGACGGCGGAGTGCAGGAGCTTGAGGTACTCGGCGTGTGCCCAGCAGAGTGGCTGGGCGGAACCGGCGGAGCGACCGCAGTAGAGTCCTTCGGAAGGCATGTCGGCGTAGTCCCAGACCTGCTCGGGAAGCATGCCGCCGAATGAGGAGAACTCTTCGATGGCATTGATGAGGGGAGTGATGTCGTTTCCCGCGGCGAGTTCGTAATGCGCTCGTTCGCCGGTTAGCAGTGGCCAGGCGCGGCCCTGGCCGTAACCGACATAAGGGCCGCCGTCTTTGCGCTGGCCATATCCGTCGTGGTTGTAGCGGCGCCAGCAAGGGCCGTAGGGTGTGTCAATCTTGAGGACGTGGTCGACGACCTTGAGAGAGTCGATGATGAGTGGGTCGTCGGCCCGGCGGACGCCGTAGCGAACAAGCTCGAGGAACCCGGCGTCAATGACCTCGCGGGCCTCGAAGGCGTAGCGCTCGCCGGGCGCGCGGTTGCTGATGTGGATCATGCCGGGAGGGATTGCGGGGTTGTGGAAGGGTTCGCCTTCGGCCGGCGGGCGGATGCGCATGTAGTGATGGGGGACCTCGGGGAGTATGACCCCTGCCATGGTGGTGGTCCACTCGTCGAGATGCGCCTCGATCCAGTCGGCGTAGTCGCAGAGGAAGCTTGCGAGCTCAGGGAATTCGGCCTTGACGATGTCGGCGGCGCAGATGAGCGAGGAGATTACGACAGCAAGCGTAGAGGGGGAGTAGCCGGCGTTCTCCTCCCAGCGCTCCTGTTGCGTGACCGGCGCATAGCGGACGAGGAAGCTGGCGGCGCGGGTGACGAAGGGGACGATGTCAAAGCCGCCGAGTGCGTTGAGTTTCCAGAGGCGCCAGGCGAGGATGATGGGGAAGGCGACCTCGTCCAGCTGAATGCCCGACCAGTATGGCGTGCCGTCGATCCAGAAGTTTTGCGAAAAGCCGCCATCAGGGTGTTGCGTGCAGGCGAGGTAGACGAGGGCGCGAAGGGCTGTTTCTATGCGGCCGCAGGCGAGTAGCGCGGTCGCGGACTGAATCATGTCGCGCGTCCAGACCAGGTGGTAGCCGCCGAGATCGTCGTCGGATTTGGAGTTGCCCCAGGGAATAGACGCTGAGGCGATAAAGGCTCCGGAGTAGAGCTTGTCTTCGTGCGCGAGGATGACATTGTGCGAGATGCGCATGAGACGTCCGCTGTCGGTGGAAGCTCCGGCAAGGCGCTCAGGAGAAGCGGCGCGATGCCACTGCTCGATGAAACGCTTGCGATGGAGCTCATACGGCGTGGAGATGCTTTGCATCATGCCGGCAACAGCGGAGTGATGGCCGGTGCCCAGCGCGATGGCAATGGTGAACTCGCGGGTGCAGGCGATGTTGATCTCGCCCATGAGCCCGAGGTTGCCATCGAGCGCCTGACCAAAGTTCCAGGTCATGCGGTTGTGCTGGCTGAGATCCTGATAACCGTCGCTGGAGCCGACATAGCCGCAGCTGGTACGACTGAATCCACAATCGGAGCCGAAAGCGAGCGAGATGCCGTTCTTCCAGGCGAGGATGGCGCGATGGCCGGCGATGTCGACGGCGCGGGCGGAGTTACCGGCGCCGCCGCCGTCGAGGTGTGGTGCGAGCAAGGCGTAGCAGCGGAGCTTGGAGAGGATTCCCTCGTCGCCCTCGATCTTGACATGCGTGAGGACGACGGGATGGTGGGGATCGGTGACGAACTCCTTGGTGACGGTGTAGCGGCCGCCGAGGTCGTTGGCCACCACGCGAACAGCAAGTGCGTCAGGGTCGATGTAGTGGAAGTCGTACTCGAAGTCGCGCTTCTCTTCGTGGAAGAAGGTCTCCCCGTCGGTGAAGAGGAGTTCCATGTCGCGGGTCTGCGGGCGGTCGATCGTGGGGTAGTAGATCTCGTTGAGTGTACCGTGAGAGGCGGTGAACCAGATGTGGCTGGAAGCGGCGTAGGCGGTGGAGACCGCGTCCTTTTTGCTCGACGTCCAACGGGGCTCCAGGCCTGGAGCCCCGAAGGCGGGACCGTCGTCGTCCAGCCAGCGATAGTTTTCGTTGAGAACACTCATCGAGAGCTATGAGACCACAAACGGGTGTAGCACCGAAATGTGGTGGGAGTTGCGCGGAATATCTGCTATATAGCTGAGTACCAATGCTTACCCCATGTTTACGGCTCTGTAGTGTGGCCCTCGTGTCCCTGATGTTTTCCGGAGTGATTGCGGCGCAGAAGAGCGCCCCAGATCCGTATTCCAGTGAATCCCTGGTACTGGATCGCGTGGACGTGGTGTACGCAATGAACGCCGACGGCACGGGCTATATGCAGAAGACCGTCGTCGCGAAGATTCAGTCCCCGGCAGCGGTGCAGCAACTGGGCATTATAGGGATGGTCTTCGCCGCAAGCTCGCAGCACGTGGAGTTTCATTATTTGCGAACGCGGAGGCCGGATGGCAGCGTGACGGAGACGCCGGTCTCCGGAGTGCTGGAGCAGCCGCTGCAGGCGACAGTCCAGGCGCCGTTCTATAGCGATCTGAAGACCGCACAGCTACCCGTGAAGAATCTGCAGGTGGGAGACACGCTCGAATGGGAGGGGCGCGTCGTGATTACGAGAGCCGAGGCTCCGAATGAGTTCTGGGATTCAGAGAACTTCATCACTGATGGAACTGTCGTGCGGGAGCAGTCGCTTGAGCTGCGCGTGCCGGCGACCAAGGCGGTGACGGTGTGGACGAATCCGTCGCTGGGCATCAAGGTCAAGGAGTCGAAGGACGCGGGCCAGACTGTGTACCGGTGGGAGACGCGACAGCTGAAACCAACAGTGGGACCTGAGGCTGAGGCTGCGAAGGAAGCGAAGAAGAAGCATGTGCTGACGGCTGATGAGGAACTCGACGTGGAACGAGGAAAACTGCCGTCGGTGGCGTGGACAACGTTTCCGAATTGGGCGGCGGTGGGCGAGTGGTACCGCGGACTGGAACTGAGCCGCACAGCGCCGGACGACGAGATCAAGGCGAAGGTTGCGGAGCTGACAGCTGGCAAGACGACCGAGGAAGAAAAGATCCGCGCGATCTACGAGTATGTGTCGACCCAGGTGCGGTATATCGGCGTGGCGTTTGGGGTGGGACGATATCAGCCGCATGAGGCCGTCGATGTGCTGCACAACCAGTATGGTGACTGCAAGGACAAGGCGACGCTGCTGACGTCGATGCTGGCGGCAGCAGGAGTGCCGTCTGACGCGGCCCTGATTGGCGCAGGGATTCGCTTTAATGAGGCGGTTCCCTCCCCCGGTTCGTTCAATCACCTGATCACACACCTGAAACTTAACGGGCAGGATGTGTGGCTGGATTCGACGGAAGAGGTGGCACCCTACAAGATGTTGCTGTCCGTGCTTCGCGACCGCGAGGCGCTGGTCGTGCCGCCGATGGGGGCGGCGGTGGTCGAAAAAACACCGAAGGATCCGCCGTTTGCCGCATACCAGACGTGGACGGCGAAAGGGTCATTGGATGCGAATGGGATTTCCGACTCCAGGATCACGTTGCTAACGCGCGGTGATGATGAGCTGGTGATTCGCGGCGCTATAAGACAGTTGGGGCCGGCACAGTATGACGAGATGACGCAACGGTTGATTGGAATGCTGGGCTACGCGGGCAAGGAGAGCCATGCCGAGTTCTCGCGGCCGGACGATGTGGATGAGCCCTTCCGCATGAGTTTTGACTATCACCGGGAGAAGGCCGGCGACTGGGACAACCTGAGGATTATTCCGCAGCTGGCACCGCTTGAGTTGCCTGCTGTGGATGATAAGGACCCGCCGGTGCAGGCGCTCGAACTGGGCACGCCGCGTACTGAGACCAGCACTGCGGAGATGAAACTGCCGAACGGATGGACGGCGGAGTTACCCGAAGCGGTACACGAGAAGAGCGCCTACGCGACGTATGACCTGAGCTATCGCCTGGACAAAGGGACGTTGTACAGCGAGCGCAAGGTGGTGGTGCTGCAGAATAAGGTGCCGGTTGCCGACTGGAAGACCTACAAGAAGTTCGCGGATGCGATTGGGCTGGGGAATGAGGCGTATGTGCAGTTGAGGCGGTCAAAGGGGGAGAGAGGCGCGGCACCCAGTGCAAGCGGCGGCGGCAAAGACGCACAGATTCAGGAGATCCTGAACCAGTTGCAGGCCGCCTATGATCAAAAAGACGCCCAGACGATGGAAACGCTGTTGAAGAAGATGGGGGAGATCGACCCGAAGGCCCAGCGGCTGATGGGTTGGTCGGCTTCTTTGGCATTGCTGCACAACAAGCCCGATGAGGCTATCGAAGACGATCGCAAGGAGCTTGCACTTTATCCGGACGAATACGACCGCTATGGAGCGATCGTGTGGATCCAGCTACGGAAGAATGACAAGGCTGGCGCGGAGTCTACGCTGCGAGACTGGGCAAAAGCGAATGCCGCGGACCCACAGCCCCCCATGGAGCTTTCGCAACTTCTGATTGCGGACAAGCAGGCCTCAGCCGCATTGGATGCTGCTAAAGAGGCCTTAGAACGTGCTCCGGCGGGCTCGACGAACCATGACGCGACCGAGTTGCTACTGGGCAATGCGCAGATGCAGGCCGGCATGGCGGGACAGGGTAGAGCAACGCTGACCGAACTGCTGAAGAAGACGGACAATCCGGGGATGATGAACGATACAGCGTATGAACTCGCGGATGCGGGTCAGGAGCTGTCGCTCGATGAAGAGAAGGAGAAGACGGCAATCGAGCGGCTGACGGCTGAGACGGCAAGCTGGACGCTGGATGAGTCGCCGGAGACGCTGAAGCAGAAGACAAGTCTGCTGCTAGCTTCGTGGGACACCATGGGATGGATTCTGTACAAGGAGAACAAGCCGAAGGAGGCGCTGACCTACCTTGAGGCCGCAAAGATGGGACGACCCGATCCCACGGTGATCGGTCATCTGGCGAAGGTTCACGCAGCACTCGCGCGGACTGATGGAAAGGATGTTGTGGACCCGGATGCCGGGAAAAGCGAGCAGCAGTTGCGCACGATCTCGCTAGGCCCTTCAGAGGGCAGACGTGGTGTGGCGGAGTATCGGCTGTTACTCTCGCACGGCCAGATAGAGCGAGCTGAGCTGACGGGTGACGAGAAGTTGAATGGCGGCGATACTCTGCTGAAGCGCGCGAGGCTGCCGCAGTTCTTTCCGGATGGCTCGAATGCGAAGCTGGTGCGGCAGGGCATGATCAATTGCATTGCCGGGCGCTGTGAACTGGTCCTGGAGCCCTGAGTCTACGCCGGCGGTGAAGCGAAGTTCTTCGTACTGCGCTAAGCTCAATGGTGCTGAGTCGCCGGGCTTCCGTGCTGCATCCAAGCCAAGAAGGCCACAAGACTTCGTATGAGGCGGAGACGTGATTCCGCCGTTATTCGCAACCTGCCGTTACTCGCAACCCAAGGAGAATTGTTATGGCATTCGAACTCCCTCCCCTGCCGTATGATTACGCCGCACTCGAGCCGACGATCGACGAGGCGACGATGAAGCTGCACCATGACAAGCACCATCAGGCCTATGTGACGAACCTGAATGGCGCAGTCGAGAAGCATCCGGAGCTGGGCAAGAAGACACCGGAGGAATTGATCAGCAATCTGGACAGCGTGCCCGAGGACGTACGCGCGGTCGTGCGGAACAACGGCGGCGGGCACGTGAATCACACGATGTTCTGGCAGATCATGGCGCCGAAGGGTGGCGGCAATCCGACGGGCAATATCGCGGCGCAGATCCAGGCGGACTTCGGCGGATTTGAGGACTTCAAGAAGGCGTTCAATGACGCCGCGGCGAAGCAGTTCGGCTCCGGATGGGGATGGCTGGTGTGGAAGGGCGGCAAGCTCGCGATCGTGACGACGCCAAACCAGGACAATCCGCTATCGCAGGGACTTTACCCGATTCTGGGCAACGACGTCTGGGAGCATGCGTATTACCTGAAGTACAACAACCGCCGGCCGGATTACCTTGCGGCATGGTGGAACGTAGTGAACTGGGCCGAGGTAAACAAGCGCTTCGATCAGGCAAAGAAATGAGCCGCTGAGATTCGCAGCGAGAGGGCCGCTTCGGAATGGAGCGGCCTTCGTTTTCGGGCCGGGTTTTGCGAATACGAGTCCCGATGAGAAGCTGGCACGTCTCTACGAGTATCGGAACTCAGCACTCCTGAGGCGGATATGTGGATCGTACGGCTGGCCCTGCGCCGCCCCTATACGTTTGTCGTGCTGTCACTGCTGATCGCAGTGCTGGGCATCGGGGCAGCGATTGAAACGCCGAAAGACATCTTCCCGTACATCAATATTCCTGTCGTCACAGTGGTGTGGAACTATGCCGGCCTGACTCCAACAGAGATGGCCGGACGGATTGTGACGATCTCTGAACGCTCGCTGACCACGACAGTAAACGACATCGAGCACACGGAGAGTCAGAGTTACCAGGGCGTTGCCGTTATCAAGGTGTACTTTCAGCCGGGAGTACAGATTGCCGCGGCCGAGGCGCAGGTCACTGCGGTGATGCAGACGATCCTGAAGATTGTCCCACCGGGGACAACGCCACCGTTCATGATCAAGTACGACGCGTCGTCAGTTCCGATCGTGCAATTGAGCGTTGGCGGACCGGGATTGAGTGAAGCTGATCTATCCGACGAGAGCCTGAACTTTGTGCGTCCGTTGCTGGCGACGGTGCAGGGGGCAAGCATTCCGTCACCGTATGGCGGCAAGTATCGGCAGGTGATGATCGACACCGATCCGAATCAGATGTATGCCCACCATCTGTCGGCGGCAGATATTTCGGCGGCCATGGGCCAGCAGAACCTGATTCTGCCGGCGGGAACGGCACGCATCGGCGACCGCGAGTTCGTCGTGAAGACGAACTCGAGCCCGGACACGATTGCAGCATTAAATGATCTGCCGGTGCGGGCGGCCAATGGCGCCGTGGTGTACATCAAGGATGTCGCCCATGTTCACATTGGCAATGCGGTGCAGACGAATATCGTTCGGGAGAACGGCAGGCGGTCGGCACTGCTGGGCGTGCTGAAGAACGGCAACACGTCAACGATTGACATTGTGTCGAACATAAAAAAGAATCTGCCGCGGATTGAAGCGGAGCTCGCGCCGTTGAAGATTACGCCGCTGTTCGATCAGTCGATCTTCGTGCGCACGAGCATCGACGAAGTTGCGCGCGAGGCAGTCATTGCCGCCGGACTGACGGCCCTGATGATCCTGCTGTTTCTGGGGTCGTGGCGCTCAACGTTGATTGTTTGCATTTCGATTCCACTATCGATCGCGACGTCGCTGGTAATCCTGAGCGCGATTGGACAGACGATCAACGTGATGACGCTGGGTGGAATGGCGTTGGCAGTCGGCATCCTGGTGGATGATGCGACCGTGGAGATTGAAAACACGCATCGCAACATGGGTCTGAAGAAACCACTGACCCGAGCGATCCTGGACTCCGCGCAACAGGTCGCGGCGCCAGCGTTTGTCTCAACGCTTTCCATCTGCATCGTGTTTGTGCCCGTGGTGCTGCTGACCGGAGCAGCAAAGTTCCTCTTCACTCCGCTGGCAATGGCAGTCGTCTTTGCGATGATGGCGAGCTACTTTCTTTCGCGCACACTGGTGCCGACGATGATGCACTTTCTCCTGAAGAAAGAACTAGCGCTCTATCAAGATCCGAGCGAAAGCGATCGCGAGGCCAGGAAGAACTTCGTTTGGCGTTGGCACATCAAGTTTGAGCACAAATTTGAACGGTTGCAGCACTATTACAAGCAACTGCTGGAGTGGTGTGTCGATCACGCACGTATTACGCTGTTGCTGTTTGCATTGCTGCTGGTAGTTTCTCTGCCGCTGACGTTTTTCATCGGCCGCGATTTCTTCCCTTATGTAGATTCCGGCCAGATGCGCCTGGAGGTTGAGCCTCCCCAGGGCATGCGGGTGGAAGACGCGGAGCAATACTTTGCAAGCGTGGATGCAGAGATCCGACGCGTGCTTCCAGCCGGCCGAGTGAATCTGCTGCTCGACAATATCGGCCTGCCGAACAGCGGTATTAATCTCGCCTTCGCAAGCTCACCACCGATCTCGAATTCAGATGGAGAGATTCTGATTGCGCTGAACCCGGGACCGAAGCAGACCGAGGAGTTCATGCGGTTGCTGCGAGATGATCTCCATAAAAAATTCCCGGATGGAACCTTCTTCTTCGCACCCGCGAACATTACGAATCAGATTCTCGACTTTGGCCTGCCCGCTCCCATCGATCTACAGGTGATCGGGCATGGCAAGGACAACTACGCGCTCGCGACGAAATTGGAGAAGGAAGTGGCCACCATTCCGGGCGCTGTGGATGTCCACCTGCATCAGCAGGTGGCGTATCCGACGATAGATGTGAATGTGGACCGCTGGAAGGCGAGACAGATTGGGCTGACACAACAGGATGTCGCGCAGTCGATGCTCATCTCATTGTCTGGCACATCGCAGGTCGCCCCAAACCAATGGCTGAGTCCGCAGAACGGCGTGAACTATAACGTGGTGGTGCAGACACCGCAGTACCGAATCTCATCACTGCCGGATCTCTCGCGAACTCCAGTGACGACGCCGCAAGGAAATGCGACGCAGATTCTGGGCAATGTCGCGACGTTTCAGCGCGACCAATCGCCAATCATCGTGAATCACTACGACATCGAGCCTGTATACGACGTCTATGCGAATGTCGATCAGCGCGATCTTGGCAGCGTTGCACATGAAATCGAAAAGATTGTTGCGAACCAGAAAGTTTCCAAGGCGACGCAGATTGAACTGCGCGGCCAGGTGCAGACGATGAATGATTCGTTCGCCCGGTTAGGACTCGGAATCATATTCGCGATCGGCCTGGTCTACCTGCTGATGGCGGTAAACTTCCAGAGCTGGCTGGATCCGCTAATCATTTTGATGGCCATTCCGTGCGCATTCTGCGGCATTCTATGGACGCTGTTCCTTACGCAGACCACGTTCAACGTGCCGAGCCTGATGGGTGCCATTATGACGATCGGCGTGGCAACTGCTAACTCAATTCTGATGGTGGTATTCGCGAACGACGAGCGCCTGGAAGGCAGACATCGCCGCGAAGCTGCGCTGAATGCCGGCCACACGCGATTGCGGCCCGTGCTGATGACGGCTCTCGCGATGATCATCGGCATGTTCCCGATGGCACTTGCACTTGGTGAGGGTGGCGAGCAGAACGCGCCGCTGGGACGCGCGGTGATCGGTGGGCTGATCTTCGCGACGGTGGGTACTCTGTTCCTTGTGCCAACGATCTATTCCCTGCTGAAGAAACATCCTCCGATTGACTACACGAAGGAAATCGAGGAGGAGTATCACGAAGGCGAAGAGCCCAGGAAGCAGACATCCCACGGCAACACACAGGAGCAGCACGCGTAGATGGCCGACGAGATGGATGACCGGAAGTATCGATACGACGAGATGGGACGTGAGTCTGCCGACCCTGAGTACGCCGAGCGGCAGCGACTGGCGCGGTCGTTTGAAGACCCGAATGCACTGGACGATGCTCGACTGGGCCAGAGTTTTGAGGAGACGAACTCAAGCGGAAGACGAAAGAAGCCGCGCAGTGGGGGGCACACGCAACCGCCCATGGACCGCCGAAAGATCGTGATCTTTCTGATCGCGTTTCTGCTGCTTTTTTTGGCTGTGGTGATTGCAGGGTGGCTTCCGAGACACAGGCGCGAAATAGAGCTCGACCGGCGCGCACAGGAACAGCAGAATGCGAAGCCGATGGTGGACGTGGCGAAGGTTGAGCCTGCACAGAATCGGCAGGGGTTGGTGCTGCCGGGAACGACGATTCCGCTGACCGAAGCGTACGTGTATGCGCGCGCGAGCGGCTATCTGAAAACGCGTCTCGTGGACATTGGAGATCACGTTCGCAAGGGCCAGTTGCTCGCAGTAGTGGATGCGCCGGATCTTGATCAGCAGGTGGCGCAGG
>Ga0157372_10002219_pt1 | contig 21063 bp, 19 predicted proteins | sample C55metaG_FD_115307 | JGI IMG/M metagenome (GOLD analysis project Ga0157372, IMG submission 115307) | Corn rhizosphere microbial communities from Kellogg Biological Station, Michigan, USA - C5-5 metaG | ecosystem: Host-associated > Plants > Roots > Rhizosphere > Soil | place: USA: Michigan... | reverse complement strand
TGACCCTGATCGTTTTCGTCTGCGCGACAGGTTTAAAAGTGGCCGCGTAACAGGTAACACCCCTGGCCTGGCCAAGCAGGTAATAACTGCCGCCGTTCTGCATATCCATACTTGCCGAAATGCTAAGGGTTAACGAGTCGCTTTGCGTAGGATTAACAATGTTCAGGCTCATTCCCGAAGCCTTTACCACCGGTAATGGATAAGATATACTCCGGCCATCTGGCAGTTTTACAACAGCGGTATAATGCTCGCCGGTTAGCGGCAATAAATCAAATGATCCCATACCCAGATGCCGGCTGCTAAATCGGGCTATCTCATGTTGTTGGCCGTCAACAATTGTGCCTGATATGCTGGTGCTATTACCATCCTCGGCAATAGATTTAAATGCCACACGTGTTTTTATCCCGGCCACCAGGTCGCCGCCTTCGGGCATAAACTGCAGGTCGATATACTCTTTTCTGTTAAATAGTATGGGTACAACAACATCGTTAGCCTGATCATCTTTTGACGGATCCTTAACAGCCAGCACCAGTTGATTGCCCTTTGCCTTTTCCGGCAACTCAAAATTAACATTCAGGTGTCCGTCTACCGAGGTCGTCGCTTTATCTTTAAACAGCGTCCGCGTGCCGTTCATCATTCTTAATTGCAGTTGCTGGGCAACCAGGGGCAAGCCGTTTACCTTATTAAACCATAGGCGTACAGTAGCATTCTGTTTATCACCCTGGCTGGTAATATGGTATTGCGAGTTGATCAGCCAGTTTTGGTCATTATTGGTTTGAATTAACAATTGTTTTTTAAAGATGTAATGCTCGTCAAAATTGCGCATCCAGTTGGTGTAGGCTCGCAGGGTATAATAGCCGGGCCTGTATTCCTCTTCACTAAGCGCTATGTTACCACAGCCCAAACCCAGGTATAGCGGCACCATGATGCGTTTTACTACAAGGTTGTTTGCGTTTGCTATCTCCAGATAAAACAACCCGCTTTTATCTGTGCCGCGTAAATATGGGGCATTAAAAACGTAAGCCTTAAACCAGATAGTATCGCCGGGGTTATAAGTGTTTTTATCGGTTTGGATGTATAGTTTTTCCGCTGGTGTACCTGTGTTAAAAGCCGTTACTGAATTGGCTATCTTCTCAACTTCTGTTCGCGGATCGGTTTGTGCCGAAACAGCTATTGGTAAGCACAAAAGCAGTAAAAACAAAATAGAGCGCGTTTTTATCCGTGGTCCGCAATAGGTAATCATCATTCGGTAATGGGCTTTTGGTTTAGGCAAATTACAAATGATGGGGGTATGATCAACCTGATCGGATTAGCTTATTATTATGATATATTGGCTTTAGGGGCGGATTGCATCTACACGGCCTTCTTCTTCAATCTGATGTAAAAAGTAGTGCCTTCGCCCGGCTCACTTTCAAACCATATTTCGCCTCCATGGCTCTCAATGATTTGTTTACTGATCGACAGTCCCAGGCCGAACGAAGGCTCGCCGGCAGTGCCCACGCGCTTGGCTGGGGTAAACATGTTAAATACCTGGTTCTTAATATTATCAGGTATGCCGATGCCATGGTCGTTTACCGAAATGCGGATATTATCATCCTCGTTCACCACCTTTACATAAATATCCGATCCCTGCGGACTAAACTTAATGGCATTACTGATGAGGTTGCTCATTACCCGCCATATTTTTTCACGACTGATGAAAAGCTCCTCGGGGGTTTCCAGCATCTCGAGCATAATTTGCTGATTTTTCTCTGCGGCCTTAAAGCGCAATAATTCAATACTATTGCTCAATAGGGTATTGATGTCGACCAACTGTTTTTTATTCGGGTTGAGCGAGGTATTGCCGGTAACCTCCAATATCTCGTTGATCAGTTCCAGCGAGTTGTTGGTAGCGCTTTGTATCAACTCTATAAGTTCCTTTCGTTCAGTATCCATTTCATCCATCAGCATCAGCGATGTTAATGATGCTATACCACCAATCGGGTTCCGCAGATCGTGTGCAACAGCGCGTAGTATCCGATCTTTTTCCTTATCGGCTACTTCCAGTTCCTTAAAAGCCAACTCTAAAATATCCTTTTGCTGCAATACCTGTGCGTTAAGCCGGCTTAAGTCTTTCACGTTGGCTTTTGATCGTCGCCAGTTTAAAAATATCAAGAGGATGATCACCAGCGCCATTACCGAGTAGATCAAGGCGATGGTAAGGTAGTTCTGCTTTACCCGGTTATCTATTTTAAGGTTGCTGATAGTTGATTGGTTCTCCAGGTCCTTAAATTGTTGGTTAACATCCGTTTCTTTCAGTTTTTGTGTGGTCTTCGCTACCGAATCCTTTAAAAAATCGTATTTATTAAAATAAGCGATCGCTTTCTTCAAGTCGTTGCGTTTTTCAAAGTAAGTGGCCATCTGGTGGTTCCATTCCACTTCAGCATCAGGGTTTTTTACACTGTCCAGTTGGGCGCGTATATCGTTAAGCAGCTTGAAAAGTTTGGTGTTACCATTGCACGAATAAATACTGGCCAGCTTTAATTCGCTTAGTTGTGCATCGCGGTTATCGTTACCCTTTCTTAAATTAATGGCGATGCTTTTTCTAAGCAATTGCTCAGCGGTTGCATCCTCGCCCCGGGCCATATATAACTGTGCCTGGTTACCATAAACTACGGCCCTGCCCACATCAATCAAATCTGCCCGCTCTTTATATTTTGACCCTTCTTTTTCAAGATAAGCCAGTGTTTTTTCGAAGTAGATGCGCGCGCTGTCAGCCAAACCAGCTTTGCTGTAGCTGATAGCCGCATTGTCCAGCAGTTCCTGGTTTCGGTAAAAAGTTACAAAATTCGCAACACAGGGAGCACCTTCGGCAAAGCTTTGCTTAAAATAACTGGCTGCTATACTAAAGTGCGCCTGTTTGTACATGATCATCCCCATACGGTAGCTGTAATCGCTTAGGGTGCAATTGTCGAAATTGTTTTTGCCGGTTACTTTGCCCAGGTAATAATTCTGGTAAGCCTCGGGATAATGGTTGGTATCGAAGTAAATATCACCTTTTGAAAAATAGGCTATACCCAGTTGCTTGCCGTATATCTTAATGTTACCGCTGTTTTGTATAACTTTAAGCATGCTATCAGCATACAGCAAAGCTTTATTATAATTAGCATGTTTACGATAGTAGGTACAATAAAGCTCGTAGGCTTCAAACAGGTTGGCCGTGCCGATGTTTTTGTGCTCTGCTAAAAGCGAATCCAGATAATGAATGCCCTTATCCGGATTGTTGTTGTATAGGTCTCGTGCTTTGTCTATCTCCCTGGCATAGGCGTTTGTTGCTGCAGCGCCGTCGTTTTTGGGTTGATTGCAAGCCGTTACAAACATAGCCATCACGCAACAGATAAGATAAAAAAATATCTTACGCCTATTTTGAGTAATATGCGTTACACGAGTAGACATATATCGGGTTCACCGGTAATTTGCTACCAAATATAGTTAAAATATTTGCCTCTGATTGTATAAGTGCGCGTTTGCGACTCTTTTGTATTAAAAAATAGTCGATTTAATTTAATTGTGTGATATACATGCTAATATTACTTAAAAGCATCCTCGCCTGTGATATCCATGCCTGTTATCAGCAGATGGATATCATGTGTGCCCTCATACGTAATTACCGATTCGAGGTTCATCATGTGCCGCATAATCGAATATTCGCCTGTGATGCCCATACCGCCAAGCATCTGGCGCGCTTCGCGGGCAATATTAACAGCAATTTCAACACTGTTACGTTTAGCCATGGATATCTGCGCGGCTGTGGCCCGGTTCTCACTTTTTAAAACGCCCAGGCGCCAAACCAGCAATTGCGCCTTGGTGATCTCGGTGGTCGTTTCGTCCAATTTTTTTTGTTGTAGTTGAAAACCTGCGATAGGTTTGCCAAATTGCACGCGTTGTTTCGAGTAGCGCAGAGCGGTATCGTAACAATCCATAGCCGCGCCAATAGCGCCCCAGGCTATACCGTACCTTGCCTGGTTCAAACAGCCCAGCGGGCCTTTTAATCCCAGTGCACCGGGAAGCAGGTTTGCTTTCGGCACCTTTACATTATCGAACACCAACTCGCCGGTAGCCGATGCCCTTAACGACCATTTATTATGTGTTTCCGGGGTGCTGAAACCTTCCATGCCCCGCTCCACAATTAACCCTTGTATCTTACCTGCTTCGTTTTTGCCCCATACCACGGCAATATGCGCGAATGGCGCATTCGATATCCACATCTTGGCGCCGTTCAGCAAATAATGGTCGCCGGCATCTTTAAAATTAGTGGTCATGCCGCCCGGGTTCGAACCATGATCAGGCTCGGTAAGGCCAAAGCAGCCCATCAGTTCGCCGCTGGCCAGTTTAGGCAGATATTTCTTTTTCTGCTCTTCACTTCCATAAGCATAAATCGGGTACATCACCAGCGAACCCTGTACCGAAGCGGTTGACCGTATGCCCGAGTCGCCACGCTCCAGTTCCTGCATTAAAATGCCGTAGGCGATATAGTCCAAACCCGCGCCGCCATATTCTTCAGGTATTGTTGGGCCGAAAGCGCCTATACCAGCCAAGCCCTTAATTACCTGTTTCGGAAACTCGGCCCGCTGAGCATAATCTTCAATGATCGGGCTCAACTCGCGTTTTACCCAATCGCGCGCGCTGGCGCGAATCAGCTTATGCTCTTCGCTTAACAGTTCATCCAACAGGTAGTAATCGGGCGCTTCGTACAGATCGGTTTTAGCCATAACAGTATAATGATGTGTTGCTAATTTCGGCAAATAAGCCGCATTTGGCAATAGCGTTTAAATGAGCTAAAGTAAGAAATGGGTAAAAAGGGCAAAGGTGAAAGACGGAAAGGTGAGGATTTAGTTGGATTGGAAATTTTTAGAACCTAAATAAAGCGGCTCAATTTATCCGGATCCTGACGATTATCGAATATGACAAGGATTCGAATATAGTCAGGATATTTTTTGAAGTAAATTGTGTTTGGTCAAACGCATTTCCTGATCTGTTTTGCTTTGTTTGCGAAAGGATAAATATCTGGGGTTTCGCTATCGGGGCAACGCCCAAATAATCCTTATCTTTCATTTAATAATGCTGACCAAATACACCTTCAAGTATTAATTTTAACATTACAATACTGCCAGCCCAATCCATTTAACCTGATAAACTCAATCAACCATTCACCTAATCAACCAAATCCCTACCTTTGCTCTATGGTTAAAGTAGCATTGCAGGGCGTGCATTTTTTTGCGTATCACGGCTTTTATCCCGAAGAGCAGGTGCTGGGCAATAAATTTGTGGTGGATGTTGAAGTGGAGTTTCTGCAGCAGCAACACTTTGACCACGATGAAATAGCACATACCGTAAATTACGAGCAACTTTACAAGGTTGTAGCCGCGCACATGCAAAAGCCACGTAAACTACTCGAAACCGTTGTGCAAGCTATTATTGACGAACTAAAAGATACTTACCCATTTGCCGAAACTATCCAGGTTGGGCTAAAAAAACTGAACCCGCCTTTACCCGGACTAGTTGATTCCTCATTTATTGAAATTACCTATCATAAACCTGATGACTTATAACAACATTACCGAAGCTGTGCTTGCGCAGATTAAAACCATAGTTGGCGAAAATCTGGTATATACCAGCAAAGATGACCTTGAAAAATACAGTCATGACGAAACCGAAGACCTGCATTACTACCCGCAGGTTGCGGTACGCGCACAAAATACACAGCAGGTATCGGCTTTAATGAAACTGTGTAATGAGCACCGCATCCCCGTTACTCCGCGCGGTGCGGGTACTGGCTTAGCGGGTGGCGCCTTGCCGGTACACGGCGGCTTAATGATCTCGATGGAGAATTTTAACCGTATTATAGAAATCGACGAGCGCAATCTGCAAGCTACTGTAGAGCCGGGTGTGATTACCGAGGTATTTATGAACGCGGTAGAAGAGAAGGGGTTGCTCTATCCTGTCGACCCGGCCAGTAAGGGCAGTTGCTTCATCGGCGGCAATATGGCTAATTGCAGCGGCGGTCCAAGGGTAGTAAAATATGGCACCATTCGCGAATATGTGCTGAACTTTGAAGTGGTTTTGCCCAACGGCGATGTGATATGGACAGGTGCCAACACCTTAAAGTATGCATCAGGGTATAATTTAACACAGCTGCTGATAGGCTCAGAAGGTACTTTGGGCATCATCACCAAAATAGTTGTTAAGCTGATACCAAAGCCCACACAAAATGTGCTGATGCTTGCTTCATTTACCAGTAACGAACAGGCTTGCGGCGCTGTTTCGGCTATCTTCAGGGCTGGGGTTGTGCCATCGGCACTGGAATTTATGGAGCGCAGAGGGGTGGAGTGGGTTGTGGAACACGATGGTATCAATTTTGATATCAAACCCGGCATCGAAGCTTATCTGTTGATCGAGGTTGATGGTACCAACACCGATGTCATCTTCGGCGAATGTGAAAAGATCAACATAGTTTTAGAAGAGTTTGACTGCCAGGATGTGCTTTTTGCCGATTCGTCGGCGCAAAAAGAAGAATTGTGGACCATGCGCCGCACTATGGCCGTATCGGTAAAATCAAACTCGGTTTATAAGGAAGAGGATACCGTAGTTCCCCGTGCCGAATTGCCTAAGCTGATTAAAGGCATTAAAGAAACCGGTGCCAAATACGGCTTCGAATCCGTTTGCTATGGCCACGCCGGGGATGGTAACCTGCACGTTAACATTATCAAGGCAGGCATGAGCGACGAGGATTGGAACCATAAACTTAAAGATGGTATTACCGAGATATTTGAACTTACGGTAGCCTTAGGCGGCACCATCAGCGGCGAGCACGGCATTGGCCTGGTACAAAAAGATTATATGCCTTTAAAATATTCGGATATCAACCTCAATCTGATGCGGGGTATAAAAGCCGTGTTCGACCCGAATGGGATTTTGAATCCGGGGAAGATATTTTGATCGAAGGAGACTCAAGAATCAAGAGCCAAGAATCAAGATTTGAATTAAAGCAAAGTCTTGCTTCCTGATTCTTGACTCTTGATTCTATTCTCAAATATTCATAATAAGCCTCGGCTCATCATAACTGATCATCGCGTCGCGTTGCTTTTCAGGTATCGGGCTTGATTTTCCTGCTTTGTAATCATAGCTGATGCAAACGGTTTTGCCGGTGGTGCAAATCTCCTCTTTATCGTCTTTCAGGCGCACCAGTATATATTCAATGTCAAAGCTGCTGTTGCCTACGCGCGAGGTGCGTACATAACATTTGATCTGGTCATCCAGTGTGATCGGTTTTTTATAGTCGATCTCCGACCGGCCCAGGATGATGCCCATCTCGTTCCAGTCCCATTTAATAATATTGCGCCAGTAGTCACCGCGCGCTATTTCAAAATAGGTTAGGTATACGGCGTTGTTTACATGCCCGAAGGCGTCCATATCCGAAAAGCGGATGTGTATCGGGGTGAAATATTTGAAGTTGGCGATGTTTGGCGTCATTTATATGTCAGATTGTCTGCCTAAAAATATTTAATCCGTCAATTTGTCTGCTTGTGTTGCGGTTTCTCTGCCGGATCAGCGTAAAATACCCAATTGGTATGCACATTGAATATATGCTGACGAAGTTAATAAAAAACAAAAAATAAGGAGAATATAAAAATGACACTTGTAAAATTTGCAAACGGACACAAAAATGGTTTTAACCCATTATTTTCAGATGTATTTGATTCGATTTTGAACGATACATTTATAAGCGACAAACTGGTTGCTAAAACCCCGGCCGTAAACATTGCCGAAAGCGAAAGCGGTTACGATATCGAACTGGCTGTTCCGGGTTTAAAGAAAGAAGATTTTAAGATCAGCGTTGATAAGAATGTGTTAAGCATAGCCGTTGAAAAGAAAGCCGAAAACGTAGAAGAAACCAAAAAATACAGCAAACGCGAGTATAGCTATGCTTCTTTTGTAAGAAACTTTACCTTACCACAAGCTGCTGATCAGGCTAATATCAGCGCCGCCTATGTTGATGGTATATTAACTGTTAACGTAGCTAAAAAAGAAGAAGCTAAAATTCAAACACGTGAAATTGAGGTTAAGTAATTTGTAAATGTGCAGATGTGCAGATACGTAAAATGTGCAAATGACTAGTGTTAAAAAGCAATCTGCATTATTTACAAACCTAAAAAAGAGTGTTTTTCATATATAGGTTGTTAGTTTAGTTGAAACGGGGCGTTGCGTGAGCAGTGCCCCGTTTTTTATTGCAACCTGTCGGTCACATCGTATGATTTTACGTATTTCACCGGCGTGGGCAGTTCGTTAAACGCCGAATACAAAAGATATTTCTTGTTTTTTGTAATACCCGGTATAAAGCGCTCGATGACTTTGCGAAGGGCTATGTTTTCTTTTCCTAAAGCTGCAGTATCTTTCAGGTTAATGTTCGATTGATAGTAAACTGCCGGGTAAGTACCACTGGGTATGCTTTGATTAACTACCCGTATAATGAGCGGAGTAGTTGGTATGGCATTTACTGCTATAGGGAAATGGCACTTGGCTGTCGAGGTTTCGATAGTTTTTACATAAAAGTCGCTTATTTCTTTTTCGTTGCTGTATTGCCAATACATGCTTGGGCTTGTGCATTTTGTGGCAAGGTCCATTGTATTCAGCGCGTCGGTATAGTAACCCTGGTTATACTCCGCTTTAGCCTGCTGATATAGTTGTGGTGCTGTTTGGCCGTTTATGGTATATTGCTCAAGGCCTATCGAAGTTACGCGCCACCCATATTTGTACTTGCTGTAAACTACCGAGATCATGTATTGATCATCGCCGCCTTTAGGTAAAAAAAGGCCATGTACATTTCCTCGGTTACAGCTATGTAGTCAAGATTGTATTGAGTACTTACCTGCGTGTGTTGGTGTCCCTGGTATTTGTGTACGATGTAGTATTCGTCGAGCAAGCTATAATTCTGCGTTTTTAAATAATAGGCCACCTTATCCGCATTATAATTGCCGGCCAGCATCTCGGCCGAAAGCATCAGGTCTACTTCTTTTTCATGGCCCGATAGAACGGCATTGAACAATTGCTTGTTCAGGTCGTGAAAATCGTTGCGCTTCCCCTCGGGTATATTGTTGTTTTTATAAACTCCCGGACCGGGGGGTAAGCAACTTTGTAACCCAACAACCAGCACCAATGTTGCCAGCAGGTATATTTGTAGTTTTTTGTAAGGGTTTACCATAGCTTAATTGGGCTAGTTTAGGGTAAGACTACTTTGTTAATGCGATCGTTTAATTGCGCATATTGATATATTGCAGCGGCTGGCCAAAATCCTCGCCGCGGCACAGGCTTATTACGGCCTGCAGATCATCTATCTTTTTAGCAGTAACCCGCACCTGGTCGTCCATAATAGATGCCTGCACCTTCAGGCTACTGTCTTTGATCTTCTTAACCACCTTTTTTGCGGCCTCTTTATCCAGCCCTTCCTTGATCCTGATCTCCTTACGGATCATATTGCCCGATGCATATTGCTCCTCTCCAAAATCAAGCGCTTTAGGGTCAAGGTTTTGTTTGATCATCCGGCTGATGATCGATCCTTCAATCGCTTTCAGGCGCATATCGTCTTCGGTGACAATAGTTACTGCGTTGGTTTTTTTATCCAGTTCGATGGTGCTTTTTGATCCGTGAAAATCATACCGGTTCAAAATTTCTTTTTTGGCGTTATTGATCGCGTTATCAAGCGTTTGCGCGTCAATTTTACTAACAATATCAAATGAAGGCATAATAAGTTGTTGGGTTTATGTACTACAAACTTATTCTATTTATTTATTTAAATAAACAGCAAAGCGGCCGATTTTATTTAACTTTATATAGTACAAAACAATATTCTCACAATTGGTATTTATTTCAATTCAATCATCACAATTAATTATGAAAGATCCCGATAAAAAAACTGCTAAAAAACAACTGGAAACCAGTATTACCGAAAAATTTAAAGCCGCCATTAACGAACTTGGACATGATGCCGATAAGTTGAAACGGGAGATTAAAAAGGCGAGCAAATTTGTGGCTAAAAAAATCGAACGCAAGTTTAAAGAGGTAAAGAAGGCTGTTGAGGATAGGGTTGGATCTGAACCGGTAAAAACAGCTGTAAAAAAAGCCGGAGGTTCGGCCGTCAAAGCTAAAAAGGATGTTGCCAAAAAAGCGGTTAAGGTTGAAAAGGTAATAGCCAAAGCTACCAAAGTTGCCGAAAAGCGCATCAGCAAACCGGTTGAGAAAGCCGCCAAAAAAGTAGAAGCGGTTGCCGCCGACGCTAAAACAGCTGTAAAAAAAGTGGCTGCTAAGGCTGTAGTTAAAGTTGAAAATGCAATAGCCGATACCACAGCTGCTGCTGCGCCTGCTAAAAAAGTTGCCACGAAACCTGCACTTGCACCTAAAGCCAAGGCTACTGCTGCGCCAAAAGCAAAGGCACCTGCTGCACCTAAGGCTAACTCTGCTGTTAAGACAGAAAACGGTACTAAGTAAAAGTCAACATTAATTAATTTGTTAACATAACATTAACATTAAAATAGGCAGATTTGCGGTCTCCGGGCTTTCGTCCGGAGGCTTTTTCATTATATGGATATTAAACGCATCCCGCTAATTAACAGGGAAATAAGCTGGCTTTACTTTAACGACAGGGTTTTGCAGGAAGCTGCCGACCCCACCGTCCCGCTCATCGACCGGATAAAGTTTTTAGCCATCTTTTCGTCAAACCTCGACGAATTTTACCGGGTGCGCGTGGCTACGCTTAGCCGTTTAAGTAACCTGAACGAAAAAGCCAAGCAGGTATTTGGTTACAATCCTAAAAAACTGCTTAACCAGATACGCAACCTGGTGGTAAAGCAGGAGCGTAAGTTTAACAATCTGTACGAGAATATTATTGTTAAGCAACTGGCCGAAGAAAAGATCTTTATCCTGAATGATAAGCAGTTAAACGTTACCCGCGGAGCCTTCGTTAAAAACTACTTCCGCGAAAATATATTGGCTACGCTGGTGCCTATCATGCTGAATGATAACGAACCACTACCCGAACTGCGCGACCGGGGTATCTACTTTTTTGTAAAGCTTGCCAAAAACAATAAAACCAGGCTGGCACTGATCGAGATACCCGAAAATCTGTCGCGCTTTGTTGTTCTGCCGCAAACCAACGACCTGAAGTTTATCATTTTGGTAGACGATATCATCCGCTATAACCTCGAGGATATTTTTTTCATTTTCGATCACGATAACATCGAGGCCTATTCTATACAGCTTACCCGCGATGCCGAGCTCGACCTGGATAAGGAAGTGAGCGATAAGTTTATCGAGTCGCTTTCGCGCAGTTTGCTCAAACGCAAAAAGGGCAGGCCAATGCGTTTGCTGTACGATACCGAAATGCCGATGGATATGCTGGCGTACCTGGTGGCCAAAATGGGTGTTAATTCCGAAAGCTTGATCCCCGGCAACCGCTATCATAACTTTAAGGATTTTATTGCTTTCCCTAACGTTGGCCGTGCCGAACTGGAGTACCCGCGTTATGATTTTTTGCCGGTTGATGGTTTATCGTTCGGCAAGAGCCTCATCGCGCTTATTGCAAAAAAAGACTACCTGATCAGTACCCCTTATCAGTCGTTCGATTACATCATCCACTTTTTACGCGAAGCTGCTATCGATCCTAAGGTTAAAGAGATCAATATCACCCTATACCGCCTGGCTAAAGATTCGCGGGTAATACACGCCCTCATCAACGCCGCTAAAAATGGCAAAAGGGTAAACTGCTTGGTGGAGCTGAAGGCCCGCTTTGATGAGCAGGCCAATATAGGCTGGAGCCGCCGCCTGGCCGAAGAGGGCGTAAACGTTATTTACGGCATATCAGGTTACAAAGTTCACTCCAAGATCATACTGGTTGGCCGTACCGAAAAAAGCAAAATGGAATATTATGCTTGCCTTTCGACAGGTAATTTTAATGAGAAGACCGCCGGATTATATGCCGATCATAGTTTGCTAACCGCGGATAAACGTATTACCGCCGATATGGTGAACGTATTTAAGGCGCTGGTGAAGAACACCGTACCAAGCAACCTGAAAACGCTGGTGGTTTCGCCGGTAGACTCCCGTCCGTTTTATTTTAAACTGATCGATGCTGAGATTAAAAATGCCAAGGCTGGTAAAAAGGCTTATATCATTTTAAAAATGAATAGCCTTGCCGATGAGCAGATGATCATCAAATTGTATTCGGCCAGCAACGCCGGCGTTAAAATACAGCTGATTATACGCGGCATGTGCTGCCTGGTGCCTGGTGTTAAAGGCTACAGCGAAAACATTGAGGTGATCAGTATCGTTGATAAATACCTGGAGCATGCCCGTGTACATATCTTTTGCAATGGCGGTAAGGAGGTGTTGTATCTAACCTCGGCCGACTTTCTGACCCGTAACCTTGACCATCGTGTTGAGGTAGGTTTCCCGATATTTGACGAAGCGTTGCGTAAAGAAGTGCGCGATATTATCGACATTCAGCTGCAGGATAATACCAAGGCCCGCGAAATTAACAGCCAAAACAATAACAAATACGTTAAAACCCGCGAAAAGATACCTTATCGCGCCCAGATCGACATTTATAGTTACTTAAAATATAAAAATTAACCGCCTTGAGATACGCCGCCATTGACATAGGATCAAACGCTGTACGCCTGCTTATAGCCGATATTGTTGAAAACGATCATACTTATTCGTTTAAAAAAAATACGCTTATCCGCGTTCCGTTGCGCCTGGGCGATGATGCCTTTTTAGATCAGCATATCTCCGACAAAAAAGTAACCGAGCTGATCAAAACCATGCAGGCTTTCCGTAACCTGATGGATGTTTACAAATGCAGCGATTACTGTGCGTATGCCACTTCGGCCATGCGCGAAGCCAGGAACGGCCCCGAGATCGTAAAAAAGATACAGGCACAGGCCGATATTGAATTGGAGATTGTACATGGCCAAAAAGAGGCTAATATCATTTACTCAAGCCATATTGAGCGCAACCTGGAGAAGAATAAAAACTATCTGTACATTGATGTAGACGGCGGCAGTACCGAACTGTCCGTGTTTTCAGACAATAAGATGGTGGCCTCGCAATCGTTCAACATCGGTACCATCCGGATACTGGATAATCAGGACAAAGAAGAAACCTGGACCGAAATGCACGATTTTGTAAAGGAGAATACCCGGATATACAAATCGATAACCGCCATCGGTACCGGAGGCAACATCAATAAAATATTCAAAATATCTGAGGAGAAAGAGAACACTCCGCTTACTTTCAGCAAACTTAAATCGTTGTATAACTACCTCAATTCCTTTTCGCTAAAAGACAGGATAAACGTGCTCGGCCTCAATAACGACCGTGCCGATGTGATCATCCCGGCTTGCGAGATATACCTCACCATTATGAAATGGGCATCCATCAAAAATATGTATGTGCCTAAGGTGGGTTTGGTTGACGGCATCATCCAAACATTGATTGAAAAAAATCTAGAATAACACAGGCAGCCAAACTTTGTTTGGTACTATTAACCAGGATAAAAATAAATGTTAACAAATAGTTTAATTTTTAATAATCTGTATTTATATTTGTAGTGCCCGAAAGGGCATGTTTTTCATAGGTAGATGTAGGGTCGGATATTCGTATTCGACCCTTTTTTATTGCATTATCCGCCGTTTAGCCTAACTTTGCTTTACATGAAACGGAAAATAGTTGTAGCGGTTACAGGTGCCAGCGGAGCCATTTATGCCCATCTTTTACTCAATAAGCTGCAGCAACTACACAACCAGGTAGCCGAAGTAGGAGTGGTAATGAGTGATAACGCCCGCCAGGTGTGGCAGTTAGAGCTGGATAACGACGACTATAAAAACTATCCCTTCACCTTTTACGATAAGCACGATTTTATGGCGCCCTTTGCCTCGGGATCGGCCAAATACGATACCATGGTCATTGTTCCGTGCTCTATGGGCACGCTGGGACGTATAGCCGGCGGCATATCCAATGATCTAACTACCCGCGCCGCTGATGTGATCCTGAAAGAGCGTCGCAAACTTATCCTGGTTGCCCGCGATACACCTTTTAGCCTCATCCACATCCGTAATATGCAAACTATAACCGAGGCCGGTGGCATTATTTGCCCAGCCGTACCCTCATTTTACAGCAAACCCCAGACTATTGAAGATGTAGCTTTAACGGTAGTGAATAGGGTGATAGATTTGATGGGGTTGGAGGATGAAAGTTATAGGTGGAGCGAGGAGTAATTCAAAAGTAAAAATTAAAAAGTTAAAAACGCTACAAGCGTCATTGCAAGGCACGAAGCAATCCCCGACTTGCCGAGCGGATTTGCATATTGAGGACTGCTTCGCTCCCCGCAGTGACGGGAGGGAATGGAGCTTAATCCTTCACTACCCAAATACCATTTTCAATATTCAGCTTACTTTCCAATGGGTTGGAGTACTGCATACCTGGTGTTTTGCGTGGAGTATTGGCAACGATCTGGGCTTTCACTTTTGGCTTAGATTTTGGCTTCGTGGCACCGGCTACAACGACAATACGCGGTTGCTGCGCCTTTTTAAGGTTAGCCATCAGCATGCTGTAATGCTTTTGCATGGCGATAGCTTCTTTAATTTTGCCTGATCTGTCGTATAACGCAGCCATGCTGTGCTCGATCTCGATCTGCAGGAGCAGGTTGTAGGTGTTTTTAGCCAACACCATCGCCTCGTCCAAATCCTGCTGGGCAAGTTTATAGTCTTTAATAGTTGTTTTAATGGTAGCCAATTGCAGCAGCGAGTAAATAATATTTGGCGTTTCGCCCAGGTTGCGCGAAATATTGTTCGACTGTAGCGCGAACCATTTAGCCTGGGTATATTTTTTCTGGATAAAATAAGCTTCGCTTAACAGGTCATAGTCAGTACGCAAGGCAAAATAGTCACCATCGCCCGAATTGGTGTGTATGGCTTTTAATACATAGTCGACAGCCTTGCCGGCCTCGGCAAAACTTACCTCGCGTGTTTTGGGTTGATTGAACTGGATGGTATTGGCGGCGATGTCGGTATATAAAATAACCCTTACACACGGGTCTTTGGCCGTATCTAGCTGTTTTTGCAGTTCGGCGGTACTTTGTGCTAAAACCGGAATGCTAAAAAATAGTAATAAAGTAAAGGTTAAGTTCTTCATATTATACCGTGTACAACTATTAGAAGTTCAGCACGTTAATATCAATGCAAAATGTATGCCTCATACAAATTGGGAAACAAAGATGTTAATTATTTTATAAACTATACTATAAATGAGTTAGATAGGGTTGCTTTTGTCATCACAATTTCAATAGATGTGGTATATTTTAACCCTCATTTCAATTTTGTATCTTTGCGGTTCGCAAAAAAATGAACAAGAAGGTCGCATTTTATACCCTGGGTTGTAAGCTCAATTACTCCGAGACTTCGACTATCGGTCGCCTGTTTAATCAGGCTGGCTTTGATACGGTTGATTTTACGGAGTCGCCCGATGTATTTGTAATCAATACCTGCTCCGTTACCGAAAATGCCGACAAAAAGTGCAAAAAGGTAGTTAAGGAAGCATTGAAGATATCGCCTAATGCCTATGTAACCATTGTTGGTTGTTATGCCCAGCTCAAACCACAGGAAATTGCCGAAATTGAAGGTGTCGATATGGTTTTAGGCGCCGCCGAAAAATTCAACATCGTTGAACATATTACTGATCTCACCAAGCAACCCAAAGCGCTGGTGTTTAACAAACCGGTGAGCGAAGCTAACCAGTTCGTTTCCTCCTATTCGTATGGCGATCGTACCCGCACTTTTCTGAAAGTTCAGGACGGTTGCGATTACTCGTGTACATTCTGTACTATCCCATTGGCCCGCGGCGCAAGCCGCAGCGATAGTATCGGAAGCGTCATCGCGCAAGCAAAAGAAATTGCCGCTTCGGGGGTGAAAGAGATTGTGCTTACAGGCGTTAACCTGGGCGATTTTGGTATTCGCGATGGCAAACGTGAAGATAAGTTTTTCGACCTGGTGAAAGCATTGGACGAGGTTGAGGGCATCGATCGTTACCGTATCTCATCTATCGAGCCAAACTTGCTGACCGATGAGATCATCGAATTCGTGTCGCGCTCAAAACGTTTTGTGCCGCATTTTCATATCCCGCTGCAATCAGGCAACGATAAAATATTGGGGTTGATGCGACGCCGTTACCGCCGGGACTTGTATGCCGATCGCGTAGCCAAAATAAAACAACTGATGCCCGACTGCTGTATCGGTGTAGATGTGATCGTAGGCTTCCCCGGCGAAACACGCGAGGATTTTATCGATACCTATAACTTTTTAAACGGCCTGGATATATCATATTTGCATGTATTCACCTATTCGGAGCGCGAAAATACGATCGCGGCAGAATTACCCGGCGCTGTACCCGGCTCAACCCGTGCCGATAGGAGTAAAATGCTGCACATCCTCTCTGACAAAAAACGCCGGGCCTTTTATCAAAGCCAGTTAGGCAGGTTTGAAGAAATATTGTTTGAGGCCGATATAAAAGATGGCTACATGCACGGTTTTAGCCGGAATTACGTTAAGGTAAAAGCCAAGTACGACCCGGTTTTAGTTAACGAACTGAAAACAGTGCAGTTAACCGAAATTTCACCGGATGGTGATGTTGAAATAACCGAAGTACAGGAAACATTGGCGCATTAAATCTTTATATTCGCCAACAAATCACAATCAATGTTCCCTACCATAACCGAACTCATCAAATATCTTACCGGTTGGAATTTCCCTTTGCCTATACAAACCTTTGGTTTTTTTGTGGCGATAGCTTTTATGTGCGCTTTCTGGGCTTTCGAGCAGGAATTTAAGCGTAAAGAAAAATTGGGGTATGTTCACTCGTTCAAAAAAATGGTCACGGTAGGTGGCCCGATAAATTATACGGAAGTATTGCTGAACGGTGTATTCGGTTTTATCATCGGCTATAAACTGGTGGATGCCGCTATAAATTATTCGGCTTTTGTTGATAGTCCGCAAGATTTTCTGTTATCCGCACGTGGTAACTGGATAGGCGGTATTGTTGGCGCTGCCGGCCTGGCTTACTGGAGCTATGTTGAGAAGAAAAAAATTGCCGACGAATACCCCGAATCCCAACAAAAGGAAGTTACCGTACATCCGCACGAGCTGATGGGCGCCATTTTATTGTGGGCGGCGATATTTGGTTTTGCAGGCGCTAAAATATTTAATGCCCTGGAGAACTGGGGCGAGTTTATGGCCGACCCGGTTGGTATGCTGATCGGTTTTAGCGGCTTAACTTTTTACGGCGGATTGATTTGCGGCGGAGCTGCAGTATTGTACGTGGCCAATAAAAACGGTGTTAAGCCGTTAACCATGCTGGATATCGGCGGACCGGGCATGATGCTGAGTTACGCCGTAGGTCGTATAGGCTGCCAAATGGCCGGCGACGGCGATTGGGGTATCAACAACCCGGCACCAAAGCCGCATTGGCTAAGCTGGGCGCCCGATTGGATGTGGAGCTTTAAATATCCGCACAACGTAAACATGAGCGATCCGCATACACTGCTACCTAATTGCGTTGGTAAATACTGTCACGAACTGGCTGTACCGGTTTACCCAACACCATTTTACGAAACACTGATGTGCCTGGCGCTTTTCTTCTTTTTATGGAGTATCCGCAAAAAACTCCACGCTCCGGGTTTAATGTTTGGTATTTATTTGATAGTTACCGGCGCCGAAAGATTCTTAATTGAGCTCATCCGCGTTAATACCCGTTACGTGGTTGCCGGTATATCTTTTACCCAGGCCGAACTCATCTCATTGATATTAATTGCTGCCGGTATAGGTTTAACAAGCTACGCCTTAAAGCATCCGTTTAGGGCAAAAGTACAGCATGGCTAAAGCAGCAAATCTGGCTACAGGCCATAAATTACTGGATAATCAGGTTATTCGTTTTATACTTTCGGCTGGTATTGGCTTTGCTGTTGATATGGCAGCGTTTGATATTTTATTTTATGCTATTCTTAAGCAAAATAGTTTTAATGTTTTAGGCGTTGACGTATCACGGTATGTATTAGCTTTTACTATAGCATTTGCAATGGGAGTTATAGTTAATTTCTTAATTACCAGGTTTCTGGTTTTTTCCTCGTCTACACTTCCTCCGGGCAAGCAATTTTTTCGCTTTATTGGTGTTGCTATACTCGGTTATTTCGCAAATCTGGGCATTTTGGCAATGCTGATAAATCACTTTGAAATAGCTCCGGCGATAGCACGTCCCAGTGCGGCTTTAAGCTTGTTTTTTGCAAGCTTTTTTATTCACAAACTGTTTTCATTTAATCTATCCTTACGTCAGCATGAATCTTGAAGATATAACCGGGCAGGTAGTTGCATTATCCAAACAAGTAGGCGATTTTATCCGCCAGGAGCGAAAAAAGTTTAACAGTGATGCCATCGAATACAAGGGCACCAACGACCTGGTATCGTATGTTGATAAAGGTGCCGAGGAGCAAATCGTGGCCGGACTGGAAAAGATATTGCCCGAAGCGGGCTTCATCACCGAAGAAAAAACCAAAACCAATATAGGCCCACGTTATACCTGGATCATCGACCCTCTGGACGGCACAACCAACTTTATTCATGGCCTACCTGTATTTTCAGTAAGTATCGCCCTGCAGGAATACGACGAACTGGTGATGGGTGTAGTGTACGAGATTAACCAGGACGAATGTTTTTACGCTTGCAAAGGCACGCCTGCCTATCTCAATGGCAAAGAAATAAAAGTAAGCAAAGCGCCAAAAATTGCTGATACGTTGCTAGCTACCGGCTTTCCATACTACGATTTTGAAAAGCAGCGCGCCTATATCGAAATGTTTGCCGAACTGATGCGCGGTTGCCATGGTATCCGCAGGTTGGGTTCGGCTGCGGTCGACCTGGCTTATACCGCCTGCGGCAGGTTTGATGCTTATTACGAATACAATCTTAACTCGTACGATATGGCAGCTGGTATCGTCATCGTGCGCCAGGCGGGGGGCGAAGTGGTTAACTTTTCAAAAGGCACCGATCTGTTCGGCACACGTGAAGTGGTGGCTACCAACGGCCTCATTACTGATGAGCTCATCGCGTTGATACAGAAGTATTTTCCGGGAGGAAGTAGTAATTAAAAAATAAGTCAGGCGAGCACCCCACCAGGCAGGTTGGCTAACAGATAACTCATTAAAATTGTCATCTCGAACGATAATGAGAGATCTTCTGCTTCACGCTCGTAGACTTTGCTAATAGCAAAGGATTTCTCGGTCGTCCATCCTTCGAAATGACAATCTTTTTTTCTGGTTTGAATCACAACCCCTTAAACACCACAATCCCATTATGCCCGCCGAAGCCGAAGGTGTTGCTCATGGTCACGTTTACCTTTTTCTGTAAGGCTTCTTTAAGCACGATGTTCAGGTTTTGAGGTATCTCCGGGTCGATGGTTTGGGTATTGATTGTAGGTGGTACAACGCCATCGCGGATAGCCAGCAAACAAATGATCGACTCGATAGCGCCGGCTGCGCCTAGTAAGTGACCGGTCATGAATTTGGTAGCGCTGATGTGCAGTTTGGTTTTTTCGGTTCCGGTAAGCGCGGCAATGGCTTTAGTTTCCGAAAGATCGCCCACATGGGTTGAGGTAGCATGCGGGTTGATATAATCCACATCCTGTATGCCTAATCCGGCTTCCTTTAAAGCCATTTGCATAGCGCGTATGGCGCCGATGCCTTCAGGGTGGGTGGCCGTCATGTGGTAAGCGTCGCCGGTGGCGCCCGTGCCTATCAGCTCAGCATATATTTTTGCGCCGCGTTGTTTGGCGTGTTCGTATTCTTCTAAAACCAGGGCTCCTGCGCCTTCGCCAATCACAAAACCGTCGCGGTCAATATCAAACGGACGGGAAGCATGCTCCGGATCATCATTCCGTACCGACATCGCTTTTAAGGCGCAATAACCGCCGTACGATGATTCGGTGATCGGAGCTTCCGAGCCGCCGGTGATCATAATGGTAGCTTTTCCCAAACGGATACTGTTAAAGGCCTCCATTAAAGCTGTATTCGAACTGGCGCAGGCCGAAACCACCGTATAATTCGGCCCCATATAACCATGGCGTATCGATATCATGCCAGAAGCCATATTCACCAGCGCCTTTGGCAAAAAGAAAGGGTTAAAACGCGGCGTGCCATCGCCTTTTACATACTCCTTCATCTGCTCCTCAAAAGTAATGGTACCTCCATGCGCGCAGCCCCAAATCACGCCTACATCAAAAGGCGATAGTTTATTCAGGTCGAAACCCGAGTCGGCTATGGCCTGATCGGTAGCTACCAGGGCGTATTGCGTGAACAGGTCGTTACGTTTAATGTCATTACGGTCGAGCATGGCTGTCGCATCAAACCCTTTCAGCTCGCAGGCCATATGGCTGCGGAAAAGCCGGGCATCAAAGCGGGTAACCGGCGCTGCACCGCTTTTGCCGTTCACAATACTGTTCCAAAACGTTTCGGTGTCATTGCCCAGCGGTGTCAACGCGCCAATACCGGTCACTACAACTCTCTTTAGCATAGGGATATCAAATTTCAGGGCGAAGTACTTAAAAATTTAGAAGCCGTGGAAATTTTTTATTTCCTCGCATCATTGCGAGCGGTAGCGAAGCAATCTCTGCATAGGACAAGCGATGTTTTAACTCGAATCGGGAACATAGCGTACAAGTATCACGCAAAGGCGCAGAGGCGCAAAGTTTTTTAAACGTTGGTTTAGCCCCTTGGCGACTTTGCGTGAATTATAATTTGGGCGTTGCCTGCGGCCGCGCTTTCCACTCATACTGCACAGGCATTAGCCACAGGGCCGGTATCCGCTTCAATCGCTAACGCACTTCCTACTTCAAATAAAAAAGCAGCCCGGATTCGGGCTGCTTTTGCAAACATTATAAATCGTATCGGCTTAAATATTCTTAGCCAGCCAATCACCAACTTCGCTGGTTTTA
>Ga0157372_10002217_pt1 | contig 21105 bp, 9 predicted proteins | sample C55metaG_FD_115307 | JGI IMG/M metagenome (GOLD analysis project Ga0157372, IMG submission 115307) | Corn rhizosphere microbial communities from Kellogg Biological Station, Michigan, USA - C5-5 metaG | ecosystem: Host-associated > Plants > Roots > Rhizosphere > Soil | place: USA: Michigan... | reverse complement strand
CTCGTACTTCTTCAGGACGCGCTGCGCTTCAGCAATATCTTTGGAATCGAGGTTGACAATGTTTTTGTTCCACATACCGCGAAGCTCGATCCATTGCATTCGAAATTCGCGCGCGGCGACTTCACAGGACCGGCCAAAGTCCTGCGAAATTTCATCATTAATAACACCAACTCGAAAAGGCGAGTGGACCACGGAAGAGGGTGGGGCACTGCCCGAAACGGCGATGGAGGCGCCAAGAGCAGCGTACGTGGTTGTCGTCAACCCCGCCAGGAACTCACGCCGTGAAATTCGCATGCTTCTCCTCCGGCATTCGGTCGAATTAGCGCATGCAATCCTACAACAAATTCAGTGGCAGGTCGTACCGAGAGCGCAACAAATAATGATGGCGAATACGGCAAGTGGACACGTCGATGGCTGGTCCGAGTCGGTCATCGAGTACATTCGCGCGTTGGAGCAGACAGCGTGGATCAACTGAAAATCGTGTTGGGCGGGCTGCGGTCGCTCGCCCTGCACGAATTCAACAGTTAGAAAATCTGGCGCCAGCCGAGACATCCGAACTCTCAAACACCTGTTTCTAGGACAGGCCGCCATTCCAATTTTTGGGACACCGTGTCAATAATTGCCAGCCCCGAGTACCGCATGAGCAACACAAGTGAACGAAGCCGTTGCTGCAAGAGCGGCGTGGCTTTCAACGTTCCCTCCCGGCTGCGCCGTTGCTCCTGTATGCTTCGAACAATTCGCCTCTCAACGTTCGGAATTGAGGCTAGGATGTGGTCAAACTCTTCCAGAGTGAAGCCACGTACTTGTGCGACGAAGTGTGGAGCTTCTGCTATGCGAAAGCGAAGAACGTTCCTGAGCAGAAGCAATGAACTTCGATCATCGGCCAGTGTGGAAGCGAGCGTTGATTATGAATGCTCTCGGGATAGTTGGAGTGGCTCTCGGCTTTGCCTCGTCGACGGCAAGTCTGTCACATACATACATGGTCTCGGCAATTTGTTCACGGGACACACTTATCCTGATCAAAGACCCAAAGGTACGCGCGAGATATCAGAAAACGTACGTTGCCTTAGCTATTGCAATGATCCTGTCGCCGATCGCTGCGTATGCTTTCAATTTCGCCACCTCGCAGCGAAGCCCCGTCTTTTGGTCGGAACTATTTGGGATTTACGCATTTGCCGGATACTGGTTGTGAAGACCAAGGAAATGTCCGGACCTGACATCAAGAGGATAATGGCCGAATTTCATGGGCAACCGGCGGTCTGATTCCCGTAATCGGTCGCTGGCATAGAGTTCTACAACCAACTTGACCAAGAGAAACAGCACGCCGGGGTCTGTAAAATGACCAAATCTTGGGTTTGTGCGCTACCGACTGCAAAAATATCTTGATCTGGCCGGGCCTTCATAGGATACTTTGTTGCTTCTTTGAGGCAGCTTAATTTAATGTATCCGCGTTTCCGGGGCTACCACGCCGCTATCGTTTTTCTGATCGCAGTTCTTTTTAACATTGTCACTTCGGCTCAGCAGGTCCCAGCCCGCAGTGATAGTTCGGTCACTTCCACGAGCAAATATGCCTTAGGTCATATTCTGGTCAAGTTTCGCGGGTCAGCCAGCGTGGAGTCCCGGGCCGAGGTGCATGCCTTAGTCGGCGCCCGCACTCTGAAGCAGTACCTAGTCGTGCCCAACTTAGAGAAGGTGGAGCTTCCATCGAGCTTAGATGTAAGCACCGCGTTACGAGCATATCGTGGACGTTCTGAGGTCGAATACGCAGAGCCTGATTACACCGTTCATTTATTAACCACGCCGAACGATTCTCTGTTTCCTCAAATGTGGAACCTGCTCAATACTGGGCAGAACGGAGGGATTGCTGGTGATGACGTGGCGGCTACTCTAGCATGGAATTTGAGCACCGGCGACCATAACGTTATAGTTGCAACCCTCGATACCGGTATCGATTACACCCACCCGGACCTTATTCCTAACTTGTTCCATAACACTGCTGTTTGTAACGGCGTCGATGACAATGAAAATGGTTGTTATGGAATATCAGCTGTCCAATACACGTCCAGCACTTTCGATGATAATGGCCACGGAACACACGTTGCGGGGATCATTGGAGCAGCGGGCAATAACAATCTAGGAGTAGTTGGGATCAATTGGAATGTGCAGTTGCTGACATGTAAGTTCCTCAATTCCGCGGGCAGCGGCCAAGTCTCGGACGCGATTTCCTGCCTCGACTACATCTTACAAATGAAAAATGCTGGATACAACATTGTAGCTAGCAATAATAGCTGGGGTGGAAGCGCTTATTCGCAAGCCCTCACTGACGCAATCCAAGCGCAACAACAGGCAGGTATACTCTTCATAGCTGCCGCAGGCAACAACTTCAGCGACAACGATGTTGTGCCCACCTATCCCGCGAACACGGCTCTCTCAAATGTTATCGCTGTAGCGGCATCGACGCGAACGGACGAACTGGCGGGTTTCTCCAACAGCGGGCAGCACACCGTTGATCTCGCTGCTCCTGGTCAGGAAATCATCAGTACCCTCCCCGGACACACGTACGGGATCCTCTCAGGCACATCCATGGCGACTCCGGAAGTAACAGGTGCTGTCGCGTTGCTAGCCGCCCACAATCCGAGTCTCGATTGGCGCGGGCTCAAGAACTTGATTCTGGCAGGAGGCGATTCACGTTTTTCGCTGGGACAGACGGTAACCGGAAAAAGATTGAACCTGAACGGGTCGATGACTTGTTCGGGAAAAACCGTCGAAAGTAGACTTCACCCCGCAAATAATGCTCTCGCGGGAACTGCAGGAGTCGCAGTGACCCTAGAAGCAATCAACGTGGATTGCGCACAGCCTGCCGGGAATGTGGTGGTGACAGTTTCGCCGGGCGGACAGACCGTGACCTTGATTGACGACGGAACGGGAGTTGATCAAGTTTCGGGGGACGGTATTTATACAGCACAATGGACGCCTCCAGCCAAAGGCAACTACTCGCTTAGCTTTCCTGGCGGAGATGCGGTTCAGATGGAAATTCTTGGCAACTATGTTGCAGCTCCAACTTCTTACAACTATGTAAACATAGCCGGAACCAACTTGAACCTTAGCGACGACAGCGTGGCCCAGATTATATCCCCCTTCGCGATTCCCTTTGGGGGCGGCAGCTTTACGAACATGCAGGTAGGGAGTAACGGCACTATTAGCTTCACAGATGCTTCTTCCCCAATTGTCAACAACGTGATTCCCGGGCACAATCCGACGCCAGTCACCCTCATCGCGCCGTTTTGGCAGGACCTCTATCCGGTCCCTAGTTCAACCCAGAATGTGTATTGGGCAGTTGTAGGATCCGCGCCAAACAGACAATTAGTCGTCGAATGGAGGAATGTAAGGAGCTTTGCGTGCCATAGTGATTCTTCGGCAACGGTGACCTTCGAGGTGGTATTTTCAGAATCGAAGAGCAGCGTTCTATTTGAATATGCCAATACCACTTTCGGCGACGACTGCAGTTTTCAGGACTCGGGGACCCAGGCCACAGTTGGGATACAAGTCTCACCTACAGTCGGAAGCATGTGGAGTATCAACGATCCGGTAATTAACAGCGGGTCGGCTCTTTTGTGGACTCTCGGAAACGCTGGTCCACCGAATAATCCCGTTCCGACGATTACTTCTGTTTCGCCAGCCACTGCTCCCATAGGAGGACAAGCGTTTACATTGACGGTAAACGGTTCAGGTTTCATTCCGACCTCCGCTGTGAATTTCTTTTTATATGACCGACCGACAACCTATATCAGCGGCACGCAACTTAAAGCTGAGATTCCTGCCGAGGCCATCGCGCCAAATGCCGCGCCCAGTGTTTACGTGTATGTTGACAATCCGACGCCTGGCGGTGGGGAATCCAACTTCATAACCTTTCCCTTATCGAGTGCGGCCCCGACTATAACGTCTATCTCGCCCACTTCCGCGACGGCCGGATCCTTCAGCTTTTCACTGACCATTAATGGAACCGGCTTCAGCCAAACCCAGTCAGCTGTCTATTGGAACGGAACATTGCTACAAGGGCTAGGAAAAGTAGTTGTAAGCCCGAATCAAATGATCGTAGGCATTCCTTACACTCTCATTGCGAGTTCGGGAACCGCTCAGGTCACCGTGGTAAACGCTCCTCCAGGCGGAGGAACGTCCAGTCCAGCAGCATTTACGATTCTTTCACCGACACAGTCACCGGTTTACTTGCAGCAACAGGGGTTCTTAACAGGACACGAAACGCCTGCAAGCGTATCTCGCGCTCCACCCACTCGTTTTCTGGGATGGAAGTATGCTCAACGTGGCGGGCAAGGTTATCTGAATGCGTTTTTGCGTCCGAGGGCGCAAGCACCGCTACCGGCCCCGAGCCCAGCCCTATTTGATCCCATTGGCGATAGTTCCGGCCCGACCTCCGCTTCCTCTTCGGGCACACCCTCGCTAGCGGGACTGCAGTTGCGTTCCTTGCTACCCGCCGATTTCATACCGACAGCGGTTGCGGCCGGAGATTTTAATGGCGATGGCATTCCAGATTGGGTTGTCTCCAACGGTGGTAGTAACAACTTGTGGGTTTATTTGGGCCGTGGCGATGGAACATTCAGCGGCGCAACGGTCATTCCATTGAGTGGACAGTCCCCGGTTGCGCTTGCCGTCGCCGATTTGCGCGGCAGTGGGAAACTCGACATCGTAGCTGCAGAAGCGGACAGTGGAAGCATCGGCGTACTACTCGGAAAAGGCGACGGCACATTTGGCGTGGAAAAGACATATTTCGTGCCTGGAGCTCCAATTTCACTTGCCCTTGCCGACATGAACCAGGATGGTCATCTAGATGTAGTAACTGGTCTTCTTCTCGATCCGAATGTTCCACTTGGCGGGGCTATGGTCACTCTGCTAGGTGATGGCATTGGGAACCTAGGAACACCGCTGTTTGAACCGTATCTAACTTTTGGGGTTCAAGTTCCAGAATCCATCGCAGTTGCCGATTTCGAGAAAAACGGGAAGCCGGATGTCGTTGTAGTTGATCCTGGAGAGGGTGCATTCATCTATGTCAACGACGGAAGCGGCCTACTTAAGGAAGCTCGATCTATACAAGACGCCTTATCTCTCGTCGGGCTTGCTCCCATCACCGTTACAGCCGGAGATGTAAATGAAGACAGATGTCCTGACGCGGTTACGTTCGACAACTTAGGAATCACTCGAGTCTTTCTCGGTAATTGCGACAGCACGTTCCAACCACAATCAACCCAGCTCGGAGAAGCAGATTTTGCCTGGGCCGCAACTTTGGTTGACGTAAATGGAGATGGTCACCTCGATCTGGTTTATTCGGGTGTTTATCAAAATACCGGGGGTTACGGGCAAACCGCGGGCGACCTTATCGGAGTGAGTTTCGGTGACGGGAAGGGTAACTTCGCTCCTGCACATGTGTTTCGAGGCGGACAAACCTCCTTCGGACTAGCGATTGCTGACTTTAATCGTGACGGGCATCCTGACATAATCACGGCCAACCAAGACAGCGATTCGGCGTCTATGTTCTTGAATGACGGTGGCGGAGGGTTCGGAACTCCCAACGGTAGGTACATAGGGTACATAAACGGGAATAATTCTTCTGGACCCGTGAATGCGCCCATCACGAGCTTTACCCCTGCGGACGTCGACGGCGATGGAAAACCGGACCTCGTTCTTGTAGAGGTTGGGCCTGGATACCCCAATGCCTTCCAAGCTACGGTTATGCTAAACGACGGCACCGGCCACTTTGGTCCCGCAGTTCGTTCACCCATTGCAGAAGGGACATCCGGAGTCAGCGATTACCTGCTCGGGGATTTTCGCAACACAGGAACGCAGGATCTGGTCGCAATCTCTAGGGCCGAAGGAAACAACCCGGAATTGGTCTTCGCACCCAACACAGGCGGCGGCAGCTTCGGGAGCCCGCGAATTGCGAAGCTTACGAATGTTCCAGTGCAAGGAACGCTCGCCGCCGGAGACTTCAATCATGATGGAAATCTGGATCTCGCCGTCGCCTCTAGCGCGTCACAAAACGGTACTGCTACGATCACAATTTATCTGGGTCATGGAGACGGCACTTTTTCCGCTCAGACGCCCATCACTTTTAATACTAACAGCGGCGGATACTGGATACAGGGTCTCTGGGTAGGAGATTTCAACGGCGATGGAAAGTTAGATCTCCTGGCATGGGTTTATGTAAATGTGACTCCTGCCCAAAACAACGATGTCTACGAACTCCTGGGGAATGGAGACGGCACCTTTTCGCCCGCAAAACTAGTCATCCAGAATCTTAGTGGAATGGCGGTAGCGGACTTCAACCATGATGGGTGCCCGGACGTAGTCGACAACCGCGCTCAGTTTGCAAATTACCCGGAACTCACTGTTCCTCAGTTCAGAATCTTTTTGTGCCAGCCCGATGGATCTTTTCAACTGACGAACACGTACACACCGTACAGCGGTCAGTCCAGTTTTCAGACAACTTCAGGCACGGCAAACGGCGCTCGATTCCCAGCGTTCCTTGGAGATTTCAATGGTGACGGCAATGTGGACCTCGCCGCCATCCAAATAGCTCCTGGGTATCCCGTAGTAACACACTATGTCCAGTTTCTGCTCGGGAATGGTGACGGCAGCTTTACCCCAACTTACCAAACCTATTTCCTGAACTCCTCTGTTCCGACTATGGCTTTTGATATGACTGGGGATGGACGAGCTGACTTAGCAGAGGTTGATGGTTTCACGTCTTCATTCCAGCTTATTCCTGGTGGACCTGGCCCAGCCTTGCAACTGCAGGTGGTGGGTGATCCCGTTATTGGGACTAAAGGGTCTGTACTGATTTCTTTGGCTACCCTCTCGTCCAATACAACTCAAGTAACTCTAAGTGCGAGTGATCCGGCAATTAGCATCCCCACAACTATCACAATTCCGGCGGGAGCTCTGACGCAAGAAGTAAGCTTCACTGTCGGCAGTTCCTTCAGTTCCTCTCACGTATTTTGGCTACAGGCGACGCTGGGGAGCAGTACTGCAACCGCGTACGCCACACAAGCAACGGCGAAAGGACAATACGGCGTCGCAGTGTATGTCAACAATTCCACTGAGACTACTTTTGCTGGGCTGCCTACTGCCGATTACCAGTTAGGAATGAATTCCTTGGCTGGGTATTCCGCCACCCTGGCCTTGACATGCCACGGTCTTCCCGCGGGGGCATCTTGCCAGTTCGGCACTAATTTCCTGACGGTAGTTCCTGGAGGCGGAGCTTCCACCTCGCTGCTAGTAACGCCCGCACCGGGGACGCCCGTCGGAACGTACCCGTTCACAATTCAAGGCGGCAATGGCACGGTTACCGCAAGCGTCACAGCAACCCTGGCCATCGGCGATTACAGCGTAAGCCTTGCGCCGAGCACGCGCACAGTGCTGCAGAATTCAACCGCTACCTACACGATCGATGTCACCTCGATTAACAACTATGGTGGCAATTTCACGGGAACTTGCTCTGGCATTCCTGCTCCGGCTGTGTGCAATATTAGTGGCGGAATCGTTAACTATTCGGCGAACATTCAAACTAATTCTCTTGCAATTGGCAATTACAGCTTTACCGTGAATATATCGAACGGAGTAGCAACGCGTTCCGCAACAGCACAGCTCGGCATTGGCGACTTTAATGGCACCCTTTCCGCGAATTCGCTATCTGTCGCCGTCGGCACATCGGCGAACATCACCGTTAATTTGACGGGGCAAAACGGGTTTTTAGATCCAATCACATTGACGTGTAGTGGAGCTCCGAACGGTACCAATTGCGCATTTAGTCCGTCAATTGTGACTCCATCCTCGAGTGGCGCTTCAGCAACGATGACGGTAACCGTGGTTGTAAAGCCGAATGCCACGTATGCTCATAATGGAGGAGCCCAGAGGATGGGGCGTTTAGGCTCGCTGGCGTTGTCGGGAGTTTTCTTCGGGTCATGTCTGATCATCGCTTCTGGCCGTAGCAAAAACAGAAGTATCTGCAAATGCCTGACCTTGATGGCCGTGCTCGGACTGGCGGTTTCTTGTGGGGGCGGTGGGTCGGGGAGTGGCGGAGGTGGTGGTGGTGGCGGTGGAGGTGGTGGTGGCGGTGGCGGCGGAAGCGGCACCACCTCATTCAATGTGATTGTTCAGGGTTCCGCAGATAACGTGACGAAGGACCTTGGTACGGTACAGGTCACGGTTCCATAAGCAAGCGAATACGAGTTGGCCGTTGCTGCGGTACTTCGATGTTATTGGGCAAAGCGATCAGCCGAATGAGCGGCAGGAGGAATGCAGCTTTTATCGACGACAGCGAGTAACACGAGTGCCGGTACGTAACGAGTTGAACCCAGGCTTAGTGGCGGAAAACGACGTGCGCCAGTGGATTGAGGCACGCAACATTTGAATTACCTTCTTTCTTGAACTCAAGTCCAATCGTGAGGCTCAATTGTCCCTATCGCTTATGCGTTTTGTGACCCTCCAGGTTGCTTTTCTTTCTGTCGTCTGCGTCACGTCGTTCGCGAGTGACACGCCAACTCCTTGGGGGGTTCCACACTTCACCGTTGATCCCAAGGTGCTTTACGCAGAGGCCTCTGAGCCTGTTCCCGCTGAAGGTACCAACGTCATCGTCCTCGATGACGAAGAAAGCTATAGCTTCGATGCATCTGGCCGCAGCCTGTACACAGAGTACACGGTCTACAAGGTTCTCACCCAAGAAGGAGCGGAGGGATGGAGCAGCACTGCGGTAACTTGGGAGCCTTGGCACCAAGGGCGTCCTTTAATCAGAATCCGCGTCATCACCCCAGATCTAGTTGTCCATGATCTGGATTTGAAAACCCTTACCGATGCTCCAGCGCAGGATGAACAGTCCAATATTTTCAGCGATCGTCGAGTCATTCGAGGTCCGCTGCCCGCTGTCGCACCTGGATCGATCGTAGAGCAGGAAATTGTCGTCCGTGAAAGCACGCCCTATTTCAGTGCTGGTACCTTGGGAAGATATTTCTTCGGGCGGGTTTCGGTCCCTGTCCATCACAGCAAATTCACAGTAGAGGTACCATCCTCGATCCCGCTGCGTTATGTACCACAGCTGCTTCCAGAACTGCGGCCGCAAAAGACTGAAACTGACGGGCGAGTCCGCGTTGTTTTCGAACTCGGACATATGGATCCACTTGAAACCGAGGATTCATATTTGCCCAGCGATGTGCCAGCCTACCCGGTTATCACCTTTTCAACTGGAACATCATGGGAGCGCGTGGCCGAAGACTACGCGGCAATTGTGGACGGTCAAATCAAGATCAGCGATGTCAAGGCAGTAGCGGAAAGGCTAACTCATGGCAAGCAGACGCGATTCGAAAAGATACAAGCGATATCTGGTTATCTCGACAAGGAAATTCGTTACACGGGAATTGAATTCGGCGACGCAGCAATGATTCCACATTCTCCTGCTGAGACCCTCGTTCGCAAATATGGGGATTGCAAAGACAAGTCAACGCTTCTAGTGGCAATGCTTCGGTCAGCCGGCATTCCAGCGTACATTGCGCTTTTGAATGCGGGCGGAAGAATGGACGTGCCTGCAGATCTCCCCGGCCTTGGTTTCTTTGATCATGCAATTGTCTATGTGCCGGGAAATTCCGATTTGTGGATCGACGCTACAGACGAATTTGCGCGGCTAGGTCAACTCCCGACTGCGGACCAAGGTCGGCTCGCTCTCGTGGTGCGCCCCGAAACTACAGCGCTCATCCGCACTCCTGATGCCTCCTCGCAAGACAACCTGCTAGCCGAATTCCGTGAAGTTCATCTTGCAGAATATGGCCCGGCACGGATCATAGAGCGTACTCAGCCACATGGAAGTAGCGAGTCATCTTACCGACGGTCGTACGCGGACAAGCAGAACAAAAGCACACAAGACACCCTGTCGAGTTACGTGAGGTCGCAGTACCTCGCTGAGAAGCTGGATAAGCTCGATCGTTCCGATCCGGACGATCTCTCTCATCAGTTCGAACTGGTACTTGAGAGCGACCGTGCAAAACGCGGCTTTACAGAACTTGAGATTGCCGTGGCTGCCGTTCGACTAGAGGGTTTGTTCTATCGTCTTCCAGGAGAGTTGAGAGAACGCCAGAAAAAAGATGACACCCACGCGCAGAAATCCAAAGCGAAGCGTACCGCCGATTACCAGCTTCCCGAGGCATTTGCTACCGACTGGCACTACACGATCACACCGCCCACAGGATTCCGGCCCAAACCGTTGCCGAAGGATATGGAGTTTCGGTTAGGTCCGGGCGTTCTCAGCGAGAAATTCTCTTTGGATCCAGACAATACGGTACATGCCAATCTGCGATTCGATATGCTAAAGCGGCGCTTGAATGTTGACGAAGCAACAGAGCTACGCGAGAGAATTACGCAATTGGTAGAGGGGCAGCCAGTTCTGATCTACTTCGAACCGGTCGGAGAAGCACTAGCCGGGGAGGGGAAGATTCGCGACGCTCTCCAATCGTATCGAGATTTGATTACGGTTCATCCGAAGGAAGCCGTCCTGCATCTACGGCTCGCGAAGGCGTTGCTCGCCGCTGGACTAGCGGAAGGTGCACGCCACGAGGCAGAGACAGCGACCACACTGGACCCAAACTCCGCTCTGGCGCAAAAGACACTGGCCGAAATCCTGGAATACGATCTCGTCGGGCAGAAGTTTCGGTTCGGCAGTGACTACGCTGGCGCTGAAGCCGCCTTCCGCGCTGCGGAGAAACTTGATCCCGACGACAAAGCTACAGTAGCCAATCTCGCAATTCTGCTGGAACATGACCACTGGGGCCTGCGCTACGGATCCGGTGCGAAGCTGAGAGACGCGGTCGTAGAGTACAAAAAGCTCACCGTCGAGCAGCAGACCGATCTTGGAATACAAAATAACTTGGCTTTTGCGCTGTTCTATGCAGGTGAGTTCTCGGAGGCGGAAAAAGCGGCTCAGGTTTCAAACACGCTGCCAATTGGCTTAATCGTCGCCTGCGAAGCGGCCCTCAATGGCAAGGAAGCCGGCATGGCCGAGGCGCGTAAACGCACTGCTGGAGAGGAGCAATTTAGGCAGGTGGCGCGGAACGCCGGAGAGATGTTGGAGAACCTCCGCAAATATCCACTGGCTGCCAATTTCATAGAGGCGGGAGCGGTTGGATCTGACGCTTCCGATCAGCAAGCGTATGCGTCCCTGATGCGCAGGACCCAACTCCACGAGCAACTGCAACTTCATGAGGACCCCGCAAGCATTGCGATCCAGTTCGACTTGCTTAAGGATGATCCCAACCTCACGCTGGACAAGATACGCTCGATCACCAGCCGGAATGGTGCAACTGTACTCGCCATATCAGATGTCCGCGAGTATTTCGTTAAAGCCGAGAGAGCGAGCATTGTCGAAAAGTCTCGCAACGGGGACTTCCCCGAAGTCGGAGAGGATTTTTCGATTGCGCGAGCGCAACCGAGTATTCAAGGAAACGACGCAACAGGCTACAAAGTCACTCTCTGGCCGTCGGCTGATTACAAGCAATCTATATATCTCGTTAAGGAAGATGGCCGGTACAAGGTTCTCGCTACCTCCCGCTTTCCCACCGGTATTGGTTTAGAGGTACTGGATCGAGTTACCACAAACGACCGAGCGGGCGCACGTGTCCTTCTCGATTGGCTACGCGAGGACCAGCACCTTGCAGGCGGCGATGATCCGTTGGCCAGTGTTCCCTTTCCGCTATTCTGGACAAAGGGCAGAGATTCCGATGCTGCCCGGATCAGGCTAGCCTCCGCTTCGCTCCTCGTGATGACAGACGTTACTGCGGAACGAGGAGTTTCGATTTTGGAAGCCGGAAATGATTACGTCTCCGGCGACAACGACATAACGAACTTCGCCCTTGCTCTCGCCTATGGTTATGATCGCCTGCGCAAGTATGACAAAGGAGTTCTCGTCGCTTCCAAGCTCCAAGAACTGTATCCAGAATCTAACACCGCGTTTCGCTGGCATGCGTTCTTCTTGCGTGCGTCCGGGAGATCTGGCGAAGCTGACGCCCTTGCTCAGGAGCGCTTACGGCGTACCCCAGGTGATCTAGATGCTCTACGCCAACTGGAATCTAACGCTATTGCTCGTGAAGATTTCGCAAAAGCCCACGACATAGCTCAAGGGATAGTGAAAGATGGGAAGGGGAGCACTGCCGAACTAAACGGGATTGCTTGGTTTTCCCTGTTCTCCGGAAAACCCTCAGATTCTGATGTCGACGCTGCGCTCAAAGGTGCCCAATTGAGCAACAATGATTGGGGAGCTTTGCATACGTTGGGCTGTCTCTATGCGGAACTTGGGAAGCTCAAGGAAGCTCGCGAGGTTCTCGTGCAAGCGATGGATTCCGCCAATTTCGAGGAACCAGATGACAACTTTTGGTATGCTTTTGGGCGTGTCGCCGAGCAAGCTGGCGAGCGTGATTTAGCTGTTGCTGATTACCAGCGAGTTACAGTCCCGAAAAGGCCTCTCGACCTCCCAGCCTCCTCTTACCACTTGGCACAGCTTCGCCTCAAGGCGCTGCAACAACCAGTCAAATAACACCAGCGCACTATCGGCGTCCACCGCGGAAATGTTGGTGCCAGCGCAGAGATTCGAACTCTCAAACACGTGTTTCTAAGACGGGCTGCAATTCCGATTCGCGCAGGCTGGCACCATGCGAGTTCTAAGTCGAGAGAAGAATTTGAGCATTGCTCTTTGAGTATTGCTCAATAACTGCCATTCCGTAGCTAATCAAAAACTTACGGTCCACATTCGGTTTGTCAGGATCGTAACCGCCTGCGCGCATCTCTTCTTTCGCCTTCGCGGCACTCTCTGCCGGAGCCATTGCGAGTGCCTGTGGAATCATTGCTTCACCCAGGTCGGTTTTGTCGCAAGGCATAGTCGCTGCCGCGCGAATCGCTTGCTCATCCAATTCTTCTCCGTGAAGGTAATTTTCAGAACTCCGCGCTCGACCAACGCCGCTAAGAGTTGGCACTCCAACTGTATCGAAACTGATACCTCAGGACTTGGTGACACCCTCGAAGCCCTACGTCGCAGCAATACCACGGCCGGTGGCACCTCCCGGCTTCTAAGGCGTGTCGGCATCCACGCAAGACTGACGCAGCCATTCTTGAGATCGAACGGCCTGACAGCATTTAGTTGTTTGCGTTCTATCCGATCTCCAGGGAAGCGGTAACGACCCGGTCTTTCTTTTTTGCAGACGAGTAACGTTCGGCGCACTTAATCGACCGTGCTTCATTAAGTGTCGGTCGGTATACCGACAACTACGCCCACTAGTACCGGCCGGTCGGCAGACCGACTTCAGCTAAAAAACAATTCGTTTCGAAATCGTAACAACACGCCGCTTCTTGTTTTGACGTTGAAACACAAGACTAGTCACTCGATTGTTTGTGACTTACTCGCTACACACGCAAGTAGATTGATTTAGGCAGAGTATCTATACTCCCTACACAACAAATGGCAACGCCTGTGCAAAACTTTATATTGACAGCATTCCAGAGTAGGCGTACGAACCTAATCCATAATTCTGACTAACCTGCCGCGCGTCGGGGCTTTCGGGAACGCGAAGTAAGATTTCGGTCCAGCTCGACCGTCCACCCACATACCGCAGTTATACATAAAGGGGTGCGAAAGAGATCGCGGCTCTTGACCTCCTCACGCGCCTTGCTTGTCGTTTTAGGAACAGCACATAGTCTTGTAGATAACTTGACGCTTGTTGCGGAGGACGTGAGAGGGTAGGGATGCCAATTACGAAGACGGGAATCTGGTGGGGTTGCATGCGACCCTGGCCAATTCATTGGATTTTAAGCTCAATCAACTCTCTTGCGACTTTATGAGATCTGGAAGGGCGACCGGTTATGGCGGCGCTAAGATAGATTTGGCTGAGTTCAGCACTCGCTTGTGCCGCGACGTTCTGGATGCTCGAAGCGTGGATCGGCCTTCCCTGGGCTTTGTTTGGTGCCGTGCTCATGGTTGTCCAGTATGGGATTTTCAGCTATTGGAGCCAGAGCTACTGGGGCGGGATGGTCCCTGCTTTGGGAGGCGCTTTGGCGCTCGGCGCGGCTCGCCGGCTGTGGGATGGGTGAACAGTCGGCCTCTCGAAGGCACTCTCGTCGTGTTGCTCTGCTCTGGTTTTTCGCCGTGCGATTCTGGCGTGAGTGCCTCTGGGAGCGCAAGGGATTTGTCGTGTCCTTCATTCCACTCGCCGCAATTCTTGGAGTGGGAGCATTCCTCACCTGTTCATACAATCGCGCAATCACGGACTCATCCTGGAAACCGCCTTACGTTCTTCACGAAGAGCAGTATCAGGAAGGCCCGCAGTTCGTCTTTCTTTCACAAAGGCCGAAGATCACTTATTCCAGCCCATGGGTCCAGTACTACTACGAAGTTTACGAACTCGCCATGTACCGTGAACCGCATAACCCAAAACTGCTGATGAGCATAATCACGAATAAGCTCAAATCATGGTGGGCGTTCTATTGCGGGACGTTGTTATCAATTCCTCTCGTGGTTCCTGCACTTTTGAAAGATTCGCGGACTCGTTCGCTACAGTTGGCACTGCTTGCGGGATTCGCCCTGCTGTTTGCGGTCTCGACGCCGACATCCTATTTTTTACGTGGGCTGATTGATCTGCTGGCTCTGTGTCAAATCATAGTGCTGTGGCAGACGTTCGAGGGCTTTTGGCAGCGCCTTGCAATTGGTAGCTGCGTACTGCTGCTCTTCGAGTCATTCCTAGTCAAACTAGCTCTTCCTCACTACTTCGCCCCGGGGGCCTGTCTGGTGCTGTACCTGCAAGTGGATGGACTGCGGCGCATATGGGACTGGAACCCGCAAGATGGTGCGAGCCGTCTATTGAGCCGCAGCGAACGGCGGCGGCAAGCCGGCGAAGGTAAATCGGTTCACTGGCTGGTGCCGCGATTGCGAACGCTGGTTTGCTTCTTGCCCATCGTTTGTGTGTTCTCTCTCGTCATGAGGGTTGAAGCCAGACTGAATGGTTGGAAAGAGGATCCCGAAGGACCGGATCGAAGCGCTTTGCTGATGAACGACTGGAGCCTTAAACGCGCTGATTTGGAGCACTGGCTGGAGCAGCAACCGGGCCAACATCTGGTATTCGTTTGGTACTCCGCCCATCATCAGATCGCGAACGAATGGGTCTACAACCATGCGGACTTGCTTCACTCAAAGGTGATTTGGGCGCGGAACTTAGGAGTTGAGCACAACAAATTGTTGCTGCAAAAAATGCCGGAGAGAACTGCCTGGCTCGTCGATGCAGATCATCGTGATCCGCAGTTGATAGCTTATTCGGAGATCGAACGTATAAAGGATCAACCCGCTCCGATTAAGACTAGGCCATCGCCAATGGACAACCGCTAATTGAGAAATCCGCAACCTCAGTCCGCAATTGATGTGACATCCACGAACTTACAGGTACTTAGCGATCCCACGTGCACTTGTAAGTTGTTGATGGTTATGAAAATGTTTAGCCTGAAAAGGCTGGCGTCGGCGGTTCAACTCCGTCCCTGGCCACCATATTTCAAAAGCTTTATCTCACTTTCACGAAAACTGCTCAGTCCGCTCTTAATCGGCTTTCGTCGCTGACGTCGTGCCATTAGCAAGTTTTTCCCTGCTGCCTCGCAGTCACGGAGTAGACAATCTACTGCCACTACAAGTAGAGTGTCTACATCTATGAACGAGAAACACCAGTACAAAAACCGGATTGAGCTGCTGCAGGGAACACTCGACATGCTCATTCTGCAGACGCTGCAATGGGGACCGCAGCATGGATATGGCATTGTCCAGGCTTTACGTTTGCAATCCGGAGATGCGCTTCAGGTGGAGACCGGATCACTGTATCCGGCTCTCCATCGATTGGAGCGTCAGGGCTGGGTGCAGTCTGAATGGAAGCAATCAGAGAGCAAGCAAAAAGCCCGATACTACCGAATCACAGCCAAGGGAAAGAAGCAGTTGGTCAAGGATCTGGGCCGATGGGAGCGGATTGTCGAAGCAATTGGGTCGGTGATGTACGTCAAGCCGGGGGAGAGTGAGTCGTGAAGTGGTTTTCGAACTTCGGTTTTCAGCGGCGAAACCGCGAATTGCAGGAAGAGATCAATGCCCACCTGCAGATGGCGATTGCAGACCGGGTGGCGCGAGGCGAGACGGAAGAGACGGCGCGACAAGCGGCAGTGAGGGAGTTTGGAAACATTCTCCTTGTGCAAGATGTGACGCGCCAGATGTGGGGCAGAGGCTGGTTTGAACAACTAGGCCGGGATGTTCGTTATGCCTTGCGGCAGCTGCGCAAGAGCCCCGGTTTTACGATCACAGCGACGGCGATGCTGGCCGTAGCTATCTGCGCCAACAGCACCGTATTCAGTTGGATCGACGGTACAATGTTCCGTCCAATTCCTGGCGCACGGGACACGGACGACCTTGTGAGCCTGCAGCGTGGGGAACGGAACTTCTCTCCGGTTCCGCCCTTCTCTTATCTCGACTATCGCGATCTGCGCGAGCGAAACCACACCTTCACCGGAATACTTGCATATCATCACGATTGGATCACGCTGACGGGCGGCGCACAGCCCGAGCTTGTCTATATTGCGAACGTGTCGGCGAACTATTTCGACGTGCTCGGCATCAAGCCGATGCTGGGGCGCTTCTTTCTGGCAGAAGAAGAGACGCGTCCAGCCATTCCCAACGTGGTCCTGAGTTATTCGCTTTGGAAGACGCGTTATGCCGAAGACCCAGCGATTGTGGGCAAGTCGATCGAGATCGCCCGGCATCCTCTGACGGTGATTGGCGTGGCGCCGGAGGGGGTTGTCGGAGCAATGCCCGGGCTCCGTGATGATCTGTGGGTGACGCTTGATCCCCTCGGGACGGATGCGTGGCGGCTTACGCATCGCAGTGGTGGTGCGGTCTGGCTGAACGTAATAGGAAGATTGCGGCCCGGCGTGAGCCGTGGCCAGGCAGCCCAGGATCTCGATACCGTTATGCGCAATATTGTCGCGGCGTATCCGGACCAGCATCTTGGCGATAACCGGATCACGCTCGACCCCATGTGGCGCTCGCCATTCGGAGCCAACGGATTCATGGCGTCGACGCTGCCCATTCTGCTCGCCTTCGCCGCTGTGGTGCTGTTACTGACCTGCACGAACGTGGCTACGCTCACGCTGGTGCGGTTTGTATCCCGACGGCGCGAGCTCGCAATCCGGCAGTCGCTCGGGGCGAATCGCATGCAACTGGTACGGCAGATGGTGCTGGAGGGCGTGGTGCTTTCCATCGTCGCAGGAGCCATGGCCCTTGTGTTGACATCGTGGACTTCGAAGACATTCGCATGGTTCTTTCGGGCGAGTTCGAGTCCTACCACCCTGAACGGGAGCATGGACCACAACGTGGTGATCGGGATTGCGGTGTTTTCCCTGTTGGCCGGCATGCTGTGCGGCGCGCTCCCCGCGTGGCGTTCGTCCCACGCGCCGGCAGTCGAGGTATTCAAGGCAGAGTCGGCAAGCATCTCCGGCGGCTCACGCAACCGGAAATTGCTCAGCGGGCTGGTGGTGGCGCAAATCGCGCTTTCACTTCCTCTGCTGTTGTGCTCCGGGCTACTACTGCGAACGCTGCGGAATCTCGCCGGCGCGAGTCCCGGATTTGAGCAGGACCACATTCTCACTGCGACCGTGGGACTGAATATCGCCGGCTACAGCCACGACGAGGTACAGCTGATCCGTCACCAGATACTTGATCGCGTGGCGGCATTGCCCGGCGTGAAGGTTGCGTCTCTTACGGACTGGATTCCGATGACCCTGGGCCACAAGGGGGAGGATGCGTACCCGGAAGGGTATGTGCCACACCCCCATGAATCGTTGCAGGTGTACCACGCCGAAGTGGCCCCGCGGTATTTCGAGTCGCTTCATATACCCATTCTGGAAGGACGCGAGTTTACTCCGGATGACGATGAAAAGGCGCCGAGCGTACTCATCGTGGATGAGACTGCGGCGAGGCACTACTGGCCAGGACAGGATCCGCTGGGAAAGAACCTCAGGATATGGGGCCGCCTTTTCACCGTAGTCGGCGTTGCGAGAAATTCGACACATATGTTCGTGAATGAGTCACCGGAGCCCATGGTGTATATGAGCTTTTTCCAGGAGGGGTACGAGAGTATCGTGCAGGTGGAGACCGAGGGAAACCCGGTCGACATGGCGCTAGCGGTGGAGAACACCATCCACGAAATCGATACACGGCTGCCGGTTTTCGATGTGCGTCCCATGCGAGAGAGTACCCAGCTGGCGAGCAGTTTCGCTGTCATGCAGAGCGCCATGGCGGGAATATTCGCGCTGATTGGACTGGTCCTTGCGGTAACGGGGATCTATGGAGTCGTGGCCTATCGAACCCAATTACGAACCCACGAGATCGGGTTACGCGTGGCTCTGGGCGCCTCGCGCGTCGATGTGCTGAAACTCGTGCTGTTCCAGGGAGTGTGGCTCACAGGCATGGGGCTGACGCTGGGATTGGCGTTCGCCTTGGGACTGACACGTGTCATCGCCCGGCTGTTGTACGGAATCGGCGCCAACGATCCCGTCACCGTGGTCTCCGTCGTCACGCTTCTGGGAGCAATGTCTTTGCTAGCATGCTACTTTCCGGCACACCGAGCGATGCTCCGGAACCCCGTGAGCGCGATTCGGGAATTGTAAGCCGCAGTTTGAACTCGACTCGAATTGCGCGAATTCAACCCGTGCAGGCTGCTCACTTGGTTGGCAAGGAAAATAACGCAATTCCATCGGTCGCCACCATAGCGCACTGCTCATCGCAACTGGACCTTCGCAGCTTCAGCATCTGTCATCGTAGAATCGTAAGTGAAACAACCACGGGAACAAAAGGCGTTGGCCACTCTCCGTCACTGCTCTAATTCAACGTTTCTTGCGAAGTGCATGGTATGTCGTTCTGAGGAAATAGCAAGGTGAAACTTTATCGCACAAGTCACGGCGCATTCGTCGACAATGAAGGGCAATTCTACGGGCTCTCGTCATTAGCTTCGGCAGAAGCATGGGACAACTTGATTTGCGATGTTGAGTTGAGTTCCCGCGTCGCGGCGGCAGTAAAAAAGAATTCTGTGGCTCGTTTCGACCCCAATACGGTTCTCGCGCCAGTCGGCAGTCAGGAGGTCTGGGCCGCTGGAGTCACGTACTTCCGCAGCCGCAAAGCTCGCATGGAAGAGAGCAAGGGGGCCGGAGGCGGAGATTTTTACGACAGAGTCTATAGCGCTGAACGGCCGGAGCTCTTTTTCAAAGCTGCAGGATGGCGTGTCGTCGGACCCGGAAGTGAAGTACGCATCCGGTCGGATGCGAAGTGGTCAGTGCCTGAGCCAGAACTCACTCTTTTAATCAATCCCACAGGCAAGCTCGTAGGTTGCACCATTGGCAATGACATGAGCTCGCGAGATATTGAAGGCGAAAATCCACTTTATTTGCCACAGGCCAAAGTTTACGACGGCAGTTGCGCACTAGGTCCATGTGTGATGCTTCCGTCCCAACCATTGAACAACAGCGTGATTCGGCTGGAAATCATCCGGCAAAACAAAGAGTTGTTTTCCGGGACCACCTCCTTGGCAGAACTCAAGCGCGATCCCCAACAGCTGATTGAATACCTATTTCGAGACCAGAGCTTTCCACGAGGTGTATTTCTCATGACGGGCACTGGAATCGTTCCACCCGATGAGTTCACATTGCAACATGGTGACTCCATACGCATTACGATCGATGAGATCGGCGTGCTCGAAAACCACGTGGCCTAGCTTGCCCACGGCGCAGGGCAGGGCAATTCGCTATGCTTTCAGTGGCCACGAAATCTGACCACCGTTTTTATTGGCTAAATTACCGATATGGCCGGCACGAGCCGCCGCGACGCCGGTTTCTATTGGGGCATTCGGTTCTTTGCGCGTCTTTATGCACTCGAAGAAATTTTTCATGTGATCGATGGTACCGTCGCGATAACTGCGAGCGCTCAGAACTGGGTTTTGATCCTTGGGTACGTGTTCGCGGTCCAAGGTGAATCCGCCGCGATCAATCTTCAGGGTCGCATCTGTGCCACGGAACTCAAGTCCGCCACCGTCGATCGAGGAACTCATCATTCCCTCATACACGACATCAAAACCCGGATATCGGAACGCTGCCTGGATCGTGTCCGGACAATCCCACTGATCGAAAACATATTTGTCGGCGAGCATCTGCGCCTGACGTGGCTGGTCAGTTTTCATGGCCCAGTGCACGACATCAATCCAGTGAGTGAATAGATCGGTCATTGCGCCGCCACCAAAATTCCAGAACCAACGCCAATGAAATAATTTTTCCTGGCTGTACGGCTGCTCGGGCGCGGACCCGAGCCATAGTTTCCAGTCGAGCGCTTGTGTATCAACCGGTTTCTTCGGCCAGTCTCTCTGATAATTTTGCCACCAGTAAGTTCGCACCTGGACAACACGGCCCAGACTGCCGGCCTGAATCAAATCCACCGCGTCACGAAAATGTGTCCAACTACGCTGCTGCATTCCGCACTGCAAAACCTGTTTGCTCGAACGGACCGCACGGGTCAGAACGGCGCCTTCCTCAAGAGAGTGGGTGACAGGTTTCTCGAGATATACATCCTTCCCCGCTTTGAGAGCGTCGCCTGCCATCGCGACGTGCCAGTGGTCCGGAGATGCAATGATCACGGCATCGAGGTCTTTGGCGAGGACCTCGCGATAATCCAAGTGCACAGTTGCGAGTCCGTTGGAGCGCTCCTTGATGGCATCGCGATGCGGTCCATAGACGTCGCTCACCGCGACAATATCGTAAGCACCAGCATTATCTGCAGCATTGAGAAGACCTTTCATGCGCTCGCCCGCACCGATAACGCCAAGGCGCAGTCTATCGTTCGCGCCAAAAACCCGGGTTGAAGCAAGTGCGGTGAATCCGCTGGTGATCAGGAAACTGCGGCGTGTCGTTGTCATCTTGAAGTTGGCCTTCCATACGATTTGGCATCGATGCTATCAAGTTTTTCCTTTTTAGCAATCTTCTGTTTTCATCGCTGACTGG